>Ga0172382_10000010_pt1 | contig 345108 bp, 321 predicted proteins | sample Leawel138RmetaG_FD_122245 | JGI IMG/M metagenome (GOLD analysis project Ga0172382, IMG submission 122245) | Leachate microbial communities from a municipal landfill in Southern Ontario, Canada - Leachate well 138R metaG | ecosystem: Engineered > Solid waste > Landfill > Unclassified | place... | reverse complement strand
CGGACCCCTGCCCAGACCTGCCCGAGAACCGGCCCGATCACCGCATCCGGCGACCGCGCACCGGCCCGCAAGCCGACCGCCCCGACGATCGACGCTGCCCGCGGCCTGACAACGACCGAACCCACGGCGAATCGACCCGAACCGGCGACTACTCAGGAATCACGGTCTGAGGCCGCCGGTCGCGGACTGGAAGCCGCTGATCAAGGCCGTGGAGGCCTGCCCGGCTTCCAGGCCTGACGCCCGCGACGGGGTCCCTCGGTCGGGCCGTCGCCGCGGGCGTCGCGGCCGGGCCGGGGCGCGCCGGGCTCCGGACGTGGGGCGCCGGTTCGGCAGCGCACCCCGTCGACCGACACCCCACCGTCCCGCGCATCACCGGTCCCGTTCGGTGACACGAGGGCCACCGGGGTCGCGGGGTCGGTCCGTAGGCTGTGGGACGTGACCGACGCGACTCCCGACACGCTCGCCACCGCCGACGCGGCCACCCCGACCACCGACGCTCCGGGGGCGCCGACCGACCGTCGCGCCGCCGCGTTCTTCGACCTGGACAAGACGCTCGTCGCGGGCTCGTCCGGCTTCTACTGGGCGCGGGCCGCGGCGGCGCACGGGCTCATCACCCGCCGGAGGCTGGCCGCCGACGGCTGGGAGAACCTGAAGTTCCGCCTGCGGGGATCCACCGACGAGTCCACGCAGAAGGTGTGGGATCGCGTGGGCGCGTTCCTCGCCGGCCAGCGGGTGCGCGACTTCGAGCGGCTGTCGCCGCGGGTGCTCGCCGGGGTCCTCCCGCGGCTCTACTCCGAGATGCTCGCGATCGCGTGGGAGCACCAGGACGAGGGCCGCCCCGTCTACATCGTCACCGCGTCGACGCAGGACACCGCGCAGATGATCTCGGACGTCCTGTTCTTCGACGGCGGCCTCGGGGCGCCGCTCGAGCAGGTCGACGGGCGCTACACCGGACGACTCGCCGGCCCGATGACCTACCGCGAGGGCAAGGCCGACGCGATCCGGCTGCTCGCCGAGCGCGAGGGCATCGACCTCGACGCGTCGTGGGCGTACTCCGACAGCGAGTCCGATCTGCCGATGCTGCGCCTCGTCGGGCATCCCGTCGCCGTCAACCCCGACCGGGAGCTCGCGCGGGTGGCCCGCGAGGAGGGCTGGGAGATCATCCGTCTGGAGCGTCTGACGACCCACCTGAAGACCGCCGCGGCGCTCGTCGCGATCGGGGCGATGGGCGGGCTCGGCCGGGTCGCCGCCGCGGGGCGTCCCGTCGGTGGCATGGGTCGCCGCCGCGGCTGAGCGTCGCCGTGGCGGCCCGGACGCGCTCGGGCGCCGTCGCCGCCGGGCGCCACGACGATCGCGCGTGGCGCCGTCGCCCGCCGGGCACCACGTCGCCCGCCGGGCACCACGGTCGACGCGCGGGCGGGGGACCACCACCGCTCCGCCGCCCGGTTCGCTACGGTTCGGCGCTCCATAACCCATTGCCGAGTTCCCGTCGCACGACGGCGGGGAGCGGGGGACCCACCGATCACCACCGTGTGATCCGGGGCGAATCGTCGGACCTCCGGCGTAGCGCACGTCTTGTGGAGCCGCACCTGCGGCGCCTGGAGCGCGAGCCCGTCAGCTAACCCCGTAGGCGTCGAGACGAAGGGCATCCCGTGTCGAACGACCGAGATCTGACGTCCACGCTCCCGTGGACGAGGAGCCTGCGCGCGTCGCAGGCCCGCCGCAGCGCCGCCGCGCGCATGCGCCGATGGAGCCGCCGCCGACGGACGACCGCCGTCGCGCTGGGCCTGGGCCTCGCCGCGTTCGGCGGCGTCGCCGTGGCCGCGCCCGACGGAGGATCGTCGTCGGGTGACCGCGCGGCGGCGACCCAGGGCCCCGCCGGCGTGCGGAGCGCCCAGGCCCAGCTCGGCGTCGTGGTCGACGGCATCGTCGGGCCGCAGACCCGCCGCGCCGTGCGGTCGTTCCAGCGGCGCAACGGCCTGACCGTCGACGGGATCATCGGCCCCCGGACGCTCGCGGCCCTGGGCGTCGGCGGCTCGTCGTCCGACGGCGGCTCCTCGGACGGGGCGGGCGCGAAGGGCGCGAGCACGTCCGCGCCGAGCGGCACGTTGGCCCGGATCGCGCAGTGCGAGTCGGGCGGCGACCCGACCGCGGTGTCGGCCGACGGGACCTATCGCGGCAAGTACCAGTTCGACCGTCGGACCTGGCGGGCCAACGGCGGCAGCGGCGACCCGGCCGTCGCGTCCGAGGCCGAGCAGGACCGGATCGCCCAGCGGTTGCTCGCGGCCCGGGGGACCCAGCCCTGGCCCGTCTGCGGACGCTGATCCCGTACGCGGCGCCGCGGATCCCACGGTGGATCCGCGGCGCCGTCGGCGACCCGCGAACGGATCCCTTGTGGCAGCCTTGGCGTCGTGGCGGCCCCCCTGCGCAACGATCCGATCGCCGAGGCACGGCGGCACTGGACCGACCGCTGGGGCCCGGAGCCGGCGCGGCCGATGGCCGCGGTCACGTCGATCATGCGGGCCCAGCAGATCCTGCTCGCACGGCTCAACGCGCTCCTGCGCGAGGACGATCTGACCTTCCCGCGGTTCGAGGCGCTGGCGCTGCTGTCGTTCACGCGCACCGGCTCGCTGCCGCTGGGCAAGCTCGGCGAGCGGCTTCAGGTCCACCGGACGAGCGTCACGAACATCGTCGACAAGCTCGAGCAGGACGGCCTCGTCCGCCGGGTGCCGCACGAGCACGACCGACGGGCGACGCTCGCCGAGATCACCCCGCGCGGGCGCGATCGCATGGCCACCGCGACCGAGCGCCTCAACGCCGCCGGGTTCGCGCTCGACGCCCTCGACCCGGCCGAGCAGGAGGCCCTGACCTCGCTGCTCCGCGGCATGCGCCTGGCGGAGGGCGACTTCGTCGGTTGAGGGGTCCTGGTCCTACCGTCGGTAGGAACGTGGACGCCCAGAACGGCCCTCGCAACGATGCCCGCTACACTCCCGCACGTTCGTCGCCCCCCGAAGGAGGCTTTGCAGTGACAAAGATCGTCGTCCTCGTCAAAGAGGTCCCGGACGCTGCCGTCAACAAGCAGCTCGATGCGTCGACCGGGCGCCTGGTGCGTAGCGGTGAGCGCACGCTCAACCCGTTCGACACGCACGCGATCGAGGCTGCGCTGCAGCTGAAGGAGGGTGGCGAGCTGTCGGTCGACGAGGTCGTCGCCGTCACGATCGCCCCCGCCGGCGCCGAGAAGACGCTGAACAAGGCCGTCGCGCTGGGCGCCGACCGCTCGATCCTGCTGTCGGACGAGGGCCTCGCGGGCTCCGACGTCGTCGCCACCGCGTACGCGCTCGCCGAGCTCGTCAAGCGCGAGTCGCCGGACCTGGTCCTCCTGGGCCAGCAGTCCGACGACGGCCAGTCCTACGCCGTCGGCGCCGCCGTCGCCGAGTACCTCGGCTGGCCCGGCCTCACCCAGGTCGTCGGCCTGAAGGTCGAGGGCGACAAGCTCCGCGCCGAGCGCCAGGCCGAGTACGGCTACGACACCGTCGAGGTGACGCTCCCGGCCGTGCTGTCGGTCGGCGACGCGATCAACGAGCCGCGCTACCCGTCGCTCAAGGCGATCATGGGCGCGAAGAAGAAGCCGCAGGAGAAGCTGACGCTCGCGGACGCCGGCATCGACGCGTCCAAGGTCGGAGCCGACGGCAGCCAGGCCGTGTGGCAGTCCGCCGAGGAGCCGCCGGCCAAGGCCGCCGGAGCGATCATCGAGGAGGACGACGTGGCCGCCGCGGTCGAGCAGATCGTCGCGTGGCTCGACGAGAGGAAGCTGGTCTGAGCATGAGCAACATCCTGGTCTACGCGCTGCACTTCGAGGGCGCGATCAACAAGAACTCGCTCGGCGCCATCTCGGCGGCCGCGAAGCTCGCCGGCGATCTCGGCGGCGAGGCGCACGTCGTGCTCGTCGGCGACGACATCTCGGACGACACCGCCGCGTCGGTCGGCGCCTACGGCGCCACGAAGGCCTACCGCGTCAACGCCGCGGCCGGCACCGCCCAGCCGGTCGTCGACGCGCTCGACCAGATCGCGTCCGGCGGCGACTACGGCTACGCGCTGTTCGGTGGCGGCCTGCTCGGCTTCGAGGCCGGCGCCGGCCTCGCCGCCCGTCGTGGCGGCGGCATCGCCGTCGAGGTCACCGGCCTGACGGTCGACGGGGGCAAGCTCGTCGCGGAGCGCCCGGTGCTCGGCGACAGCCAGATCTCGAAGATCGGGTTCAAGGGCTTCGGCGTCGTCGTCGGCCGCCTCAACGCGTTCGAGGCGACCGAGGGCGGCTCGCCCGCGCCGGTCGAGGACGTGACGGTCGAGCTGTCGAAGGCCGCCGGCCAGATCAACGTCGTCACGCGCGGCGAGCAGCGCGGCGCCGACGTCAACATCGAGGACGCCCAGGTGCTCATCACCGGTGGCCGTGGCCTCGGCAAGCCGGAGAGCTTCTCGCTGGCCGAGGACCTCGCCGGCGCGTTCGGTGGCAACGCCGCCGTCGCCGCGACCCGTGCGGCCGTCGACGCGGGTTGGTTCCCGTACGCCGGTCAGATCGGCCAGACCGGCAAGACCGTCGCGCCGAAGCTCTACGTCGGCCTCGGCGTGTCGGGCGCGATCCAGCACAAGGTCGGCATGCAGAGCGCCGAGGCGATCGTCGCGATCAACAAGGACGCCAACGCGCCGATCTTCGACTTCGCCGATCTCGGCGTCGTCGGCGACCTCCACGCGATCACCCCGGCCCTCACCGAGGCGATCAAGGCCAAGAAGGGCTGAGCCCCGCTCGCTCCTCCGGTCGGTCCCGGGCGCGTGGCGCGCCCGCGGCCGGCCGGGTCCCGGCGTCCCCGCCGTCCCTCACGCACAGGAAGACCAGCCAATGTCCGCCGCAGCCCAGAACGGCGCCGTCGCGCCCTCCCAGTTCCCCCCGCCCGTCGACGTCGTCGGCGAGTTCGTCGCCGCGCCGGTCGCGGACGAGGACGAGCGGATCGAGGTCGGCGTCGCCATCGTCGGCGGCGGACCCGGTGGCCTCGCGGCCGCCAACCGGCTCCTGCAGCTGCTGGCCGACGACCCCGAGCTCACCGAGCAGCTCGGCGAGGTCCCGGTCGCGATCATCGAGAAGGGCAAGGTGTGCGGCGCGCACAACCTGTCCGGCTCGGTGATGAAGCCCGGACCGCTCAAGGAGCTCTTCCCGGACTTCGACCCGACGTCCAACCCGGCGGTCTACACCGAGGTCGAGGACGACGCCGCGGTCTGGATGCGCAGCGACAAGGGCTCGACGACCCTGCGTCCCACGCCGCCGAACTTCGCGAACAAGGGCAACTGGGTCATCTCGATCTCGCAGCTCTGCCGCTGGATGGCGGAGCAGGCCGAGGACGCGGGAGCCTACGTCCTGACCGAGACCGCCGCCCAGAAGCTCCTCGTCGACGGCGAGCAGGTCGTCGGCATCGTCACCGGCGACAAGGGCCGCGGCAAGGAGGGCCAGGAGCTCGGCACCTTCGAGCCCGGCATGGAGGTCCACGCCCGGGCCACCGTCCTGGCCGAGGGCAATTGGGGGCACCTCACCGGCGCCGCGGTCAAGCGGTTCGACCTGGCCGCCGGCAAGCAGCCGCCGACCTGGGAGATCGGCGCCAAGGAGGTCTGGAAGGTCACCAAGCCGTTCAAGAAGGTCGTCCACACCTTCGGCTGGCCGACCCGGCCCCGCAAGAAGCACCAGGAGGCCGGCGGCGGGTGGATCTACCCGATGGGCGACGACCAGGTGTCGATCGGCTACGTCGTCCCGCTGCACACGCCCGACGCGACCGTGTCGGTCCACGACCTCCTGCAGACCTTCAAGTCGCATCCGTACGTCAAGGCCGTCCTCGAGGGCGGCGAGCGCGTCGCCTGGGGCGCCAAGGCGATCCAGGCCGGCGGCCTGCTGTCGCAGCCCAAGCTGTCGGTGCCCGGCGCGGTGATCGTCGGCGAGGGCGGCGGCATGGTCGACATGGCGCGCCTCAAGGGCGTGCACCTGGCGATCGCGGCCGGCAAGATCGCCGGCGAGCGGATCTACGAGCAGCTCAAGGCCGGGTCGAACGACTTCTCCTCCTACGAGCAGGCGATCGCGGACTCGACCGTCGGCAAGACGCTCCGCGAGGTCCAGTCCAACCGTGGGCTCATCGACTCGCACAGCCTGCCGGTCGGCGCGGCGCTGTCCGGCCTCGACTTCGTCACGAAGGGCAAGCTGCCCCCGGGCAAGCCGACGCTGCACCCGGACAAGGAGCAGCCGGTCGCCGTGCCGGACAAGCCGCTGAAGGACATCTACCCGCAGCCGGACGGCAAGTACTACTTCGACAAGCTCAGCTCGGTGTTCATCACCGGCAACGCGACCCGTGACGACGCGCCGAACCACATCCGGATCGAGAAGCGCGTCCCGCGGCAGGTCGCCGAGGCGTGGAAGTGGATGTGCCCGGCCGGCGTGTACGAGATCGAGGACGACCAGCCGGCGGAGGGCTTCGTCGACGTCACCGTGAACTACACGAACTGCGTGCAGTGCGGGGCGATCACCGCCCGCGGCGGCCGCCTGACGCCGCCCGAGGGCGGCGACGGGCCCGCCTACCAGGTGGTCTGACCGGTCGACCGGCGCCCGGCGCGGCGCGATGCGGCAGGATGGAGGTCCGCCCCGTCGCGACCGCGGCGGGACGACGCCCGTCCTTCCCGTCCGCACCACCGCCCGTGCCGCCGATCGCCCGCCTCCTCGCCGCTTCGGCGGCGCTCTCCCTCGCGCCCGCCGCGACGACCGCCGTCGCGGCGCCGTCGCGGACCGGCCCCGTCGTCGCGCTCGAGCGGTGCGCCCCCGGGCTCACCGCGCAGGAGAGCGGCGCACGGTTCGTCCCGCGCGTCACCGCGAGCGGCGTCGCCGGCGTGCGATCGTACGGGTTCCGGCTGCGGCTGCAACGCCGGTCGCTCGCCGGCGGGTCGTGGCGGACGCTGCCGCGGCGACACATGCCGGACCGGGGGCGGCTCGTCGTCGCCCGCCCGGGCGCCGTGGCGCTCGAGCGGCGCATCGACGTCGAGGGCCTCGAGCCCGGCCATCGCTACCGGCTCCGGGTCACCGGGCTGTGGCGCACGCCGTCCGGGACCCGCACGCTCACGCGGGTGAGTCGGTCGTGCCGCGTGCCCGACCGCCGGCTCGGCATCGCCGTCGACGCGGACCGCATCGGTTGGATCCCCGGCGTGGACGGGGGACGGGTCGTCTACGTCGTCCCGCTCGCGATCCGCGGCGCGGCCGCCTGGACCGGGGAGGAGGTGCCGGTCGAGGTCCGACAGGGGGGCACGCTCCTCGGCCGGATGACGTTCGATCCGGCGACCGGCCCCGACGCCGTCCGCGTGCCGGGCGCCCGATGCGACGCGGACCGTCCCGTCACCGTGACGATCGGCGTCGCCGACGAGCTCGTCCGCGACGCGGACGGGTTGAGCGCCAGGGTCGACTGCGCCGCGGCCTCGCGGTGACCGGGGGGCGGCCGGAGTCCGCGGCCGCCGGTCAGCTACCCTTCGGGGAATGAAGACCGACCTCCACCCCGAGTACGAGCCGGTGGTGTTCCGTGACCTGTCGTCGGGCGCCACGTTCCTGACCCGCTCGACGGTGAAGAGCGACAAGACCATCGAGCTGGACGGGGCGACCTACCCCGTGATCGACGTCGAGGTCTCCTCCGAGTCGCACCCGTTCTACACGGGCAAGCAGAAGATCATCGACACCGGTGGACGCGTCGAGCGGTTCCGCCGTCGCGCCGCCAAGAGCGGCAAGAGCTAGCGCCCCGCGCGGTGGGACGCTCGCCGCGGAGATCCTCGCGGAGCGACGTCCCGCCCCGGGAGCGCGACGCGCCCCGGGACGTCCGTGCGTCGTCCGACGCCCCCGGTGACGGGAGCGTCGACGTGTCGTACGCCGCCCAGCGCGACGCCCCGGTCGGCGGCCAGGCGGTCGTCGAGGGCGTCATGATGCGTGGCGTCCGTCACTGGGCGGTCGCCGTCCGTCGCCCCCTGCCCGAGCAGCTCGTCGACGGTGCGCTCCCGGCCGGTCAGCCCGCGCTCGGGCACATCGAGACGGTGACGATGCCGTTCCGGTCGGTGCTCACCCGTCGCCGGCTGCTGCGCGCCCCGGTGATCCGCGGGTCGGTCGCGCTCGTCGAGTCGCTCCGGATCGGGTTCCGTGCGCTGCGTCTGGCCGCCGACGCCCAGCAGGGCCCGGACGCCCCGCCGGTCAGTCGGCGCGAGTGGGCGTTCGCGGTCGTCGCGGGCGTGTCGCTCGCGCTGGTGCTCTTCGTCCTCACCCCCGTGGGGCTCACGAGCCTCATCCGCGACCAGCTCGGGTCGGGCGTCGCGTTCTGGACGGTCGAGGCGATCGTCAGCACGACGATCTTCGTCCTCTACCTGTCGCTCATCAGTCGATTGCCGGACCTGCGCCGGGTGTTCGAGTACCACGGCGCGGAGCACCAGACGATCGCCTGCTACGAGGCCGGCCTGCCGCTCACGCCCGACAACGCGGCGCGGTTCAGCCGCCTGCACCCCCGCTGCGGCACGAGCTTCATGCTCATCGTCATGCTCGTCGCGGTGGCGGTCTACTCGCCCCTCGGCCTGCTCGACTGGTACTGGATGATGGCCTGCCGGATCGTCGGGCTGCCGCTCATCGTCGGGCTCTCGTTCGAGGCGATCAAGGCCGCCGGGCGCCACCGTGGCAACCGCGCGGTGCGGATCCTCATGTGGCCCGGGCTCCAGCTCCAGCGGCTGACGACCCGCGCGCCGGACGAGCACCAGCTCGAGGTCGCGATCGCCGCCCTGCAGGCGGTCCTGGACCGCGAGGACCCGCGGGCCGCCCGCGGCCGGGACCTCGTCGGCATCGAGGTGGCCGCGTAGGCGGTCCGGACGCGTCGACCCGCGGCCCGCTCTACCATCGGTCGTCGTGATCGCAGCGCTCGTCGACCAGATCGAGGCACGGTTCGCCGAGCTGGAGCAGCAGATCGTCGACCCCGACGTCATCGCCGATCGCCGTCGCTACGCCGACGTCGGTCGCGAGTACCGGCGGATGGGGGAGGCGGCCAAGCTGGCCGCCGCGTGGCGCCGCGCGGTCGACGACGCCGCCGGCGCGAAGGAGCTCCTCGCCGAGGACGAGGACGCCGAGGTCCGCGAGATGCTCAACGCCGCCCGGGAGCGGATCGCCGAGGTCGAGGAGGAGATCCGCCTGGCGATGGTCGACCCCGACCCGTACGACGACCGCGACGTCATCGTCGAGATCCAGGGCGGGGCCGGCGGCGAGGAGGCCGGGCTGTGGGCCGGCGACGTCTACCGCATGCTCACGAAGTACGCGGAGGGTCGGGGATTCAAGGCCGAGGCGATGCAGGTCTCTGACGGGAAGTACACCTTCGCGATCAGCGGGGAGGGCGCGTACTCCGTCTTCAAGTGGGAGGCCGGGACCCACCGCGTGCAGCGGGTGCCGCAGACCGAGTCGCAGGGCCGCGTCCACACGTCGACCTGCACCGTCGCGGTGCTGCCGGAGGCGGAGGACGTCGACGTCCAGATCGACCAGAACGACCTGCAGATCGACGTCTACCGCTCGTCCGGCCCCGGCGGTCAGTCCGTCAACACCACCGACTCCGCGGTGCGGATCACCCACAAGCCGTCCGGCGTCGTCGTGTCCATGCAGGACGAGAAGTCCCAGCTGCAGAACCGCGAGAAGGCGTTGCGGGTCCTGCGGGCCCGCCTCTACGAGCACGCGGTGGCGGCCCAGCGGGCTGAGCAGGCCGCCGCCCGCTCGGCCCAGGTCGGCAGCGGCGACCGCGCCGAGAAGATCCGGACGTACAACTACGGCGAGCGCCGCGTCACCGACCATCGCGTCAAGGTGACCCTGTACTCGCTCGAGGCGATCCTCGAGGGCGAGCTCGCCGAGTTCACCGCCGCGCTGCAGGCCGACGAGAAGCGTCGCCTGCTCGAGATGCAGGCCGAGTCGACGACGTCGTCCTGACCACCGGGACCCTCACCGACGCGGTCCGGCGGCTCACGGCGCGGTTCGCGGCCGTCGGGATCGACACGCCACGCCTCGACGCGGAGCTCCTCGTCGCGCACGCCGTCGGCGGCGACCGCACCCGACTCGTCCTGGACGGGCCGCGTCCCCTGACCGCGGCCGAGGAGCAGGCGGTCGACGTCCTCGCCGAGCGCCGGGCGGTCGCCCGCGAGTCGATCGCGCACATCATCGGCGTGCGCGGCTTCCGCCGCCTCGACATCGCGGTGGACCGCAGGGTCCTCGTCCCGCGACCCGAGACCGAGCTGCTCGTCGAGGTGGGGCTCACCGCGCCCCCGGGAGCGACCGTCGTCGACGTCGGCACCGGCAGCGGCGCGATCGCGCTGGCGCTCGCCGACGAGCGTCCCGACCTCGTGCTGCACGGCGTCGACCGCTCGGCGGACGCCCTCGAGGTCGCCGCGGCCAACGCCCGACGGCTCGACCTGCCGGCGGTCGCCTGGCGCCACGGCGACCTCCTCGCCGGGCTCACGGCCGCCGCGACCGACGGTCCGCTCTGGGTCCTGTCGAACCCCCCGTACATCCCGGACGGCGACCGTGACGACCTGCCGCCCGAGGTCCGCGAGCACGACCCGCCGCTGGCGCTGTTCGGCGGCTCCGACGGGCTCGACGTCGTCCGCCGGCTCGTGCCGGCCGCGCGTGACGCCGGCGCGGACCTGCTGGCGATCGAGGTCGGGGCCGGTCAGGCGCCCGAGGTCGAGGACGTGGCGCGGGACGCCGGGTTCGCCACGGCCGAGACGCTCGACGACCTGGCCGGCATCGGTCGGGTCGTCGTCGCGCGCCGCCACCCGCGGTGACCCGTACGGTGACCGGGTGCCCGACCACGTCCTACCGCTCGACCCGGACGACGTCGACCGCCTGATCGCGGTCACGTCCGCCGGCGGGATCGTCCTGTTCCCCGCCGAGGGCGTCTACGGGCTGGCGGTCGATCCGCGGCGCCCGGACGCCGTCCGGCGGCTCGCCGAGCTCAAGGGGCGCGATCCGGAGAAGCCGGTCGCGGTCCTCTTCTGGTCGGTCGACGACGTGCTGGCGGACGGTACGCCGGGTCCGGCGATCCCACGACCGGCGACGGCGTCGGAGGCTCCACGATCGGCGACGGCGTCGGGGACGCCACGACCGGTCGATCCCGCCGACCGGATCGGTCGCGCCGTGCGCGCGCTCCTGCCCGGGCCGGTCGGGCTCGTCCTGCCGGACCCCGCGGCCCGCTTCCCCGCGGCGGCGGGCACCGACCCGACGAGCCTCGGGGTACGGGCGCCACGCCTGGCGGGCGAGGCGCCTCCGGGCCGCGACCCGATCGCCCAGACCAGCGCCAACCGCGCCGGCGAGCCGGATCCGGTGACCGTCGACGCCGTGCCACGCGCGATCCGCGCCGCCTGCGACCTCGTCCTCGACCGGGGACCGCGGCCCGGGACGCCCTCCACGATCGTGGACCTTCGGGCGTGGGCGGCCGGCGACGGGCGCTGGCGGGTGCTCCGCGAGGGAGCGGTCCCCGGCGTCGAGATCGACCGGCGACTCGGGGCGCTGCGGCGCGACGGCTGAGCGCCGCCGGGACGCGCGCCGCCGCGTCGGCCCATCCGGCGGGCGCACGGCGTCGGCCGGCGCGCGCGACCGGGCGGCAGGTGGACGGCCGGGGTGGCCGGGGCTCGCCGTCGGCCCACGCGCGCGACGGGACGGCCGGTCCGTACGATGAGGGCATGCGGATCGCCGTCGCCTCGGACCACGCCGGGTTCGACCTCAAGGAGCACGTCCGGGCCTCGCTCGAGGCGGCCGGGCACGACGTCACCGACGTCGGCGCCCACTCCGCCGACTCCACGGACTACCCGGAGTACGCCGCCCGGGCCGCCCGCGCCGTGGCCGGAGGCGCCGCGGACCGCGCCGTCGTCGTGTGCGGATCGGGCAACGGCGTGACGATCACCGCCAACAAGGTCGGCGGGATCCGGGCGGTCAACGCCCACGACGCCGACGAGGCGTCGATGGCCCGCCGCCACAACGGCATCAACGTCCTGGGGTTGTCGCAGGCGCGGATCACCGCCGACGCGTCCGACGCGATCGTCGCGGCGTTCCTCGACACCGCGTTCGAGGGCGGACGGCACGAGCGGCGGATCGGCGAGATCGCCGACGTCGAGGCCGGGGGAGACGGCGCCCCGCCGACCACCCCCTGAGGGTCATCCCCGGCCCGTCGACGGTGTGACGAACCCCGCCGGATGCGGCGGCCTTCGTCGCATCGTGCGGTGGCCGGCGGTGGGTCCGCGCCGATCCGGACACGACGGCCGCCGCCCCCCGCTAGCATCGCTCCGGTCGCGACTGGCGCCAGTGGGTGGAACCGACCACCGGGAAGCGACACGAGCATCCGCCGCGCGCCTGGGCACCCCTGACCCGACCATCAGACCGTCGCCGCCGTGCGACCCGCTGCCGCGAGGAGCATCCGTGTCCGACCTGCCCGCCGACTACTTCAACGCCACCCTCGCCGAGCTCGACCCCGACGTCGCCGCCGCGGTCGGGGCGGAGCTGCGTCGCCAGCAGGACACGCTCGAGATGATCGCGTCCGAGAACTTCGTGCCCCGCGCCGTGCTGGAGTGCCAGGGCAGCGTGCTGACGAACAAGTACGCCGAGGGCTACCCGGGTCGGCGCTACTACGGCGGGTGCGAGCACGTCGACGTCATCGAGCAGCTCGCCATCGATCGGGCCAAAGCGCTGTTCGGGGCCGACCACGCCAACGTCCAGCCGCACGCGGGCGCACAGGCCAACAACGCCGTCTACCACGCGCTGCTGCAGCCCGGCGACCGGATCATGGGCCTGTCGCTCGCCCACGGTGGGCACCTGAGCCACGGCATGAAGCTCAACGTGTCCGGTCGCCTGTACGACATCGTCGCCTACGAGGTCGACCGCGAGACGTCGCTCATCGACATGGACGAGGTCGCGCGGATCGCCCGCGAGACGAAGCCCAAGATGATCATCGCCGGCTGGTCGGCGTACCCGCGGCACCTCGACTTCGCGCGGTTCCGCGAGATCGCCGACGAGGTCGGTGCGCTGCTGTTCGTCGACATGGCGCACTTCGCCGGCCTCGTCGCCGCCGGGCTGCACCCCAACCCGGTGCCGTACGCCGACGTCGTCTCCACCACCGTCCACAAGACCCTCGGCGGTCCGCGGTCGGGCATCATCCTCTGCCGCGAGGAGCACGCGAAGAAGATCAACTCGGCGGTCTTCCCGGGGCAGCAGGGCGGCCCGCTGGAGCACGTCATCGCCGCAAAGGCGGTGGCCCTGAAGATCGCCGCCAGCGCCGAGTTCCGCGAGCGGCAGGAGCGCACGATCGCCGGCGCCCGGGCCGTCGCCTCGGCGTTGCTCGCCGGCCCGGCCGCCGCGGCCGGGGTGTCGGTGCTCACCGGCGGCACCGACGTGCACCTCGTCCTGGTCGACCTGCGCGAGACGGCCCTCGACGGCCAGCAGGCCGAGGACCGCCTGCACGAGGTCGGCATCACCGTCAACCGCAACGCCGTCCCGTTCGACCCGCGTCCGCCGATGGTCACGAGCGGCCTGCGCGTCGGCGCCCCGGCGCTCGCCACGCGCGGGCTGGGGGAGGAGGACTTCCGCGAGGTCGGTGACGTCATCGGCGCGGTCGTCGGGGCCGACGACGCGACGTTCGCGGCCGGCAGGGCGGACCTCGCGGACCGCGTCCGCGCGGTCGCCGCGCGCTTCCCGCTCTACGCCGACCTCGGCTGACGCGCCGCCGGGGCGCCAACCGTGCGCGCCTCTAGGCTGTCGTCCCGATGACCTGGCGCGATCCGATCGTGGGGCTGCTCGTCGGCTTCGCGGTCGCCGCGGCGCTCACGCCGCTCGCCGCCCGGCTGGCGCGGACGATCGGCGTCGTCGACCGTCCGAGCGACCGGGGCGTGGCCCGTGGCGGCACGCCGCTGCTCGGCGGCCTGGCGATCCTCGCCGGCGTCCTCGTCGCGGTGCCGCTGGTCCTCGACGGCGGACGGTTCGAGCACGAGCTGAGCCCGGAGCTGAAGTCGATCCTCGTCGGCGCGGTCGTCATCACGATCGTCGGCGCGATCGACGACCGGCTGGACCTCCATCCGCTGCTCAAGCTCCTCGGCCAGACGGGGGCGGCGTGCGTCCCGGTGACGCACGGCGTCCTCGTGGCCAACATCACGTTCCCGTTCCTCGGCGCGGTCGACTTCGGCGGGCTCGGGGGCCCGCTCACGGTCCTGGGCTTCGTCGCCGTCATGAACGTCGTCAACCTCTCGGACGGGATCGACGGGCTGGCGGCGGGCGTGTGCGCGATCGCGGCGGTCGCCCTGGGCATCGTCGCGTGGGACCTCGGACGCGACGCGGCGGGGGTGCTCGCCGCCGCGACCTGCGGCGCGGCCGTCGGGTTCCTCGTTCACAACTTCCATCCGGCCCGGATCTTCATGGGCGACGCCGGAGCGAACCTCCTCGGCTACCTCCTCGCGGCGGTCGCGGTCGAGGGGTCGGTGAAGACCCAGGTCGTGCCCGCCCTCGTCATCCCGCTCCTCGTCCTGGCGCTCCCGTTCCTCGACACGACGTTCGTCGTCCTCAAGCGCCTGCGCACCGGTCGGTTGCCGTGGGCGCCGGACCAGAACCACCTCCACCACCGGTTCGGTCGGCTCGGGTTCAGCCAGCGCCGCACGGTCCTCTACCTCTACGCGTGGACGGCGGCGCTCGCCGGCCTGGCGGTCGCGCTGCGGTTCGTGCCGTACAGCCCGCAGCCGGAGACGTACGACTGGGCGTGGATGGCGGTCATGATCGGCCTGGCGCTCGTCGTCCTCGCGTTCAGCCTGTACCTCGTGGTCGTCCTGGAGATCGTGAAGCTCCGGAGCCTTGGCGCCCGGCGCCTGCGTCGCCTCCGTCCGGACGTGACGGACCGCGAGATCGACGCCGACGTCGAGCGGGCGCTCGAGACCGGCGAGTTCGCGCAGATCACGGGGGAGCGACCGTCGCTCCGTCCGGGCCACGACGACTGACCGACCGACGGCGTCGCCCCCGGCGTCGGCGCCGGGCCCGTGTCCGCAGCCGACCGAGCCGTCTCCACCGCGCGGCTCGCCCGGCGCCGATCGCACGCCCTCGTGGCGCGCCACACGAGCGCCGAGGCCCCGATCGTGGCGCCGCGCACTTGTCGTCGCGCCGCTCGCCACGACGACGCGTGCGGCGGCGCACGAAACCCCATCCCTACGGGGGATCCGTGGCGTGGGGGCAACACGCGGACGTCCGCCCTTCCTATATGTTGGCCACGTCGCAGACGGGCCGAGCCCTCGATCCGCCAGCGCGTCGCCGATTCCGACGATGCCCCTTCCACCGTTCGCCACGGACCTGGATTCCCTCCATGCGTCCCACCGGTCCCACTCCCAGCCCGGCCACGGCCGGGATGCTGGTCCTCAGTGGACTGGTGCTCGGCGTGCTGCTCGGGCTGCTCGTCGGGGATCTGACCGGCGCCACGGGACCGGCGCTCGTCGTCGGGACCTTCGCCGGCCTGACCGGCGGGGTCGTTGCGGTCGTCGTCCGGTTCCGGGATCTATGAGGCACGCCTCCTGATGCCGCTACTCCGCTTCCTCGACGTCCTGCTGGTGCTGCTCACCCTCCCGGTGGCGCTGCTGCTCGGCGCGCCCGTGGGCGGATGCCTCATCGGCGCGGGCGCCTGGGTCCTCCAGCGCGTCATCGCCGAGGCGGTCGTCGAGCGGGCCCGCGCGTCGGCCGACGTCCGCACGGCCGTCAAGCTGAACGTCGGAGCGCTCCTCGTCCGCGCCTGGCTCGTCGCGCTGGCGGTCGTCGTCGCGGGCGTCGCCATCGGCGATCGCCACGGGGCCGCCGCGGCGATCACCATCCTGGCCGCGTTCTCGGTCTACCTCGTCCTCTCGCTGCTGCACCGCGCCGACGTCGCCGCCCCGGCGTCCTCGGACGCCGACACCGTCGCGGCGAGCCACACCCGTACCGGAGAGTCCCTCCAGCCATGAGCACGCGCGCCAAGGTCTTCACCGGACTGGGCATCTACGTCCTCCTCATCGTCGCGGTGTTCGCGGCGTTCGGCGGCGAGCGCCCGGAGGAGAGCCCGTTCAAGCCCCAGAACGAGTTCAAGCTCGACGACTGGGTCGACCTCGGCGTCATGTCGATCAACAAGGCCGTCGTCTACATCCTGCTCGCGGCGCTCCTGACCGTCGGCACGATGCTCTGGATCGCGAAGCGGATGCAGGCGCGTCCCAACCGCGTGCAGACGGCGGTCGAGGTCCTCTTCGGCCTCATGCGGGACACCATCACGCGGGGCAACATGGACCCGAAGATGGCCGCCAAGTGGTTCCCCTTCATCGGGGCGCTCTTCCTCTTCATCTGGTACTCGAACCTCATCGGCTTCATCCCGCTGCCGATGAACACGGAGCACACGATCAAGGGCACCGAGATCCCGTCGTTCGCGCTCTACGCCGCGACCGCGAACCTCTCGATCCCGCTCGTCCTCGCCGCGGTGGTGTTCATCTCCTACACCGTCGAGGGCATCCGCGCCAAGGGCCTCCTCGGCTACCTCAAGGGCCTGATCCCCGCGGGCGTCAAGGGCCCGATGGCCGGCTTCATCTTCGTGCTGGAGCTCTTCTCCAACGTCATGCGGCTCATGTCGCTCTCCGTGCGACTGTTCGCCAACCTCCTCGCCGGCCACCTCATCATCCTCTTCATGGCCGGTGGCCTGGCCGTCCTGCTCGGCACCGCCGCCATCGGCGTCGTCACGCTGCCGGCCGGCGTCATCCTCTTCCTCTTCGAGGTCGGCCTGATCGCGACGCTGCAGGCCTTCATCTTCGCCATCCTCACCGCCATCTACCTCGGTTCGGCCGTCGCCGACGAGCACTGATCCCGAGAGATCTCAGAAGGAGCAAACCCCGTGGACCTCTCCATCATCACCACCCTTGCCCAGGCCGCAACCGAGATCGAGGGCGCCGGCGCGGACGCCGGTAAGGCCATCGCCCTCGGCCTCGGCGGAGGCCTCGGCGCCGCCGGTGCAGGCGTCGGCATCGGCAACATCTTCGGCAAGATGATCGAGTCGGTGGCCCGCCAGCCCGAGCTGCGCGACGAGCTGACCGGCATCCAGTGGCTCGGCTTCGCCCTGACCGAGGCCTGCGTGTTCTACGGCCTCGTCGCCGGCCTGCTGGCCTTCTTCCTGTAGGAGCCCGATGACTGCCGTCGCCAACCTCCCGACCATCCTGGCCGCCTCCGGCGGCGACGACGAGGGCGGGAGCTTCCTGGTCCAGCCGGACATCGGCTTGATGCTGTGGACCCTGTTGGTCTTCGGCATCTCGATGTTCCTGCTGGCCAAGTTCGCGTTCCCGAAGATCGCCGAGGCGCTCGATGAGCGCCAGCGGAAGATCACCGAATCGATCGACGCCGCCGAGCAGGGCCGCAAGGAGGCCGAGGAGCTCGCCGCGGAGTACCGCGAGCAGCTCCAGAAGGCCCGTGCGGAGAGCGAGGAGATCATCGCTCGCGCCCGCCGCTCGGCCGACCAGCACATCGCCGACTCCAAGGATGCGGCGAAGAAGCAGCGCGAGGAGATCCTCGACCAGGCCAAGAGCGACATCGCCGCCGAGACCCGGCGTGCGGTGGGCGAGCTCCGGACCGAGGTCGCGGCGCTCACCGTGGAGGCCACCGCCAAGGTCACGCGCAAGTCGCTGACCGAGGACGAGCAGCGTCGCCTGCTCGACGAGGCCCTCGGCGAGATCGACTTCTCGGCGCTCGCCGGCGAGGGGAGCAGGTAGCCCGATGGACGAGATCGCCCGCGTCTACGCACGCTCGCTGTTCGAGGTCGCCCGGGAGCAGGGCAACCTCGACACCGTCGCCGGTCAGCTCGGTGAGCTCGACGACGCCTTCGCGTCGTCGGACGACCTCCGCGTGTTCTTCTTCTCGCCGTACTTCGGTACGACCGAGAAGCGGGACGCCCTCGCGCGGGTCGTGACGGACGCCGAGCCGATCGTCCTCAACCTCCTGCAGGTGCTGGTGGAGAACCATCGCCTGCCGGTGCTGCCGCGTCTGCGGCGCGCCTTCGACACGCTCTGGCGCGAGGAGCGCAAGCTCCTCCCGGTCCAGATCACGAGCGCCGTGGCGCTCGACTCCGCCGAGGCCCAGCGCATCGGCGACGAGATCGGCCGCCGCACCGGCCGCACCGTGGAGCTGTCGACCCGGGTCGACCCGGAGCTCATCGGGGGCATGACCCTCCGCGTGGGCAACCGGATCCTCGACGCATCGATCCGCAACCGACTCGACTCGCTCCGCCGCACGGTCGCCGCCGGCTGACCACCCGCCGCGCCACCACCGCCCACTCTTCCGCCCCTCCAAGGACCACCGCCTCTCATGCAGATCAAGCCCGACGAGATCACCAGCATCCTCAAGAGCCGCATCGAGGGCCTCGACGCCGGCAAGGCCGAGCTGAACGAGGTCGGCACCGTGCTGTCGGTCGCCGACGGCATCGCCCGCATCCACGGCCTCGACAGCGCCGTCTCGTTCGAGCAGCTCGAGCTGCCCCACGGCGTCACGGGCCTCGCCCTCAACCTCGAGTCCGACAACGTCGGCGCGGTGCTGTTCGGCGACTGGCAGAAGATCGTCGAGGGCGACACGGTCAAGCGGACCGGCAAGCTCCTGGAGATCCCGGTCGGCGACGCGCTCCTGGGCCGCATCGTCACGCCGCTCGGCGTGCCGGTCGACGGCAAGGGCCCGATCGAGACGACCGAGACCCGTCCGCTGGAGATCAAGGCGCCGGGCATCATCGAGCGTCAGCCGGTCGAGGAGCCGCTGCAGACCGGCATCAAGGCGATCGACGCGATGATCCCGATCGGCCGCGGCCAGCGCGAGCTGATCATCGGCGACCGTCAGACGGGAAAGACCTCGATCGCGGTCGACACGATCATCAACAACAAGGACGCCGGAGTCATCAGCGTCTACGTCGCCATCGGTCAGCGCATGGCGACCGTCGTCAACCTCGCCGAGGTCCTCGCCGAGAACGGCGCCCTCGACTCGACGATCATCGTCGCCGCCGGCGCCGACGAGGCCGCGCCGATCAAGTACATCGCCCCGTACGCCGGCGCCGCGATGGCCGAGCACTTCGTCTACAACGGCGGTCACACGCTCGCCGTCTACGACGACCTCACCAAGCACGCGTTCGCGTACCGCCAGATGTCGCTCCTCCTCCGCCGCCCGCCGGGCCGCGAGGCCTACCCGGGCGACGTCTTCTACCTGCACTCGCGCCTGCTCGAGCGCGCGGTGAAGCTCTCCGACGCCCTCGGCGGCGGCTCCATGACCGCGCTGCCGATCATCGAGACGCAGGCCGGCGACGTGTCGGCGTACATCCCGACGAACGTCATCTCGATCACCGACGGGCAGATCTTCCTCGAGCCCAAGCTCTTCTACTCCGGCGTCCGCCCGGCCATCAACGTCGGCATCTCGGTGTCCCGCGTCGGTGGCTCCGCGCAGACCAAGCCGATGAAGAAGGTCGCCGGCCGGATCAAGACCGAGCTGTCGCAGTTCCGCGACCTCGAGGCGTTCGCGCAGTTCGGGTCCGACCTCGACGCCGACACGCGTCGCACGCTCGCCCGCGGCGAGCGGCTCGTCAAGACGCTGAACCAGGCCGAGCGCTCGCCCGTGCCGGTCGAGGACCAGGTCATCCAGATCTACGCCGCCACCAACGGCTACGTCGACCGGGTCTCCGCCGACCGCGTCGAGGAGTTCCACACCCGGCTCACCGAGACGGCGCGCAGCGAGGTCACCGACCTCCGCGACAAGATCCGCAGCGGCGACTGGTCCGACGAGACGGTGAGCCGTGTCGACGGCTTCGTCAAGAAGTTCGCCGAGGACGACTTCGGCTACGACCTCGACGAGGACGGCGAGCCGCTGGTCCAGGCCGCGACGGTCTGAGGCCCGGATGACGACGAGGATGCGGAGCTGAGCGATGGCCCAGCGAGACGTCAAGAACAGGATCGCGTCGGTCCAGAACATCGGCAAGATCACGCGCGCCATGGAGATGGTCTCCGCCGCGCGCCTGCGGAAGGCCGAAGAGCGCGCGCGCCAGCTGCGTCCGTACGCCGACGCCCTGCGCAAGATGACCCGCCAGGCGGCCTCGGCCGCCGGTAGCGGCGAGATGCAGGCGCTGCCCGTGCTGCAGACCCACGACGAGGAGCGGCGCGTCGCGATCCTCCTCGTCACCGCCGACCGCGGACTCGCCGGCGCGTTCAACTCGCAGATCCTGCGAGCCGGACTGGAGCGCGCCGACGAGGTCGAGGCGGAGGGTCGCGAGGTCGCCTTCTACGCCACCGGACGCCGCGGCGTGTCCTCGCTGCAGTTCCGGAACAAGCCCGTGATCGAGTCGTACACCGGCTTCACCGACGCCCCGAGCGTCACCCACGCCTCGCGGATCGCCGACGACCTCGTCGGCGCGTTCGTCGACGGGCAGATCGACCGCGTCGAGATCATCTACAACGGCTACGTGTCGCCGCTGGTGCAGGAGGTTCGTCGCGAGACGCTGCTCCCGCTGGCCGCCGCGAGCGTCGTCGGCGACGACGACGCGGCCGACGCCGCGCCCGAGGACGGCGGCGGGCACAAGGCGCTCGTCGAGTACGAGCCCGACCCGGCCGAGATCCTCGCGGAGCTCGTCCCCGAGTTCGTCCAGGTGTCGCTCCTGCGCGCCCTGCTGGAGTCCGCAGCGTCGGAGCACGGTGCTCGCATGACCGCCATGCGCAGCGCGTCCGACAACGCGTCCGAGGTGATCGACACGCTGACGCTGGCCATGAACCGCGCTCGCCAGGCGGAGATCACCCAGGAGATCATGGAAGTCGTCGCCGGTGCGGAGGCTCTGAACTGATGCGCGCCGTCCGCCCCACCACCCCGGTCGCCGCCGACCGGTCCCCGCACCGCCCGAACCCGCTCGAGAAGAGGAACTGATGAGCACCGCAACCGAGACCACCAACGTCGGGCGGATCGAGTCGATCCAGGGCGTCGTCGTCGAGGCCTCGTTCCCCGGCGACCTCCCCGAGATCAACAACGCCGTCGAGGTCGACCTTCCCGACGGGGCGCGCCTCGTGCTCGAGGTCCAGCAGCACCTCGGAGACGGACGCGTCCGCGCCGTCGCGATGGACTCCACGGACGGCCTCGGCCGCGGCGTCGAGGTCCGCGACCTCGGCGGCCCCATCAGCGTGCCGGTCGGCGAGATCACCCTCGGCCGCATCTTCAACGTCCTCGGCGAGACGATCGACGGCAAGGACGAGATCGCCGCCGACAAGGAGCGCTGGGGCATCCACCGTCCGGCGCCGAAGGTCGAGGACCTCACGCCGACGACCGAGATGTTCGAGACGGGGATCAAGGTCATCGACCTGCTCGCCCCGTACTCCAAGGGCGGCAAGGTCGGCCTGTTCGGCGGCGCCGGCGTCGGCAAGACCGTCCTCATCCAGGAGCTCATCAACAACCTCGCCAAGGAGCACGGCGGCCTGTCCGCGTTCTGCGGCGTCGGCGAGCGTTCCCGCGAGGGCACCGACCTGTACCTGGAAATGCAGGAGTCGGGCGTCATCGACAAGACGATGCTCGTCTTCGGCCAGATGAACGAGCCGCCCGGAGCCCGCATGCGCGTGGCGCTCACCGGCCTGACGATGGCGGAGTACTTCCGTGAGCAGGGCGGCCAGGACGTGCTCCTGTTCGTCGACAACATCTTCCGGTTCGTCCAGGCCGGCTCCGAGGTCTCGGCGCTCCTGGGCCGCATGCCGTCGCAGGTCGGCTACCAGCCGACGCTCGAGTCGGAGATGGGCCAGCTCCAGGAGCGGATCACGTCGACCCGCCAGGGCTCGGTCACGTCCGTCCAGGCGATCTACGTCCCGGCCGACGACCTGACCGACCCGGCGCCGGCGTCGGTGTTCTCGCACCTCAACGCCCAGACCGTGCTGTCGCGGGCGATCTCCGAGAAGGGGATCTACCCGGCCGTCGACCCGCTCGACTCCACGTCGACGATCCTCAAGCCCGAGGTCGTCGGACAGGAGCACTACGACGTCGCCAACCGGGTCAAGGAGATCCTGCAGCGCTACAAGGAGCTGCAGGACATCATCGCCATCCTCGGCATCGACGAGCTGTCGGAGGAGGACAAGATCACCGTGCAGCGCGCCCGGAAGGTCGAGCGCTTCCTGTCGCAGCCGTTCCACGTCGCCGAGCAGTTCACGGGCCTGGACGGCACCTACGTGCCGATCGCCGAGACGGTGCGCTCGTTCAAGGAGCTCATCGACGGCCAGCACGACGACCTGCCCGAGTCGGCGTTCCTCCTCAAGGGCTCGATCGACGACGTCGTCGCCGCCGCCAAGAAGGGCTGATCGCCGTGGCCCACGCACCGTTCCGCGCCGAGGTCCTGACCCCTGACGGCGCGCTGTTCGCCGGCGAGGTCGAGCAGGTCTCGACCCGCACGGTGGCGGGCGAGATCGGCATCCTCGCGCGGCACAGCCCGCTGCTCGGTCGGCTCGAGCCGGCCGAGCTCAAGCTCACCGAGCCCGGGGGCGACGTCACCCGCTACGTGCAGACCGGCGGGTACGTGCAGATCGCGGCCGACGGCAACGTGCTGCTGCTCGCCGAGGAGGCCTACCCGGTCGACGAGTACTCGAAGTCGGACGCCCAAGCGCGCCTGGACGACGCCGAGGAGCGGCTCGGCCGCGCCGAGGCCGGGACCGAGGCGCACCGCATCGCGACGATCGCCCACCGTCGCGCCAAGGCGCTCGTCGCGCTGGGCGACCGCCTCTAGCGCGGGAGCCCCACGGGTCGCCGGCGACGGCGGCCCGCACGGACGACGAGAGGCCGGGGCGACCCGGCCTCTCGTCGTCCGTGGGACTTCAACGTCCCGTCGCGCGGATCACAGCCCGCCGTTGTGGTTCCAGATCATCGCGAGGACCATCGTCGCGACCGCCACGATCGACGTGACGGTGAACGCGATCGTCGCGCCACGAACGGAGACGTTCTCGGTCTTGTCGGAGTCGTGCTGGCTCATGCCGCCATCCTCGCATGCGCGTGCGAGCGGCGGCGCGCGGTCCCGTGGCGGGCCGCGCCCGCGTCGGGCCCCGGACGCTCGGCCACGCCGCGGGCGCTCTCGGCCCGGTGGAGGAGGCGCCCGCGCCGTGCCGTATCCTCACCGGGATGGACGAACGGCTGCTCACCGAGCGGCTGGTCGGGTACGACACCTCGCACCGGGACGGGCTCCGCGCCGCCGGCGGGTTCGTCAAGGGCTGGCTGGAGTCTCACGGGATCGACGTGCGCGAGCACGACCACGACGGGCTGCCCGTGCTGCGGTCCACGATCGGTTCGTCCCAGGAGGACGCTCCGACCGTGATCCTCCACGGCCACCTCGACGTCGTGCCGGCCCACGCCCCGCAGTTCGAGCCGATCCTCGACGGCGACCGGCTCATCGGCCGCGGGACGTACGACATGAAGGGCGGCCTGGCGTCGATGCTCTGCGCGGTGCGCGACTGCGCGCCCCGCGCCGCGGGCGCCGGGGTGCGGGTCGAGCTCGTCGTGGTGCCCGACGAGGAGAGCGAGCGCGTCGACAGCCGCTCCACCGACGCCCTGGTGAAGGAGGGCCGGATCAGCGGCGACTTCGCGATCACCGGCGAGCCGACGCAGCTCCACGTGGGCGTCCAGGCGAAGGGCGTCCTCGCCGTCCGTGCCGCCGTGCACGGCACGAGCGCGCACGGCTCGACCCCGTGGCTCGGGGACAACGCCGTCCTCAAGGCGTTCGACGCGTTCCGCCGCATCGAGTCGCTGCCCTTCAGCCGCGAGAGCAGCGAGCTCTACGACCGTCCGTCGATCAACCTGTCGCGGATGCGCGGTGGCGAGGCGTTCAACATGGTGCCCGATCGCTGCGAGGTGACGATCGACATCCGCTACGTCCCGGGGCAGGACGCACAGGAGATCCTCCGCCAGATCGGCGCCATCGAGGACCTCGAGGTGCTCCGCGTGCTGGAGCGCGGCCCCGCGATCGTGTCGCAGCGCAACCCGTTCGTCGTCGCGCTGCGCGACGCGGTCGGGCGGACCGGGGAGGGGGCCGGGCTCGCCGTGGGCCGCGACGGCGCGTCCGACGCGATCGCGTTCCTCGACGCCGGGATCCCGGCCGTCGAGTTCGGGCCGTCCGGCTCCGGGCACCACGGGCCGGACGAATGGGTGTCGGTGTCGTCGCTCGCCCGGTACCGTCGTGCGCTCGTCGACTTCGTCCTGTCCGTCCCGGCCGCCGTCGCGACCGATCCCGGGACGTCCGACCCCGTCCCCGAAGGCCACGCATGAGCGTCCCGCCCCTCGACCACGACCGACCGCCCCGGCCGGGCCTGCAGTTCGTGCTGCGGTTCGTCCTCGCCGGCATGCTGCTGCTCGTCGTCACCGGCTCGGCGGTCGCCGCGACGCTGTGGAACGAGGGCGAGGAGATCGCGGAGATCCTGCAGGCCCCCGAGGGGCCCAAGCTCGCCGCGGAGGACATCGACGCGTTGACGGACGTCGAGCCCGGCAAGCCCCAGACGATCCTGCTCGTCGGCGACGACCGGCGCAAGTACGGGCTCGAGGCCGACGACAAGAAGTCGGCCACGCGCTCCGACACGATGATCCTCGTGCGGCTCGACCCCGACGCCGAGGCGACGACGATGCTGTCGCTCCCGCGCGACCTCATCGTCGACCACGTCAACGGCGGACGCGGCAAGCTCAACCAGGCCTACGAGGGCGGCCCCAAGCAGCTCATCGAGACGCTCCAGCGGCTGCTGAGCTCCCCGGGCGAGGACTTCCCGATCCACCACTTCGTGTCGATCCAGTTCACCGCGTTCTCGAAGGCCGTCAACGAGTTCAACTGCTTCTACGCCGACATCGACCGGACGTACTTCAACCCGCCCAACAGCGGCTACGCCGAGATCGACGTCCAGTCCGGCTACCAGCGACTGTGCGGCGAGGACTCCCTCGACTACGTGCGGTTCCGGCACGCCGACAGCGACCTCGTCCGCGAGGCGCGGCAGACGCACTACCTCGCCGAGGCGAGGGCGCAGATCGCCGGGTCGCGGCTGTTCGCCGACCGCAAGAAGCTGCTCAAGGCGATCCGCCCCCACATCACGACGGACATCCGGACCGGCTCGGGGATCCTCGGGGTCGTCAAGCTCGCCACCGGCATCGTCGGCCAGCCGACGAAGCGCGTGACGCTGCCGGTCACCGACACCGCCGACGGCAACCTGTCGACCACGCCGGGCGAGCTGCTCGAGGCCGCCGACGAGTTCCTGCACCCCAAGGCGCCGCCGGGCCGCGCCACCCGCGATGCGCGTGACGAGGAGCGCCGCGCGTCGGGCGACGCGACGGCCACCACCGCGACCAAGGTGCCGAAGGCCAAGCGGAAGAAGGGCAAGAACCCGGGCACGCTCATCGACGGCACCCTGTCCGCGAAGGGCATGATCGCGGGCGAGATCCAGGGCAAGCTCAAGGGCCTGCCGATCTACTACCCCACCCTCATGACCCGGTCGGGGGCGTACGACCAGCGGTCGACGCGCCAGTACGACATCCAGTCGCGCAACGGCCGGACGTACCCGTGGGTGGCGTACCGGCTCGTGGTCAAGGCCGCCGGGGTCGGCCAGTACTACGGGATCCAGGGCACGTCGTGGGCCGATCCGCCGATCCTCCAGCTCGGCGACGACCGCGAGCGACTGGGCGGCAAGACGTTCCTCGTCCAGTACGACGGATCGAAGATCCGCCGCATGATCTACCGCGGCAAGCAGGGCACGTACTGGATCACCAACACCCTGTCGAACAACCTCAGCAACGCCGAGATGCGGGCGCTGGCGCGGACCCTCACCAGGTATCGCCCGTAGCCGCGACGGGCCGTTCGTCGCCCGGGGATCTGTACCCTCCGCCTCTCATGTCCGTAGAGCGAGAGCCCATCGGCGTCGTCGGCACGGGGTACGTCGGCCTGGTCACCGCGGCCGGGTTCGCCGAGCTCGGCAGCGACGTCGTCTGCGTCGACATCGACGCCGACAAGGTCGCGCGCCTCGAGCGCGGCGAGATCCCCATCTACGAGCCCGGGCTCGCCGAGATGGTGGCGCGCAACCGCGAGCGGCTGACGTTCACCACCGACATCGGGGTGGCCCTCGAGCGCGCCCGGCTGCTGTTCGTGGCCGTCGGCACGCCGCCCACGTACTCCGGTGACGCGGACCTGTCGGCGGTCCACGCGGTCGTCGCGTCGATGCCGGCCTCGGACCGTCACGCGCTCGTGATGAAGTCCACGGTCCCCGTCGGGACCGGTGCGTCGATCAAGCGCGTCTTCGCCGAGCAGGGCAAGGACGGGTTCCGCTACGTGTCCTGCCCCGAGTTCCTCAAGGAGGGCACCGCGGTCGCGGACTCCATGCGGCCCGACCGGGTCGTCATCGGCGACGACGGCGACTGGGCCGGCGACGCGGTCGTCGAGCTGTACCGGCCGCTCCTCAACGCGCGCCACGGCGGCCCGGTCGACGCGGAGGGCTCGACGACGCCGCTCGGCGAGCTCGTCCGGACCGACATCGCGTCCGCCGAGATGGTGAAGCTCGCGTCCAACGCGTTCCTCGCCACGAAGATCTCGTTCATCAACGAGATCGCCAACGTCTGCGAGGAGACCGGCGCCGACGTCATCGAGGTGGCGCGGGGGATGGGCCTCGACGCGCGGATCGGGCCGAGGTTCCTCAACGCCGGGATCGGGTTCGGCGGGTCGTGCTTCCCCAAGGACGTCACCGCGCTCAAGCAGCTGGCCGGCAACTCCGGCTACCACTTCCAGCTCCTCAACTCGGTCTACGAGGTCAACGAGCTGCAGAAGCGCCGGGTGATCGGCAAGCTCGAGAAGCACCTCGGCCGGCTCGTCGGCAAGCGGATCGCCCTGCTCGGCCTGGCGTTCAAGCCCAACACGGACGACATGCGCGAGGCCAGCTCGCTCGTCCTCGCGGCCCGTCTGCAGGCGGCCGGCGCGACCGTCGTCGCCTACGACCCGATCGCCGCCGATGTCGCCCGACCGATGCTGCGTGGCGTGGAGCTCGCCGACGGCGCCCTCGACGCGATCGCGGGCGCCGACGCGGTCGTCCTCGTCACCGAGTGGCAGGAGTTCCGCGACCTCGACCTCGCGGACGTCCGCTCTCGGATGGCCGGCGACGTGCTCATCGACGGCCGCAACGCGCTGGAGCCGAGCGCGGCGATCGCGGCGGGTCTGCGGTACGAGGGCATCGGACGACCGTCCGTCGCACGGGTCCCGGTCCCCGACCCCGCCTGATCGGTGTCGGTTCAGGCGGTCATCCTCGTCGGAGGACGCGGGACGCGGCTCCGGCCGCTCACGAGCAATCGGCCCAAGCCGATCGTCCCGCTCGTCGACCGGCCGTTCATGGCCTACATGCTCGAGTGGATCGCGTCGCACGGCATCACCGACGTCATCCTCTGCTGCGGGTTCCTCGCGGACTCGATGATCGAGGAGCTCGGCGACGGCTCGGCGTGGGGCGTGCGCATCACGTGGGTCCAGGAGCCCGAGCCGCGCGGCACCGCCGGAGCGCTCTGGTACGCCGAGCCGCACCTGCGCGGCGACCGGTTCGTCATGCTCAACGGCGACGTGCTCACCGACATGGACCTCACCGTCCAGCTCGCCCAGCACGAGCGCAGCGGCGCCCGCGGCACCCTGGCGCTCGTCCCGGTCGAGGACCCGACCGCCTACGGCCTCGTCCGGCTCAACGGCGACACGACGGTCAAGGGGTTCCTCGAGAAGCCGGAGCCGGACGAGATCGACACCGACCTCATCTCGGCCGGCGCGTACGTCCTGGAGCGCTCGGTGCTCGACCTCGTCCCGCAGGGCCGGATGGTGTCGATCGAGCGCGAGGTCTGGCCCCGGCTCGTCGGCGACGGACTCCACGGGTGCGTGCACCGCGGGCGGTACTGGATGGACATCGGCACCCCCGAGCGGTACCTCGAGGGCACGGCCGACATCCTCGCCCGGCGCGTGCGGACGCGGGTCGGCGAGCGGCTGCAGGAGCAGGGCCCCGTCGACGCGACCGCGACCGTCGCCGACGACAGCGTCGTCGACCGCGCGTCGATCGTCGACCGCGGGGCGACGCTGGGCTCCCGCGTCGTCGTCGGATCCGGCAGCGTCGTCGGCCCGGACGTCACCATCGGAGACGATGTGATCCTGCAGGACGCCGTCGTCCTCGAGGGCGCGACGGTCGGGACCGGGTCGCGCCTGCGCGACTGCGTCATCGGCGCGCGGGCGCGGATCGGCGCCGGAGTCGTCGCGAACGACGCCGCGATGGTGGGCGACGAGGCCGTCGTCGGGGACGGCAACGTCCTCGCGGGCGGCGTGCGGGTGGCCACCGGCGTCACCCTGCCGGACCGCGCGCTGTCGTTCTGAATCGGTCGCGCCGCGTCACGCGGCCGCCCGATACGGCATGCTCCGCGCTGTATGAACGCCACCCTCCCACTGGACCCCGCCGCGATCGCCGCCGTCGACGCCTCCGATCAGGTCGCGGACGTCCTGGCGATGGGGGACCACATCCGCGACGCGATGTGGAAGGTCGAGTCGGCGGGCCTCGGCGCCTGGGACAGCCCGGGCGGCCTCGTCGTCGCCGGCATGGGCGGATCGTCGATCGGCGGGCTGCTCGGCCGCGCCGCGATCGGCGACCAGGCGGCGCGGCCGGTGCTCGCGGCCCGTGGCTACGGCCTGCCGCCGTGGACGACCGACGACACGACGGTGCTGTGCGCGAGCTACAGCGGCGACACGGAGGAGACGCTGGCGTGCTTCGAGGCGGCGGGCGTCATCGGGGCGCGCCGGGTCGTCGTCACCTCCGGCGGGGAGCTCGGCCGACTCGCCCGCGAGGAGGGCGTGCCGGTGATCCCGGTGGGCGGTGGCCTGCAGCCGCGCGCGGCCGTCGGCTACATGGTCGTGGCGGTGCTCGAGGTCGCGGCGGCCTGCGGCGCGGGTCCGTCGCTGCGGGCCGAGCTCGACGTCGCGGCGAACGCGCTCGACGGCCTGGCGCGCGAGTGGGGCCCGGCCGGACCCGACGACGGCCAGGCGAAGGCCCTGGCCCGCGCCCTCCACGGCACCGTGCCGGTCGTCGCCGGCATGGAGCTCACGGCTCCCGTCGCGTACCGGTGGAAGTGTCAGCTCAACGAGAACGCCGAGATCCCGGCGTTCACCCACGAGCTGCCCGAGGCGAACCACAACGCGCTCGTCGGCTGGAACGGCGCGCGTGAGCTCGGCCGGTTCACGTCGGTCATCCTCGAGGACGCCGACGTCCACCCGCGGCTCATCCGCCGGGCCGAGCTGACGAGCGAGATCATCGCCCCGGCGACGGCCGGCGTCCATCGCGTCCAGTCCCGGGGCGAGACGGCGGTCGAGCGGGTCCTGTCGCTCGTCATGCTCGGGGACCTCGTGTCGGTGTACGCCGCCGTGCTTCGCGGCGTCGATCCCGGTCCGGTCCTCCCGATCGAGCGGCTCAAGCAGCAGCTCGCCGAGGACGACTGAGCGCGACGCCGGTCCCGACGCGCGGGCCACACGGGCGACACCGGTGGCCCGTGCGGGTGCGGTAGGTTGCGCCGGTGACGTCCGCCATGGTCCTCGCCGCCGGTCTCGGAACCCGCCTCCGGCCGATCACCTTCGAACTGCCCAAGCCGATGGTGCCGGTCCTCGACCGCCCGGTGATGGCGCACACGCTCGATCTCCTGCATCGACACGGCATCGACCGGATCGTCGCCAACGTCCACTACTTCCCGGACACGATCCGCGGGTACTTCGGCGACGAGCTGACCTACCTCCACGAGCCGGAGCTGCTCGGCACCGCCGGGGGCGTGCGCAACGCGCGCGGGCACCTCGGCGACGAGCCGTTCGTCGTCATCTCCGGCGACGCGCTCACCGACCTCGACGTGACGCGCCTGGTCGAGCGCCACGCCGAGGCCGGGGGCGTCGCGACGATCAGCGTCACCCGCGTGACCGACACGTCGGAGTACGGCGTCGTGCTGCACGACCGCGACGGTCGCGTCACCGGGTTCCAGGAGAAGCCGGACCCGGACGAGGCGCTGTCGGACCTGGCCAACTGCGGCATCTACGTGTTCTCGCCCGAGGTCTTCGACTACTTCCCGGACACGCCGTTCGTGGACTTCGCCCACGACGTGTTCCCGCGCCTGCTCGAGCACGACGTGCCGTTCCACATCCACGAGATCGACGGGTACTGGAACGACGTCGGGTCGATCGACGAGCTGCGCAACGGCACGTTCGACGCCCTGACCGGCCGCCTCGGGCTCGACGGCGTCGGTCGGGCGGACGACGACGCGCCGCACGTGGGGGAGGGCTCGTCGCTCGACGCCGCGGACCTCGTCGAGGGCCCGGTGTGGGTCGGACGCGACGTCCGGATCGAGCCGGGCGTGCGCCTGCAGGGGCCGGTCGTCATCGGCGACGGCGCGGTCGTGGGCCGCGACGCGGCGCTCAAGCGCTCGATCGTCCTGCCGGGGACGACCCTGCAGCCCGGCACGATCCTCATCGAGGGCATCGTCGCGCAGACCGGGATCGTCCCGGCGCTGCGGCCGCGGACGCAGACGCGGGTCGCGTCCTGACGCCGCGCGACGCGGAGGGCTCCCGCGGCCTCCCCCCGGTCGTGGCGCCTGCGGCGTCGCCGCCGGTCCGTCAGGCCTGGTCGCCGTCGTCGGCGACGGCGTCCCGGCGCAGCGCGATGCCCGCGGGTCGGGGTGCGGGCGACGCGGTGACGGGGGCGTCGTCCTCGGGCAGGGCACGGCCGGCGGCGAGCGCCTCGCGACGGTCGAGCAACCGCTCCTCGCGTTGCGCCTTGAGCTCCGACTCTCGGAGGCCGCGGATGAAGAGGAACCCGAAGGCGACCCCCATGATCAGCACCTGCTCGGTCGCCATGATCGCGCCACCGGTGGCCTGGTCGATCGACGGCGACATGCCCCACCACGACGGCTCGTCGGCGTAGGCGTCGTACATCGTCGTCGGCGCGAACGTCAACGCGACGCCGAGCACGCCGACCGAGACCTTCGTCGCGGCCATGTAGGCCACCGGCCCCATGCCGGTCAGGCGCTTGCGGGTCGGGATCGGGCGGAGCACGTGCCACCAGTAGATGAACCCGATCGCCGTGAACGTCATGTGCTCCAGCAGGTGGACCGTGGGGTTGTCCAGCGCGGCGTCGTAGAGGGCCGGCACGTGCCACACCCACATGCCGAGCGTGTAGAGCACGATGCCGAAGATCGGGGAGGCGAACCAGCCCAGGCGCTGCTCGATCCACTGGACCCGCCGGGTGATCGGTCGCATGATCACGCGGTTGAGGCCGAACAGCAGCAGCAACGGCATGACGTCCAGCAGCAGGACGTGCTGGACCATGTGCATCGCGAACAGGTAGTCCCCGAGCTCGTCGATCGGATTGCCCTGGGCGACGACGAGCACGAGCGCGCCGGAGATCCACGACGCGAGGCGCCAGACCGGGGCCTGGTCCCGGTCCGGCGACCGACGGACGGCGCGCCAGCGCCGGACGTAGACGGCCACCAACAGCGCCGCCATGATCGACGGGGCGAGCTCGAGGCTCCACGAGACCGGGGGCGTCACGGCACGGGATTGTCGCAGTCGCCCCCTCGTTCCGGCGCGCGGCCGCCCGCGACGCTCGCCCGGTGCTCGACGTCGGCTCGCTCCTCGCCCGTGCCGCGGACCTCGTCCCCGGCCTCCTCGCTCCGGACCGGTGCTGGCACTGCGCCGCCCCGGCGCGTCCCGCCGAGCCGGTGTGCGGGCCGTGCCGGGCCGCGCTCCCCTGGCTGCCCCGCCACGGCTGCCCGCGGTGCGCGCTGCCCGCGCCCTGCGCCCCGGGACGCTGTCCCGGGGGCGGGGGGCCGTTGGACGCGGCGTGGGCCCCGCTGGCGTACGAGGGCCCGGCCCGCAGCCTCGTGCTGGCGGGCAAGCGGCCCGCCGCGCGACGACTGGCGCCGTGGTTCGCGGCGGCGATGCTCGCACGGGCCCCCCGAGCGGTGATCGGCGACGTCCGGGCGGTGGTCCCCGTCCCGGCCGACCCGCGCCGTCGGCGCGACCGCGGCGTGGATCACGCGGCGCTCATCGCCGCGTCGGTGGCCGCCGGCCTGGGCGTACCGGTCGCTCCCGTGCTGCGACGCCGGTCCGGCCGGCCCGCGCAGCACGGTCGGAACCGGGCATCGCGCCTGCGGTTGCCACCGCCGTCGGCGTGCGGTCCGGTCCCCGCCACGGTCCTCGTCGTCGACGACGTCCACACGACCGGCGCGACGCTGCGGGCCGCGGCCGTCGCGCTGCGGGAACGGGGAGCGACGCGCGTCACCGCGCTGACGGCCCTCCGGGCGCTGGCGTGACCGGCGGGGTGACCGGCGGCTCGGTGATGGGCGACCGCACTACCACGCACGGGCCCGGAAAGCGAGGGCCTCGCGCAAATATCAGGTTTCCGGGATTTACGTCGGCTCGCCCTTGCCCCGCGTCCGTGTGGGGTGTTACGTTCCTGTCACCACAGAGTCCATTGGACGAAAGGAGCGCCATGCGGATCGAGGTGAAGGGCCGGAACGTCCCGATCACTGAGGAGTTGCGTGACTGCGTCACGCGCCGCTTCCGGAAGGTCGACGCCCAGGTGTCGGAGCTGGCGGAGCTCGAGATCGAGCTGAGTCGGGCGACCAACCCGGCGGTCGCGGAGCCCTACCGGGCCGACGCGACGCTCCGGCTCAAGGGCGTCACGCTGCGCGCGCACGACGCGAGTCGGGACGCCAAGCACGCCATTCACCTCGTCGAGGAGGAGCTCTCCCGGCAGGTCAAGCGCCACCGCGTGCAGCGGCGCCACCGGCGGGACGCCCGGCGCCTCGCCCAGACGCAGCGCGCCCAGGCGGAAGGTGGCGCCCCCGCCTGACGTCCGAGGCCGCGGTCCCCGGTCCGCCGGGGACGACGGCTCGGAGCACCACTTCGGTCCCACGAGAGGGAGGTACCCGCCGCCCCGGCCGGGCCCCCGTCCGAGACGCCCCCTTGACCCCCGGCAGCGCCGGGGGCCGCCCGGGCGGTCGGACGGAGGAGCCCCGCCCGGGTCCCGGCCGCCGGTGCCGACGCTCCCGGTGCACCGTCACCGGGGGCGTCGGCGTCCCGCTCCGCGCCGTCGCCGGGGCGCCGGAGGCCCGGACCGAACGCGCTGGTACCCTCACGCCATGGGGCTCCTGTCGCGCGCGCTGAGCATCGGAGAGGGCAAGCGACTCCGCGAGTACGAGCGGCGCGTCGCCCGCATCAACGAGTACGAGCCGGAGCTCGAGCTCGCGACCGACGACGAGCTGCGTGAGCGGTTCCAGGGCCTCCGCGACGCGTCCCGCGAGGGCGAGTCGCTCGACGACCTCCTCCCCGAGACGTTCGCGATCGTGCGCGAGATGTCGCGCCGGGTCCTCGGGATGCGGCACTTCGACGTCCAGCTCGTCGGCGCGCAGGTCCTCCACGGGGGCGACATCGCCGAGATGAAGACCGGCGAGGGCAAGACGCTCACCGCGACCCTCGCGGTGGCGCTCAACGCGCTCCCGGGCCACGGCGTGCACGTCGTGACCGTCAACGACTACCTCGCCGAGCGTGACGCCGCGTGGATGGGTCAGCTCTACAACGCGCTCGGGCTGAGCGTCGGCGTCCTGCAGAACATGCAGTCGCACGACCTCAAGCGCGCGGCGTACGCCGCGGACATCACGTACGGCACGAACTCGGAGTTCGGGTTCGACTACCTGCGCGACAACATGGCCCAGTCGATCGAGGAGAAGGTCCAGCACGGCGGGCGGATCGGCGACGACGGCCGCGCGATCGCGATGCACAACTTCGCGATCGTCGACGAGGTCGACAACATCCTCATCGACGAGGCCCGCACGCCGCTGATCATCTCGGGCGCGCCGGAGAAGGCCGCCGATCTCTACGTCACGTTCGCGAAGCTCGCCAAGACGCTGAAGACCGGCAAGCGGCCGGAGGGCATGGACCCCCGCCAGAAGAAGGACTTCGTCGCCGACTACGACTACGAGTTCGACGAGAAGCACAAGACCGTCTCGGTCACCGAGCGCGGGGTGGAGAAGGCCGAGCGGTTCCTCGGGATCGACCACCTGTACCGAGCCGAGAACGGGCACCTCGTCAACCACCTCCACCAGGCGCTGAAGGCCGAGTCGCTCTACAAGCGCGACGTCGACTACGCCGTCGTCGACGGCGAGGTCGCGATCATCGACGAGCACACCGGCCGGATCCTCGAGGGCCGACGGTGGTCGGAGGGCCTGCACCAGGCCGTCGAGGCGAAGGAGGGCGTGGCGATCCAGGAGGAGAACCAGACGCTCGCGACCGTCACGCTGCAGAACTTCTTCCGGATGTACGCGAAGCTCGCGGGCATGACCGGCACGGCCATGACCGAGGCCACCGAGTTCCAGAAGATCTACAAGCTCGGGGTCATCCCCGTGCCGACGAACCGCCCGGTGGCCCGCGTCGACCGCAACGACGACGTCTTCAAGACGAAGGACGGCAAGTGGGCGGCCGTCACGCGCGACGTCGTCGAGCGTCACCACAACGGCCAGCCGGTCCTCGTCGGCACCGTGTCGGTCGAGGTGTCCGAGCTGCTGTCCGGCCTGTTCCGGCAGTCCGGGATCAAGCACACCGTGCTCAACGCCAAGCCGGAGCACGCGGCCAGCGAGGGCGAGACCGTCGCCGAGGCGGGTCGCTCCGGCGCGGTCACGATCGCGACGAACATGGCCGGTCGCGGGGTCGACATCAAGCTCGGCGGCGACCCGGAGCACCTCCTGCGCAAGGAGCTGCGCAAGGAGGGCCTGCAGCCCGGGGACGAGGGGTACGACGAGGCGTTCGCCGCCCGCCTCCCGGCGATGGAGGAGGCGTGCGCCGAGGACCGCGAGAAGGTCATCGCCGCCGGCGGGCTCTTCATCTGCGGCACGGAGCGCCACGAGTCGCGCCGGATCGACAATCAGCTCCGCGGCCGCGCCGGCCGCCAGGGGGATCCGGGCGAGTCGCGGTTCTACCTCTCCGCACAGGACGACCTGGTCCGGATCTTCGCCGGGGACCGGATCTACAAGATCCTCGACCGGTTCCCGTCCACCGACGATGACGGCAACGAGCTGCCGATCTCCGCCGGGATGCTGACGAAGCAGATCGAGAAGGCCCAGCGCACCGTCGAGGAGCGCAACTTCCTCATCCGCAAGCGCGTCCTGGAGTACGACGACGTCAGCAACGAGCAGCGCCGCGTCGTCTACGCGTACCGCGACCAGATCCTCGAGGGGCGCGACATGAGCGCCGACGCCAAGGAGGAGGTCGGCAACGTCATCGCCCGGGCGCTGGAGGAGTACCTGCCCGAGGACGACATCGAGCTGTGGGACGTCGACGGGCTCGTCGCCGCGCTCAACGAGATCTGGCCGGTCACGATCCAGGCCGAGGAGCTGGATCCGGACCGGACCGACCGCGACGTCCTGCTCAACCGGCTCCACGACGACGCGGTCGCCGCGTACGAGCGGCGCGAGCTGGAGCTCGGCGACGAGCTCATGCGCCAGGTCGAGCGCTACCTGCTGCTCAACATCATCGACCAGCGCTGGCGCGAGCACCTCTACGACCTGGACTACCTGCGCGAGGGCATCCACCTGCGCGGCTACGCCCAGATCGAGCCGATCGTCGCGTACAAGAACGAGGCCTACGAGCTCTTCCAGGACCTCATGGCCACGATCTGGGGTGACTTCTCGCGGATGATCTTCAACGTCGAGGTCGAGGTCGAGCCTCCGGCGGCCGCGTCGTCCGGCGGCGGCCAGGAGTACTCGTACTCCGGCGGGACCACCGCCCCGAGCTCGATCGCCGACCTCGCCGGCGCGGACGTCGAGGGAGCCGCGCTGTCGGCCTACGACTCCGGCGCCCCGGCGGACGACGCCCCGGCGGTGCAGCAGCGCGTCCTCACCCCCGACCAGCAGATCGGCCGCAACGAGCTGTGCTGGTGCGGGTCGGGACGCAAGTACAAGCGCTGCCACGGCGCGCAGGGCTGACCGCCCCGGGGGGCCCGCGGGAGCCCTTCGTCGACGGGCCCGCACGGCCGGCGGGCGGCCGACCGCACCGACGCGGGGCGTCCTTCCCACCGCCCGGACCCCGGGTGTGGGAGGCTCCCGCGGGGTGGGTGGCGCCCGATCCCGGGTAGCCCCACGGTGGGGGATGGACATTTCGCGATGAGCGTCAGCACGATCACGATCGTCGGGGCCGCGACCGGGCCGGACGGCTGCGTCCTTGACGGTCAGGGCGACTGCCGGTGGGACTTCCTCTTCCTCCCGCTGATCCACACGACGCCGCTCATCGAGGCGCTCACGATCCCGCTGTTCACCGCCGTCATCGGCGCGGTGACGAACTGGACCGGGGTGTGGATGCTCTTCAACCCGCTGACCTTCAAGGGGTGGCGGATCCCCGGCCTGGCGGCGATCGTGAGCGTCATGCCGCGCCGGGTCCAGCAGGTCCCGGGGCTCATGGACGGCGGGGTCGGATGGCAGGGGATCATCCCGTCGAGGGCGGCGAAGATGGGGTCGATCGCCGTCGACAAGGGACTGGCGAAGCTCGGCAACGCGTCGGACTTCTACGAGGAGCTGCAACCGGAGCAGATCGCCGAGCACATCGTCGCCACGGCCGACAAGGACATCCACGCGATGGTCGACCGGATCATGGAGCGGGAGCACCCCGGCCTGTGGCAGAACCTGCCGAACTGGATGCGCGCCGCGGTCCACGCGCGCGTCCAGGCCCAGCTCCCCGATCTCGTCCACGACGTCACCCGGGCGCTGGGCGAGAACATCGACCAGCTGCTCGACGTCAAGGCGATGGTCGTCCGGCACCTCGAGCGCAACCCCGAGCTGTGCAACGACATCTTCCGGCGGGTGGGGGAGAAGGAGCTGCGGTTCCTCGTGACCTTCGGGTTCTGGTTCGGCGGGGCGTGCGGGATCCCCCTGATCGGCGTCCTCTACCTGCTCCACGACGTGGGTGGTGGCTGGTGGGTCCTGCCGATCGGCGGCGCGATCATCGGCTACCTCACGAACTGGCTCGCGCTCTGGATGATCTTCTACCCGCACGAGCCGACGAAGGTCGGGCCGTTCCGGCTGCACGGCCTGTTCCTGCGGCGCAAGGGCGAGGTCGCGACGATCTACTCGACGATGATCGCCGAGGAGGTCATCACGCTGCGCAACCTCGGCGAGGAGCTCCTCTACGGGCCGCGGTCCCACCGCACCCGCCAGACGATCGAGCGGGTCCTGCGTCCCGCGGTCGACCGGGCGGCCGGTCCCGTCCGGGCGGCGATCCGCGTCGCGGTGGGATCACGCGAGTACCAGGCGATCCAGCGCTCGATGGCGGCCGAGGCGGTGGAGGAGACCGTCACGCCCCTGAGCGATCCCGCGTTCCACGCCCGCCAGAGCGGCCGGATCCAGAAGCTCATCGACGAACGGATGCAGACGATGTCGTACTCCGACACCGCGGAGCTCCTACACTCGGCGATCAAGGAGGACGAGTGGCTGCTCATCCTCCACGGCGCGGTCCTCGGCGTGGGTGCGGGACTGCTCCACCTGGCCATCTTCGGGGTGCTGAGCGAGCTACCGTTCTGATGACGACCATGTCCGACCCGTCGAGCAACCCCGACCCCGAGGCCCCCCGGCCGCCGGCGGCCCCCGCCGAGCCCGGGACGGGCGTCGCGTCGGTCGTCACCGCGGTGCCGGGGCTCGTCCGCATCGTCGGGGGGATCGGGTGGCGGGCCACCCGGTGGGGGGTCGACGTGTCGCTGCGGGCGAGCGAGCGGCTCCTCGACGCGGCACGCCATCGCGAGCCCCCCGCGCAGCTGCTCGAGGAGACCGGCACCCGGCTGCAGGCCTACGCCGCCGAGCTGCTCGGGGTGCGGGACGACGTCACCACCCGGCGCGGCGAGGCGGTCCGGCCGATCGACCCCGAGACCGCCCGACCGCGGACGCTGCGGGAGCGCGGCGAGGCGCTCACCCGGCTGGCGTACGACACCCGGTACGAGGAGCCGCAGCATCCCGCGGCGTCGCGGATCCTGTCGGAGCTCGCGCCGGACGAGGCGCTGATCCTCATGGCGCTGCGCGACCAGGGGCCCCAGCCCGCCGTCGACGTGCGGGTCGCCACCAACCTGTACACGAGCAGCCGGCTCGTCGCGGACACGCTGACGATGATCGGCAGCGTCGCCGGCGTGCACTACGTCGACCGGGTGTGCTCGTACCTCATCAACCTCGAGCGCCTGGGCCTCATCCGCAACCTGCGCGAGCCGATCAGCGACCCCTCCCGGTACATGATCCTCGAGGCGCAGCCGGACGTCCTCGACGCGCTGCGGTCCGCCCGCGGCACGCGCACCGTGCGGCGCAGCATCCTGCTGACGCCGTTCGGGGAGGAGTTCTGCCGGCTCGCGCTGCCGGACTGGGCGGGGCCGGGCGACGCCGACCGGCCGCGTCCGAGCGACCGCGGGACCTGACGCGCCCCGGCCGCTGCGTCAGGGGGTCGAGCCGGCGTCACCGCCGGGCCGGCGGCGGGTGAGCCGGTCGGCGATCGTCGTCAGGCGGTCGGCGACGGCCTCGAGCGGCTGGAGCGCGACGGACGAGCGGTCGACCATCGGCAGGGCGCCCGACAGCTCGGCGACCCGGTCGCTCAGCTCGCGCGCCTGGCCGGCGAGCTCGGCCGCGTCGTGGTGGAACTCCAGGACCCGCTCCTCGACCCGGCCGCCGAGCGCGACGATGTCGGCGCCGGGGCCGACGACGCGGTCGCCGAGCTCGAGCACCGCCCGTGCGTGGTCGTCGAGCCGCTCGCCGAGCTGGACCATCCGGTCGCCGAGGATGAGGAGCCGCTCGCCGGTGCGCAGCAGGTCGTCGGCGCGCCGGTCGACGCGGTCGAGCGCCGCGGGCACCGCGGCGAGCGTCCTGGCGACCCGGTTGATGTCGTCGAGGGCCCGGGTGACGAGTCCGATCGGAAGCTCGGGGATGCCCAGCGCCATGCGCGCACGCTACCGCCGGGAAGGGCGCCCGGGGGAGCGGGCGTGCGTGGGCGGCGCGGGCGCTGCTAGCGTCGGCCCGCGATGGCCGTTCCCGAGTCCGCCCCCCAGCGCATCACCGACGCTCGCGAGCGGTTCGCCGTCCTCGTGCCGCACCTGCGTCCGGACGAGCTGCGGGCCCGGATCGCCGAGCTCGAGGGGCTCATGGGCGCGGCCGACTTCTGGGACGACGCGGACCGGGCGGCGAAGACGAGCTCGGAGCACTCGCGCGCGTCGCGCAAGCTCGCGGTCCACGACGGCCTGGAGTCCGACCTGGACGACCTCGACGGGCTGCTCGAGCTCGCCGAGGAGGACGAGGACCTGGCCGGGGAGCTCGTCGAGCAGCTCGACTCGATCGAGGCGCGGCTGGCCGACCTCGAGGAGGAGCGGCTCTTCAGCGGACCGTACGACGCCGGGGACGCGCTCGTCACCGTCAACGCCGGCGCGGGCGGCACCGACGCCCAGGACTGGGCCGAGATGGTCCTGCGGATGCAGATGAAGTGGGCGGAGGCGCGCGGGTTCAAGGTCGACCTGCTCGAGGCGTCGGCCGGGGAGCAGGCGGGGATCAAGTCGGCGACGTTCCGGGCGCAGGGCGACCACGCCTACGGCCTGTTCGGGGCGGAGCGGGGCGTGCACCGGCTCGTGCGGATCTCGCCGTTCGACTCGCAGGGACGGCGCCAGACGGCGTTCGCCGGCCTGGAGGTCGCCCCGGTCGTCGACGAGATCGGCGACATCGAGATCCGCGACGAGGATCTCCGCGTCGACACGTACCGCGCGTCCGGCGCCGGTGGCCAGCACGTGAACAAGACCGACTCGGCGGTCCGGCTGACCCACCAGCCGACCGGGATCGTCGTCGCCTGCCAGCAGGAGCGCTCGCAGACGGCGAACAAGGAGACGGCGATGAAGATGCTCTACGCGAAGATCGTGGAGCAGAAGGAGCGCGAGCGGCAGGAGGAGATCTCGCGCGAGAAGGGCGAGGCGCAGGACGTCGGCTGGGGATCGCAGATCCGCTCGTACGTCCTCAACCCGTACACGATGGTGAAGGACCTGCGGACCGGGGTCGAGACCGGCAACGTCCAGCAGGTGCTCGACGGCGACCTGGACCAGTTCGTGCGCGCCTGGCTGCTGCAGCAGTCCCAGGCGTAGTCGAGCGCCGCCCGGCCGCCCCGGACGGGGTGGCGACCGACCTCCACGGCGTGGGGACGGCCCTCCGTGCGGTCCGGGCGGCGCCGGTGCGCGGCCCGGCCTTCTAAGTTGGCCAGCCAGCCAGTACGATCGCCGCCATGGCGATCGACTTCACCTTCACCGACGAGCAGCAGGCCTACCGTGACGCGCTGCGCGACGTCTTCGCCCGCGAATGCGGCAGCGCCGAGCAGCTCGAGCGCCTGACCGACGGTCATAAGAAGCACCACAGCGACGAGCTGAGCCGCAAGCTCGGCGAGGCGGGCCTGCTCGGGCCGAGCATCGAGGAGGCGTACGGCGGCGCGGGCGGCGGGATCGTCGAGGAGATGATCCTGCTCGAGGAGATGATGAAGGCCGGGGCGCCGATCGGCGCCTACGCCGTGTCGCTCATCGTCGCAGGCGCGGTCCAGAAGTTCGGGACCGAGGAGCAGAAGCAGCTGGTCCTGGGCAACGTCGCCGCCGGCGGGGTCGAGGCGATCGCGATGTCCGAGCCCGAGTCGGGGTCCGACGTGGCGTCGCTGACGACGAAGGCCGAGAAGGTCGAGGGTGGTTGGAAGCTCAACGGCGTGAAGGTGTGGATCTCCAACGCCCACATCGCCGACCGCATCCTCATCGTCTGTCGCGACGCCGCGACCGACTCGAGCGCGAAGAAGCACGAGGGCCTGGCGATGATCTGGGTCGACCCGAAGGCCGACGGCGTGAAGGTCGAGCGGATCGAGACCATGGGCGGCGCCGACGAGGTGAACTACGTCTACCTCGACGACGTCGTCGTCGACGACGACGCGGTCCTCGGCCAGGTCGGCAACGGCTGGCTGCAGCTCACGTCGGGCCTCAACGTCGAGCGGCTCATCATCGGCGCGATCGCCGTCGGTCAGGCCACGCGGGCGTTCGAGGGGGCGCTGCAGTACGCCAAGGACCGCGTGCAGTTCGGCCGGCCGATCGGCACGTTCCAGGTCCAGCAGCACCGCCTGGCCGACATGGCGACCGAGGTCGAGCTGGCCCGGCTGCTCGTCTACAAGGTCGCCGGCGACGTCGCCCGCAACCCCACCGCGCTCTTCCCCAAGGAGGCGTCGATGGCGAAGGTGTGGGCGACCGAGGTCGCCGAGCGCACCGTCAACGCCGCGTTCAAGATCCACGGCGGCTACGGCTACGCGCTGGAGTACGACATCGCCCGGCAGGTGCCGTTCTCGCTCGTCGCCACGACGTTCGGCGGCACGAACGACATCCAGCGCAACATCATCGCCAAGACGCTCGGCCTGTAGGCCACCGCGGGTCGGGGGCGCGGGGACGTATCCTCGGAGGCGTGATGTCGCGCGCCCCCGAAGCCGTCGAGGACCTCATCGCCCGCGCCCTCGCCGAGGACCTGGGCGACGGCGACGCGACGAGCCTCGCGACCGTGCCCCCCGACCTACGGGCGGTCGCGACGATCACGCAGAAGGCCCCGGGCGTCGTGTCCGGGACCGACGTCGCCGTCAGCACCCTGCGGACCGTCGATCCCGACGTCACCGTCGAGCGGCTCGTCCCCGACGGTCGCTGGCGCGAGGGTGGGCCCGTCCTGCGGGCCACCGGCAACGCCCGCGCGCTCCTCGCCGGCGAGCGGACGGCGCTGAACTTCATGGGACGGCTGTCGGGGATCGCGACCCTCACCCGCCGGTACGTCGACGCGGTGCGCGGCACCGACGCCGTCGTCCTCGACACCCGCAAGACGACCCCGACCCTGCGCATGCTCGAGAAGCGCGCCGTCCGCGACGGGGGCGGGGGCAACCACCGCGTCGGCCTCTACGACCAGATCCTCATCAAGGAGAACCACGCGGCGATGGCCGGCGGGGTCGGGGCCGCGGTCCATGCCGCGCACGCCAGCCGGCCCGACCTGCCGATCGTGTCGGAGTGCCGCGACCTCGACGAGGTGCGGGAGGCGCTCGCCGCCGCCGAGGAGGCGGGCCTGGCCGCCGATCGGTTCCGCGTCCTGCTCGACAACATGACGACCGAGCAGCTGCGTGACGCGGTCGCGTTGACCGGCGGACGGTTCGCGCTCGAAGCGTCGGGCAACGTGAACCTCGGCACCGTAGGGGCCATCGCGGCGACCGGCGTAGACTTCATCTCCGCCGGAGCGCTGACCCATTCGGCCCCGGTACTGGACCTGTCGCTGATCCTGGAGCCGCTGCCGTGACGACCCCTCTTCCGATGGCCCCCGATCCGGTCCGCGCCGGCGTTCCGGAGCTGGGCGTCGCCGAGCTGACCGCGTTGCGCGAGGAGATCCGCGCGCTCGCGAAGGCGAAGAACGCGGTGATCCTCGCCCACAACTACCAGCTGCCCGAGATCCAGGACGTCGCCGACGTCGTGGGCGACTCGCTCGGCCTGTCGATCGAGGCGGCGAAGACCGACGCCGACGTCATCGTCTTCTGCGGCGTGCACTTCATGGCCGAGTCGGCGTCGGTACTGAGCCCCGACAAGACCGTCCTCATCCCCGACGTCAAGGCCGGCTGCTCGCTCGCCGACTCGATCACGCCCGATCAGCTCCGCGAGTGGCAGGCGCAGCACCCGGGGGCGGTCACCGCGATGTACGTCAACACGACCGCCGAGGTCAAGGCGCTCACCGACTACTGCGTCACCTCCGGCAACGCGGTGCCCGTCATCGAGCACATCTACCGCGAGCACGGCGAGGACACCGAGATCCTCTTCGGTCCCGACATGTTCCTCGGGTCGTTCGTCCAGAAGCGGATCAACGCCGACCGCGCCGCCGCCGGCCGGCCGCCGATCACGGGGTTCCACGTCTGGGACGGGGAGTGCCACGTCCACGCCGGGATCCGGCCGTCCGACATCGACGCGGTGCGTGGCCTGCACCCCGACGCCGACTTCCTCATCCACCCGGAGTGCGGCTGCTCGACGCAGGTCATGGAGTACGTCGCCGCCGGCGACGTCGACACGTCGGGCGTGCACATGCTCTCGACCGGCGGGATGCTCGACTTCGCCCACGACCAGGCCGAGAAGGCCCGCGGCGACGGCGAGGGCGCCCCGCGGCGCACCGCGATCGTCGCCACCGAGACCGGCATGCTCCACCCGCTGCGGATGGCCGCCCCCGACGTCGACTTCATCCCCGCCAACACGCAGGCGGCCTGCGGCTACATGAAGATGATCACGCTGCCCAAGGTCCGCGACGTCCTACGCGACGGGACCGGCGTGGTCGACGTGCCGCAGGACGTCGCCGACCGGGCGCGGCTGTCGATCGAGCGGATGATCGCGATCGGCCGCGACGCGAACGCCCCGCTCGGCGGCGAGTAGCCCGTACGGCGGGGCTCCTAGCGCGACCAGCCGAAGTCGCCGGCCGCGTGGGGGCCGACGCAGGCGACGGCCGCGGCGTCCGGGTCGACCCGGGCCGCCACCTCGCGGACCGCGTCGAAGGTCACCGCGTCGAGGCCGGCGATCGCATCGTCCGGATCGAGCGACTGGCCGTGGACGATCGCCTGCGTCGCCGCGTGACGGGCGACCGCGCCGCTGTTCTCGAACGCCAGGACGAGCCGGCCGGCGGCGTACGCCCGTGCCCGCTCGACCTCCTCCTCGGTCGGGCCGTCCTCGTGGAGCTCGGCGACGATCTCGCGCATCCGCGCGTACGCCTCGAGGCACTTCGACGAGTCGAGCCCGGCGGAGAGCTGCAGCTGCAGCGCGTCACCGATCGACCACGCCGACGCCGACACCGAGTACGCCAGGCCGCGCTGCTCGCGGATCTCGTCGAACAGGCGCGAGCCCATCGACCCGCCCAGCAGCGTGCCGTAGATCGTGAGCGCCGAGCGCACCGCCGGGTCGGACGCGTCGAGGTCCGGCCGGTAGGTGAACCGCAGGTGCGACTGGTTCGTGTCGCGCTCCTGCACGACGACCTCGGTCCGTGCGGCGGGCACCGGGTCCGCGGGGCCGTCCGGGGCGACGTCCGGGAACCGGGCGAACAGCTCGTGCAGCCGGTCGTCGTCGGGCAGGCTCCCGACGTCGCCGACGAGGAACGCGCCACCGGTGCGGCCCGACCAGCGGCGGTCGCGGAACGCCAGCACCTGGTCGCGGGTGAACGTCCGCAGGTGCTCCTCGGGACCGAGCACCGGGCGACCCAGGGGATGGTCGCCGAACGTCGCCTCGTCGACGAGCATCTCGGCGAGCGCCGCCGGCTGGTCGTGGTACCGGGCGATCTCCTGGATGACGACGCCGCGCTCCTTGTCGAGCTCGTCCGCGTCGACGTGCGGCCGACCGGCGAAGTCCGTCAGCAGGTCGAGGGCCGGCTCGGCGGACTCGGCGCGGACGGTGATGTGGAACGCGACGAGGCTGTGCGACGTGTAGGCGTTGAGCACGCCCCCCATCCGCTCGGCGGTCTCGTTGACCTTGCGGTAGTCGTCGTAGATCTCGCCGCCCTTGAACACGAGGTGCTCGAGGAAGTGGGCGATGCCGTTCTCGTCCGGCCGCTCGGTGCGCGCCCCGGCGTCGAACGCGACGAGGGCCGTGAGGGTGCGCGTCCCCGGCAGCGCGATCCGGTGGACGGGCAGGCCGTTGGGGGCGACGGTGGAGCGGATCTCGGGCACGCGCGGGACGCTATCGCGCCGGTCCGACCGCCGCGATGGGCCGCGGCGCGGGCGCGCCGGACGGTCGTCGGTCGACCGGCCGGGCGACGCGGGCCGGGGCGCCCGGCCGCGGTCGTGACCGGACGCGGCGTTGCACGGAACGTTGCAGTGCACGGCGTCCTGCAGGAATCGCGGGGTCCGGTTGCGAACCTGCGTCCTGGATATGGCTGCTCAGCGCTCCACCACCGACCGCCAGCGGGCGGCAGCCGCCCGCCGGGCCGCGCACGCCCAGGCCCCGCCCGCCACGGAGGCCCCGGCCCCGTCGCGCCCCGTGGGGTCGACCCCGCACGACGCGGTCATCGAGTTCCGCGGCGTGACGAAGGCGTACGACAACACGTTCGCCGGCGTCCACGACGTGTCGTTCAACGTGCGGCGTGGGGAGTTCCTCTTCCTCGTCGGGCAGACCGGCGCGGGCAAGTCGACGCTCATCCGGCTGCTGCTCAAGGAGCTCGAGCCCGACAGCGGCCTCATCCGCGTCGCCGGTCGCGACATCTCCGAGATCACGCGCAAGAAGATGCCGTACTACCGGCGCAACCTCGGCGTCGTGTTCCAGGACTTCAAGCTCCTCCCCAACCGGACCGTCCACGACAACGTCGCCTACGCGCTGCAGGTCACCGGCGCGAGCCGCAAGCAGATCCGTCGCCAGGTGCCGGACATCCTGCGCCTGACCGGGCTGTCGACGAAGCTCCACAACTACCCGCACCAGCTGTCGGGCGGCGAGCAGCAGCGCGTGTCGGTCGCGCGCGCGTTCGTCAACCACCCGCCGCTGTTGCTCGCCGACGAGCCGACCGGCAACCTCGACCCCGACACGACGATCGGGATCATGCAGCTGCTGTACCGCATCAACAAGGCGGGGACGACCGTGCTCGTGGCCACCCACGACGAGGGCATGGTCAACCGGATGCGCCGCCGCGTCGTCGAGATGCAGGGCGGCCACCTCATCCGCGACGAGGTCGCCGGCGGGTACGGCCGCCAGGGCGCCGACGAGTCGACCGCCGAGTTCGGCGCGCTCATGCGCGGCGAGCCGGCCCCGGCCCCGCAGCGCCTCGCGCGCCGCGTCGAGGAGCCGGACTCCCTCTTCGACGACGCCTTCGCGGACTGAGCGCCCGCCGCCGTCCGCCCCGTCTCCCGCACTTGAGGTCCCGCATGAACCAGGTCTCGTTCTTCTTCAAGGAAGCCCTCCGCTCGATCGGTCGCAATCCGATCCCGAGCTTCGCCGCGCTCACCGCGGTGCTCCTCACCGTCCTCGTGCTCGGGGTGTTCATCCCGGCCGTGCAGCTCGCCAACGGCGCCGCCGACGACGTCCGCGGCCGCGTGACGGTCCAGCTCTTCATGAAGACGAAGGCCACCGACGCGCAGATCGACCGGGTGCAGACCGCGCTGCAGACCGAGATCCCGCACGTCAAGTCGGTGGAGTTCGTGTCGAAGGAGCGCGCCTACGCGCAGGAGAAGAAGAAGAACCCCGAGGCCTACGCCCTGCTGGGCAAGACGAACCCGCTGCCGGACACCTTTCGCGTGACCCCCGACAGCGCCGGCAACGTCGACAAGCTCCTCGCGGCGCTGCGACCCGAGGGCGTCAGCGGCAAGCCGACGAACTTCGACGCGGCGATCGGCGAGGTCAAGGCGTCGAAGTCCGAGACGAACAAGATCGTCAAGGTCACCGGGGCGTTGAAGCTCGGCCTCGGCGTGCTCGCCGCGCTGCTCGTGCTCGCCACCGTCCTGCTCATCTCGAACACGATCCGGCTGTCGCTCTTCTCGCGTCGCCGCGAGGTCGAGGTCATGAAGCTCGTCGGCGCGACCGACTCGTTCATCCGCTGGCCGTTCGTCATCGAGGGCCTCATCCTCGGCGCGGCGGGCGGGGCGCTGGCGATCGTCCTGCTCGGCCTGGCGAAGGTCACGATCCTCAACCAGCTCGAGGGCATCGCGACGCTCATCTCGCGGCCGGACATGATCGCGTTCGGACCCCTCATCGGCCTGCTCGTCCTCGCGAGCATCGCGGTGTCGGCCCTCGGCTCGGGCCTGTCGCTACGCCGGTTCCTGCGGGTCTGAACGGGCGTTCCACGGCCCGGGCCACCCACCGCGACGCTCCCGTCACGGCCGGACCCTCCGGCCGTGACGTCGTTCTCCGCAGGCCCCGCCGCCCGGGCCCCGGCCCGGTGCTCGGGTCCCTGACGCCCTCCTGACGTCCGGACCGTCATCCTTCCGGGCGTGAGGAGCTTCTCCGGACGCGTGGGCCGCAGCGCGGTGGCCGTCATCGCCCTGTTCACGATCGTCGTCGCGATCTTCACCGCGGGCGCCTACATGGGGGCCCGCAATCCGGAGGGGTTGCCCGGCCCGATCCGGGACCGGGTCATCGACCCCGAGGGCATCGGGGCGATCAACGAGGCGTTCGGCCTGATCCAGGACCTGTACCGCGAGGCGCCGAAGGACCGCAAGCTCGTCGACGACGCGATCGGCGGGATGGTCGACGGCCTCGACGACCGGTTCTCGACGTACCTCGACCCGAAGGAGTACGCCCGGTTCAACGAGGCCCAGGACAACCGGTTCGAGGGCATCGGGGTGGTGGTGCGTCAGGACCCCAAGGGCCTGCTCATCACCGAGGTGTACAAGGGGTCCCCGGCGAAGGAGGCGGGCCTACGCGCCGACGACCTCATCGTGCAGGCGGACGAGCACGAGCTCAAGGGCCTCACCGCCGACCAGGCGTCGCGCCATGTCCGCGGCCCGGCGAACACGAAGGTCCGGCTCGTCATCGAGCGGCCCGACGGCAAGGCGACGCGCCGGCTGCGGATCACGTCCGGACGGGACCGGGTCGAGGTGCCGATCGTCGACTCCCGGCTCGAGCGCAAGGGCGGGACGCCGGTCGGCATCGTCCGGCTGGCGCAGTTCACCAACGACGCGGCGCTCAACGTCGCCCGCGAGCTGCAGAAGATGAAGAAGCGCGGGGCGAAGCGGTTCGTCCTCGACCTGCGGTCCAACCCCGGCGGGCTCGTCACCGAGGCCCAGGCGCTCGCGAGCCTCTTCCTCAAGGGCGGCACCGTCGTGACCCTGCGCGGACGCACCGTCGGCGAGCAGACGTTCCCCGCCGGCGACGACCCGATCTTCCCCGACGAGCCGCTCGTGGTGCTCGTCGACCGCGGTAGCGCGTCGGCGGCCGAGATCGTCACCGGGGCGCTGCAGGACCGCGACCGGGCGACGGTCGTCGGCACGAACACCTACGGCAAGGGGGTGTTCCAGCGCGTCGTGCCGCTGTCGAGCGGTGGCGCGGTCGACATCACCGCCGGGCAGTACTTCACCCCGAAGAACCGCAACCTCGGCGGCAAGGGCAGCGACCGCGGCACCGGTCTGGCGCCCGACGTGCGGGCGAAGGACGACCCGAAGACGACCGACCGCAACGAGGCGCTCGACCGTGCCGTGACCGAGGCGCGCAAGCTCAAGGACCCGCGGTGAGCCGCGGCGGCCGTGGCGCGCCGGGCGGCCGCGACCGCGGACGCCGGCCGCCGCGGTCGGACCGGGGGCGGGGACGGGTCGTCGGCGGCGACGGTCCGGCGGCGCTGCCGCGCGACGTGTGGCGCGACGACCTGCCGGTCGGTCGGCGACCGGTCGTCGGGGTCGTGCGGCGCAAGGGGCGGCTCCTCGTCGTCGAGCCGCTGTTCGAGCGCACCCCGGCGGTGGCGCTCGCGCCCGGTCCCGACGCCGAGCCCGGCCGGATCGTCGTCGCGCTGCCGGGACGGCCCGGCGGAGGGCGCCGGTCGCGCGGCCACCGCGTCGCCCGGACGGTCGGGACGCCCGACGTCGCCCGCGACGTCCTCGAGGCGCTACTGCTGCACCACGGGCTGCCGCGGCGCGTCGTGCGGCGGGTCGGGGACGAGGCCGACGCGGCGGCGGCCTCCCCGGTGACGCTCGCCGGCCCGGGCGACGCCGTCCGCCGCGACCTGCGCGACCTGCCGACGTTCACCGTCGACCCGGCCACCGCCCGCGACTTCGACGACGCGATCAGCGCGCGACCGCTCGACGCCGGCGACGGCGTCCGGGCGTGGGTGCACGTCGCCGACGTCGCCGCGTACGTGCGGCCCGGCAGCGCGCTCGACGACGACGCGCGGTGGCGCGGCACGAGCGTCTACGTCCCCGGGACCGTCGAGCCGATGCTGCCGCCGGCGCTGTCGGACGGCGCCTGCTCTCTGCGGCCGGGGGTCGACCGGCCCGCGGTGACCGTCGAGCTCGACGTCGTCGACGGCCGCGTCGTGCGGGCGCGGGTCGACCGCACCCTCGTCCGCTCCGACGCCCGCCTGGACTACGACCGGGTCGACCGCATCTTCGCCGGGACCGACCGGGCGGAGGACCCGTGGGCCCCGGCCCTGGACGCGGCCCGGCGCGCCGCCCACGAGCTCGGCGCCCGCCGTCGGTCCGACACCGACGCGCTCGAGCTCGACACCGGCGAGGCACGGATCACCCTGGACCGCGACGGGCACGTCGACGGCCTCGTCGTCGAGCGGCACACCGAGTCCCACCGCCTGATCGAGCACCTCATGATCGCCGCCAACGAGCAGGTGGCGCGGATGCTCGACGGGCGCGGCGGCGCGGCGGGCCGGCACGGCGGGAGCGCGGCGGCGCGGCGGGGACGCGGCCGGGCACGCGGTGGCGGCGCGCCCGCCCTGCACCGCGTCCACGAGCGTCCCGCCCCGGCCGACGTCCGTCGCCTCGCCGACCAGCTCGCCGCCCTCGGGGTGCCCGGACCGCCGCCGCCGGACGCGCTGGGGCCGGACGGCGCGTCGGCGGCGGTCGCGGAGCTCGCGCGTCGCGTCGACGAGCGGGTACGGCGCACCGGGCACGGCCGGACGGGCCTGTCGGCGCTCGTGCTGCGCGCGATGCAGCAGGCGCGCTACGCCCCCGAGGGCGCCGGTCACGCCGGGCTCGGCCTCGACCACTACTGCCACTTCACGTCGCCGATCCGGCGCTACCCCGACCTCGTCGCGCACCGGGCGGTCCTGTCGCTCGTCGGGGCGGGGGAGGACGGCAACGCGGCGCTCGGGGCCGCCGGCCTGCAGGACCTGGGCACGTGGTGCTCGGCGACCGAGCGCGAGGCGATGCACGTCGAGCGGACCGCCGACCGGATCGCCCGGGCGTTCCTGCTGGAGCGGACGCTGCTCGCCACGGGCGGCCGTGGCCGGCGCTGGGAGGGCGAGGTGACCGGGGTGGCGTCCGCCGGGGCGTTCGTGCGGTTCGGGGACCCCGACGGCGGGCCGGCCGGCGAGGCGTTCGAGGGGCTCCTGCCGGTGCGGCTGCTCGGGGGCGACTGGTGGGAGACCGACGAGCTCGGCGTCCGGTTGCTCGGTACCGCGTCCGGACGCGCGATCGGCGTCGGCGACCCGATCGTCGTGACCGTCGAGGCGGTCGAGGCCGACCGCGGCCGCGTGACGCTCGCGCCGGCGGCGCCCTCCGCGTCGCGGTAGCCGGCCCGGGACGGCCGCCCCGGACGGCGCCCGCGTCGGGTCCGGTCGGTCGCGTCCACGTCACCACCGTCGCCGCACGCCCTGCGAGGATCGCCGCATGGCCGCCCAGGACGACGCCCCGCCCACCGTCGACGTCGCCGCGCTGCGACGGACGCTCGACGGGGAGCACCACGCCACCCGCGACGCGGTGCGCGAGCTCCTGTCGCGGCCCGACATGGACCGCTCGACGGTCGCCGACCTCGATCGCGACGCGTACCGCGATCAGGTCATGACGTGGATGCGGACGGTCGCCGACACCGGGTTCCCGATGACGGGGTTCCCGACCGACGTCGGCGGGCGCCACGACGTCGCGGCGTTCGTGTCCGGGTTCGAGACGCTCGCCCACGGCGACCTGTCGCTGCTCGTGAAGATCGGGGTGCAGTTCGGCCTGTGGGGCGGGGCGATCCAGCACCTCGGCAACGCCGCGCAGCGGCGCGAGCACCTGCCGGCGATCGGGAGCGCGGAGCTGCCCGGGTGCTTCGCGATGACCGAGCGCGGCCACGGGTCGGACGTCCAGGGGCTGCGCACGACCGCGACGTACGACCCCGCGACCGCGGAGTTCGTCGTCCACACGCCGGACGACGCGGCGAGCAAGGACTGGATCGGCAACGCCGCCCGCCACGGCCGGGCCGCGGTCGTCTTCGCCCAGCTCGTCGTCGCCGGCGAGTCCCACGGCGTCCACGCGCTCGTCGTCCCGCTGCGCGACGAGGACGGCGCCGTGCTGCCGGGGATCCGGATCGAGGACTGTGGGCACAAGCTCGGCCTGCAGGGCGTCGACAACGGTCGGATCTGGTTCGACCGGGTCCGCGTGCCGCGCACCGCACTGCTGGACCGGTTCGGGTCGGTCGACGCGACCGGCGCGTACTCCAGCCCGATCGAGAGCCCGGGCCGGCGGTTCTTCACGATGCTCGGCACGCTCGTCCAGGGACGGGTGTCGGTCGGCGGGGCCGCGGTGAGCGCCGCGAAGTCCGCGCTGACGATCGCGATCCGCCACGGCCTCGACCGCCGCCAATTCGACGATCCGGACGGGAACGAGGTGGCGCTCATGGACTACACCGCGCACCAGCGCCGCCTGTTGCCGCTGCTGGCGACGACCGTCGCACTGACCTTCGCGCAGGAGGACACCGTGCGGGCGCTCGCCCGGGTGCTCGAGGCGGGCGAGGACGACGACGTCGACGAGGAGCGCCGCCGGCTCGAGCCGCGCGCCGCCGGGCTCAAGGCGATCACCACGTGGCACGCCACCCGCACGATCCAGGAGTGCCGCGAGGCGTGCGGCGGCGCGGGCTACCTGCGCGACGCGGGGTTCGCGGCGCTCAAGGCCGACACCGACGTCTTCACGACGTTCGAGGGCGACAACACCGTACTGCTGCAGCTCGTCGGCAAGACGCTGCTCACCGGGCTCCGCGACGACTTCAGCGACCTGAGCCCGCTCGCCACCGCCGGGTTCGTGGCCGGCCAGGTGCTGGAGCAGGTGGCGGAGCGCAGCGCGTTCCGTCAGATGATCGGGGTGATCGCCGACGTGCTGCCCGGGGAGCAGGACGACGAGCGCCTGGACCGTGAGCGGCAACTGCAGCTCCTGCGCTACCGGGAGGAGCACACCGTCACCGGCCTCGCCCAGCGGATGCGGCGCGGGGTCAAGGCCGGACGCGACGCGTTCGAGGTGTTCTCGATCTGCCAGCCGCACCTGCTCAACGCGGCCCGGGCCCACGTCGACCGGTTCGTCGTCGAGTCGTTCGTCGCCCGGATCGAGCGCGAGCAGGACGCGGACGTCCGTGCCCTCCTCGACCTGCTCTGCGACCTGCACGCGCTGGCCACGATCGAGGCGGACCGCGCGTGGTTCATGGAGCACGGCCGGATGTCGGCCGCGCGCGGCAAGGACGTCACCCGCCAGGTCGACGCGCTCTGTCGGCGCCTGCGGCCGCACGTCGCCGACGTCGTCGACGCGTTCGGGATCCCCGACGCGGTCCTCGCGTCGCGGATCGGCGCACGGGAGGTCGACGGGCCGCGGTGGTAGCCGGCTCGGGGGCGTCCGGCCGTGACCGTCGCCCCGGAGCGCCCCGGGCGTGGACGGACGTTGGATCCGCATCGGTCGTGACGTGACCTCGCGGAGGCCAGGGGGTACGAGGGGGTGACGGGGGCGGCCCGACCACGGTCGCCCCACCCGTCAGCGACAGAAGGCAGCGACATGATCGGCGCCATCATCCTCGGCCTCGTGGCCGGCTTCATCGGCAAGGCCCTCGTCCCGGGGGACGACCCCGGCGGCTTCTTCGTCACGATCGGCATCGGCCTGGCCGGTGCGGTCGTCGGCTGGCTCGTGTTCACCGCGGGCCTCGGCATCGGCGACACCGACATGTTCGACCTGAGCGGCCTGCTCAGCGCGATCATCGGCGTGGTGATCCTCCTCGTCGGCTACCGGGTGGTCGCCGGCCGCGCGCTCGACTGAGCCGGGCGCGCTCCCGGGGCCGGGGGAGCGGGTCCTCCGGCCCGACGGTACGCTCGACGGTCCGATGGCGAAGGCCAAGAAGATCAAGACCTCGGGCGGGGACTACGCGTTCAACCGCCAGGCCCGCCACCGCTACGAGCTGCGCGACGCGCTGGAGTGCGGGATCGTCCTCGCCGGGACCGAGGTCAAGGCGCTGCGGACCGTCGGCGCGCAGATGGGCGACAGCTACGTCGACGTGCGCAACGACGAGCTGTGGCTCCACAACCTGCGGATCGAGCCGTACGGCCCGGCGTCGCTGAACAACCACCAGCCCGACCGGCCGCGCAAGCTTCTGGCGCACCGGCGCGAGATCGACCGGATGCTCGGCCAGACGAAGCGGGACGGGCTCACCGTCGTGCCGGTCCGCATCTACCCCAAGGGCCGCACGATCAAGGTCGAGGTCGCCCTGGCGCGCGGCAAGAACGTCGCCGACAAGCGCCAGGACATGAAGGAGCGCGACACCCGCCGCGAGATGGAGCGGGCGTTGCGCGAGCGCAACCGCTGAGCGCGACGCGGCCGATCCGTCGGGACCCCGGGTTGCCGTCCCCGGTGCGTTCTGTACGCTCTGTCGCGCGCTATGGACACCGTGTCGCAAACGCCCGGGGACGGGTTGACGCCGCTCGCCCGGGCGCTCTTCGTGGCGACGTGCTGCGTGTCGATCGCCGTCATCATGGGCCTGACGGCCGGGGCGATCGCCGTCGTGCCCGACATCGGGCGGGACATCGGCGGCACGCAGAGCGACCTGCAGTGGGCGACCGACGCGTTCCCGCTCATCGTGGCGGCGCTCCTGCTGCCCGCCGGCGCCGTGCTCGACCGCTACGGCCGGCGCCGCGGGATGCTCATCGGGCTCGTCGTCCTCACCACCGCCGTCGCGTGGACGGCAGCGAGCGACTCGATCGGCCAGGTCATCGCGAGTCGGGCGGTCGCCGGGGTCGGCGCGGCGCTGCTCTTCCCCGGCACGCTCGCGTCGATCACCGCGGCGCTCCCCGCCGAGCGACGCCCGTTCGGCGTGGCCGCCTGGGCGATCAGCGTCATCATCGGCGCGGTCGTCGGGCTGCTCATCTTCGCCTGCGGGGTCGAGTGGGCCGGATGGCGGGAGCCGTTCGCGCTCATCGCCGCGATCTCGGCGGCGCTCGTCCTGCTCACCGCCCGCTACGTGCCCGAGACGAAGGCCGAGCACGAGGTGTCGCTCGACCCGGTCGGGGCGGTGACGTCGGTCGTCGCGATCGGCGGCCTGACGCTCGCCGTGACCGAGGGTCCGGTCCACGGCTGGCTCGGGACCACGACGCTCGTCGCGGCGACGGTGGGCGCCGTGATGCTCGTGGCGTTCGTGCGCTGGGAGCTGCGCCATCCGCGGCCGCTGCTCGACGTGCGGCTGTTCGTCGACGGCCGGTTCGGCGCGGCGTCGACGTCGCTGTTCGTCATGTTCTTCGCCCACTTCGCGCTCTTCTACCTGTCGATCCAGTACCAGGGGTACGTCCTGGGCTACTCGACGCTGAAGAGCTCGCTCGGGGTGGTGCCGCCGGTGATGGGCTACGCGCTCACCCCGCTCGGGCCGTGGCTGGCGCGGCGGATCGGGCGGCGTGCCGTCATCGTCGGATCGATGTGCCTCTGCGTCGTCGGGGCGGGCGTGGCGGCCGGCATGGCGATCGCGGGGACCGAGAGCTACTGGACGTTCGCGGTCGGGGCGGGGCTCATGTGGTCGGGCATCGGCCTGGCGATGGCGCCGCCGACCGAGATGATCATCGAGTCGGTCCCGGCCGAGAAGCAGGGCGTGGCGTCGGCGGTCAACGATCTGGCCCGCGAGCTGTCCGCCGCGGTCGGGATCGCGGTCGCCGGGTCCGCGTTCAACACCGCCTACCGGGCGTCGGTCGACGACCACGTCGACGGCCTGGGGGCGTTCGGCGCGACGGTGCTCGCGTCGCCGGGGGCGGCGATCGAGGCGCTCGCCGGACGCGACGACGGACCGCGGGTGCTGCGGATCATCGAGGACGGCGTGATGTCCGGGTGGATCTGGGCGTTCGTCATCACCGGCGCGGTCGTGGCGGCGGGCGCGGTCGTCGTGTGGTGGCGGTGCCCGGACCGGGCGACGGAGCGGCGGCTGCGGACCGCGATCGACGAACCCGTGCCCGCGCCGCCGGACGGCGCCGTCGTCGCCGGGACGGCGGTACGGTGATCCGGTGAGCGTCGATCCCCCGGTGTCGGACACGTTCCAGGCCCGGGCCGGCCGACGGCGACGCGCCGCGACCCAGCAGGACCTGCTCGACGCCACGGTGCGGCTCCTCGAGGGCGGCGCGACGTTCTCGGGCGTGAGCGTCGAGCGGATCGTGGCCGAGGCCGGGGTGGCCCGGACGACGTTCTACCTGCACTTCACCGACAAGCACGATCTGCTGCGGGCGCTGGCGGAGGACCGGGCCCGGGGGATCGAGGAGGCCGGCTGGCGGGGTCGGCGGCGTGACGACGAGCCGGAGCTCTCCCGCGCCGCGATGGCACGGGAGGTCGAGGGCGTGGCCGAGATCTGGCAGCGCGACCGGGCGGTGCTCGCCGCGATCATCGAGACCGCCGAGCACGACCCGCGCATGCGGGAGCTGTGGCAGGGGATCGTCCGGCGGCTCGCGTCCTCGGCGTCGGAGCTGCTCGACGTCCACTGGGCGGCGCACCCCGCGCTGGCCCCCGACGACCCGGACGCGGTCGCCGAGGCGATGACGTGGATGATCGAGCGCACCTGCCACCAGGCGGCCCGCGACCCGCGACGGCTGGGGACGCTCGTCGACGCGATGACCGAGATCTGCTGGCGGACGCTCGGCACGGGCGTTGCCGACGGGGGCTGAGGGCGCCCCCCGGAGGTCGCTCCGGTGCGGGGCGGTCCGGTGGCGCGGCGGCGCGCGGCGGGACCGCCCCGGAGTCGGCGATGCCCGGTGGTGAGCGTCGTGGGGCGGACGCCCCGGCGCCGGTGCCGCGCGGTGGCGGGAGTCGTGACCGCGTGCGCGCGGTCACGGGCGTGGAGTCGGGCGTCGTCCGATCGGCGCCGTTCCGGCACGGTCGACCGGTCGTTCCGGCACGGGATCGCGACGTAGACCTGGGGCACACCACGACCCCGGGAGATCCCCGTGCCGCTCCGCCGCACCATCCGCACCGTCGCCACCGCCCTCGCGCTGGCGCTCCCCACCGCCGTCGCCGCGCCGCAGGCCGTGGCGGCCCCGTCCCCGATCGAGCGCGCCGACGCGGCGATGGCCCGCGACGCGTCGTCGTTCGTGTCGCAGCGGACCTTCGCGCCGCCCTTCGACTGGTCGAACGACGGCTGCAGCAACCCGCTGCCGGTCAACGCCGACGACCTCTTCCACGTGCCGTGCGTGCAGCACGACTTCGGCTACCGCAACTACGGGGCCCGGGGGCGGCTGCGGCTCGACCCGACGTCGACCCGGCGGCGCTGGGTCGACGACCGGTTCCTCGTCGAGATGCGGCGCGTGTGCGACCGCCGCTTCGGTGGCGCACGACGCACCGCGTGCCGCGGCGTCGCCCGCGCCTACTGGGCCGGGGTGCGGACGTTCGGCGCGCGGGCGTTCGGCTACTGACGCCGGGTGGCGCGGCCCGCCGCGACCACCGTCGACGGGCGGGTGCGACGCCGACGGCCCCGCACCGCCCGCGGCACGGTCAGTCCTCGATCGCGCCGGCGTCGGCCGCGGCGACCTCGGCCTGCTCGAGCTGCTCGCGCACGAGCGACAGGCCGCTACGCCAGAAGCCGGGGTCGGCGAGGTCGAGCCCGGCGATCGCGACGAGGTCCTCGGGCGCCTTCGACCCGCCGGTGGCGAGCAGCTCGAGGTACCTCGGCGCGAACGACGCGCCCTCCTCGCGGTAGCGGCCGTACACCGACAGCGCCATGAGCTGGCCGTAGGCGTAGGCGTAGACGTACCCGGGGGTGCCGATGAAGTGCGGCACGTACGACCACCACGAACGGTAGCCGTCGGTGATCTCGACCGAGTCGCCGAGCATCGCCGTCTGCGTCTCGAACCACAGCTCGCCGAACCGGTCGACCGACAGCTCGCCCTCCTCCCGCCGGGCGGTGTGGACGGCGTGCTCGAACCGGTTCATCGCCGTCTGGCGGAAGATCGTCGCGATCGACCCCTCGATCTGCTCGGCGAGCAGCCCCAGGCGGTCCTGCGGATCGGTGGTCTGCGCGAGCAGGCGGTCGAAGACGAGCGTCTCGCCGAACACCGACGCGGTCTCGGCGAGCGTCAGCGGCGTGTGCTGCTCGAACGGGCCGCGGTCGCGCGCGAGGTAGGCGTGGATGCCGTGGCCGAGCTCGTGGGCCAGGGTCAGCACGTCGCGCCGTCGGCTCGTCCAGTTGAGCATGACGTACGGGTGGTGGGTCGGCACCGTGTAGGCGCAGAACGCGCCGCCGCGCTTGCCCGGCCGCGGCGGGGCGTCGATCCACCCCTGCTCGACGAACTCGCGGGCGACGTCGCCCATCCGCGGGTCGAACGCGTCGAAGCTGTCGTAGACGAGCGTCGTCGCCTCCGACCACGAGTACTCGCGCTCGTCGGCGGCGCTCACCGACGCCATCCGGTCGTAGTCCGCCAGGCGGTCGATCCCGAGGATCCGGGCCTTGAGCCGGTACCAGCGCTGGGCGACGTCGTAGGACTCCTGCACGGCGTCGACGAGCGCCTGCACCGACTCGTCGGACGCCTCGTTGGAGAGGTTGCGCGACGCGATCCACGAGTCGTGCGAGCGCAGCCGGTCCTCGACGGCCTTGTCCTGCAGCAGCGTGTTGAAGATGAACGCCCGGGTGCGCAGGCCGGGCTGGAGCGCCGCGGTGACGGCGGCGGCGACCGCGGCCCGCCGGTCGCGGTCGGGGCTCGTGAGCTGCGACAGCGCGACGTCGAGCGCGACCGGCTCGTCCTCGCCGGGCAGGTCGACCTCGATGACCGACGTCAGCTCGTCGAAGAGCCGGTCCCAGGCGCTGCGGCTGGAGCTCTGCTTCTCGGTGAGGATCCGCTCCTCGGGCTCGCTCAGCAGGTGCGGCCGGTAGCGGCGCATCGTCCGCAGGTGGTGGCGGGCCTGCTCGATGCCGTCGGCCCGCAGCAGCTCCTCGGCGCGGTCGTCGTCGAGCGCGGTCCACTCGAGCTCGAAGAACAGGAGCTTCGTCTGGATCGCGGTCGAGCGCTCCTGGACCTTGGCGAGCATCGCCCCGTGCGCGGGCTCGCGCGTGTCCTCGGCGAACTTCAGCGACGCGTAGTTCGCCGCCCGGCCGATGTGGTCCGACAGCTCGGCGAGCGTGCCGATCGCGGCGGCGAGGCCGGGACCGTCGACGTCGGCCACCCGGCCCTGGTACGTCGTCGCGAACCCGTCGGCGAGCGCGGCGGCGGCGTCGAGCAGCGCGTCGACGCGCTCCGCGGGCGCCCCGTCACCGGCCGCGGGCACGTCGAGCAGCGACTCCAGGTCCCATGCGACGTCGGTGTGTTCGACCACGGAGCTCATGCGGGCGAAGGTTACGCGACCGTCCCGCCGCCACCCGCGGTCGGGCGGCGGCGGGATGGTCCGGTCGCCGGGCGCGACGACGGCGGCGCGGCGGCCGGGGCGCGGGGCCGGACGACGGTGACGGGTGGACGGGTCGTCAGGCGCGACGACCGCGCACGAGCGACGCACCGGACGCCAGGAGCGCGAGTGCGGCGAGCACGACGGCGACGATCGCCAGACCGCTCCCGTCGTCGCCGGCGTCGGCGCGGACGGCGGACGCGTCGTCCCCGTCCGTCGCGTCGTCCGTCGCGCCGTGGCCGTCGCCGGCGGTGAGCGCGATGGTGGGCGCGGGAGCCTCGGGCTCCGGGCCACCGGGATCGGCGATCTCGATCCACGCCGTCTCGCCCTTGCGGCAACGCTGGATCGCCTTGAACGCCGGTCGGGCGCCGGGCTCGCCGACGATCCGGACGCTCAGCCCGAAGACCTGCAGGTGGTCGGCGGGCAGCGGCCCCCCGGTCCAGGTGACCTCACGGACGCCGGTGGTGATCGTCTGACCGTGGGAGTCGACCGGTCGGGCGAGGCGGCCCTCCTTCTTCGTGATCCGCCAACCGGCGACCTCCTGTGGGGTGGCCGAGACGACCTCGTCCGGCATCCGCACGGTGAGCGACGTCGTCGGCGACGCCTCGCAGCCGTGCGGGACGGCGAGCTCGACGCGGGCGTAGCCCTCGGCGGGCAGCTCGGTCGGCTGGATGGTGACGTGGGCGGCGGCCGTCGCCGGCAGCGCGAGCGCGGCGGTCGCGACGACGGACGCGAGGGTGGTGGTTCTCGGGGACATCGGGTGCTCCTCGGTGGTGGTGGATGACGCGGACGTGGGGGAAGCGGGGTCGCCGGACCGGACGGGGTGGTCGCGGACGGAGGCGGGCGGCACGGGTCGGGCGGGCAGGTCGTGGTCGGGCGGGAGGTCGCGGGCGGGCGTGCGTCAGCGGACCCGGGCGGTCACGGTCGTCGCGTGGAGGTCGAACGCCGACACGCGGACGGCGACGCGGAGCCGCCACCGCCCCGGCACCGCGACGAGCGGTCCACGGGCGACGTAGCGGCCCGGGCCGGTGCGGCGCACCGCGATCGCGATCGGACCCAGGCCGGCGTCGGGCTCGCGCGCGGTGACCTCGACGGTGCGAGCCGCACGCCACGGCGCGCCGGTCCGGGCGTCGCGCAGGTCCAGGTGCAGCGCCTGGTCGCCGACCCGCAGGGGGGCCAGGTGCAGGTCGACGCGGACCGGCCCGGCGGTCGTGGACGTGGCGAGCGACCCCGCGGCGGAGCCGTCCGTCGTCCGCCATCCCCCTTCGGAGTCCGTGCCCGCGGCGGGAGCGCCGCCCGGGGCGTACGAGACGAGCGCGGCGGTGACGCCGAGCACCGCCACCGCGAGCGCCACCTCGGCGCGCAGCGCGGACCGCAGCGCCGCGCCGGTGGCGCCGGGCGGGGCGTCGTCGGCCGCGAGCGCCCGCAGGCGTGGCGCCAGGCGCCGCCGGTTGTGGTCGGCGATGACGAGCATCCCGACGAGCAACAGCGCCTTGAGCGTGATCGCCCGCCCGAACGCCGTGTCGACGAGGTCGCCCGGCGCCGCGAGGTGGACGACCGACTGCACGACCCCGGTGACGACGAGCGCGGCCACGGCGGCGATCGCGACGGGGGAGAACCGATCGACGACGGCGGCGGTCACGACCGTCCGCCGGCCCGCCGACAGGGGCGCGACGGCCCGCGGCAGCAGCACGAGGAGCACGAGCAGCCCACCCAGCCACGCCGCCATCGCCAGGACGTGGAGGGCGTCGGCGGGGACGAGCACCGCGCGTGGCGACGTGGCCCCGGCGTGACCACCGAGCCCCGGCGACAGGACGAGGACCGCGCCGCACGCGACCGCGACGCCCGTCGCCGCGCGGACCGCCGACGCCCGGGGGCCGGCGGAGCGCGCCGACGGGGCCGTGGGGGCGTCGGATGGTCGGGCCGCCGCCTCCTCCCCGGACCGCCGGCGCCACAGGGCGGTCGACGCGATCACGACGAGCGCGAGCGCCGCGATCGACCGGGCCAGGGCGCTGCGGCCGTACCGGGTGCCCGCGACGTCGGCGACCGCGTCGACGTCCCATGCGGCCCAGAACGATCCACCGCCGGCGACCGCGGCCTGCAGGACGAGCCCGAGGGCGCTCCCGGTCGCGGTCACGAGCGCCCCGACGGTCACGGTCCGCCACGTCAGGGCGACGAACCGTCGGTCGGTCGGATCGGGGCCGTCGTCACGATCACGGCCGTGCATCCCCCGACGACGGGCGGGGCGCCATGCCGCGACGAGGAACAGCAACGATCCGACGGTGACGGCCGTCGACGCGTAGACCGTCGCCCGGACGACCCCGAACGCCGTCCGGGTGACCGGGCCGGCGTCGTCGGCGAGCAGGTCGTCGACGCCGACCGTGGGGCGCGCCCCGTCGTGGCCGACGGAGAAGACGACGCCGCCCGACACCGGATGCCCGTCGGCGGAGATCACCCGGTAGGTCACGGTGTACGCCCCGGTCGGCAGGTCGGCGGGCACGCGCACGCCGACGCGTCGGTCCGAGCGTCCGGGCCGGAACGGCTCGCCGACGTCGACCCGGTCCCCTCGTCCGTCGTGGACGCGCACCGCCCCGAACGCCGCCTCGATCGGCTCGTCGAACGCCAGCTCCACGTGCGACGGTGGGGTGGCCACGACCGCGCCGGCGGCGGGCACGGCGTCGACGAGCCGTGCGTGCGCGGCGGCGGCGGCCGGCAGCGTCAGGGCGACGAGGACGATGAGCGTCAGCGTCGCGATGAGCGTCGCGACGGCGTGGGCGAGCGCGGCACGGGGTGCCGCCGGGCAGGGGAGCGCCATGGGATCCGGGCCTCCGGACGGGGTGCTGGGCCGCGTGCGCCGCGCCGGCGAGATGCCGGACGGGGCGATGCGGGTCGCGGTCGTCGTCGGCCGCGCGTGGGCGGCCGACGGTCGCGGGGATCGGTGGGGCGCCGCCCGGGCGGGGACGACGCGCGCACGCGTCGACCGTCGACCGGGCGGGGCGACGCCGGGACCGCGTCCGCGCGCGGACCGCCACGGGCGGCCGGCGGAGGACCGGTCAGGCGGCGGCGATCGGGCGCGGGGGCGCGCGCCCCGCGAGAGACGCCGCGATCAACCGGCCGCCACGGACGGCGACGGTCGCGGGCCGCGTCGTGCCGGTGCTCGCCGCGGTGGCCGTGGGGCGGGCGCGCCGGCGGCGCAGCCGCAGCACCGCGGCCTCACCGACGTACCGGCCGCTCAGCAGGCAGGTGAAGAGGAAGAGCGCCGGGACGGCGAGGAGGAACCCGTCGCCACCGACGAGCAACCCGGCCAGGACCACGGCGACCGCGCCGACGGCGAGGAGCGCTCTGCGGTGACCGGGACCCATGGACGCAGCAGCCTAGCCGTCGTCCCGGCGAACGGTCGCGTGGTCGGGGACCGTCTAGCCTCGACCGCGTGGACGTCCGGGCGGCAGGCGAGCTGCGCACCTCCCGCCTGACGCTGCGGCGGTGGCGGGCCGCCGATCGTGCGCCGATGGCGACGGTCAACGCCGACCGCGAGGTCATGCGCCACATCGGGTCCGGTCCGCTCGACCGGGCCGCCAGCGACGCGCAGCTGGGCCGGTTCGACGCGGAGTGGCGCCGTCGCGGCCACGGCATCTGGGCCGTCGAGCGACGCGACGACGGCCGGCTCCTGGGGTTCTGCGGCCTGACCGTGCCGAGCTTCCTGCCCCGGATCCTGCCGGCCGTCGAGATCGGCTGGCGGCTGCGACGCGACGCGTGGGGCCACGGCTACGCCGCCGAGGCGGCGACCGCGGCGCTCGACTGGGGGTGGACGACGCTCGACCTGCGACAGGTCGTCGCGATCGTGCATCCCGAGAACGAGCGGTCGCTCGCGCTGGCCGGGCGCCTGGGCATGCGGGTCACCGGCACCGCGCGGCACGTCCCGACCGGCTGGGACGTCCTCGTCCTGCGGCTCGACCGGCCCGACGGCGGGTCGGCCGTCCGATCGGCCGCCCGGCGCTGACGGACGCCGTCGGCCGGTGGGGGTGGTCGGAGAACGCGGGCGGTCGTGAAGTCGGCCCACCCCGCGCGTGCACATCGGTCCATCCCGACGATCCCGACCCGGACGCCTGCGATCATGGCCGCGCATGTCCTCGTCCCCGCCGCCGCGTGTCGTCCTGGACAGCCTCAGCGTCGTCGCGCTGCGCCTGGGGATCATCGGGCTCGTCGGCTACGGCCTGCTGCTCGTCTGGGGCAGGCTGTCGTTCATCCTGCTGCCGTTCGCGGTGGCCCTGCTGCTCACCGCCCTGCTGGAGCCGGTCACCGCCGCGATCCACCGGCGCCTCCGCCTGCCGCGGTGGATCGCGGCGATGACGACGGTCCTGGGGACGATCGCGCTCGTCGCGGGCACCCTCACCTGGATCGCGCCGGACATCTTCCGGCAGGCCGAGGAGATCACGAACCAGGTCGAGGAGGGCGTGCGGCAGCTCCCGGACGTGCTGCGCGACCTGGGACTGAAGGACAACCAGATCCAGGACTTCGTCGGGCAGCTCACCGACGAGCTCCAGAAGTCGGTCGGCGACATCGGCAAGACGCTGAGCACGGGCGCGCTGTCGGCGGCGCAGGGCGTGGCGAGCGTCTTCGCCAGCGTGTTCCTCGCGCTCATCATGCTGATCTACCTGCTCATCGACGGGCAGGGGTTCTGGCGCGGTGCGCTGCGGTTCGTGCCGCCCGCCCGTCGCGCGGCGTGGACGCTCGGCGGCCAGCGCGCGTGGCGCGCGGTCACGCTCTTCGTCCGCAGCCAGGTCCTGGTGGCCGCCATCGACGGCGTCGGCATCGCGATCGGCCTGCTCATCCTCGGCGTGCCGCTGGCGGTGCCGCTGGGCATCCTGACCTTCCTGCTCGCGTTCCTGCCCTACATCGGCGCGATCCTCGCCGGCGTCGCGGTGGCGCTCGTCGCGCTCGCGTCGGGCGGGCTGGGGGACATGATCGGGGCGATCGTCGTCGTCGTCATCGTCCAGCAGATCGAGAGCAACGTCCTGTACCCGCTGCTCATCGGACGCACGGTGCGCCTGCACCCGCTGACGGTGCTCCTGGGCGTCGGGGCCGGCAGCGCGCTGCTGGGGATCGTCGGGGCGTTCCTCGCCACGCCGATCATCGCGGCGGTGTCGGCCGGGGCCGGGTGGCTCGACGACAGCGAGGCCGAGGACGCCGCGAACGAGGCCACGGCGCGGACGACGGTGCCCGAGGAGCACGAGGAACGCGACGACGGGCCGCCGGACGGCCCGGAGTCCCCGGGCGACCTGGATGACCCGGAGCCCCCGGACGGCGGTTAGCCTCGCACCATGCCCGAGCGCAGCGACGTCACGTTCCTCTCCGACGGGGTGCGGTGCGCCGCGTACCTCTACCGGCCCGACGACGCTGACGGCCTCGCGCCCGCGGTGGTCATGGCCCACGGGTTCAGCGCCACCCGCGACGAGCGGCTGCCCGCGTACGCCGAGCGGTTCGCGGCGGCCGGGATGGTCGTCCTCGTCTTCGACTACCGGCACTTCGGCGCGAGCGACGGCGAGCCGCGCCAGCTGCTCGACATCGGCCGCCAGCACGACGACTACCGCGCCGCGCTGGCCTACGTCCGCGGACTGGACGGCGTCGATCCCGACCGGGTCGCGCTGTGGGGCTCGTCGTTCAGCGGCGGCCACGTCGTGGCGGTCGCGTCCGACGATCCGCGGGTGGCGGCCGTCGTCGCGCAGGCCCCGTACACCGACTCGATCCCCACCCTGCGGATCGTGCCGATCGGCAACCTGCTGCGGATGACCGGCGCCGCGCTGCGCGACCAGGTGGGGGCGTGGCTCGGTCGGCCGCCGCACCTCATCCCGGCCGTCGCGCCGCCGGGCGGGTTCGCGGTGATGAGCGCCCCCGAGGCCGAGCCGGGGTTCCGCGCAATCGCGGGGGAGGGCACCCGGTGGGAGAACGCCGTCGCCGCGCGGCTCGGCCTGCGGCTGCCGCTCTACCGCCCCGCCCGCCGTGCGACGAAGGTCACCGCGCCGCTCCTGGTGTGCGTCTGCGACGAGGACCAGACCACCCCGGCCGCACCCGCGGTGAAGATGGGGGAGTCGGCCCCGCGCGGCGAGGTCGTCCGCTACCCGGCCGGCCACTTCGAGATCTACCTCGGGGACACGTTCGAGCGGACGGTCACGGACCAGACGGCGTTCCTACGGCGACACCTCGGGCTGGCCTGAGGCGGGCGGTCGACCGGGCGGCGACGGACGTCCACTCCCCGGGGGGTCGGCCGACCGACCCGCTACAGTGGAGCGACCGTCCGGATCCGGCATGGGACCGGTTGAGGGGCGGGACCCACGGGGACGACAGGCTTCGACGCGGTCGGTTCGCGGGGGTGATCGCGAGTCGAGGTACCGGAGGCCTCGTAAAACCCCGGCACAAAACACAGTTGCGGACTCCCATGAGTTCGCCCTCGCTGCCTAGCAACCACTAGGTGAGTGAGGTCTCGGGCCCCGTTCGCCGGCGGCGGGGGTCCCCGGGATCATTCAGCCGGATCACCCGCGGCGGACGCCCTCGCCGTCCTGCGGGGACATCTCAGGAGGGCTGGCTGGCCGGACGTGGGTCGACGGGACCGACGGGCAGCGAGATCCAGACACGCCGACTACGCTCGTAGACGTCGCCCTTGGCGCGGTCGCGGACGCGGGTTCAACTCCCGCCGTCTCCACCTCGAGCACCGGCCCGCCCTCGGCGGGCCGGTGTCGTTCCGGGACGGTCCGCGTTCGACTAGCGTTCCCGTCCCGTGTGGCCCCTTCCGCAGACCGGGCCCGTCGCCGGGTCGGCGGTCATGGGGACCGGGATCGTGTCGGTCGGGCTGCTCCTCACCGGGCACGACGGGGCGTCCGACGCGCTGCTCGTCGCGACCGCCGCGCTCTGGGTCGCGCTGGCCGGGCTCCTCGCCGTGCGGGTCGTCGGCGACGCCCGCGCGGTCCGGCACGGCGCCCGCTCCGCCGGGGCGCTCACCGCCGTCGCGGCGACGAGCGTCCTCGGCACGCGGGCCGCGCTCGGCGGGCACCACGCCGTCGCGGCGGTCCTGTTCGTCGTCGCGACCGCGCTCCTGGTCGGCCTGCTCGGACCGGTGCTGCGGGCGTTGCCGCGGCCCGCGCCGGGCGGGGCGTTCCTCGTCTGCGTCGCGCCCGCGTCGATCGCGGTGCTCGCGGCGACCCTCGCCGCGGAGCGTCGCGCCGCCTGGCTCCTCGCCCCGGCGGTCGCCGTCCTCGTGCTCGCGCTCGCGTTGTACGTCGTCGCGCTGCGGCGGTTCGCGCTCGTCGAGCTGCTGCGGGGTGCGGGCGACCACTGGATCGCGGGCGGCGCGTTGGCGATCTGCGCCCTCGCCGGGGGAGAGCTCCAGGCCGCCGCGGTGGCGCTCGACGTCGCCACGCCGATCCACGGCGCCACCCGGGCGGTGGCGCTCGCGCTGTGGATCGCCGCGATGGCCTGGCTTCCCGTGCTCGTCGTCGCCGAGGTCGCGCGACCACGACCGCGGTTCCACGTGCTGCGGTGGGCGACGGTGTTCCCCGTCGGGATGTACGCGGCGATGAGCGTCACCGTCGGCCGGGCGCTGCCGAGCCCGGCGCTGCTGAGCTTCGCCCGCGTGTGGATCTGGGCGGCCGTCGCGACGTGGGCGATCGTCGCGATCGGGGCGCTGCGGGCGGCGCCCGCCGCGCTGCGTGGTTGACTTCGCCGGGTGCGCCGTGACGCTCCCCGCCCCGCGCCCACCCGGCGCCGCAGGCGGATCCGGGCCGCGCTCGCGCTCCTGGCGGTCGTCGCGCTGGCGGCGCTGCTGCGCCCCACCGACGATCCCGCGCCGGTCACCGCCGACCCACCGGCCGACGTGCTGCTCTCCCGCGTGCCGCAGGAGCCGGACGCCGCGCGGCGGTCCGCCCACGACGGCGACGGGCGCCCGCTCGCCGGCCTGCAGGTCATCGTCGATCCCGTGGGCGGGGGCTACCTGGGGGTGCACTTCTTCCCCACCGGGTCCGGGCCGGCGGACTTCGCGGTCGCGCTCGTCCACTCTCCGGACCTCATGACCTGGGGCCACGTGGCGGTGCTCGACCGAGACGGCGGCAACATGCCGGTGCTGCACGCGCTGCCCGACGGTGGGTTCCTGCTGGCCTACGAGGACTACGTCGAGGCCACGCGCAACAACGCCCGCAGCCGCATCCGGGTCCGCCACTACCCGGACCGCGACGCGCTGCTGCACGCCCGGGGCGGCGCCGAGGTCCTGCTGCCCCGCACGCTGTCGCGCAACAACGAGGGCACACCGAGCTTCGACGCGGTCGCGTGGACCGGCGATCCGACGACGTCGACGCTGCGCCTGGGGTTGCACTACAACGCGGGATCGACCGGGGTCGACCGCCGCGCGCGCGGGACCCTCCGCGGGTTCGCCCGGTGGACCGCCACGCCGGACCCGGTCGTCACCGCTCGCCTGCGGGCGCTCGGGTTCGCGGCCTCGCACGGCAAGCGCACCCATCTGACGATCGCCGGTCGTCCGCTGACGGTGCACGAGGCGCAACGTCGGCGGGGCGACATGGCGGGCTGGGGCCTCGTCCTCGAGGACCGGGCGGCGGGCACGTGGCGGACGCTCGCGGTGCAGGACGGCACGACGCCGGTCACGTCGATCGGGGTGCCCGAGGCGACGGTGCTGCCGGCCCCCGACGGGCTCGGTCGGATGCTGCTCGTCGCGACGTACCGGTTCGCGCCGGACCCGGTCGGCCCGATGCTCCACCGGGTCCGCCTGGCGGACCTGCCGCGCGGGCTCTGCCGACGGGGCCTCGGCGGGTGGGTGGGATGCCCGGCCCCGTGACGGGCCCCGCACCGAAATCCCCGCCGGCGCGACGGTTCGCGGGTACGCTGTGCCGCATGGCCCGGTCACGCCGCACGTGGGGACGGCGCACGACCGCGGTCGGGGCGGCGATCGCCCTGGCCGCCGGCATGTCGTCCCCGACGGCCGCCACGTCGTCGGAGCCCGTCCCGGCGGCGCCCGCGGCGACCCCGGACCCCGGGGCCGACCCGGTCGCCCGGCTCGCCGGGGCGCTGCAGCGGTCGGTGACCGACGTCGAGCGCACCCGGTTCGGCGCGCGCGACGACCAGGGACGACAGCTCGCCGGGCTCGACGTCGTCCCCGACCCCGACGGTCACGGCTACCTGGGCGTGTACTTCTGGCCGACCGGACCCGGGCCGGCCGACTACGCGGTGAGCCTCGGCGAGTCGGACGACCTGCTCACCTGGCGACGGATCATCGACCTGGACGTCGACGGCGGCAACATGCCGGTCATCCACCGGCTGCCGGGCGACGCCGGGTTCCTCGTCGCGTTCGAGGACTACCGCGAGATCGTCGCCGCGCGGACCGCCCGCAGCAACCTGCGGATCCGGCACTACCCGGACCGGTCGGCCCTGGCCGCCAACCGTTGGGCGGCGGAGCGCATCATCCCGCGGACGCTGTCGCCGACGAACGAGGGCACGCCCGAGATCACCGCCGTCAACTGGGGGCGGGGGCCGCGCGACTCGGTCGTGCGGATCGGGTTCCACTACAACGCCCGCGGGCGCGGCGTCGACCGCCACGCGGAGGGCCGGCTCGTCGGGTTCTCCGACTGGACGGCGACCCCCGACGAGGCGACCGAGGGGCGACTCAAGGCCGCCGGGTTCCTGGCGAGCCACGGCAAGCGGTCGCGGTTCGAGCTCCACGGCCGGGCGTGGGAGCTGCGCGAGGCCCAGCGCGTCCCGGGCGACTTCGCCACCTGGTCGCTCCTCCTCGCGGACCCGGCGACGGGTCAGGGCGCGCCGTTGAGCCTCACCGCGCCCAGGGGCCGCTGTCGTCGGTCGGGGTGCCGAGCGTGTCGGTCGTGCCGGCGCCGGTCGGCGGCGGCGAGGCGCTGTTCGCGTCCGGCTACGTCTTCGGGGCGCTGCTCGGCGGGCCGGTCATCACCTGGACCCGGCTGCCGAGCGGCGTGACGGTGCCCGACCGCGGGGCCCCGGGCGCGCAGGGCGCCCGCCGGGCCCTCGACGCCGACCGTCGGCGGTGACCGACGCGTCGGCGGGCGGTCGACTCAGGCGACCATCGCGCGGCCGACGATCTCGCGCATGACCTCGTTCGCCCCGGCGTAGATCCGGGTGACGCGGGCGTCGGCCCACGCGCGGGCGATCGGGGTCTCCATCATGTAGCCGTAGCCGCCGTGGAGCTGGACGCAGCGGTCCAGGACGCGGCCCTGCATCTCGGTCATCCACAGCTTGACCTGGGCGGCGTCCTCGACGGTGAGGTCGCCGCGGTCGTGGGCGAGCGTGCACTGGTCGAGGAACGCCCCGGCGACGTCGACCTCGGTCTTCGCGTCGGCGAGCGCGTGCCGGGTGGTCTGGAAGTCGGCGATCGTGTGGCCGAACGCCTCGCGCTGCCTGACGTACTCGACGGTCCAGTCCAGGCCGGACTTCGCGGACGACCACGCGGTCCACGCGACCGACAGCCGCTCCTGCGCGAGGCTGCCGACCATGTAGCCGAACCCCTTGCCCTCGTCGCCCAGGAGGTTGGCGACCGGGACGGCGGCGTCGCTGAAGAAGAGCTCGGCGGTGTCCTGGCCGTGCAGGCCGACCTTCTCGAGGTTGCGTCCGCGCTCGAACCCGTCGGTGCCCCGCTCCACGACGATGAGGCTGATGCCGCGGTGGCGCTGCGACGGGTCGGTCTTCACCGCCAGGACGACGAGGTCGGCGTTGAGCCCGTTGGTGATGAACGTCTTGGCGCCGTTGACGACGTAGTGGTCGCCGTCGCGGATCGCGGTCGTCGCGATGCCGCCCAGGTCGGACCCGGTGCCCGGCTCGGTCATGCCGATCGCGGTGATGAGCTCGCCGGACACCATGCCGGGAAGCCAGCGGGCCTTCTGCTCGTCGGAGGCGTGCTTGAGGAAGTACGGCAGGCAGACGTCGTTGTGCAACGTCATGCCGATCCCGAACCCGGGCAGGCCCAGCCGGTTGAGCTCCTCGTGCTGCACGGCGCTGAACCGGAAGTCGTCGACGCCCGCGCCGTCGTACTCCTCGGGGGCCGGCATGCAGAGGAACCCGTGCTCGCCGGCGGCGGCGTACACCTCGCGCGGCACGATCCCGGCCTCGTCCCACTCCAGCGCGTGTGGCGCGACCTCGCGCTCGAGGAACGTGCGGAAGCTCTGACGGAAGTCCTCGTGCTCGTCCTCGAACAGCGTGCGGCGCATGGGTGCTCCTGGGGTGGTGGTGGAGGCGGACCGGACGGTCCGGGCCGATCCTAGAAGCGGCCCGCGACCCCGACGTCGTCGAAACGCCCAAAGTCGGGGGCGCGGGTGGGGGGACGGATCAGAGCGCGAAGCCACCGTCGCCGTCGAGCTCGACCGGGCCGCCGATCGGCTCCGACGCGAGCAGGCGCTCGAGGGTCGCGCGGTCGTCGCTGCGAGCGAACGCGCGCCGGCCGTCCTCGTGACGGGCGACGACGGTCCCGATCCCCGGTGCGCCCTCGCGGTCGTGCAGCGCGGTGTACGTCTCGACCGTCCAGGCGCCGGTCGCGCCGACGGCGATCTCGCGTCGCGGTCCGCGGTCGACCTCGTCCTGCACGTCGAGGTGGGCGTACGGCGTGGCCGGGGGTCGGCCGGACAGCAGCGCCAGCCCGTGCTTCGTCATGTACCAGCCGACGGCGCTCGACAGGGCCCGCTCGTCGGGACGCTCGCGGACCCGCTCGACGAGCGTCGCGATCGCGTGGGTGACGTAGTCGTTGGCCGGTCCGCCGAAGTAGTGCAGCCCGCCGGTGACGGTCAGCGGGTCGCGGCCGTCGACGGCGAGCCCGAGCTCGTTCGCGCCGATCTGGACCGCGCACGGGAAGCACGAGTACAGGTCGACGAGGCCGATGTCGCCGGGGCCGGTCCCGGCGTGCGCGAAGAGCGCCCGTCCGGCCGCGGCGATCGCCGGGGAGCGGTCGAGGCGGTCGCGCTCGCCGACGAACCAGTGGTCGGCGGCCCCCGCGGTGGCGTGGACGAAGACCCAGCGGTCGCGCGGGACGCCGGCCGCCTCGGCGGCGCCGACGCTCGTGACGAGCAGCGCCGCGCCCTGGTCGACGGTGATGTTCGCGACCATGCTCTTGAGGTACGGGTCGCTGATCGGCCGGTTGCCCGGCGACGGCGTGGCGACCGTGGTCGCGTCGACCGCGTCGCGCTCCCAGCCCTGCGGGTGGGCGGCGGCGACGTCGCTGTAGCGCGACCACCACGATCCGATCCACGCCTGCTGCTCGGCGGTCGTGCGGCCCGCGGCGTGACGCAGGACGTGCTCGAAGAGCGGGTAGTAGTTCACCGGCACCGCCAGGCCGGCGGCGAGCTCGGCGTCGTGCGACGGCGGCCGGTCGTGCCCGATGACGCGGGTGGGGGAGGTCCCGTCGGGCTGGATCGGCCAGCCGGTCGGCTCGCCACCGCTCATCGCCGCACGGAACCGGCTGACGACCTCGCCCCCGGCGAGCAGGGCGACGTCGAGGTCGCCCGCGGCGATCCGGGTGGCCAGGTCGCCGAGCAGGGCGATCGGCCCGTTGCCGCCGACGACGGTGCGGACCGTCTCGCGCGGGGCCAGGCCGAGCGCGTCGCCGAGCAGCGCACCGGGATCGGGGGTGGGCCACGAGAAGACGTCGACGACCGCGACGCTGTCGGCCCGCGCGAGCAGCGCGTCGCCGCCGGCGCCCGCGTCGGCCGCCGCCAGGCGCGCCGCCTCGACCATGAGGTCGAGCGGACCGCCGGGATCGGTCCCGCGCCGGTAGGTCACCTGGCCGGCGCCGACGATGATCGGGGTACGCGGATCGAGCGAGGACACGGCGGCGATCATGCCAGATAGTGAGAGGTGCTACATCTCACTCTGGTGGTGGCGGCGCGTCTCAATGGAGCCCGGAGGGACGCAACCCCAGGCGTCGTCGCACGGCCTGCGCCCGTCCGGCCGCCGCACCGCGCCGCGGGTCCCCGGCGGGCAGCGCGCGGACCAGCGCGTCGGCGACCGGCAGGTCGTCCGCCCCGTGGGGCCGGGCGCACCACGTCGCCAACGCGTCGGGATCGCCCGCCTCGAGCAGCGCGCCCCGGACCTCGGCGTGCAGGTCCTCGGCGAGGGCGACGACGCCGGGGGCGTCGCTGTCCGGCAGCAACGGTCCGGCGTAGGCGTCGACCGCGTCGCGCACCCGACCCGCGACGAGGTGCGCGCGGACGTCGGCGAGGTCGCTCGTCACCCCGGGCGCCAGGCGGTACGGCCGGGTCTGCAGCGCGCCCGGGAGCCGCGAGCGCAACCGCGAGCAGGCGGTGCGCACCGCGGTGGCGCTCGCCGCGTCGCCGTGGAGCAACGCCGCCAACGCGTCGGCGCTCAACCCTTCGCCGTGGACGGTGAGGAGCGCCAGGATCTCGGCGTGCCCGCGACTCACGGGCCGTACGTCAGGGGTCGTCGGTCCGCCGATCCCGGCGTGCGGGCTCGCGGTGCCGAGGAGTCGCGCGACGACGGTCGGCCGCGGCGAGGACGTGGCGGGCGCGTACACGAGGAACCCGTCCCGACCGACCGGCAGGACGTCGCCCGCGCGCCCGTCCGGCAGGAGGACCGGCCCGCCGTCGGGGCCGGGTGGCGCGAGTCGCCACGCGCCCTCGGCGTCGTCGTCGCCCACGGCGCGTGGGAGGGGTCGGCCGTCGACCGCGAGCACCCGGCCCGCGGCGTTGACGACGAGGGCGGGACGGCCCGAGCCCGCCGGCCGGTGGCGGGCGGCGTCGAGCAGCCGTGCGTCGCGCCGCTCGGCGCGGCCCTGCAGGTGCCGCTCGGTCGCCCGCGCCGCGGCGGCGAGGAACGGCAACGTCCGCGGGTCGACGGTCCGCAGGTCGGCGGTGGCGTCGACGACGCCGAGCACCCGTCCGGTGTCCGGGTCGTGGATCGGGGCGGCCGAGCAGGTCCATCCGTGGACCGCGGGACGGAAGTGCTCGGCGCTGAAGATCTGCACCGCGTGGTCCTCGACGAGCGCGGTGCCGACGGCGTTCGTGCCCATGCCGCGCTCGCTCCAGTCGATGCCGGGCGCGAACGCCATCTCCTCGACCGCCCGCTCGACGGCGCCGTCGCTCCCGGCGACCCACAGCAGCACCCCGGACGCGTCGCTCAACGCCACGACGTACGGCGTGTCGCGCGTGAGGTCGTCGAGCAGGCGCAGGACGAGGCCCCGCACCGCGGCGAGCGGGTGGTCGACGCGGCGGCGGGCCAGCGCGTCGTCGGACACCCGCGACGCCGGCGCCGGGGCGACCGGATCGACCCCGGCCGCGACCGACCGCCGCCACGAGCGGTCGATGACCGACCGGATCGCCCCGGACACCCGCGTGCCGGTGCGGGCGTCCTCGTGCGCGCGCGCCAGGCGCAGGGCGTGGCGGACCGGGTCGGCGGCGGCGTCGGACGCGGCCCAGTGGTCGACGGCGGGACGGGGCACGGGGGGACGGGAGGTCGGGGTGGTCGAGGGTGGGGTGGAGGTGGACGGCGGAGCGGGCGGCGTGGCCGGGGCCGAGGCGTCGTGGCGCGGCCACGCCCGGGGCCGTCGACCGACTCTACGTGGCGGCCGCGAGCGCGACGGCGGATCGGACGGAAGCCGGGCGCGCGTGGTCGTGGACGACCCCGTCGGCCGATCGCGCAGCGGCCGAATGTTGGCGCGTAGACGCTCGTGAATCGTCACGGGCCGGTAACCCTCCCGGGCGTATGGTCAAGACGTCGGGGGCGTCCCCGACGGCGCCCGGTCCGCGTCCGGACGGGGCGACCACCCAGCGTCACACGAGGAGAGGAACCCCGATGGCCACCACCACCGACGCCCCCGCCACCGCAGCCCGGCACGCGGCCGGATTCCTGCAGGGGACGAAGCAGCTCCTGATCGACGGCGAGTGGGTCGACGCCGCGTCGGGCAAGACCTTCGAGACCATCGACCCGGGCACCGGCAAGGTCCTCGCCCACGTCGCCGAGGCCGACGCCGAGGACGTCGACCGCGCCGTCGCCGCGGCCCGCCGGGCGTTCACCGGTCCGTGGTCGAAGATGAGCCCGTCCGAGCGCGGTCGCGCGATCCACCGCCTCGGGGACCTCGTCATGGAGCACGCCGAGGAGCTCGCCGAGCTCGACTCGCTCGACAACGGCAAGCCGAAGGCCGTCGCCCAGGCCGCCGACGTCGCCCTCGCCGCCGACCTGTTCTGGTACATGGCCGGCTGGGCGACGAAGCTCAAGGGCGGCACCGTCAACCCGTCGGTCCCGTACCTGCCCGGCGCGGAGTTCCACGCGTACACGCTCCGCGAGCCGCTCGGCGTCGTCGGCCAGATCATCCCGTGGAACTTCCCGCTGCTCATGGCCGCGTGGAAGATCGGCCCGGCCCTCACGACCGGCAACACCATCGTGCTCAAGCCCGCCGAGCAGACGCCGCTGTCGGCGCTGCGGCTCGGCGAGCTGGCGCTGGAGGCCGGGATCCCGGCCGGCGTGCTCAACGTCGTGCCCGGGTTCGGCGAGACCGCCGGCGCGGCGATCTCCGCCCACGACGGGATCGACAAGGTCGCGTTCACCGGGTCGACCGAGGTCGGCAAGATGATCGCCCGCGCCGCCACCGGCAACCTCAAGCGGGTGTCGCTCGAGCTCGGCGGCAAGTCGCCGAACATCATCTTCGACGACGCCGACGTCGACGCGGCGATCGCCGGCGCGGCGCAGGGCATCTTCTTCAACCAGGGCGAGGTCTGCTCCGCCGGATCGCGGCTCTACGTCGCGCAGGAGCACTTCGACCAGGTCGTCGAGGGCGTGTCCGCCGCCGCCAACGGCATCAAGGTCGGGTACGGCCTGGACGCCGACACCGAGATGGGCCCGCTCGTGTCGCAGGAGCAGTTCGACCGCGTCACCGGCTACATGGCCCAGGGCCGTGAGCAGGGCGCGACCCCGACCGCGGGCGGCAACGCGATCCAGCGCGACGGGTACTACGTCGAGCCGACGGTCATCACCGGCGCCGACGCGAGCCACGCGATCGTCCGCGAGGAGGTCTTCGGCCCGGTGATCGCGGCGCTGCCGTTCAGCGACGTCGACGACCTGGCGCGCCAGGCCAACGACAGCCACTACGGCCTGGCCGCCGGCGTGTGGACCCGCGACGTGTCCAAGGCCCACCAGCTCGCCAAGCGGATCCAGGCGGGCACCGTCCACATCAACACGTACCACGTGTTCGCGGCCGAGCTGCCGTTCGGCGGCTACAAGCAGTCCGGCTGGGGCCGCGAGATGGGCGAGGAGGTCCTCAACAACTACCAGGAGACGAAGTCGGTGATCGTGGCGCTGTAGGGGGACCCAGAGCCCCGGACGGGCCCGAGGCCGGGCCCGTCCACCCCGCGCGGCTACGCTGGACGGGATGAGCGACGGCCAGCGCGAGGAACGGGAGGCGCGCGCCCGCATCGCGGCGCTGCCCGCCGGCCTCGCGGCCGTGCTGCGGGCCGAGCTGCCGTCGGTCGCCGATGAGGCGATCACCGCCATCCGCGACGAGGTCGACGAGTACCACCGACCGTTCGGCGGGGCGTTCGGGCGCACCGTGCGCCAAGGGGTCGAGCTCGCCCTCGGTGAGTTCGTCGCGCTCATCGAGGACCCCGACCGGCCCGCCGCCGACAGCACCGGGGTCATGGTCGAGCTGGGCCGCGGCGAGGTGCGCTCCGGTCGCGCCCTGCACGCCCTCCAGGCCGCGTACCGCTGCGGCGCGCGCGTGTCGTGGCGACGGTTCGCCGAGGTCGCCGGACGCGAGGGCGCCGACGCCGAGACGCTCGTCCTGCTCGGCGAGGCGATCTTCGCCTACGTCCACCGCCTGTCCGCCCTGTCCGTCCAGGGCTACGCCCAGGAGCAGGCGCTCCGTGCCGGGGCCACCCAGCGCGACCGCGACCGACTCGTGCGGCTCGCGGTCGCCGACCCGCCCCGCGACCCCGCCGACGTCGACGCCGCCGCCCGTCAGCTCGGCTGGACGATCCCCGGCCACGTCGCGGTCGTCCTCGCCCCCGAGGAGGACGGGCCTGCCGGCCTGCTGCGCACCGACCCCGAGGTCGTCGCCGCGATCCACGACGGCGCAGTCGTCGCGCTCGTCCCCGCCCCGGCGGTCCTCGAGCGGATCCTGGGCGGCGCGGCCCCCACCGGCCTCGTCGTCGGTCCGGTCGGGCCGTGGACGTCGGCGCCGCGCGCCCACCGCGTCGCGCGCACCCTCCTGCGGCTGCGCGACGAGGGACGGCTGGGGGAGGACGGGCCCGGGACCGTCCGGGCGGAGGACCACCTCGTCGCGCTCGTCGTGCACGCCGACCCCGCCGTCGCCGACGACCTCGCCGACGCGACGCTCGCCCCGCTCGACGCGCTGCCGGAAGGTCGCCGCGCCCGCCACCTCGAGACGCTGCGCGCATGGCTCGACCACCGCGGTCACGGGCCCCGCATGGCCGAGGACCTGCACCTGCACGCCCAGACCGTCCGCTATCGCGTCGCCCGCCTGCGCGAGGTGCTCGGACCGCTCCTCGACGGCCCCGACGGCCGGTTCCGCCTGGAGCTCGCGCTCCGCCGTCGCGGCCTGCGCTGACGCGCTCCGACCCCGCACGATCACGTGCAGCCCTGGTGGCGGGACGCGGCCGACCGTAACGTCCACCGCCGGTCCGACCGGATGCCGCCCCGGTCCCCGCCCTCATGCTCCGCGTCCCGTCCGCACCGCGCCCCGTGGCGCTCGCCCTCGCCCTGTGCGCGCTCGTCGGCGTCGCCCTCGGCATCGTCGCCGCGCTCGGCGCCCCGACCGGCGTCGGCGCCACGACCTCCGAGCTGCGCGACCGGATCGACCGACAGCGCGGACAGGAGCGACGCCTCGGCAGCACCGCCGACCGGCTCGCCGCGATCGAGCGACGCGCGACCCGCGCGAGCGAGGTCGCCCAGGGCCGCCTCGCCGAGGTGCAGGGCGCCTACGACGCGCAGCGCCGCGAGCTCGAGCAGACCACCGACCGGCTGCGCACCACCCGCACCCGGCTCACCCGGCTCCGCGGTCGGCTCGACCGTGGCCGCCGCGTCCTCGCCGGCGTCCTCCGTGCCCGGTACGCCTACGACCCGCCGCAGATCATCGACATCGTCGTCAGCGCCGACGGGTTCCGCGACCTCATGGAGCGCGTGACGTTCCTCCGTCGCGTCCAGGACCACGACGCCCGCATCGTCGACGAGGTCCGCGACGCCCGCGACGCCGCCGCATCCGACGAGCGCCGACTCGCCCGGCTGCGCACCGCCCAGACGAAGCAGACCGACGCCGCGGCGCGCCAACGCGACGCGATCGCCGCGATGGCCGCCGGGCTCGAGGCACGACGCGCCGACGCCGCCCGCGCGCACGCCGCCCGACGCGAGGCGCTGAGCGACGCCCGGGCGTCGCGCAGGCGGGCCGAGCGATCGCTGTCCCGGCTCGAGGCCGCCGAGCGACGCCGAGCCCGCCAGTACACCGCGCCCGCCGCCACCGCCGGGGCCCGCGCCACCGCCACGCCCACCCGGGGATCCGGGGGCTGGGCCATCCCGTGGCCGATCGTCCAGTGCGAGTCCGGCGGCGTCAACCACCCGCCGAACCACGCCGGGGCATCGGGCTACTACCAGTTCATCCCGTCGACCTGGCAGGCGCTCGGCGGCAGCACCCCACACGCCTACCAGGCATCGCGTGCCGAGCAGGACCGCATGGCCGCCAAGCTCTGGAACGGCGGGGCCGGCGCCTCGAACTGGGACTGCGCCGCCATGGTCGGCATCACGGGATGAGCGCTTACGGCTCCGCGAAGCGGCTCATCGTCCGCTCGGGTCGCACCCCGCCGAGGTGCCGGGCGTAGATGCGGTGGTAGGCGAGCTCCTCGGCGGTCCGCAGCGGCGGGTCGACGACGTGGCGCTCCCGCTCCAGCTCGGCCGGGGTGATCGACGCCGTCAGCGCGTCCCGCAGGACGTCGGCGGCTCCCGACCCGTCCCCGAACTGCTCCTTCGGTCGCCACAGGACGTCGTCCGGCAGCCACCCGTCGAACGCCTGGCGCAGGACCCGCTTCTCCAGCTGCCGGGGGTCGTCCGGATCGGACGCCTTCCACCCCGGCGGGAGCGACAGCGCCTGGGCGATGACCTCGCGGTCGAGGAACGGCACCCGCGCCTCCAGCCCGTGCGCCATCGTCACGCGGTCCGCCCGCTGCAGGTTCAGGTCGTGCAGGCCGCGGATCGTCCGCACGAGCTCCCCGTGCAGCGCCTCCGGCTCGGCGAACGCGTCGTGGTAGTAGCCGTAGCCGGCGTACAGCTCGTCGGCGCCCTCGCCGGTCAGCACGACCTTCACGTGGCGGGCCGCCAGCCGGGCGAGGAACCAGTTGGGCACCGCCGACCGGACGAGGCTCGGGTCGAACGACTCGATCGCCCCGATGACGGCGTCGAGCGCCCCGACGGCCTCCTCGGCGGTGTAGACCGCCTCGTGGTGGTCGGTCTCCAGGTGCTCCGCCACGACCCGGGCGGCCAGCAGGTCGGCCGAGCGCTCCGTGCCGACCGCGAACGTCTTGAGCCGCCGGCCCCGGGCCCGCAGGAAGTCCGCGGCCAGCGCGGCGATGACGCTCGAGTCGAGGCCGCCCGACAGGAACACCCCGACGTCGACGTCGGCCATGAGGTGCCGGTCGACCGACTCGGCGAGCGTCTCGCGGGTCGAGCGCAGGATGTCCTCGGGGATCGGCGCGCCCGGCGTCCGCGGCCCCGGCATCCGGGGGACCGTCGCGACCTCGGGCGGCACCGCGTCGGCGAACCGCACCAGGCCGCGCTCCGGCGTCCACGCGCACCCGGGCGGGAACGACTCGACCGCCCACCGCCAGTCCTCGTCGAACGCCCGGATCTCGGACGCGAACCGGACCTCGCCGTCCTGCTCCCACCGGGCCGGCGTCCAGTACAACGGCTTGATGCCGAGCGGGTCGCGGGCGGCGAGGAACGTGATCCAGTCCGGACGGCCCACCGGGTCGGGGTTGGGCGGCCCGGCGAGGCAGAACGCCCACATGCCACGGAGCTCCGCCAGCGCGGCGGGGCCGCGGTCGACGACGAGGTGCAGCGCGACCTCGTTGTCGGAGTCGGTGTCGAACAGCGCGCCGTCGAGCGTCTGGCGGACCTCGGCGTGGTTGTACACCTCGCCGTTGCCCACGAGCCACAGCGTCTCGTCGCCCAACGGCTGTCGGCCACCGGTGAGGTCGACGATCGACAGGCGCGTATGACCGAGCCACGCGTGGTCGGCGACCGTGACGTCGCCGGCGTCGTCGGGCCCCCGGTGGGCCAGCCGGCCGAGCATCCTCCGACCGGCATCGACGTCGGCCCTGCCGTACACCGCGGCGATGCCACACATGCCCCATGACCATAGAGGCCCCGCCGCCGGGCCCCGCGGGGACGGGCGGGAATGACGCGACCCCGGTCGCACGGGGCGGACCGGGGTCGGAGGAGTCGGGGGCGGGGCCGCGCGCGGTGGCGCGCCTCGGTCAGTCGCCGGCGACGGGAGCCGGGACCGCACCGATCCGCTTGGCGTCCTGGCGCTCGCGGCTGATGACGACCGGCTTCTCCATCCAGCCGAGCTTCGTGAACAGGCGGATGACCTGCCACGAGATGTCCACCTCGTACCAGCGCATGCCCATCTTCGCGGCGCGCGGGAACGCATGGTGGTTGTGGTGCCACGACTCGCCGAGCGACAGCAGCGCCAGGGCGGGGTTGTTGGTGGAGTGGTCGTCGCTCTCGAACCGGCGGTAGCCCCAGAAGTGGCAGATCGAGTTGATGCTCCACGTCACGTGGTGCATGAAGAACGTGCGGACGAGGGCGCCCCACACGAACGTCTGCAGCGCACCGGCCAGGGTGCCGTAGTACGCCAGGCCCAGCAGGAACGGCACGGCCATCGTCGCCAGGGCGATCCACGGGAACGCCTTGGAGATGCGGACCAGGCCGCGGTCCCGCACGAGGTCCGGGCACTGCTTGCTCGGACGGTGGGCGGGCGTGTTCTCGTTCCACAGCCACCCCATGTGCGCGTGGAACAGGCCCTTGATGCCCGAGCCACCACCGACGTGCGGGGAGTGCGGATCGCCCTCCTGGTCGGTGTGGGTGTGGTGGGCGCGGTGGTCGGCCACCCACATGAGCACCGGGCCCTGGATGGCGGAGGAACCCATGATCGCGAGCAGGTAGCGCAGCCACGGCTTGGCCTGGGCGGCGCCGTGGGTGAGGACGCGGTGGTAGCCGATGGTGATGCCGAACGCGCCGAAGAGGTACATCCCGGTCGCGACGGCGAGGTCGAACCACGTGACGGCGGAGTTCCAGAGCAGGACGACGGCGACCAGGGCGCCGATGAAGGGGATCGAGACCGCGACGACGTTCACGATCCGCGCGGTGCGGGACAAGGTCATGCCTGCACGGTACGCGCAAAGGCGTCGGTTTCGGTGGGCCTGATTCGCGAAGATGCGCTGCGTTATTGCTCACGACGCGAGCAATTCTTCGTCAGAACACGCCGAACTCGCGGACGAGCGGCCCGAGTCGGGTCTCGAAGAGCAGCGCGAGCAGCCCCTGCTCGAACTCCTTCGCGACGCGGCGCACGTCGCGGAACGCCGGGTCGTCGGCGGCGTCTCGGCGGGTCAGGCCGGTGAGATGCGCCCGCCGGTCGGGGTCGTCGAGCATCCCGATCCAGCGGTCGTAGGCGCCGAGCGCGCGGACGCCGGGGTCGGCGGCGTCGAACCGCAGGAACGCGTGGGCGAGGCGGTCGGTCGGCGGCGCCTGCAGCTGGTCGACGAGGAACGAGCGCTGGTGGTCGGCCCGGTGCTCGTGGCACAGGAGGACGGGCACGAGGCCCCCGGCGAAGAGGAGCTTGCGGTTGAGTCGGAGCTTCGCGTTGCGCAGCCCCCACTTGCGCTCCTCCTCCCGCGCCTTGCCGGCGAAGTCGACGCAGATCGTCCGCCAGTAGCGGATGAGGTCGTTGAGGAGGAACCGTGGCGGCCGGAAGTCCTTGGCGTGACCGGTGACGTACCCGTCGATCACGCGGGTGAACGCGTCGCGGTACGCCTCGGTGCCGACGACCGGCAGCGACTCCAGGACGAGCAGCATCCGCCGGGTGAGGTTGCGGTTGGAGTCGTCGTCCAGCCCGATGTGGCGCACGAGCGGCCCGACGAACACCTGCGCGCCGAACGTGCCGCGCGTCCCGGGCTTCGCCGTCCCGTGCCCGAGCACCCGGTCGAGGTCGTCCACGCGCGGGCGCGCGTCGCGCTCCTCGCCCTCGACGAGGACGAGGAAGTCGTCGTCGCTGCCGGACGTGCGCTCGCGGCGGCCCCACGATCCCATGAGGACGACCGACGCCCCGTCGTCGAGCGGGATCCCGCCCAGTCGTCGTTGGACGTCGGCGAGGTCGGTCTCGGTCCGCCGGCGGGCGGCGAGCAGGTGCGGGAAGCCGCGACGGCCGTGCTCGGCCAGGCGCTCGAGGGCGCCGTGGGGGGTCTCGCTCACCCCACGACGTACGGCGGCGGCCGGCGAATCCCTGCCGGCGGGCCGCTCAGCGGGTCGGCAGCGGCGCCTCGAGGATCCACGGCACGTCGAGGCACCGGCCGAGGATCGGGGCGAACGCCGCCTCGTCCTCTGGACGCAACGTCACGTGGTGCGAGTCGGCGTCGAGCGAGCTGACGTGGAGGTGGCGCAGCCGCTCCCCGAACGCGTCGAGCATCGCGTGGGCCTCCTCCAGCGTCGGGTCGATCGAGTGGGCGTGGGGGACGTCGAGGCAGAACCCGGCGTCGGGCAGCGCGGCGAAGTACGGCGCGAGCTCGGCGGCGGTGCGGCCGTCGTCCTTGCGGGTGTCCATGTTCTCCAGCACGACGGTGGCCCCGAGCGGCGCGTACCGCTCGGGCACGTCGATGACGTCGGGGTGCACGACGATCGCGTCGACGGTCGACGGCAGCGCCAGGAGCCGCGCGACGAGCTCGGGCTCCGGCAGCGACCGCTGCTTCGTCGGTGCGTGGACGGAGAGGAATCGGAACGGCAGCTCCCGACCGCTGTCGGCGAGCCAGTCGCAGAGCGACAGGAACTCCGGCTCGGCCAGCGCGGCGAGCTCCACGGCCATCGTCGACACGTCTCGCGCGCGCATGACGAGCATGTCCCACTGGCCCCGCAGCTCGGTCAGGTGCCCCGTCGACGTCCCCAACGGGTGGTGGGCGGCGACCGACCGCGCCTCGGCGATGGGGGAGGAGACCATGCCCTCGACGGTAGGCCCCGGACCGGACGGTCGTCGCGCCCCTGCAAGACGTCCTGCAAACGGCGGTGCGCCGCTCCAGCCGACACCCGCTCCGCGTCGCCCCGTGCCCCCGCGTCGCCCGCTCCACCGACGCCCACTCCGCGCCGCCCGGTGCCGCCCGGTGCCCCACGCCCCACCCCGCCCGGCGTCGCGTGGCGCCGGACGAGCGGCCCTCTCTCCGACGACATGCCCTCGAAGTCATATTCCATGCCTTCGACGGCATACGGCGTGTGGAACGGGGCGATCCGTGCCGCCGACGGGTGCTTTCCGAGCCGCTGCCGGGGTCTGCCCGTACCGCGACGGCCGTACCGCGACGGCCGTACCGCGACGGCCGTACCGCGACGGCCGTACCGCGACGGCGTCTCTCACCGTGCTGTCGACCGCGTCCGCCAGTGGCATCGACAGCGCTCGGTCGGCGCCGCCGGACGGCGTGGCGCCACAGGGGCGGAGGCACGACGCCGCGTCTGGCCTACGATCCGGCGGTGCCGTCCGTCCCGACCACGCCGTCCGCGCCCGCCGTCGCGACCGTCACCGGCCCCGACGCCTGCCCGTGGTGCGAGCGGCCCGCCCGCGACGCGGTGCGGACCGGCGTGCGTCGGGTGCGCTGCCGGGCATGCGGGGTGCAGATCACCTGGCCGTGGCCGGACGCGGCCGAGCTCGACGACGCCTACGCCACCTGGTACCGGCCCGAGGGCGGCCGGTTCTCCGGGCCCGGCGACGCGATCTTCGCGCTGACGCGGGGCAGCATCGCCGTCCGACTGCACCGGATCGCCCCGCCCGGACTCGTCGTCGACGTCGGGTCCGGCGACGGGCACCTGCTCGCCGCGCTCGCCCGGCGCGGCCGTCCCGTGCTCGGCCTCGAGCGCACGACCGACGGTGACGTCGACCCGACCCGTCCCGACGTCATGGACGCCGCGCTGGAGGACCTGGAGCGCCCGCAGGACGGGGTCGCCGCGATCGTCCTGTGGCACGTCATCGAGCACCTGCCGGAGCCCCGCGAGGCGATTCGTCAGGCGGTGCGCCTGCTCGCCGACGACGGGGTGCTGCTCATCGCGTGCCCCAACGCCGGCAGTCGGCAGGCGGCCGCGTTCGGCGACCGCTGGCTCGCCTGGGACCAGCCCCGCCACCTCGTGCACCTGCACCCCGTCGCGTTGCGCACCGGGCTCGAGGCCGAGGGGCTGCGCGTCCGGACGCTCGGGCACCTGCGGGCCGGGCAGTCGGTGTTCTGCGCGCTGCACGGCCTCGTCGGGCGCGTCCCCGGCGCGGGGGACCTCTACGATGCGATCCGTCGGGCCGACGCCCGCCAACGTCCGCTCGGACCGCTCCGCCGGGCGTGGACGGCGCTCGCCGCGGCGCTCCTGCTCCCGGTCGCCGCCGTCGCCGCCCTCGCCGAGGCCCGCGAGGGGCGTGGGGCGAGCATCTACGTCGAGGCCACGCGACCCGCCCGCCGCCCCACCACCGAGACGATCCGATGAGCATCGCCACCCCCGACCACCGCGTCTTCGTCGTCATGCCGGCGCACAACGCGGCGCGGACGCTCGAGGACACCGTGGGCGCGATCCCCCGCGAGTGGGTCGACGAGCTCGTCCTCGTCGACGACTCCTCCACCGACGACACGATCGCCGTCGCCGAGCGACTGGGCATCACGACCGTCTGGCACCCGCACAACGCCGGGTACGGCGCGAACCAGAAGACGTGCTACCTCCACGCCCTGCAGCAGGGAGCGGACGTCGTGGTGATGCTCCACCCCGACGGGCAGTACGCCCCGGACCTCATCCCGTCGATGGTCCGGCCGATCGTCGACGGCGAGGCCGACCTCGTCCTGGGGTCGCGGTTCCTGCCCGACGGGCAGAGCGCCCTGGACGGCGGGATGCCGCGGTACAAGTGGTGGGCCAACCGTGGCCTGACGACCATCCAGAACCGGATGATGGGCACCGACCTCGCCGAGTGTCACACCGGCTACCGGGCGTACAGCCGCCGGCTGCTCATGGAGCTGCCGTGGCTGCGCAACTCGATCGGGTTCAGCTTCGACAGCGAGCTGCTCTACCAGGCGGCGCACCTGGGATTCCCGATCGCCGAGGTGCCGTGCCGCACCCGCTACTTCGACGACGCGTCGTCGATCAAGCTCCGCCCGGCGTCGATCTACGCGGTCAAGACCCTGTGGGCCGGCGTCCGACTGTGGCTCCACCGCCTGCGGATCGTCCGCGACGCCCGCTTCACCCCGCCGACGTTGTCCGCCGGGGCGCGGGGGACGGCCGTCGACACGATCGGCGACGGACGCGCGACCGCCGACACCCGGCGCTGAGCGCGCCCTCCCGGCCGCTCAGCCCTTCCCGAGCGACTCGCAGCCGGGGGCGGAGTCGCGGATCGCGGCGGGGACCGGGGCGCGCTCGTGGAACTTCAGGATCGCCTGGGCGTAGGTCGTCGTCACCTCGATGATCTGCCCGCGCTCGACCTGGCCCTCGGCCTTCGTCATCTCGCGGCGCAGCGCCGGCAACGCCGCCACGGCCTTGGCGTGGAAGTCCGCGAACCGCTCCGGGGCGTCCAGGTCCTCCAGCGTGCCGTACGCCTCCTCGACCGACCGCACGTAGCGCAGCAGCGGCCCCTTCGAGTGCTTGGCGATGAGGTCGGCGGAGCCCTCCGGGTCCTTCAGCGCCTTCGCCGGCAGCTTCTCGCGCGCCTGCGACAGATCGGCGGTCAGGTCGGTCACGTCGTTCGTCAGCCGCTGGCAGAGGCCGCTCCACGCCTTGACGTACCCCTCGTCGTCGGCCCCGGCGTCGTCACCACCGCAACCGGCGACGCCGAGCGCGACCACCGTCGCGACGACCGGCAGGGACCACGTCCGGGAGAGCGCCCCCCGGGCGCGCCACGAGCTCATGAGCGGCATCGTCGCACGCCACCCGACCGGGTGGCACGCCCCCACGCCCGGCGCGCCCGGCGGTCCGGCCCGTCGGTATCGTCGCCGCCGTGCCGGATGAGACTCCCGCCTGGCGGAGGCCGTGGCTCGGCGGTGACGGTGCTCGCGGCCTGGGTGCGGTCCTCGTCTTCGTCGCCCACATCGCGTTCGCCGAATCGACCTACGTGTCGCTCGGGTGGGACAACATGCCCGGCCGCGACGCGGCCGCCACCTTCGGCGGCGAGGTCGGCCTGCACGCCGTCCTCTCGCCGGCGCGGCTCGTCAACCTCTTCTTCGCCTTCTCCGCGTACCTGCTGGCGCGCCCGTTCATCGCCTGGGCGCTCGGCCGCGAGCGGCGCCCGAGCACGAAGAACTTCTACATCCGTCGCGTCCTGCGGGTCATGCCCGGCTACTGGGCGCTCTGCGCCGGCGTGGTCGTGTGGCTCGTCATCCTGCGCGGCGGGCCGCTCGAGACGTGGACGTCGATCAAGACGCTGCTGCTCGTCAACGGCGGGTGGAACCACGCCGGCACGGTGTTCAGCTGGGTCGCGCCGCTCGCCCCGACGTGGACCGTCCGGGTCGAGGCGCTCGGCTACCTCGTCCTACCGCTCGTCGGCTGGATCTGGTTCCACCTGGGGCGCCGGTGGGGCATGCGCGGCATGGTCGCCGGGCTCGGCGGCATCATCGCCCTGACCCTCGCGCTGCGGTTCGCGCAGAGCCCGTTCTTCGACGGACCCGGCCCGCTGCAGTGGCTCTTCATCCCCGGCCTCGCCGTCGCGCTGCTCGAGGCGCACGCCCCGTTCTGGCAGTGGGTGGCGCGCCGGCGCCGCGACGTCACCCTGTGGCTCGCGCTGCTCGGGTTCCTCATCCTCATCGGATCGGAGCCGCTGCAGGTGTGGATGACCCAAGAGCTCGGCCCGTCCGGCGACCTGGCGACCCGGGACCCCGACGCGTTCCTCGGCGAGGTCGAGGTCGCGCTGCGGACCGCGCTGGCGGTGTCGGTGCCGATGCAGATCGTCGGGGCCGGCCTGCTGCTGCTCTGCCTGCTCGGCGTCGAGTGGCAGGGCGGCAGGCCCCCGCTCAAGCTCGACAGCCCGGTCGCCCGCTGGATCGGCGCGCGGTCCTACAGCCTCTACCTCATCCACTTCCCGGTGCTGGGGCTGCTGCTGCCGCACATCGCCCCCGGGGAGAAGGGCCTGCTGGGGTTCGTGGCCCTCGGTGCGGTGTCGCTGCCGGTCGCCATGCTCGCGTCGGCGGTGCTGTACCGGTTCGTCGAGCTACCCGGCATCGCGCTGGGCCAGCGCCTCACCCGGCGTCGCCCGCCGTCGGACGGTGGCGGCGGACCGTCCCGGCCCTCGGGACCGACCCCGGTCGGCGGCGCGCAGGCCGAGGCGCTCGGCGTCGCCCACGGCCCGACCGTCGTCGCGGCGAGCGGCGCGGCGCCCGACGTCCCGCCCGGTGGGCGCCCGCCGGCGGACGGCGCCGTCGCCACCGTGGCCGGGGACGGGCCGCCGACGACCGCGGGCGCCGACGCCCCCGCCGAGGAGGGCCCCCCGACCCACGACGTGATCCGCGAGCGGATGCGGTGGCTGCGCGGCGGGGACGCGATCCGTGGCTGGGCGATGCTCGGGGTCATGGCGAGCCACACCGCCACCGGGGCGCTGTTCCTCACCACCGGTGGCCTGGCGTACGAGGAGTACGGCACGACGCTCGGCGCGGCGATCCAGGGCCTCAACCTGTCGGTGTGGGGGTTCTTCGCCCTGTCGGCGTACCTGCTGTCGCGGCCGTACATCGCCTCGCTCTACCGTCCCGACGACGCGCGCTGGCCGTCGCTGGGACGGTACGCCCGGCACCGCGTCGGCCGGGTCGGCCCGACGTTCTGGGCGGTCTGCCTCGTCGTGCTCGCGCTCTACGGCACGCTCGACTCGAGCACCGAGGGGATCCTGGCGATGTTCGCCTTCGCCCAGGTGTGGGACCCGCAACCGGTCAACCAGGTCGTCGCCCACGCCTGGAGCCTCAACGTCGAGGTCGTGTTCTACGTCGCGCTGCCGGCGCTCGCCTGGACGTGCTTCACGCTCATCCGTCGCTGGGCGCGCGTCGGGCCCTGGCTCGCGGTCGCGTTGCTCGTCGCGGTCGGCGCGCTCGGCACGATCTTCGCCCAGACCTGGCTGCCGGACGCCACCACCGCGTCCCACTCGCCGATCGGCGGGATCGTCGCGTTCGTCCCCGGCGTCCTCATCGCGCTGCTCGAGGTGCGGGCCGGCCCACGCCTCGCCACCTGGAAGGCGGCCCCGACGGTCGCGATCGTCATGCCGATCGTCGGCCTGCTCGTCGCGTTCAAGATGTCGACGTGGGTGACGATGGGCAGCGCGGGGGAGCGGTTCCTCGACACCGCCGCGGCCGGGCTCATCCTCGGGGGCGTCGTGCTGTGGCAGATCACCGGCCGCGCCGCCTGGCCGGTGGTGCGGATCAAGTTCGTCAACTGGGTGGGGGAGCGGTCCTACTCGATCTTCATGGCGCACGGCATCGTCTGCTACGAGTTCCGCCAGATCGGGGCCGACCAGAGCACGGTGCTCGGCCGGTGGGTCGTCTACTACCTGTCGGTCGTCGCGGCGTCCGTCGTCGTCGGGGCGATCGTCCACGAGCTCGTCGAACGACCCGCGATGCTCTGGTCGCAGCGCCGACGCCCGCTGCTGCGGGTCCGACCTCTCGCCCCCGCCGAGTAGGCGGCCGTCGCACCCCACCGGCCGTCGGGCCCCGCCCGCGCACCCCGCCCGACCCGCGCACCCCACCCGGCCGGGACGCGTCGGCCCGGGACGTCGGCGCATCCCGGCCACGGTGGTCCGCGTGGGCCCCACGACGGCGTCGGTCCGTAGGATGGCCCGCGTGCCCGGGCCCCTCGTCACCGGTGAGCGCGTCACGTCCCCCGACGGCGCGTTCAACCCCACCTTCCAACGGCACGTCGCGGCGTACCGGCAGATCGCCGACCGGCTGCCGCTCGACGGCGAGATCCTCGACCTGGGGTGCGGCGTCGGTCATTCGTTCCGCGAGCTGGGGCCGCGCACGACGGTCGGGGTCGACGTCAGCGCCGCGGCGCTCGCCGGACAGGACCGCGAGACCCACGTCCACGACATGCGCGAGCTGCCCGCCGCCTGGTCCGGCCGGTTCGCCGGGCTCGTGTCGGTCCACTCGATCGAGCACGTCACGCGGCCCGGCGTCGCGGTCGCCGAGATCGCCCGGGTGCTGCGCGACGACGGGGTGGCCGTCCTCGTCACCCCCAACCGGCTGACGTTCGCCCGCCCGGACGAGATCGTCGACCCCTACCACGAGATCGAGTACGACGTGCCGACGCTCCGCGCGCTGCTCGACGGCCGGTTCGCCGACGTCGAGATCCTCGGCCTGCACGGGTCCGACCGCTACCTCGGGTTCCAGGACGGCGAGAAGGCCCGGATGGACCGCCTGCTCGACCTCGACCGCCTGGGGCTGCGCCACCGGATGCCGCGCTGGGTCATGCGCCTGGCGTACGACACCGCCCTGACGCTCACCCGACGCGACGGCGACGCACGCTCCGCGGCGATCACCGCCGACGACTTCCGCCTGGGCGCCGACGACGTCGACGCGAGCCTCGACCTCGTGGCGGTCGTCCGCGGACCGCTGCGGTAGCCGCCGTGCCGTGGTGGCTGCACACCCTCGGCGGGCTCGCCCTCCTGGGGCTGCTCGGCGCCGCCGCGCACCGCCTGGCCGGCCGCACCGTCCGACCCGACCCGTTGCTGCGGGGCCTGGGGACCGCCGTCTGGGCGTGGCTGGCGATCCAGCTCTGCGGGCTGGTGACGCTCGTCCTGCCGCTCGGGACGTCGGTCGTCACCGGCGCGACGGCGCTGCTGCTGTCGGGGCTCGTCCTGTGGCGGGTCCCCGCGGGTGCGCGCGCCCGCGCGACGACCGTCGACGAGCGGCGGATGCTCGCCGCGGTGGCGGTGGGGGTCGGGGTGCTCGTCGTGCTCGTCCTCGACGTGCCGGTCATCGGCTACGACGGCCTGCTGTACCACCTGGCGCTGCCCGCGGCGTGGGAGCCCGCGGACCGACTGGCGGGGCTCCCGCACGTCATCGACGCGCTGCCGGTCGAGGCGTACCCCGTCGGATCGGAGCTCGCGGCGGCGACGCTCATCGCGCTGACCGGATCGACCGCGATCGGCCTGCTGCTCTCGCCGGCGTGCCTCGGCCTGCTCGTCGTCGCGGTCTGGACGCTGACGCGGCGCCTGGGCGGGACGGCCGCGGCGGCGTGGGGGGCCGCGGCGAGCACCGCCCTGGCGATCCCGGCGGTCGCCGCCGCCGGTCAGTCCTCCAACGAGCTCGTCACCGCGGCGCTCATGCTCTGCGGGACCGCGCTCGCCGTCGACGCGGTCGCCCCGGCGTGGGGACGCGACGACCGGCCGGTGAGCGTCGACGGGCTGCTCGTGGGACTCGTCGGCCTGCTCGTCGCGCTCGGCGTCAAGACGACCGCCGCGTGTGGGCTCCTCGTCGCGCTGCTGGCGCTGTGGCGGGTGCGCCGCGAGGCGTGGGCGCACGTCCGCGCCCATCCGCTGTGGCTCGTCGCGCTCGCGGCGGCGGCCGGGGTCGGAGGCATCTGGCTGCTGCGCAACCTCGTCCTGCACGGGCACCCGGCGTGGCCGCTGCTGGCGACGTCGTTCGGCGACCCGGTGCCCGAGCTCATCGCGGGCGTCGACGATCGCTTCGTCGACCATCCGCGGGCGATGCTCGACCTGGCGGGCGAGCTCTACGCGCGGTTTGCGTGGCCGGTCGTGGGGCTCGGCCTGCTGGCGGTCGCGATCGTCGTCCGCGACCGGCCGGGCCCGCGGCGGTCGCTGGCCCTGTGCGGCCTGCTCGGCGCCGCGGCCTGGACGGTCGCGCCGGCCACCGGCATCCTCGCCGACCCGGGCCTGGCCGTCGGCGGGGTCCGCTACCTGCTGCCGGCGTGGACGTTGCTCGCGGCCGCCGGGTGGTCCCTGGCCGGCGACCACCACCGCCTGCGGCGCGCCGTCCCCGTCCTGGCCGGCGTCGTCCTGGCCGTGCAGCTGTGGCTGGCGATCGACCAGCTCGCGGTCGACGGGGAGCCGCTCCACGTGCTGCCGGGGGAGCACGCGCTGTGGGGGATCGGCGCCGGCGTCGTGGCGCTCGCGGTGGTCCTGGCGCTCCCGGTCCTGGCGCGGACGCTCGTGCGTCGCGCGGCGGCCGCGGTCGTGGCGGTGGCGCTCGCCGTCGGCGTGCTCGTCGCGACGCCGGGCCTGTGGGACCGTCACGCCGCCGCGCTCGACGAGGACGCGCCCCCGGTCCCCGACCGTCCGGTGCTGGCCCTGGGGGCGGCGCCGGCGTGGTCGCTCGGGCCGCACGGCCGGCCGGGGGCGCGGGTCGTCGCCGACTGCGCCGAGCTCCGCCGTGGCCTGGCCGACGGCCGCACCGTCGCGATCGGCCCGGTCGTTCCACCGGACCGGTGCGTCATCCCGGGGGAGCCGCTGCGGATCAGCGGCTACCGGGTCTGGGCGCCCGGCGGCTGACCGGCGTCGTACCCTTGACGCATGGTGGATCTGGGACACGTCGCACTCGGGGCCTGGGGTGGTGGCCGGTACCTCCACTACGGCCGCACGCTCGACGACGACGAGTTCACCGCGCTCATGCGGCCCGACGAGCGCCTGTCGACGCTCATCACCGCCGACGTGTACGGCTCCGGCCAGGGCGACCTCGACATCGGCCGGGCGCTCGCCGCGTCCGACCTGCCCCGCGACCGGGTGCGCCTGGTCGGCGCGGTCGGACACGACTTCTACACCGGAGAGCGCAAGGGCGCGAAGGGGTTCCCGCGGTTCACGGACCCGACGCTGCGCGGCCCCGACGGCTACGCCGACTACCTGCGGATGGCGACCGAGCGGAGCCTGGAGCGCTGCGGGACCGACCGGTTCGACCTGCTGCTGCTCCACAACCCCGACCTCGTCGGCTACACGTCCGAGGTGGTGTGGGACGGCATGGTCGCCCTGCGCGACGCGGGCCTCACCCGGTCGATCGGCATCGCGCCCGGGCCGGCCAACGGGTTCGTCCTCGACCTCCTCACCTGCCTGGAGCGGTTCGGCGACGTCATCGACTGGGCGATGGTCATCCTCGGCCCGATGGAGCCGTGGCCGGCCGGGCTCGTCCTGCCCGCGTGCGAGCACCACGACGTGAAGGTCCTGACGCGGGTCACCGACTACGGCGGCATCTTCTGGGACGACCTGCGACCGGACACGCCGCTGCCGGACCACGACCACCGCCGCTACCGCCCCGACGGCTGGATCGAGCGGGGGCGCGGGATCGTCGACCGGATCGCCGACATCGGGCGGCCGCACGGCCTGTCGCCGATGCAGACCGCGGCGCAGTGGACGCTGTCGCAGCCCGCGGTGGCGTGCGTCGCCCCGACGATCATCGCCGAGATGCCCGGGGGGGCCGTGCCGGTGCGGCCGGTCGCCGACAAGCGCGCCGAGCTCGCGGCGGTCACGACCCATGTGCGGCTGACCCCGCAGGAGCTCGAGCGGATCACCGCGATGGGCGACAACACCGGCAGCATGGCGCTCAAGGGCGCGTCGCCGGTGTACGACGGCGACGTCGTGGCCGACCAGTGGCCGATCGGGGACGTCCACACCGAGATCGCCCGCCGCTGGGGCATCGACCCGCACCAGCAGCTCGTCAAGACCCGCTGAGGCGCGCCGCCCGTCGGACGGGCGCCGCGCTCGCGCCCGTCCGGCCCCCGTCGATCCACCCGACCGGGCCCGGGAACGACGAAGCCCGGCCGGGGGCCGGGCTTCGTGCACGATCCGGGGGACCAGATCCGGTCCCGCGGGGATCAGTCGCGGTCGCGACCGCCACCGTAGCCGCCGCGGCCACCGCCGCGACCGCCGCGCTCGGGACGGTCCTCGCCCCGGTCCTCGCGGCCCGGCATCGCGATCATGCGCGGATGCGGGTAGGGGAGGAGCGCCAGCTCGCGCGCCTGCTTGACGGCGCGGGCGGCGCGGTTCTGGTCGCGGGCGTTGAGGCCGGTCGCGCGACGCGAGCGGATCTTGCCCTTCTCGGTCACCAGCGCGCGGAGCGTGTCGACGTGCAGGTGGTCGATCTGCGCCACCTGCTCCTTCGTCAACTTGGGGGTACGACGGACGCCGCCCTTGGGGGACCGGCGGCCGCCACCCGGGCGCGCAGGGGAACGAGAAGGTCGGGCCATAGAGGCGGGTATGATGCCAGATCGGCCCGCGTGGACGCGGTCCGGTCCGGTCGGACCCCGAGTCGCCCCGCGGCGGGCGCCCGTCGGCCGGTCAGCGCCCGTCGGCCGGACGGTCGACGATCCGCGTCTCGAGCGTCGCGGCGTCCGGCCAGCCCTCCGGCATCGGGAACGTCTCCTCGCCGACGCCGAGCACCACCGGCTCGCCGCCGTCCCCGCGGACGGTCACCGAGAACGGGGTCTGGGGGCGGGTGGTGTCCCACCGCAGCTGCAGCACGTCGGCGGGGCCCAGCAGCGCGGCGGCGCGCTGCGCCTCGCGCGCGTAGTGCTCGACGCCGCCGAGCGGGGCGGCGACGTCGCCGGTCTCGGGGTCGGCGTCGAACGGCGGGAGCGCCTGGAACTCCGGCAGCGGCGGCACCTCGACGTCGAGCTCGATCGCGTGTGGCAGGTGCATGACGTGCGGGCCGATCGTCACCTCGACCGGCGCCAGGCGCTCCACGTCGACGGTGGCGGGCTCGCCGTCCGGGTCGTCGGGACCGGCGGCGACCACCGCGATCGCCTGCGTGGCGCGCGCGGCGTGGAGGAGCTCGCGCAGCAGCGCGACGGTGGCGTCGAGCGGGCCGACCGACGCGACGAGGTCGACGGGGTGCTCCGCGCCCGTGACGTCCGGGCGGTCCTGGGGAATGCTCATGCGTCCTGCTCCGGGTCGGTGGCGGGGTGGCCGTCGCGCAGCGTCCGCGCGACGGTGCGCGACCACGACGCGTCGCCCCAGCGCTCGCGCTGGCGGGCGACGGCGCGGTCGACGTCGTAGGCGACGCGACGGTGCTCGAGTCGGCCGTCGGGGTGCAGCAGCCCGTAGGCGGCCCGCGGATCGCCGTCGAACGGCAGGCCGACGCTGCCGGGGTTGAAGATCGTCGTCGCGCCCCCGTCGGGTCGGCGCAGCGACCGGTGGACCGGGCGGTGGGTGTGCCCGACGACGAGCAGGCCCGGGGTGCGGCCCTCGAGCAGGTCGGCCTCGCCGTCGACCGGGTCGGGGAGGAACCCGTCCATGTCGCTCCGCGGCGATCCGTGCCACGCCTCGCCCGCCGGCAGCGGCTGCCAGGCCGGCAGCGCGTGGAGCGCCCGGACGTCCGGGGCGTCGACGCCCCCGAGCGCGTCGACCCATGCGGCGCGGCCGTCGACCGCCAGGGGGACGTCGGGGATCGCGTCGGGCTCGAGCGCCCACCGCTCGTGGTTGCCGCGCAGCCAGAGGGCGTCGGGGAGCTCACGCAGGCGCGCGAGCGTCTCGACCGGCCAGCCCCCGAACGCGCTGACGTCGCCCCCGACGACCCAGCGGTCGGTCCCGGCGGCCTCGGCGTCGGCGAGCACCGCGTCGAGCGCGGCGAGGTTGCCGTGCACGTCGTAGAGCAGGGCCAGCACGGGGCGGACGGTAGCGCGCCGGGCCGTGCGATCATCGCCCGGTGCGCGATCTGGTGATCTTCGGGACCGGCGGGTTCGCCCGCGAGGCCTGCCAGGTCGTCGAGGACGTCGTCGCGGCCGGCGGCCGTTGGCGGATGGTCGGCTTCCTCGACGGGGACGCGTCGCGCCACGGGAGCGAGCTGCGCTCGCTGCCGGTGCTCGGCGGGGCGGAGTGGGCCGCGGCGCATCCAGACGTGGCGGTCGTCGTGGCGGTCGGCGCGCCCGCCGGGCGCCGGGCGGTCGTCGCCGGGCTCGAGCGGCTCGGTGTCACCGGGCCGGACCGGTTCCCGGTGCTCGTCCATCCGACCGCGTGGATCGGCAACGGCGTCACCGTGGGGGAGGGGAGCGTCGTCCTCGCGGGGGCGCGCGTGTCGACCGACATCGAGCTGGGCCCGTTCACCGTCCTGAACAAGAACGCGATCGTCGGGCACGACGTGGTCCTGGAGCGGTGCGTGACCGTCGCGCCCGGGGCGAGCGTGTCCGGGCACGTGCGGCTGCGCGAGGGCGTCGACCTGGGGGCCAATGCCGTCGTCGTCCAGGGCCTCACCGTCGGGGCCGGCACGATCGTCGGGGCGGGCGCGGTGGTGACGACCGACCTGCCGGACGCCGTGACCGCGGTCGGCGTGCCGGCCCGCGTCGTCCGCCGGCACGCCTGACCCGACCGGGCGGCCCGGACGCCCCGGAGGCGCCGGGACGTCGTCGGTCACGCCCGGCGTCGGGTCGGCTCGACGGGTGTTCGGGCATCATGCGTCGGGTTGTCCGACGCCGTCCTCGCAGACCCGCCACCGTCCGGTGCGCCCTCCACCGCCGAGCCCGCGGTCGTCGTCGACGGGCTCGTGCGACGGTACGGCGAGCGCGTCGCCGTCGACGGACTGTCGCTCACCGTCCCCCGCGCGCGGGTGTTCGCGCTGCTGGGACCGAACGGCGCCGGCAAGACGACGACCGTCGAGACCTGCGTCGGCCTACGTCGGCCGACCGGGGGCAGCGTGCGGGTGCTCGGCCTGGACCCGGTCCGCGAGACCGACGACCTGCGACCCCGGATCGGGGTGATGCTGCAGAGCGGCGGGGTGTACCAGGGCGCGCGGTGCGGGGAGATGCTGCGACTCGTGGCGTCGTACGCCGCCGACCCGCTCGACCCGGACCGGCTGTTGGAGCGGTTGGGCCTGGCGTCGCTCGCCCGCACCCCGTACCGGCGCCTGTCGGGCGGGCAGCAGCAGCGGCTGTCGCTGGCGATGGCGATCGTGGGGCGCCCCGAGCTCGTCTTCCTCGACGAGCCGACCGTCGGCCTCGACCCGCAGGCCCGCCACGAGACGTGGCGGATCATCGAGTCGCTGCGACGCGACGGCGTCACGGTGCTGCTGACGACCCATCACATGGACGAGGCGGAGCGGCTGGCCGACCACGTCGCGATCGTCGACCACGGCCGGGTCATCGCGTCCGGCACCCCGGGCGAGCTCATCCGGGGCGGCGCCGATCGCGAGGTCCGGTTCCGGGCCTCGCCCGGCGTCCCGCTCGACGGGCTCCGGTCCCGGTTGCCCGCGGGGACCGTCGCGACCGAGCCCGCCCCCGGCGTGTACGTCGTCGCGGGTGCGGTCGACCCGGCGCTCGTGGCATCGATCGCCACGTGGTGCGCCGAGCGGGACCTCCTCGTCGAGGGCCTCCAGGTGAAGCACCGCACGCTCGAGGACGTGTTCCTCGAGCTCACCGGGCGGGAGCTGCGCGCATGAGCGCCACGGCGACCGGGCGGGTCGACCCCGACGACGGCGCCGCGATGACCGGCGTCGACGCCGGTCCGGGGACGTTCGCCCCCCGGCCCGGTCGTGCCCCGCTGACCCGGATGGTCGCCAACCAGACGCGCATGGAGCTCGTCCTCATGATGCGCAACGCCGAGCAGGTGATGCTGAGCCTCATCGTGCCGATCGGGCTGCTCGTGGTCTGCACGACGGTGTCGTTCATCGAGGTCGACGGCGACCGCGCGGACTTCTTCGTCCCCGGCATCCTCGCCCTGGCGATCATGTCGGCGGCGTTCACGAGCCAGGCGATCGCGACCGGGTTCGACCGTCACTACGGGGTCCTCAAGCGCCTGGGCGCCACGGCGCTTCCGCGGTCGGTGCTGCTGGGGGCGAAGACGCTGGCGGTGCTCGCGATCGAGGCGATGCAGATCGTCGTGCTCTGCTCGGTCGGCCTCGCGCTCGGCTGGACGCCGTCCGGCGAGCCGTTGACCGCGGTCCTGTCGGTCGTGGCGCTCATCGCGCTCGGCACCGCCGCGTTCTGCGGCATGGCGTTCCTCCTCGCGGGGACCCTGCGGGCGATGACGACGCTCGCCGCGGCGAACATCATCTGGTTCGTCCTGCTCGGCGTGGGCGGGATCGCGTTCCCGCTGAGCGAGTTCGGGGGCGCCCAGGGGCTCTTCGAGCTGCTGCCGACCGCTGCGCTGTCGAGCGGCCTGCGGACGGTGCTCGCCGACGGCGAGGTCGTGCCCTGGCACCTCCTCCTCACCCTGGGCCTGTGGGCGGTCGTGACGCTCACGGCCGCCACGGCGACCTTCCGCTGGGAGTAGCGTGAAGGTCCGGTGACGTCGCCCGTGACGTTCACCGGATGGCAACGTGACGATCACACCGCGCCCGTAGGCTGGCGCCGCCGATGCTCGACGAGGAGTCCGCCGTGACCGATGATCCGCCGTCCTCCTCGGCGCCCGGGGGCGTCACGGCGCCCACCGCGCCGATCGACCCCGACGATCCGCGGTGGTTCACCAACCGCGAGCTGTCGTGGGTCGACTTCGACCGTCGGGTGCTGGAGCTCGCGGCCGACCCGGGCCAGCGCCTGCTCGAGCGCGCGAAGTTCGCGGCGATCTTCGCGTCGAACCTCGACGAGTTCTTCATGATCCGCGTCGCGGGGCTCCACGCCAAGGTCCGGGCGGAGAACCGACGTCGGGGCCCGGACGGGCTGGTGCCCGACCAGGAGCTCGACGCGTTGCGGGAGCGGCTGGCCCCGTTGGTCGCCGAGCACGCGCGCATCGTCCGCGAGGACCTGGCGCCGGCGCTCGCCGACCACGGCATCAGGATCGCCCGGTACCACGAGCTCGGCGAGGACGACCGCGCGGTGCTCGACGCGCGGTTCCAGAACCGCATCTTCCCGGTCCTCACACCGCTGGCGGTCGGGCTGGGGCGGCCGTTCCCCTACATCTCCAACCTGTCGCTCAACCTCGGGGTGCTCGTCCGCGATCCCGACACGGGGCAGACGGTGTTCGCCCGGATCAAGCTGCCGACCGAGGTCGTCGACCGGCTCGAGGCGGTGTCGTCCCGTCGCGGGCCCGACGGCGAGGTCGACGAGCAGGTCCTCGTGCCGCTCGAGGAGATCGTCGAGGCCCACCTCGACCAGCTGTTCCCCGGGATGGAGATCCTCGACCGGGGGATGTTCCGGGTCACCCGCGACGCCGACTTCGAGATCTCCGACGAGGAGGACGACGTCAAGCGGGCGCTCGAGGCGGAGCTGCGCAACCGCCGGTTCGGCGAGATCGTGCGGGTCGAGATCGACGCCGACATCAGCGAGGCGCTGCGGACCGAGATCGTCGAGCAGCTCGGGGTCGAGGAGCGGATGGTCTACGACATCCACGGGTCGCTCGACCTCACGTCGCTCTGGCAGCTCGTGCGGCTCCCCGGCCACGACGAGCTGCTCGAGGCGCCGTGGCGCCCGGTGACGCGTCCCCAGCTGCGGGACCGCGACGACGAGCAGGCGTCCGGCGTCCTGGCCGCGATGCGCCGCGGCGACGTCCTCGTCCACCACCCGTACGACAGCTTCAAGACGTCGGTCGAGCGGTTCGTCGAGCAGGCGGTGGCCGACCGCGACACGCTCGCGATCAAGATGACGGTGTACCGCACGAACAGCGACAGCACGCTGCTGCCGGCGCTCGTGCGGGCTTCGGAGCGCGGGATCCAGACGGTGGCGCTCGTCGAGCTCAAGGCGCGGTTCGACGAGCAGGCGAACATCCGCTGGTCGCAGCTGCTGGAGGACACCGGCGTCCACGTCGTCTACGGGCACCCGGCGCTCAAGACGCACGCCAAGTGCATCCTCGTCGTGCGCCGCGAGGGCGACCGGGTCCGCCACTACGTCCACATCGGCACCGGCAACTACCACGCCAAGACGGCCAACCTCTACACCGACTTCGGGCTCTTCACCTGCGATCCGCAGATCGGGGCGGACGTGTCGGACATGTTCAACCAGCTCACCGGGTTCGCCAAGCCCGGCCGGTTCCGCAAGGCGTACGTCGCGCCGCACGGGCTGCGGGACGGGCTCCTCGCGGAGATCGACCGGACCGTCGAGGCGCACCGCGACGGCGTGCCGGTCCGGATCCGGCTGAAGATGAACTCGCTCGTCGACCGGGCGACGATCCTGGCGCTGTACCGGGCGTCGCAGGCGGGCGTGCCGATCGACGTCAACGTGCGCGGCATCTGCTGCCTGCGGGCCGGCGTGCCGGGCCTGTCGGAGACGATCCACGTCCGGTCGGTCCTCGGCCGGTTCCTCGAGCACTCGCGGATCTACGCGTTCGAGCGCGGCGACGAGCACGTCGTGCTCATGGGGTCGGCGGACATCATGGAGCGCAACCTCGACAACCGCGTCGAGCTCGTCGTGCCGGTCGACGACCCGGCGGCCAAGGCGGAGATGCTGCAGGCGCTCGAGCTCGCGTTCGCCGACGAGGAGGGCTCGTGGGACCTGGCGCCCGACGGGTCGTGGGAGCGGGTGCGGCCCGCGGATCCGGAGCGCCCGCGGGGCCTGCAGCGCGAGCTCGCGGCGCTGCACCTGCAGCGGGCGCGGAGCGCCGACCTCGAGGACTGACCCTCGCGCGAGGACCGAGGGATGGGCCGGCGGTCGACGGTCGCCGGATGCCTGTGGACGGCGGCGGGGCGGGTCGCCCGGCGGGAGCGCCGGGCACCGAACGTCCGTTTGCGTCGGCAACGATACGATGGGCGGAATGCCTGGAATCGCCCCCCCCGATCCCGATCACACCTCGTCCTCCGATCGTGCGTCCGTCCCCGCCGATCGTGGTGAGGCGCTCCCGCTGTCGCGGGAGCGCGTCATCGCCGCGGCGGTCGCGCTCGCCGAGCGCAGCGGCCTCGACGCCTTGTCGATGCGTCGGCTCGCCGACGAGCTCGGCGTGTCGACGATGGCCGCCTACCGCCACGTCCCGGCCAAGCAGACGCTCGTCGACGACGTCGTCGAGCGGGCGCTCTCATGGATCCCCGCCGCCGAGCTCCTCGCGCGCGACGACGAGGACTGGGCGGAGCGACTCGAGGAGCTCGTCGTGGAGAGCCACCGGACGGTGACGCGGTTCCCGGGCCTGCTGGCGCACATGCGAGCCGGCGCGCTCGGACGCCCCGGGGTGCTCAACTGGGTCGGGGCGATCTCGCAGCTCGTGGAGCGGTCCGGCGCGTCGGAGGAGCGACGCGCCGGTGCGGTGACCGCGATCGTCTGGTGCCTCAACGGCGCGTCGCGCCTCGAGGAGGATCGGGACCCGATGCTCGTCGCGCTCGACGACGTCGCCGGGGGCGACGAGCCGACGCTCGTCGACGCCGCGGAGTGGCGCGACAAGGCGGGCGCCCGGTCGGCGGAGGACATGCTCCGCGTGACCCTGCGCACCATCGTCGCCGGACTGCGCCCCGCGACGCCGTGAGCCGGGCCTGACCCGGCGGGCGCGGCCCACGGGCCGTGCCCCCGGCACGACGAAGCCCCGGCGGATCGGGTCCGGCCGGGGCTTCGTCACGTGGTCGTCGGCCGGGCGGTCCGGCCTTCCACAGGGCGTCCCGGCGACCGCCGGGACGACGTCGGCGCTACCAGCCGTGGCGCTCGTCGCGGGTGGCGGCGCGCGCCTTCTCGGCGGCCATCCGCTCGTACTTGCGCTTGTCCAGGCGCGACTGCAGCAGGGTGAGGAACGTCAGCAGCGCCGGGATGACGATGAGCACCCCGAAGCCGAAGAACGTCACCATGATGTCGGTGTTGACGCCCCACCAGCCCTCGCCACCGTCGATGTCCGCCGCGGCTGGACCGGCGGTGAGGAGGAGGGACGCGATCGCGGTGGAGAGCAGGACGACCAAGCGGCGCATGGGCCCGCATCCTATAGAACCTCTCGGCGATGACCGGTCTGACTCGAAGCCGCCACGACGACGGGGTCGAGGTGCTGCGCCTCGACCGTCCCGACCGGCGCAACGCCCTGGACACCGCGACGCTCGACGCGATGCTCGGCGCGCTCGCCGATCTGGCCCGCGACCCCGACCTACGGGTCGTCGTGATCTCGACGACGTCGACCCGGGCGCTCTGCGCCGGCGCCGACGTGGGGGAGCCGCTCGACGTCGCCGGCGGGGTGGCCCGGATGGAGCGGTTCGCCGCGATGTACCAGGCGCTCGTCGACCTGCCGGTGCCGACGATCGCGGTCTGCGTCGGCAACGTCGTCGGGGCCGGCGCGGAGATCGCCGCCGCGTGCGACCTGCGGGTCGTGGGCGACAACCTCAAGCTCGCGTGGGCCGGCGCGCGGCTCGGCGTGCCGGTCGGCCCGGCGCGGCTCGTGCCGCTCGTGGGGACCGCCCGGGCGAAGGAGCTCATCCTCAGCGGACGCGTCGTCGACGGCGACGAGGCGGTGCGGCTCGGGCTGGCCGAGCGCGTCGTGCGCGCCGACGCGGCCGAGGAGACGGCGGTGGAGCGGGCCTCCGAGCTCGCGTCGCGCCCCTCCGACGGACTGCGCCGACTCAAGGCGATGCTCCGTGCCGAGGACGACCTGTCCGGTCGCACCGCGCGCGAGAACGTCGTCCTGCTCGACTGGCAGCGGTTCGGGCAGGGCCTGCCGCAGGGTCGCCGCGACGCGTAGCGTCGGACGGTACGGTCGCACGATGGACGTCGCCATCGCCGGGGCCCACGGGCGGATCGCCCGCCGTCTCACCCGTCGCCTCGTCGCCCGGGGCGACACCGTCCGGGGCCTCATCCGCGACCCGGCCCACGCCGACGACGTGCGCGCGGACGGGGCGGACCCGGTGCTCTGCGACCTGGAGCGGTCGCTCGTCACCGACGTCGCCCTGGCGGTCGAGGGCGCGGACGCGGTGCTGTTCGCCGCCGGCGCCGGGCCGGGCAGCGGGGCGTCGCGCAAGGGCACGATGGACCGGGACGGGGCGCTGCTGCTGCTCGAGGCGGCCCGCTCGGCCCGGGTGCCCGAGTACGTCATGGTCAGCGCGATGGGGGCGGAGGATCCGCCGGACGGGGACGACGTCTTCTCCGTCTACCTGCGGGCCAAGGCGGACGCCGACCGCGAGCTCATGGCCAGCGAGCTGGCGTGGACGGTCGTCCGGCCCGGGCGGCTCACCGACGACCCGGGCGCCGGGCGGGTGCGGATCGCGCGGAGGGTCCCGCGTGGCGACGTCACCCGGGACGACGTCGCGGCGCTGCTCGACGCGGTCCTGCACGACCACCGCATCGCCCGTCGGGTGCTCGCCGTGACCGGTGGCGACGAGCCGCTCGCCGAGGCGATCGACCGGTTCGTGTCGGCGGACCCGCGCGACGAGGCGTGACCGTCGCGTCGGGGGCCGCCGTCGCCGGGCGTCAGGCCGGGGTGGCGCGCGCGTCGTCGGACGTGGCGCGCCGCGACTGGTTGAGGATGTAGGCGGCGATCACGCCCCCGATCGCACCGCACAGGTGGCCCTGCCACGACACGCCGTTGTCGTTGGGCGCGAGGCCCGCGAGCAGCGAGCCGCCGAACACGACGGCGACGACGGCGCCGACGGCGATCTCGAGCACGTGGCGGCTGAAGATGCCGCGGGCCAACAGGTACGCCGCGTAGCCGAACACCAGGCCGCTCGCCCCGACGGTGATCGTGTTGCCGGGGGAGATGAGCCACGTGCCGACGCCGCCGACGAGCCCGACGATGAGGGTCACCTGGACGACCCGCAGCGCGCCGGCGAGCGCGATCACGGCGCCGAGGACGAGGAACGGCAGCGTGTTCGACGTCAGGTGGCCGAACCCGGCGTGGAGGAACGGGCTGAAGACGATCCCGTCGAGGCCGTCGACGTCGCGCGAGATGATCCCGTACTTGTCGAGGTCGAGGTCGCCGACCTGGTCGATGATCTCCAGGACCCACATCACGGCGACCATCCCGGCCACGATCATGAGCCCGACGATCCGCGGATCGCGCTCGCCGGACCCGGCTCCGTCCCTGTGGCCGTTCGTGCTCATGGGCGAAAGGGTGGCGCATCGAGCGGCGGGGCGCCACCCCCGGCGGGGCGTCGGTCGCCGATCGTCGCCGCGACGATCTCGCTCATGACCTCCTCGAGGTCCCGGTTGGCGTCGTGGACGAGCACCTGGCGGTCGGCGCCGGTGCCGCGCTCGAGGATGTCGGCGACGCCGTCGAGCTCGCGCTCCGACCCGAGCTCCTGCGCGTGCTCCCGCAGGCGGTCGAGGAGTCGGCGGGCGAGGTCTCGCGTGCGGATGCGATCGCTCGACGGCAGGTCGACGAGCTCGCCGTCCAGTCCGTGGATCGCCGCCAGGTACTTGTTCTCGTCGAGCAGCTGGTGCGGGTAGTCGCCGAGGGGGTCGCCCGTCTCGTGGTGCGCGGCCAGCTCGTGGACCATCGCCTGGACGAGCGCGGCGATCGCGAGGGTGTCCTCCACCCGCGTCTGCCCGTCGCACACGCGGACCTCGACGGTCCCGAACCGCGGGTGCGGCCGGACGTCGTGCCAGACGTACGTCGGGTCGCTCATGACCCCGGAGCGGACCATGAAGTCGATCTCGCGCGCGTACGCGTCCCAGGAGCCGTACGCGGGCGGGATGCCGATCCGGGGGAACGCCCGGAAGATCGGGGTGCGCGTCGACGCCAGGCCGGTCCGGTCACCCCGCCAGAACGGCGAGTTCGCGCTCAACGCCAGAAGGATCGGCAGGTGCACGCGCATGCCGTCGGCGACGTGGATCGCCTGGTCCGGATCGTCGATCCCGACGTGGACGTGCAGGCCGAACAGGAGCTCCTGGCGGGCGACGAACCGCAGCTCGCGGACGAGGTCGCGGTAGCGGTCGCGCGCCGCGATCCGCTGGTCCTCCCAGAGCGCGAACGGATGGGTGCCCGCGGACGCGATCGTCAGGCCCTGCTCGCCGGCGCGGTCGGCGACGTGGCGCCGCAGCGCCCGGAGCTGGTCGCCCGCCGCGGCCGCGTCGCGGACCGGGTCGGTGGCGATCTCGAGCACCGACTCCATGAGCTCGGGCTTGACCTCGCCGACCGGCGCCTCGCCGAGGAGCCGCTCGATCGCGCTGACGAGGCCGTACCCGGCCGGGTCGACGATCATGAGCTCCTCCTCGATCCCGATCGAGAACGGCGTGCGTCCCGGGGCGGCGCGGAAGGCGTGCTCCATCGGGCGCAGGGTAGTCGACCGGTCGGGCGGCGCCCGCACCGTCACGCCGGCGCGCGGCGGTGCGTGACGGTGGGCTCGGACGGCCCTCAGCCGTCGAGCTCGGCGGTGATCCGCTCGACGCGCGCGGTCTGCTCCGGTCCCAGGTGACGCTGCAGGTGCGCCGTGCGGTCGGCGACGCCCGCCTCGCGCGACCACGTGACGGCGTGGCGGATCCGGTCGTCGGAGAGCATCGCGTAGATGTCGTCGAGGCGCTCGACGCCGTCCATGACGTAGCCGATCCGCAGCAGCTCCTCGTCGGTCAGGGCGTCGACGCACCGCCGGAGCTGCTCGTCGCCGAGGGCCGCGACGAACCGTCCCATCGGGACCCACTCGCGGCGCTCGCACAGGATCCGGTTGATCGACACGATCCGCTCGCCGGGGATGAGCGCGATGACCGCGGTGGCGCGGCGGGGGTCCATCTCGACCGCGACGTCGGCGAGGTAGTCGTCCTTGAGCGCCTCGGCGATCCCCGCCGCCCGCTCCGGGTCGATGATCCCGGCCAGGCGCGCGCAGATGAGCGGCCCGAGCGCGAACTGGGCGACCGCGGCGAGGACCTTCGTCGGCATGAGCCGGGACGCGTCCGCCGCGCGCTTGAGGGCGCCCCCGGACCCGTCGAACAGGCGGGCGGTGAGCGCGTCGCGGTAGGCGGCGAGCTCCGCGGTGGGGACGTCGAGCGCGAACGCGAGCTCGTCCTCCGCGACGCCGAGCAGCCGGGCGAGCTTCGCGACCTCGGCCTCGCGGTCGAACCGGTGGTCGCTCATACGCCCAGCACCTTGCGGACGGGGCCGCGCAGGAGCCGCGGGACGTGGTTCAGCGTCTCCTCCATGCCCTGCTGCGCCGCCTCGATCTGCCGGCGGACGGCGGCGCGGGCCAGCGCGTCGAGCCGCTCGGCGTCGTCGGGCGACAGCGACGGGGGAGGGGTCGGCATCGGTGGACGGTCGGTCATCGACGTGGGGCTCCCGGGACGGACATCGGGGGGACTCTGCCGGGACGGGGGCGGAGCGTCAACCGCCGGGCCTTCGCCGCGAGGGCCTCGCGCTCGATCGCCGGGCGGCGAAGGACTCGAACCCTTCGGGGCCGCCCGGTGGGTTGCGGTGGCGTCGTGCGACCTCTACCGTGGTCGGACCGGCTCGACGTCCGTCGCGCCGGCGGACCCACGGTCTCCGACGATGTTCCTGATCACCCGATCCCACTGCCGCGTGCTCGACGCCCTCCCGGCGTCGTCGCGCCTGCGGATCACGCAGGAGCACGCCACCCACCCGACGACCGTCAACCAGCGCCGCTAGCGAGAGGATCCACATGGCTCCCGCGACCGTCGCGGGAGCCGAGGTCCGTCAGCAGTCGTCCCAGCGGGGCGGCCGGCGGATCACGTGGGACCGCGACTCGATCATCAACGCGATCCAGGAATGGGTCGCCACATACGACGACCCGCCCCGCGCGGCCGACTGGAACCCCTCGTCGGCCAAGTGGTCCGGACAGACCTGGCGCGTGGAGCGCTACCGCAAGGGCCGCGCCGACGGCACCCGGTGGCCGTCGCTCAACGCCGCCAAGCGCCCGTTCGACGGATCGCTCAACGCCGCGATCCGCGCCGCCGGGTTCGAGCCCGCCCGGCCCGGGCCGCGCCGTCGCGACGCCGTCGACCCCGCCCAGGCCGACCGCATCCAGATGCCGCCCGACGTCCGCGCCATGCTCGACGCGACGCTCGCCGCCGCACGCGACGCCGAGCAGCGCGTGGCGACGCTCACCGGACGGCTGGACCGGGCGCTGGCCCGCAACGCGACGCTCGTCGACGAGCGCGACGCCGCGCGCCGGTCCGCGTCGACCGTCGCCGCCGACGAGCACGATCGGGTCGCGGCGCGGTTGCGTCGGGCCGAGGACGAGCTGGAGCGCTGTCGGGCCGAGGCGGACGCGGCCCGGGAGGCCGAGGAGCGACTGCGCGAGCAGCTCGCGCGGACGACCGGGATCGACGCGGTCGCCGCCGAGCTCGCGTCGCTGCGGGCCGGGGCGGCGGACGACGACGGCCCGGTCGGCCCGGCGGTCCTCGGCGAGGCGGTCACCCGCCTGGCGGTCGCCCGTCGCGCCGGGGGCCGGGCCGCGGTCCGCGACGCCCTGTGGCAGGTCGCCCGGTCGGCGCTCGCGTGGCGGGCGCGGACGTGACGACGCCACCCCGTCGCCGCCGACCCCGTCGGGGCCGACGGGGTCAGGCGGCGACGGGGAACGCCTGGACCATGAGCGTGCGGACGAGGTCGTCGAGGAAGTCCTCGCGGCTGATCGGCGGGGCGTCCAGGACGTAGCGGACCGGCAGGTGCTGGGCGAGCTCGACCATGTTCCACGTGATCCGCTCGACGTCGTCGTGGACGAGCGCGCCGCGTCGCACCGCCAGCGCCTGGAAGACGAACCCCGCCAGCCGCGTGCGGATGCCGTGGACCGCGGCCGCCTGGTCGACCGGCGGCACGTTCTCCAGCAGCGCCCGCAGCAGGCCGGCCTGGTCCTCGAGCGCCGCGAGCGCGGCGTCCATCACCGTGCGGATCGCGTCGGCCGGCTCGGCCTGCAGCGCGGCGTGGCGCACCGCCGGCTCGAGCCGCTCGCCGAACCCGCCGACGAACCGGGCGGTCACCGCGACGAGCAGCTCGTCCTTGTCGGCGAAGTACCGGTAGAGGCTGCCGGGGCTCGCGCCGGCCTCGCGGGCGACGGCGTTCGTGCTCGCCGCGGCGTATCCGTCCCGCTCCAGAACGCGAGCGGTGGCGTCGATCAGGCGCTCGATCATGTCGCGCGATCGGGCCTGCCTCGGCTTGTGGCGGCGGTTCTCGGCCATCAGCCGAGTCTGGCACGGATGCGAGTGGAACACGAGCGGTCGCTCGCATTACCGTGTGATCGATGCATGAGTCGACTCCACGGGTGGCGATCATCGGGGCCGGGCTGTCCGGCATCGGGATGGCGATCGCGCTACGACGGGCCGGCGTCGAGGACGTCGTCGTCATCGAGCGCGCCGACGACGTCGGCGGGGTGTGGGCGCACAACACCTATCCCGGCGCCGCGTGCGACGTGCCGTCCTACGTCTACTCGTACTCGTTCGCCCCGCGCCGCGACTGGTCGCGGCCGTGCTCGCCGCAGGAGGAGATCCAGGGGTACCTGCGGGACGTCGCCCGCGACCACGGGGTGCTCGACGACGTCGTCACCCGCACCGAGATCGTCGAGGCCCGCTGGAGCGACGAGGCGTTCACGTGGACGCTCGACGCCGCCGACGGCCGGACGTTCACCTGCGACGTGCTGATCCCGGCGTGCGGCCAGCTGTCGCGACCGTCGATCCCGGCGCTGGAGGGCGCGGAGCGGTTCGCCGGGCCGAGCTTCCACTCCGCCGAGTGGGACCACGACCTCGACCTGGAGGGCCGGCGGGTGGCGGTCGTCGGCACCGGCGCGTCGGCGATCCAGTTCGTCCCCGAGATCGCGAAGGTCGTCGACCACCTCGACGTGTACCAGCGCTCCGCGCCGTATCTGCTGCCGCGCACGAACGCCCCGTACCCGACCGTCGTGCGCCGCGCGATCGAGGTCGTTCCGGGCCTGCAGCGTGCGCGGCGCGAGGGCGGGCGGCTGCTGCTCGAGACGCTCATCGCGGGGATGACGGTCGCACCGCCGATCCGGCGGGCGGTCGAGCTGACGTCCCGGGCCTTCATGGCCCACCAGACCCCGGACCGCGACCTGCGCGCCCGCACGACCCCCGACCACCCGTTGGGCTGCAAGCGGATGCTCTTCTCCAGCGCGTACCTGCCGGCGTTGGGCCGCGAGAACGTCGACGTCGTCGTCGACGGGATCGACCACGTCCGCGAGGACGGGATCGTCACCGCCGACGGCACGTTCCGGCCGGCCGACGTCATCGTGTGGGGGACGGGGTTCCACACCCGGTTCGTCGCGCCGATGCGGATCGTCGGCGGTGGGGGACGGGAGCTCAACGAGACCTGGGGCGACGCGCCGCGCGCGCACCACGGGATCACCGTCCACGGGTTCCCCAACATGTTCCTGCTGTACGGGCCGAACACGAACCTCGGCGTCGGGTCGATCGTCGAGATGCTCGAGGCGCAGTTCGGGTACGTCGTCGACGCGCTGCGACAGCTGCGGCGGCACGGCGCGCGGGCGATCGAGGTGGACCCGGCGGCGCAGGCGGTGTCGTGCGCGCGGGTGCAGGAGCGCCTGGACGGCTCGATCTGGACCGCGTGCTCGAGCTGGTACCGCGCCGCGGACGGGCGCGTCACGACGAACTGGCCGGGGTTCATGCGCGAGTACGCCCGCACGGTGCGCCGGGTCGACCCACGCGAGTACGCGTTCCACGGCGGGCCGGGGGACGAGCGGTCGTCGGTCGTCGGTGCGGGCGCGGCCGGGGCGGTCGGCGGGGTGACGGCGTGAGCGGTCGGGGGGAGCCCGACGTGCTCGCGGGCGCGGCGCCGCTCGGTCCCGGGTCGGTCACGTGGCGGTGCTTCGGGGACGCGCGCGGGCTGCTGCTGGCGTACCGCGCCGGGATCCTCCAGGCGATGCACCCGGTGATCTCGCGGGCGCTCACCGACGAGTCGGACTTCTTCGCCAACCCGTTCAACCGGTTGTCGCGGTCGGGACCGCCGATCCTGCGCGCGGTGTACGGCCCGGACCACGACGACGAGGCGCTCTGGATCCGCGATCGGCACCGGTCGATCCACGGCCGGATGCGCGACGGTCGCCGGTACCACGCGCTCGATCCCGACGCGTTCTTCTGGGCGCACGCGACGTTCTTCGAGGGCCAGATCGCCACCCAGCGCCTGTTCGGCACCCCGTTGACGCTGGAGGAGCGGCGTCGCGCGTACGCCGAGTCGATCACGTGGTACGCCCGCTACGGCCTGTCGATGCGCCCGGTCCCGCCGGACTACGACGCGTTCCTGCGCTACTGGGACCGGATGTTCGAGGAGACGCTGGCCGCCACCCCGGCCGCGACGTACGGCGTGGGCCGCATCCCGTACCTGCCGCCGCCGTCCGACGACGTGCCGGCGGCGGCGTGGGCGGCGCTGCGTCCGGCGTTGGTGCGCGGGGTGCCGTGGATCGGCCGCGGCACCCTGCCCCGCCGCGCCCGCCGGATCCTGGGGGTGTCGTGGACCCCGGCCGACGAGGCGGCGATGCGCGCGGTCCGTCTGGCGGTCCGCACCGCCTGGTCGGTGCTCCCGGCCGACGCGCGCCTGGTGCCGATCGCGCGGGACGCGTTCCGGCGCGAGCGGCGGGCGGTGGCGTAGGGGAGGGCGACGGGGCGCGCGTCACGGTTCGGGCGCGACGCCGGCGCCGGATCGGCACGATCGCCCCCTCGAATCGTCACGGGGGCCGGTCGTACCGTCGGCGCACGATGAGCACCGACACCGTCCCGGTCCCCGGCGAGCCGCACGTGCCGCCGCCCCCGTCGCGTCCCACGCGCCCGGTGGGTCACGAGGACGACCCCTCGCGCGACGTCCAGACCCTCGCGTCGGTCAACGGCCGCGCGGCCGGGTCGCTCCTGCTGGCGATGGCGTGGTTGCTCGGCCTGGGCAGCGTCGCCGCGATGGTCCTCGCCCGCCGTGCGCTGCGCGAGATCGACGCCGCCGACGGCCGGCAGACCGGCCGTGGCGTCGCCGCCGCCGGCTGGCTCCTCGGCCTGCTCGGGGCCATCCTCGGCCTCGTCGTGATCGGCATCCTGCTCTTCGGCGGCGACGACGTGTCGACGAGCGTCGACTTCCGCCTGACGGGGCCGTGAGCGAGGCGTCGCGCGCCTGGTCCGAGCACGCTGGAGGCGGTACGTTGATGAGCGATGGTGTGCCGCATCGATCCGACGATCGCCAGGGCCGCCTGCGGCGAGGCGGGCGTGGCCTGGCGGCCGTACGCCGCGGGCGCAACGACGATGTCGCGCGACTCATGGCGACGGTGATCTCGTTGGACGATCTCCCGGACGACGTGCGGCGCGAGCTCGGCCGACGGGCGGCCGAGGCCGGGCGCACGGTCGAGGAGCAGGCTCGGGAGGAGCTCATCGCGTCGACGGAAGGACGCTGGTCGACGCTCGCTCGCCGGCAGGCGGAGCGTCGGTCCGGCGCGTCGCTCGCGACCATCGTCGAAGCGGTACGCGACGCGCGTGAGCAGTAGCGGGAGGACGATCGTGCTCGACGCGAGCGCCGCACTCGCGTTGTTGGCGGGCGCGTCGCCAGACGTGCCGACCGTTCGAGCCGGGGCCGTCGCGACCGTCGACGAACGATTCGCCCGCACTGCGCGACGGTACGTCGACGTCATCACGTCCGACGGATGAGCATTCGGTCGGGTGGGTGGGTTGAACCTCGACCGCGTGCGGTGACGCTCCCCGACACCGGTTGAGCCTGGTTGGTGTCAGGGTCGGGGGCCGGGACGCGGTCCCCGATCTAGTCGTAGCCGCCGCTCTTGGTCGAGTTCCGTGTTGATCACCGTGCTCGAGCGCAGGGGCGTCCGCGGCGGGTGTTCTGGATCGATGAACTAGGGGCCCTGAGCCGGGTCAGACCGGTGGCGCGAGCGGGCGAAGACGTCCGAGCGCGGCGAGAAACTGCCTGGCCCACGGCCACCGTGCCGGCACCCCGGCCTGACCGTCGCACCGAGTAGGGGCACCTCACTCAGCGCCGGGTCAACCCACCTACCCGGTCGGGGCCGTGCGCGGGGGGACTTGCGCCCCTACGCTCGCCACATGTCGCGTCGGCTGCTCGTCGCCATCGCCGTTCCCGTCATCGTCGTCGGGGCGGTGGCGCTGGCGCTGTTCGAGCCGTGGCGCCTGTTCACCAGCAGCTACCTGGACGAGGCCGACCCCGGGGTGACCGTCGTCGGTGGCCATCCGGGAGCGAGCGCGACGTCCGAGGGCACCACCACCGGATCGGGTGCGGCGTCCTCCGACGTGACCCGGACCGGTCCCGGAGGCGGGCGGGCGGATCCGCCCGCCGCCGGACGGACGGTCCCGGCGCCGGGCACGACGACGTTGGCCACCGGGCGGTTCGTCGACGCCGAGCACGCCACCAGCGGTCAGGTGCGGATCACCCGGCTGGCCGACGGGCGTCGCTACGTCAGGATCGAGGACCTCGCGAGCAGCGACGGCCCCGATCTGCACGTGTGGCTCAGCGACGCGCCGTCCGGCGGGAAGTGGGGGTCGTACGACGACGGACGTCACGTGCGACTGGGCAAGCTCAAGGCCACCCACGGCAACCACAACTACCGCATCCCCGACGACGCCCGGATCTCCGCCATGCGCAGCGTCGTCATCTGGTGCGACCGCTTCAACGTGGCGTTCGGGACGGCGGCGGTGCGGTTGGGATGAGCGCACGGGCACGGGACGCGTCGGCGCGCCACCCGGCCGGCGTCCTACCATGGAGGGTCGCCCATGGCCGTGCTCATCGCCTCCGACCTGCAGAAGGACATCAACGGCAACCCGTTGTGGAAGGGGCTGTCGTTCAAGCTCGAGCGCCGGGACCGGATGACGCTGTCCGGACGCAACGGGGCGGGCAAGACGACGCTGCTGCGGATCCTCGCCGGGCAGACCGGGCACGACGGCGGCGAGCTGAGCTACGAGAAGAACGCCCGGGTCGTCCTGCACGACCAGCGGCCCCCGCGCGAGCAGGGCATCACGCTGCAGGAGTACGTCACGTCGGGACGGCAGGACCTCGTCGACCTGGAGGCGCGGCTCCGCGAGTACGAGCAGCGGATGGCCGACGGCGACCTCGACGTCTTCGACGCGTACGCCAAGGCGCAGACCGAGCTCGAGGCGCTCGGCGGTTACCGCTGGCGGGACGAGGCGGCCGACGTCATCCGCGGGCTCGGGTTCACCGACGCCGACCTCGACCGCAACCTCGAGACGTTCTCCGGCGGCCAGCTCACCCGGGCGTCGCTCGCCCGCGCGCTGAGCGCCAAGCCCGACCTGCTGCTCCTCGACGAGCCGACGAACCACCTGGACCTCGAGTCGCTCGAATGGCTCGAGAAGACCCTCGTGGCGTACGAGTCCGCGATCGTGCTCGTCGCCCACGACCGCTGGTTCCTCGAGGCGGTCGGCACGTCGGTGCTCGAGATCGAGGCCGGACGCGGCCGGTTCTTCGCCGGCACCTGGCACAACTGGCGCAAGGAGCAGGCCGCCCGCGAGATCGCGCTCGGCAAGGCGATCGCCAAGCAGGAGGCGCAGATCGCGCGGATGGAGGACTTCGTCCGCCGGTTCAGCGCCAAGGCGACGAAGGCCCGGCAGGCGCAGTCGCGGGTGAAGGCGCTCGACAAGATCGAGCGGATCACCCGGGACCCCAAGGACACCCGCACCATGGGCTTCCAGTTCAAGAAGCCCGAGCGCGCCGGCAAGATCATCTACGAGCTCGAGCACGGCCGGATCGAGGTGCCGCCGCCGACGATCGTCAAGGACCAGAGCACCGGGGCGACCCGCACGGTGTCCGACCCGAACGCCCGGGTGCTGCTCGACGACGCCGAGATCTGGCTCGAGCGGGGGGAGCACGTGTGCCTCGTCGGACCGAACGGGGTCGGCAAGACGACGCTCATCGAGACCCTCGCCGGCCGTCGTCCGCTCGCCGACGGCGTCATCCGCACCGGGCACAACGTGCAGGTCGGCTACCTGTCGCAGCACGGCGAGGAGCTCGACTTCCCCGGGGCGCGCACCGTCATCGAGGCGTGCATCAAGGCCACCGGGCTCAAGCCCAACGAGGCCCGGTCGCTGCTGGGCAAGTTCCTCTTCTCGGGCGAGGACGCCGAGAAGGAGCTCGCCGGCCTGTCGGGTGGCGAGCACAAGCGGCTGGGCCTGGCGGTCCTCGTCGCGTCCAACGCCAACGTCCTCATCCTCGACGAGCCGACGAACCACCTGGACATCGAGTCGCGCGAGGCGCTCGAGGACGCGCTGTCGGACTTCCCCGGGTCGCTCATCATGATCAGCCACGACCGGGCGCTGCTCGAGGTCGTCGGCACCCGCACGGTCGCCGTCGAGGACGGCGAGCTCCACAACTACCTGGGCGGCTGGCAGCAGTACGTCGAGGACCGCGAGGAGCGCAAGGCCGCCGAGCGCGCCGCGCGCGAGGCGGGCCGGCAGGCCGGGGGCGCGTCGACGGGTGGCGGGTCCGGTGCGACGGGGAGCGCGACCGACGGTGGTGGGGGAGCGGAGGGCTCCGGCCGGTCCGCATCCGGCAAGGGCCCCGGTCGCGGCGGGACCGGCGGCGCCGGGACGGGTGGCAAGGACGGCAAGGCCGTCGGCGGCAAGGGCGGCGGGACCGCGACCGCGCCGCCCCTGTCGAAGAACCGCCGTCGGCAGATCGAGCGGACCGAGGCACGGATCGAGCAGGCCGAGGCCGACCTCGCCACGCTCGAGGAGGAGCTCGCCGCGCCCGACGCCTGGGCGACGCCCGAGGCGACGGAGCGCAACACCGCCCGCCACGAGGCCGCCAAGGCCAAGGTCACCGACCTGTACGACGAGCTGGAGCGCATCTCCGGCTGACCGGTGGGGCGGGTCGGCGTCCGCCTCCGCCCGACCCCGCCCCCGATCGGCGGCGCCCCACCCGGGAGCCGGGCGCCGGATCTCCCTGCAAACGGGCCGGTCGGCGCGGCGCGCCGCTTCACACCTTCGTCACCCGACGGTCACCAGCACGTCACGGCGGCCGGCCGCGAGGAGCGCACGCTGTCGGGCATGAGCACCGACCCGCGTCCGGACGACCACCGCGGCGCACCCGACCGGTCCCACGTCGACCCGCGGCGGATGCCGGACGGCACGCCGCCGGAGGCGTCGCGGATCGACCTTCCCCCGGCGCTCAGCCGCTGCGACCTGCACGTCCACTCCACGGCGTCGCAGCTCAGCAAGCTCGGGGTGCAGCGCGCCGCCGGCCTGCCCGAGTGCGCGACGCCGCCCGAGGAGGTCTACGCGCTCGCCAAGCGGCGCGGCATGGACTTCGTGACGATCACCGACCACGACACGATCGCGGGCGCGCTCCAGATCGCCGACCGGCCCGACGCGTTCCTCGGCGAGGAGCTCACCGCGTGGTTCCGCGGCGAGCCGCAGGCGGTCCACGTGCTGTGCCTCGGCATCACCCCGGACGACCACGACTGGCTCCAGGCGCACCGCCACGACGTCGTCCGCTGCGCCGAGTACCTCCACGAGCACGAGATCACCACCGCGCTCGCGCACCCGTTCTTCTACGTCGAGGCCCCGCTCACCGCCCGGCACCGGCGGATCCTCACCGAGCTGTTCCCGATCTGGGAGACCCGCAACGGCTCGCGCGCCGCCGAGCTCAACCGTCCGGCGGCCGTCGTCGCCGAGACGCTCGGCAAGACCGGGGTCGGCGGCACCGACGACCACGCCGGCGTCGATATCGGGCAGACGTTCACCGAGACGCCTCTCGCGTACACCCCGGCCGAGTACCTCGCCCACATCCGGGCGGGCCGGGCGGTCGCGCGCGGCACGCAGGGCAGCGCCGCGCGCTGGGCGCACGCGGCGATCTCGATCGCGGCGCGGACGTTCGGCGTCGGCGGCGACGCCCCCGAGTCGGTCGTCCCCGGCCGCGACGCCCCGTCGCGTCCCCGTCCGCGCCCGCAGGCGATCGGGTCGATCGTGTCGCGGCTGCTGTCCGAGGCCGACGTGCGGCGCGGACGGCAGGGCGACGACGTCACCCCCGACGACGCCCGGGCGATGCTCGCCGCGTGGCTCGACGCGGTCGGCCTGGGGGACCGGGACCTGCCGGGCCTGCTCGCGACGCTGCAGGACGACCGGTTCGAGCACCACGACCTGGAGGCCCGGGCGCGCGCCGAGCACGAGCGCCGCTCGGCGGTCGCCACCGACGCGGTCGTCGCCGCCGTCGAGGGGCTCGCGGCCGGCGTCGACCCGGACCCGGCCGCGCTCGTCGCCGGGCTCGTCGACGCGCTCGTCCCGGTCATGCCGTACGCGCCGTCGGCCGCGTTCCTCGGCCGCGAGAAGCGCAAGCTCGAGGGGCGCGTCGACGGCGCGCGTCCGCGGGTGGCGCTCCTCGCCGACGGGATCGGGTCGACGCACGGCGTCACCCGGGTGCTCGCCGCGCTGCGCGAGCGCGGCGTCGACGGGTTCGACGTCGACGTCATCGGCACCGACGGCCCGGTCGACCGGCGCCTGCCGGCGGTCGCCGAGGTCGACGCGCCGTTCTACGCGGGCCTGCGGATCGGCGTGCCGTCCGTGCCCGCGCTCGTCGACACGATCGCCGAGGGGCACTACGACGTCGTGCACGTCGTGTCGCCCGGCCCGGCGGGGATCGCCGGGCTCGCGCTGGCGAAGGTCCTCGACCTGCCGGTGCTCGCGAGCTACCACACCGAGCTCGCGGCCTACGCGCGGCTGCGCACCGACGACGACCGCTTGGGGGACTGGGCGTCGCTCGCGACCGGGCTGTTCTACCTGCAGGCCGACGTCGTGCTCACCCCGAGCCCGCAGAGCGACGAGGCGGTCGCCGGCCTCGGGGTGCCCGCCGACCGGATCGGCCGGTGGGACCGTGGCGTCGACCTGACGCGGTTCGGGCCGGAGCGGCGCCGCGCCGACGTGCGGGACCGCCTGCGGGCGACCGCGCCGGTCGACGACCCGCTGCTCGTGCTCTACTCCGGGCGCCAGACCCGCGAGAAGGGCGTCGACCTGCTCGTCGACGCGTTCCTCGCCGCACGACGCCGGCAGCCACGCCTGCACCTGCTGCTGGCGGGCGGTGGTCCGGAGGAGGCGCTGCTGCGCGACCGCCTGGGCGAGCACGCGACGTTCCTCGGCTGGCTCGACGGCGAGGCGCTCGCCGACGCCTACGCCAACGCCGACGTCTTCCTCTTCCCCAGCCGGACCGACACCTTCGGCCAGGTGATCCTCGAGGCCCAGGCGTCCGGGCTGCCGGTGGTCGCCGTCGACGAGGGCGGCCCGCGGTCGCTCGTCGACGACGAGGTCGACGGGTTGCTGCGGCCCGCCGACGCCGACGCGCTCGCCGATGCCGTGGTCGCGGTCGCATCGGACCCGGGCTGGGCGGCGGTGCTCGCCACCGGCGGCCTGGAGGCGGCGGCCGAGCGGACCTGGGACGCGTCGATGGAGCGCCTGGCCGAGGGGTACCGCACCGCGCTCGCCGCGGGGACGCTCCGCGCGGCCGAGCGCGACGCGGCCGCCGACGCCGCCCACGAGGCGGCCCGCCCCGACGTGCGCCGCCGGGTGGCCTGACGGCGCGGGGCGGGCGCCGGGCCCCGCGTCGAGGACGACGGAGGCGCCCGGCTCCGGGGCGACGGGGCCGCCGGGGCGCGACGGAGCCGCCGGGGCGCGTCAGCGGCTCGTCGCGCCGCGGCGCTTGAGCTCGATCCCGGCGAGGACGTGGGCGACGCGCTCGCAGTCGTCGATCGCGTCCTCCATCGCGGTGTAGATGTCCTTCCACCGGATGACGAACAACGGGTCGAGCCCGTCGACGAAGAGCGAGCCGATCGCGTCGCGGCTCGTGCGGTCCGCCTCGTTCTCCAGGCGGTGGATCCGGACGAGGTGCGGCTCGGCGTCGTCGCCGGCGCAGAACGCCTGCAGCGCGTCGTCGACCGCGGCGCCCGCGGCGACGAGCAGCTCCGCCAGGCGGGTGGCCTGGTCGGTGGGGGCCTCGACCCGATACACCGCGAGCATGTCGCCGGCCGCGTCGGTGGCGTCGACGACGTCGTCGAGCGCGCCGGTCAGGCGGTACCCGTCCTCGGCGTCGAACGGCCACGGGCCGGGCGATCCCAGGCGCAGGTGGCGGATGACGTCGTGCGCGATCCGGTCGCCCTCGTGCTCGATCCGCGCGAGCTCCTCGGTCAGTCCGGTGCGGTCGGGGCACTCGGCGACGAGCGTCCGCAGGGTCGCCGTCGCCTGGACGATCGTCGATCCGAACCGGCCGATGAGGTCCGTCAACGGATCGACGTCCGACCCGGGCCCGACGGTCGGCGTACGGGTGGGGAACAGCGACATCGTGGCCCACGCTAGCGTCGCCGGAGCGTCCTGCCGACGGCGTTCACCGTCGGTTCACCGCTGGTTCACCGGACGGTAACGGCGGCGGGTCGGCCGGGCCCGAGACTCGGGGTCGATGAGCGGACCGGTGCGCACGACGTCGATCCAGGACCGGCCGGTGACGGCCGGCGCGATCACGGTCGCTCCGGTGGAGATCCGGCCGAGCGAGGGCCTGACCGTCGTCGACGGCCGCGTCGTGCCGCTGTCGGTCCGGGAGTTCGACCTCCTCATCGCGCTCGCCCGCCGGTCCGGGCACGTCGTGGCCCGCGACGAGCTGTTCGCGACCGTCTGGGGGCGCACGCTGCGCCGCGGCGACCGGTCGATCGACGTCTACATCCACAAGCTGCGCCAGAAGCTCGAGCGCGCATCGCCGGGCTGGGCGTTCATCCACACCCACATCGGGTTCGGGTACCGCTTCGCCCCCGAGCCACAGGTCGGCCCGTGAGCGCCGTGGCGCCCGGGCCGCCCGGAGCCCGCGTCGGAGGGCGTGCGGCATGACCGACGATCCAGCCGAGCACGAGGAGCCGCCGGTGTCGCCGCCGACCGTCGGGGCTAGCATGGCCGCCGTGAGCCCGACCGACCCCGCGGCCCCGGAGCCGACGCCGCTCCGGAGCCACTACGTGCAGCAGCTCGAGGCGGTCGAGCGGGGGGCGTTCACGACGCTCGACGTCGCGGTCGCCCAGGTCGACCGGGCGCTCGACGCGCTCGAGCACCAGGACATCGAGCTGGCGACGTTCATCATCAACGACGGCCCGCGGCTCAAGCACGCCCACGCCGCGGTGCTCAACGACATCATGTCGTTGCTCGTGCTGCAGGCCCCGGTCGCGGGGGACCTGCGACTCGTCGTCGCGCTCATCCACGTCATCAAGCACGTCGAGCGGATCGGCGACCAGTGCGTCAACGTCGCCAAGCTCATCCCGCTCACCGGCAACGAGCCGCCGCGGCTGCCGGAGGTCCTCGACGTCATCCTGCGGATGGGGCGCCTCGCCCGCGACGAGGTCGTGCAGGCCCGCCACGCGCTGACGTTGCGCGACGGCAACCTCGCCGCCGACCTGCGGCGGCGCGACCAGGAGCTCAACGAGCTCAATCGCACGGTGTTCCGTCAGACGGTCGAGCTCGGCAAGGACCTCGACACCCGCGAGTGGCTCCTCACGATGGCGATGGTCGCCCGGGCGTTCGAGCGGGTCGGCGACAACGCCGTCGACATCGGGGCCCAGGTCGTCTTCGTCGTCGACGGGACGTCGGCGACCACCACCCCGCCGCCGTCCGTCGACCCGGGAGTCGTCGACGACACCCCGGGCGCGTTCGGCGACGACGCCTGACGACGTCCGGGCGCGGTGTCGACGGCCGGTGCGGGACGGTGATCCGCTCCGGCATCCGGCCCGGAACGGGCCACCGGCGCCCGCGGGCGTCGTCGACCCGTTGCGGGCTCCGCCGGGCCCGGCGGAGCCCCGGGTCGGGCCGGCGGGGTCCCGGGGCTCACGTGAGACGTGCGCGGCGTCGGTTCGGCGCTCACCGACGTGGACGCGGACGACGGGGCTTCCCCCTGACCGCGAGCGACGTGGCGTGACGTCCGTCACCGGGTGATTCACAGGGCGTTCACACCCAGTAGACGAATCCGTAACAGCATGGCTCGCGTCGGTCGGGATTCTGCTTGGTGCAGCACCCCGACAGCAATCCAAGGAGCAGTCTTGAAGTCCCAACGAATCCTCGCGATGTCCGCGGTCTGCGGCGCCCTCGCGTTCGGACTGGCCGCGTGCGGAGACGACGACGACTCGGGCACGACCACGGCGTCCGGGACCGAATCCGGGCAGTCCTCGCTGTCGGGCAGCATCGCCGGCGCGGGCGCCAGCTCGCAGGCGGCGGCGAAGGAGGCCTGGATCGCCGGCTTCCAGACCGCCAACGGCGACGTGACGGTGTCGTACGACCCGGTCGGGTCGGGCGGCGGCCGCGAGCAGTTCATCGCCGGTGGCACCGCGTTCGGCGGCACCGACTCGGCGTTCAAGGAGGACGAGCTCGCCGACGCCCAGAAGCGTTGCGGCGGGCCCGACAACCTCATCCAGCTGCCGGTGTACATCTCGCCGATCGCGATCATCTACAACCTCGACGGCGTCGAGAACCTGCAGCTGTCGCCCGAGACGCTCGCCAAGGTCCTCAAGCAGGACATCAAGAAGTGGAACGACCCGGCGATCGCCGCGGACAACCCGGACGCCGAGCTGCCGGACACGGCGATCACCGTCGTGAACCGCTCCGACGAGTCGGGCACCACCGAGAACCTGCAGGAGTACCTGTCGGCCGTCGCCGGCGACACGTGGGACTTCGAGGTCAGCGGCGACTGGCCCGTCAAGGGTGGCGAGGCCGCCCAGGGCACGTCGGGCGTCGTGGAGGCCGTGGGCTCCGGTAGCGGCACGATCGGCTACGCCGACGCCAGCCAGGCCGGCGACCTCGGCGTCGCGACGATCAAGGTCGGCGACGAGTTCGTCGCTCCGACCCCCGAGGCGGCCGCCGCGGTCGTCGAGGCGTCGAAGCAGAACGACGACGCCGGCAAGTTCGGGTTCACGTACGAGCTCGCCCGCGACACCGACGCGTCGGGTGCGTACCCGATCGTGCTCATCTCGTACGAGATGGCCTGCACGCAGTACGACTCGCCCGAGGAGGCCGCGCTCGTGAAGGCGTTCCTCGGCTACGAGATCAGCCCGGAGGGCCAGGAGGCCGCCGCGAAGGCCGCCGGGTCCGCGCCGATCTCGGACGCGCTCCGCACGAAGTTCCAGCCCGCCATCGACGCGATCGGCGCCCAGTAGCGCCACCGCGACCGACCGGTGAACGCCGGCGCCACGCCCCGACGGGCGTGGCGCCGATCGACCGCGGGCCGTCGACCGACGGCCCGCGGTCCCGCGCACGACCGCCCGGAAGGACGTTCCCTTGAGCACGCCAGACATCACCGCCGATGCACCCCCCAAGGGGGTCAAGCGCCCCGGCGACCGGATCTTCACCGGACTCGCGACCGGGTCCGGCATCGCGATCCTCACCGTCCTCGCGGGCGTCGCGACCTTCCTCATCGTCAAGGCGTGGCCGGCGATCACCGCCGGATCCGACGAGATCAAGGGCGACGGCGGGCTCATCGCCTACATCGCCCCGCTCGCGTTCGGCACCGTCCTGGGGTCGCTCATCGCGATCGTCATCGCGGTGCCGATGGCGATGGCGGTCTCGCTCTTCATCAGCCACTATGCGCCCCGGCGACTCGCCCAGCCGCTGAGCTACGTCGTCGACCTGCTCGCCGCGATCCCGAGCGTCGTCTACGGCCTGTGGGGCATCGCCGTCCTCGGGCCGGCCGCCGTGTCGCTGCACGCGTGGCTCGCCGACAACCTCGGCTTCATCCCGCTCTTCTCCGGGCCGCCGTCGGTCACCGGCCGCACGATGCTCGTCGTCGGCGTGGTCCTGGCGGTCATGATCCTGCCGATCATCACCGCGATCACCCGCGAGGTGTACTCGCAGACCCCGCGCAAGCAGATCGAGGGCGCGCTCGCGCTCGGCGCGACCCGCTGGGAGATGATCCGGATGACGGTCCTGCCGTTCGGGCGCTCCGGCCTCATCGGCGGCGCGATGCTCGGCCTCGGCCGCGCGCTCGGCGAGACGATGGCGGTGACGATCATCCTGTCCGCCACCGGCACGGTGACGTTCGACCTCATCAGCTCCGACAACCCGTCGACGATCGCCGCGAACATCGCGCTCGACTTCCCCGAGTCCTCCGGGCTCGACGTCAACGTCCTCATCGCGTCCGGCCTGGCGCTGTTCGCGATCACGCTCGTCGTCAACATGATCGCCCGCACGGTGATCGTCCGGACCGAGAAGGCGTCCCGATGAGCTCGTCCCGCGACGACCAGACCACGCCGACCCACGCGCCCCCGGTGCCCGACGACCAGCAGCAGGGAGCGGGCCCGGACCAGCCCGGCGCCGCGGGCGATCGCGCCGCGGACCGCGGCGCGGCGGCCGCGCCGCCCGCGACGGGCGGCGCCCGACCGGCCACGACCGGCCCGCGGCCGACCGCGACGGCCGCGGCCGTCGGCGGTCCGACCGACGGCGTCGTCGCGCCGATGCGGCCGATCACCACCGGGTCGCTGCCGCGGCTCGCCCCGTGGCTCGTCACCGCCGCGGTGTCGGCCGTCGCGCTCGCGCTGATCCTCGCCGACGTGCTGGCGCCCGGCGTCGGCGCGGTCGCCGCCGCGATCGCGTCCGGGCTCGTCGTCTACGGCTGGTCCCGGGCGGTCGAGGGGCCGCGTCGCGCGCTCGACCGTGGCGTGACGTTCGCGGTCGCCGGCACGTTCCTCGTCGCGATCACGCCCCTGGCGTCGCTGCTCTACACCGTCGTGTCGCGCGGCCTGCCCCGGTTCGACACGGCGTTCTTCACCGAGTCCGGGCGCAACGTCGTCGGGGCCGGCGGCGGGGCCGAGCACGCGATCGTCGGCACGCTCATCATCACCGGCGCGGCGACGCTCATCTCGGTCCCGATCGGGATCATGGCCGCGATCTACCTGCAGGAGTACGGCAAGGGCCGGCTCAAGGCGGCGCTGACGTTCTTCGTCGACGTCATGACGGGCATCCCGTCGATCGTGGCCGGCCTGTTCGCGTTCGCGTTGTTCTCGATCTTCTTCGGGCCCGGCGTGCGGATGGGGATCATGGGCGCCGTCGCGCTGTCGGTCCTCATGATCCCGATCGTCGTGCGCTCCACCGAGGAGATGCTGAAGATCGTGCCGCAGCACCTGCGCGAGGCGTCCTACGCGCTCGGGGTGCCGAAGTGGCGGACGATCCTCAAGGTCGTGCTGCCGACGGCGCTCGCGGGCATCGTCACCGGCGTCATGGTCGCCATCGCCCGCGTCATGGGCGAGACCGCGCCGTTGCTCATCACCACCGGGGTGCTGTCGAGCACGAACACCGACCCGTTCGACGGGCGGATGCACAGCCTGCCGGTGTACGCCTACAACCAGTACAAGTTCCCGGGCGTCGACAAGCAGGCGTTCATCGACCGTGCCTGGGCCGCCGCATTGACGTTGATCCTCATCGTCATGTTGCTCAACGTCATCGCCCGACTCATCTACCGCCGTTACGGCACGGAGATCCGCTGATGTCCTCCACCCTCGCCCCGCCCCCGGTGCGGGCCAAGACCATCGACGTCACCGACCTGGACCTGTACTACGGCGCCTTCCACGCGGTGAAGGGCGTGACGATGAAGGTCGAGCCGAACAAGGTCACGGCGTTCATCGGCTCGTCGGGCTGCGGCAAGTCGACGTTCCTGCGGTCGCTCAACCGGATGCACGAGCTCATCCCGGGCGCGCGCGTGGACGGCAGCGTCGTCGTCGACGGCCAGGACATCTACGCGCCGAACGTCGACCCGGTCGCGGTGCGCCGCGAGATCGGCATGGTGTTCCAGAGCCCCAACCCGTTCCCGACGATGTCGATCTACGACAACGTCGTGGCGGGGGTCAGGCTCAACGGCCGGCGGATGAAGAAGCCCGACCTCGACGACATCGTCGAGCGATCGCTCCGCGGCGCGCACCTGTGGGAGGAGGTCAAGGACCGCCTCGACCGTCCCGGCCAGAGCATCTCCGGCGGCCAGCAGCAGCGGCTGTGCATCGCCCGGGCGATCGCGGTCGAGCCGGAGATCCTCCTCATGGACGAGCCGGCGTCCGCGCTGGACCCGATCTCGACCCTGGCGATCGAGGACCTCGTGCGTGAGCTCAAGGAGAACTACACGATCGTCATCGTCACGCACAACATGCAGCAGGCGAGCCGCGCCAGCGACTACACCGCGTTCTTCAACGTCGACGGGACGGGGCTCCCGGGCCACCTCGTCGAGATGGACACGACGGAGAGGATCTTCTCCAATCCCGCCAACAAGGCGACCGAGGACTACGTCAGCGGCCGCTTCGGGTAGCGCCGTCGGGGCGTCCGATCGAGGATGTGAACGGGTTGTGACGATTCGTCCGGACGGCGTCGATCCGGGTCGACGGCCGATACCATCGGGGTCGATGCAAGCGCCTACCTCCGGTCGTTCGCACTCCGACGTCGAGCGCTCGCCGCGCCCGGCCGCCGTGGCCGGCGACGGGCTCGGTGCGCCGCACGCCACCGTCCGCGTGGCGGTCATCGACGACGACAGCGGGTTCCTCCACGTCCTCGGCAAGCGGTTCGAGCGGCTCGGCTGGCAGCAGCGCGTGCTCGCCAGCCCGGTGCCGGTCGACGACCTCGTCGCGATGCGGCTGGGGGCCCTCGTCGTCGACCCGGCGATCCTCGGCCGTGCGGCCTGGGACTACCTGCAGGACGTCGTCGAGCGGATGCCGGGCCTGGCGATCGTGGTGTGCACCGCCCGGTCGAGCGTCGCGCAGCGCGTCCGCGGCCTGCGGATGGGCGTCGACGACTGGCTCGGCAAGCCGTGCCACCCCGAGGAGCTCGTCGCCCGGATCGAGGCGGTGCTCCGTCGCGGCCGGCGGGCCGACGAGCGGCACGATCGTCCGGCGCTCGTCAGTGGCGAGCTCGAGATCCGCGGCGACCAGTTCCAGGCGTTCGTCGAGGACCGCTCCGCCGAGCTCACGAAGCGCGAGTTCGAGCTCATCGACCTGCTCGCCGGGGCCGAGGGGCGCGTGCTGGAGCGCGAGGAGATCTACCAGCGGGTGTGGGGCTACGCGATGGCGCGCGGCGACCGCTCGGTCGACGTGTTCGTCCGCAAGCTCCGCCAGAAGCTCGAGAAGGCGTCGCCCGGCTGGAAGTACATCCACACCCACTTCGGGGTCGGCTACCGGTTCGCGCCCGAGCCGGTGGTCGAGGTCGCCGAGCCGAACCGCGTGATCGCCCCGCCGACCGAGCGGGCCGAGCGCGGCGAGGCGACGGTCGCGGTCGACGACGAGGCCACCGCGCGGGTCTGACGGCGTCCGGCTCACGCCGTGAGCCGGATCGTCATGACGTCCGAGAATCCGCCGTCGGGGTCGTAGCCGCGCATCATCGCGACGATCCGGGCGACGTACTGCTTCGTCTCGGCGTAGGGCGGGATCCCGTTGAAGCGCTGGACCGCTCCGGGCCCCGCGTTGTAGGCGGCCAGCGCGAGCTGGACCGACCCGAATCGGCGCAGCAGGCCCGCCATGAGCCGGGCCTGCGCGTCGATCGCCTGCGCCGGGTCGAACGGGTCGCGCAGCCCCATGCCACGCGCGGTGTCGGGCATGAACTGGGCGATCCCCTGGGCACCGGCGCTCGACACCGCCCGCGGGTCGAACCCGGACTCCTGGCGCAGCTGCGCGGATAGCAGCGCCGCCGACACCTTGTGCCGGATGCTCGCCGAGCGGATGAGGTCGCGGAACCGTTGCGGCACCCACGGCGGGATCGTCGACCGGGACGTCGCGCCGCGATCGGACGCGCCGGTCGACGCGGTCCGGGTCGTGGTGGGCCGGGCCTCGAGGCTGCTGCCGACGTTGAGGCGCAGCTCGAAGTGCCACGGCTCCCAGTCCATCGGCCGGACGAACCCGAACCGGCGACTGTTGGCGAGCAGCCAGCCGTAGGCCCCGGGCGGCCCGATGTCGAGCGCGATCCCCAGGCGGTGGTTGCTGCGCCCGGGAGGGGCGACCCACTTCGGGTCCGGGTTCTTCGCGAACAGGGCAGCCTGCTCCGCGTTGGAGCGGAACCCGCTGACGACCATGAGGTGGTGCCCGGCCTTGCGGGCTGCGGCCGCCATCCGGTCGTAGGCGACCGCGACGTCCGGCCGCATCGGCTTGCCGTCCCGGCGCGCGAGTGGACCGCGGTACTCGTTGCCGGTCAGGTCTCCCGGGGACGCGGCCGCCGGCGGGGACAGCTGCGCGGTCGCCGACACGCCCGGTCCCAGGCGCACCCCGGCCACCTCGGCGGGGGCGGGGGCGCTCACGCGGACGGTCAGCGGCCCGGCATCGTCGGGAGCGCCTTCGGGGAAGGTGATCTCCAGGCGACCATCGATGCCGTTGCGGGCCGCCGCCCGTCGCGCCGCATCGCGGGCCCGTTGCCGGAACCGCTCCAGGCTGAGCGTGGCCGGTACGCCGGCCCGGTCCGGCCAGTCCACCCGCATGCGGTCGGCGGCGGCGAGCGCCGCCATGTCGACCGCCCGCTGATCGTCCTCCCGCGAGCCCATCGCGGCGGCCGCCGCGCCGAGCACGCCGGCCACGACGATCGCGATCAGCAGGCCGGTGATCACGAGCATCAGGGCCTGGCCCCGCTCGCCGGGCGGCGGATCGGCGGCCACCGGCCGATCGGTGCAGGGCGCGGTGCGACGGACCTGAGACCGCCCGGTCCACCCGGCCCGCAGCAGGCTCCGTGCCACGGGGCCGGTCGGCCGGGGCACCGGCAGCACCCGCACGCGGTGGCGGGCGAGCGTCACGCGGCAGGCGGCGATCGCCGCATCGGACCCGGCCGCGTGGACGGTGCCGGAGGACTCCAGCAGCGGCAGCATCTCGGGGCCCCACGGCCCGGCGAGCACGAGCGTCACCGGTCCGTGCTCCGCCTGCCGCAGCCGCCAGACCGCGGCGGCGGCCTGGCCGTCGTCGGCGGGGAGCGTGACGCGCACGATCCGACCGGACGCGCGGGCGTCGAGTCCCTCACCGTCGATCCGTGCGGCGATGCGCCGTGCGCGGGCGGTGGCGCTCCCGCCGGGGCGGGCAGGGATGGTGCTCCACACCGCCAGGATCGGCACGGCGCGCCGTCCGGCCGGGCCCCGCCACGCCACGACGCTCGCGCCGGCCAGCTCGGCGCGATCGGCGGGGGCCAGGACGACGCTCAGGCCTGCGGCGCCCGGGTCGGGGTGGCTTGCCGAGGGCTCGTCCGCGGCGTCGGGGACGGCGGCGCTCGAGTCCGTGGCCGCCCAGCCCGTGGCACCGGGGCCGGGGGCCGCAGAACCCGTGGCACCGGCGTCCGTGGCGGCATGGTCGGCGGCATCGTGTCGATCGTGCGGGCCGCCGACCGGACGACCGGCCTGCGGCGCGGGCCGCAGCAGGAACCCGGTGATCGGCGACATCAGCGGGATCCCTCCGGCCGGGCGTGCACGGTCTGAGTGGCGTCGAACCGGGCCACGAGCGCCCGCGGCCCGGACGCGCGCACGCGGACCGACACCCGGTCGCCACGCACCCGGACGCGCAGCCGGTCGGCGGGGACGTCGGGGACCGCGGCCTTGGCGGCGGCGGACGGATCGCGTCCCTGCATCAGGGCGATCCCGGCGGCGTGCGCGGCCATCCCGGCCGACTCCTGCGCATCGTGGGCGCGCAGCGCCACGGTCACGACGAGCAGCGCGATCGCCACGAGCGGCGCGATCGCCACGGTCTCGACCGAGGCCTGACCGACCTCGCCGGGCGGGACGACGGTGCGACGAGGGCCGCCGCTTCCGGCGGGGTTCGTCCCATCGTCCGGCGTCTCTCCGTCGGCGGCGACCGTCCGGCCGGTCGTCCCGAGGTCGATGTCCACCGCGTCGGGACCGCGGCGGCGCGGCGTCGTGCCGGCGTCGGCTGCGCCGATCGGGCGTGTCATCGCTGAGCCTCCAGGTGGGCGCTCCCGCCGACGGTTCCCAGGGACCAGGGCAGGATGCGGGGGACGGGCAGCCGCACGCGGACCGTGTCGCCGCTGCGTCGCACGGTTGCCCGGCGGCCCCCGATCGGGGCGGCACGGCGGACCGCGGCGACCGGGTCTCCACCGACCGCGGCCGCGCGCGCACCGGCCCGCGCCGCGGTCCCCGCCGACCACGCCGCGTAGCCGGCGAACGCGGCCTGCACCAGCGCGAGGATCAGGAGCACGAGGAGGGGGAGCAGCGCAACGAGCTCGACCGAGGCCTGGCCGTCCTCGCCGTCCCGGTCGTCGCGGTTCGGGCGGGGAGCTCGCGCAGGTCGTCCGGGTCCTGGGAGCGGACCACGCAACCGGCGGCGGGCCGGGGGAGACGGTCGGGGGCACGGCATGCGGCCACCATCGCCCGCGGACCTGTGACGGATCGAGGGGGCGTCCGTGCCGAAAGCGTGCCGATCCGGTGCCGGTATGCTCGCCTCCGTGACCGCTTCCGGCCTGCGCACCGCCGCGATCGTCATCGCGATCGCCGTCGCCGTCTGGGCGATCCCGTCCGGGGACCGCAGCGCCGACGCGATCGGCGCCGCGCTCAGCGCCCTGATCCTCGCCGCGTTCGTCGGCATCGGGGTACGGCTGTACCGCGAGGGGCGCGGCCGGATCGAGACGCTCGGCGACGCGCACCGCGTGCTGCTGTACGGCGCGATCGGACTCGTCGTCGTCGCGATGGCCGCGCGGCCGTCGATGGTCGACACCGGACCGGGCACGCTCCTGTGGATCGTCCTGCTCGGCGCCGCCGTCGCGATGGGCGCCGCGGTCTTCCAGCGCTGGCGCGAGGTCGCCTGACCGGGTAGCGCGGCGGCCTACGATGAACGGGTGGCCGCCAAGTCGATCGTCCTCTTCGCCCTCGCGGCGGTCCTCGAGATCGGCGGCGCCTGGCTGGTCTGGCAGGGCATCCGCGAGCACCGCGGCCTGATCTGGGTCGGCGCCGGGGTCATCGCCCTCGGGCTCTACGGGTTCGTCGCGACGCTGCAATCCGACGCCGAGTTCGGACGGATCCTCGCCGCCTACGGCGGGGTCTTCGTCGCGGGTTCGCTGGCCTGGGGGATGGTCGCCGACGGTTACCGCCCCGACCGCTGGGACCTCACCGGTGCCGCCGTGTGCTTGGCGGGGGTCGGGCTCATCATGTACGCGCCGCGCGCCTGAACGACACAGCCGGCGGTCGACGCTTGGGCCTGACATTCGCACGATCGTTAGAGTATTGGCATGTCCGCCGACTCGTGCGACCTCCTCTGCCTCGACCTCGAGAAGGCCGAGGCACTGCGCCGGGCCCGGCTTCAGCCGGCCGAGGCCGACCGGGTCGCCGTGAGCGCCGCGGCGCTCGGCGATCCGACCCGCGTCGCGCTCGCTCTCGCGCTGCAGGGCGGCGGCGACCTCTGCGTGTGCGATCTGTCGTGGATCGTGGAGCGGCCCGAGAAGGTCGTGTCGCATCACCTGCGCAAGATGCGCACCGCCGGTGTCGTCGGATCGCGTCGCGACGGCCGGATGGTCATGTACGCCCTGACCGACGCGGGCCGCCGCATCCTCGCGGCCCTGGTCCCGGACGAGGTCACCGCATGACCGATGCCTGCGGCTGTGAGAGCGAGGTGCCCGTCGACGGAACGGTCCCGAAGCTCCGCGAGGTCCGCGAGATCCAGCTCGCCGTGGTCGCAGGCGTGCTGCTCACCGCCGGCGTCGCGGTCGGGAGCGGAACCGCTGGGACGGTCCTCGCGGCGCTGGCGTTCGTCGCAGGCGGACTGACGTTCGTCCCGCAATCCGCCCGCGCCCTGGTGCGGGGTCGCCTGTCGGTCGGGACGCTGATGATGATCGCCGCGATTGGCGCGATTCTCCTCGGCGAGCTCACGGAGGCCGCGATCCTCGCGTTCCTCTTCGCGATCTCCGAGGCGTTGGAGAGCTACGCCCTGACCCGCACCCGGCAAGGGCTCCGCGCACTGATGGACCTCGTTCCGGACCGCGCGACCGTCCGTCGGGGCGGTGACGAGGTCGACGTCGATCCCGCCGAGCTCGTCGTCGGCGACGTGTTGGTCGTCAAGGCGGGCGAGCGCATCGCGACCGACGGCAGGATCCGTCAGGGGCGCTCCGCGCTCGACCAGTCGGCGATCACCGGCGAGTCGGTGCCGGTCGAGCGGGGGCCCGGCGACGACGTGCTCGCCGCGGCGATCAACGGCGGCGGCGCGCTGGAGGTCACCGTCACCGCCCGCGCCGGGCAGAGCTCCCTCGCCCGCGTCGTGCGGATCGTCGAGGAGGCCCAGGACCGCAAGGGCCGGGGACAGCGCCTCGCCGACCGCGTCGCGCGCCCGCTCGTGCCCGGGGTCCTGGTCGTCGCGTTCCTCGTCGCCCTTGTCGGGTCGTTGGTCTCCGGCGACCCGGGCGAGTGGATCAACCGCGCCCTCGTCGTGCTCGTCGCCGCGTCGCCGTGCGCGTTCGCGATCGCGGTGCCGATCACCGTCGTCTCCGCGATCGGTGCGGCGACCCGCGCCGGGGTGCTGATCAAGGGTGGAGCTGCGCTCGAGGCGCTGGCGTCCGTGCGGACCGTCGCGCTGGACAAGACCGGCACGCTGACCCGCAACCAGCCGACCGTGATCGGCACCCTCACCATCGACGGCTCGACCAGGGGGGACGTGCTCGCAGTCGCCGCGGCGCTGGAGGGTCGCAGCGACCACCCGCTCGCCGCCGCGATGCTGGGCGCGATCGATCGAGCGCCCGTCGCGCAGGACGTGCAGAACGTCGCAGGGAGCGGCCTGATCGGCACCATCGACGGCACCGTGGTCCGTCTCGGCCGCCCGGGCTTCGTCGACCCTGGCGCGCTGGCCGACGACGTCGTCCGGCTGCAGGAGCAGGGCGCGACCGTCGTGCTCGTGGAACGGGCCGGCCACACGATCGGCGCGGTCGCCGTCCGCGACGAGCTGCGTCCCGAGGCGGCCGAGGCCGTCGCGCTGCTGCGCACCGTCGGCGTGGCGCAGGTTGCGATGCTCACCGGCGACAACCACGCCACCGCCCGGGCCCTCGCCGCCCAGGCCGGCATCGACGACGTCCGCTCCGAGCTGTTGCCCGAGGACAAGCTCACCGCGGTCCGTGACCTCGGCACCCGTCGGCCGGTCGCCATGGTCGGGGACGGCATCAACGACGCCCCGGCGCTGGCGTCTGCGCGGGTCGGGATCGCGATGGGCGCGGTCGGCTCCGACGTCGCGATCGAAACGGCCGACGTCGCGCTCATGGGCTCTGACCTGCGGGCGCTTCCCGACGCGATCGGCCACGCCCGGCGGGCCGACGGGATCATGCGCCAGAACCTCGCGCTCTCCGCCGCCATCCTCCTGACGCTCGTGCCGCTCTCCGCCCTGGGGATCCTCGGCTTGGCGACGGTCGTGGCCGCCCACGAGCTCGCCGAGCTGCTCGTCATCGCCAACGGCGTCCGTGCCGCTCGCCGGCCCCGCCGCGCCGACCCTGCAGCCCGGTCGTCGCGCTCCGTTCTCGCCGGATCACCGACGTCCAGGACCTCGAGCGACGTGGGGGCCAGGACGATCAGTGCGCGGCCGCGAGTTGGCCGGAGAGCGCATCGTGCAGGTCGCTGGAGGGCTGGTTGAGCCCGGTGATCTGCACGGTCTTGCCCTGTCGCTCGTACTTGTGGGTGACGGCGTCGAGGGCGGAGACGGCGGAGGCGTCCCAGACGTGCGCGCCCGTCATGTCGATGAGGACGTGGCTGGGGTCGTCGGGGTGGTGGAACGCGTCGGTGAGCTCCTCGTTGGACGCGAAGAACAGCTCGCCCTGCACGTTGTAGATCACCGAGGCGCCGTCCGGGGAGACGGTGCGTTCGACGTTGAGGAGGTGCGCGACGCGGCGGGCGAAGATCGCCATCGAGGTCAGGACGCCGACGCCGACCCCGATCGCGAGGTTGTCGGTCGCGACGGTCGGGATGACGGTGAGGACCATGACGACGGTCTCGCCGGCCGGCATCCGCTTCAGGGTGGCGGGACTGATGCTGTGCCAGTCGAAGGTGGCGTAGGCGACGAAGACCATGACCGCGACGAGGGCGGTCATCGGGATCACGGAGACGACGTCGCCGAACCCGACGACCATGATCAGGAGGAACGTGCCGGCGGAGAACGTCGAGATGCGGGTCCGGGCTCCGGAGACGCGGACGTTGATCATCGTCTGGCCGATCATGGCGCAGCCGGGCATGCCGCCGAAGAAGCCGGTGACGACGTTCGCGATGCCCTGCCCACGACTCTCGCGGCCCTTGTCCGAGGGGGTGTCGGTGATGTCGTCGACGAGACGGGCCGTCATCAGCGACTCGAGCAACCCGACGGCGGCGAGCGTGGCGGAGAACGGCAGGATGATCGTCAGCGTCTCGAGCGAGAACGGCACCGACGGGATACCGAGCAGCGGGATCGTGGAGGGCAGCTCGCCCTCGTCGCCGACGTTGGTGATGTCGATCCCGCCGGCGACGACGATCGTGGTCAGGAGCGCGATGGCGACCAGCGGCGACGGGATGGCCGGAACGAAGCGCGGAAGGATGAGGATGATCGCCAGGCCGGCCGCGACAAGGACCCAGCCGAGTAGGCCATCACCGGTGAGGTGGTCGACCTGGGAGAGGAAGATGAGGATCGCCAGGGCGTTGACGAACCCGGTCATCACGGCCTGCGGGACGAAGCGCATGAGCTTCGCGATCCCGAGCCCGCCGAGCGTGATCTGGATGGCGCCGGCGAGGATCGCGGCGGCGAAGAGGTACTCGACGCCGTGCTCGTCGACGAGTGGCACGACGACGAGGGCCATCGCGCCGGTGGCGGCGGAGATCATGGCGGGGCGGCCACCGACGATCGAGATCGCCACGGCCATCGTGAACGAGGCGTAGAGGCCGACCTTCGGGTCGACGCCGGCGATGATCGAGAACGAGATCGCCTCGGGGATCAGCGCGAGCGCGACGACGAGGCCGGCCAGCAGCTCGACGCGGAGCACCTTGCGGGTCGGGAGGGCGAAGGACGGACGTCGCCGCCTCGGCGACACGGGGGTGGTGGACATGCAGGACCTCGCTGCAGACGGGCGCGGGGGCGCGGGAACGGTCGATGTGCCGACGGCCACGGCGGGCGGTCGGCGGGGAGTGGCGCGGCCGTGGGCATCGCGCCGGGCGGCAGGAAGATCGCGGCGCCCGGCGCAGCGTGCTTCATGCAGGCTGGGCCAACAGTAACGTAAGGGAAGGGTTGGTCGTTCGGTCCGTGTCCGACGTCACAGTTTGCGGTTGCCCTCCGCTGCGCCCTGCAACGCCCGCCTAGACTTCTGCCCGTGATCGACCCTGATCAGACGCACCAGATCGGTGAGGTGGCCGACCGCGTCGGCCTCTCGCTGCGGACCGTGCGGTACTACGAGGAGCAGGGCCTCGTCGTCCCCGAGGCCCGGACCGAGGGCGGATTCCGGCTCTACACCGAGCGGCAGATCGACCGGCTGTTCCTCGTCAAGAAGATGAAGCCCCTGGGGTTCTCGCTCGACGAGATGCGTACCATGTTCGACGCCAGGGAGAGGCTCGAGGACCGCGAGAGCCCCGCGGGGGCGCGGACCGCCGCGCGCAAGACGATCGCGACGTTCGCCGACCAGGTCGACGAACGCACCGCCAAGATGCGACGCATCCTCGAGCAGAGCGAGCAGTTCGCCCGCGAGCTCCGCGACGACGCTTGAGCACCCACCGCCGTCCTCCGCCGGCCGCCTGCGGAGGGTGACTACACGGGCTTCGTGGCGCGGACGATCGCCGAGCCGGCCTTGGCGTGCACGCGATGGGTCTCCTGGATCTCGACGTCGACGAAGCCCGCGGCCGCGAGGGCGTCCTCGAGCTCCCGGCGGGTCAACGCGCCGGCGATGCAGCCGGTGAACCGCTGCATGTCCCGCTTGGTCGCGTCGTCCATGTCGGGGTCGGCGATCACGTCGGACACGGCGAAGCGGCCGCGCGGCTTGAGCACGCGGGCGGCTTCGGCGAGGACCCGGCCCTTGTCGCCGGCGAGGTTGATGACGCAGTTGGAGATGACGACGTCGACGGAGGCGTCCTCGAGCGGGAGGTCCTCGAGGTAGCCCTTGCGAAACTCGACGTTGTCCAGGCCGGCGTCGGCGGCGTTCCTACGGGCCTGGTCGAGCATCTCGTCGGTCATGTCGATCCCGATCGCGCGGCCCGTGGGGGAGACGCGGCGGGCGGAGATCAGGACGTCACCGCCGGTGCCGGAACCGAGGTCGAGGACGACGTCACCGTCCCGCAGCGCGGCGACGGCGGTCGGGATGCCGCAACCGAGGGAGCCGGCGATCGCCTGGCCGCCGTCCTTCGCGGTCTCCTCGTCGTAGAGCGCGGCGCCAAAGACCTCGGTGCCGTGCTCGTCGGTCGTGGCGACCGCGGGGCCGCAACAGCCCGCTCCCTGCGTGGCGGCCTGCGCGTACTTGGCGCGGACCTCCTCGCGGAGCTGCTCGTCGGTCAGGGTACGGCGGTCGGTGGTGCCCATGAGGAGTCCTCTCGGGTGGGGGGGGTCAGCCGAGCCAGGCGTGGAGCTCGCCGAGCGCGTCGGGCAGGACGTAGTAGTAGGCCCACAGGCCCTGACGCTCGCTGTCGACGATGCCGGCGTCGCGCAGCTTCTTGAGGTGGTGGGAGAGCGTCGACTGGGAGACGTCGAAGAGCGGGACGAGCTCGCAGACGCAGACCTTCCCCGCGTGCTTGCGGAGCACGTCGACGAGCTGCAGTCGGATCGGATCACCGAGGGCCTTGGCGACATCGGCCAGGCGGATGGCCTTCTCGCGGTCGACGTCGGGGTAGACCACGGGCTCGCAGCACGGCGCGCCGGCGGCGCGCTTGGTCTTCGGCTCCAGCTGCAGATCGACGTTCATCGAACTACGACGGTACACAAAAGAATCACGTTTGTCGATTGCATCGACATTCATCGCTCGATACGGTTTCCGGGATGGCGACCGCCACCGAACCCGCCGCCTCGGCCGACGTCCCGGTTCTCCGGCGTCTCTCGACGCTGGACCGCTTCCTGCCCGTCTGGATCCTGCTCGCGATGGCGTTCGGGCTCGGTCTGGGAGCCGCGATCCCGTCGATCAACGAGGGCCTCGACAAGCTCCGGATCGGCACGGTGTCGCTCCCGATCGCGCTCGGGCTGCTGCTCATGATGTACCCGGTGCTGGCGAAGGTCCGGTACGGGGCCGTCGCCCGCGACCGCTCCCCGGAGACCGCGAAGCTGCTCGGCGCGTCGCTGGTGCTCAACTGGGTGATCGGGCCGGCGTTGATGTTCGCGCTGGCCTGGATCTTCCTCGCCGACCAGCCCGAGTTCCGGACCGGACTGATCATCGTCGGGCTCGCTCGATGCATCGCGATGGTGCTCATCTGGAGCGATCTGTCGTGTGCCGACCGTGAGGCCACCGCGTTGCTGGTGGCGATCAACTCGGTCTTTCAGATCGTCGCGTACAGCGTCCTGGGCTGGTTCTACCTCACCGCCCTGCCGGACCTGCTGGGCCTCGACTCCCAGGGGTTCTCGATCGGGATCTGGGAGGTCGCGCGGACCGTCCTGATCTTCCTCGGCATCCCGTTGATGGCCGGTGCCCTCACGCGGTACGTCGGTGTGCGGCGGATGGGCGAGGCGGCGTACGAGTCGCGGTTCCTGCCGAGGATCGGGCCGTTCGCGCTCTACGGCCTGCTGTTCACGATCGTGATGCTCTTTGCGATCCAGGGCGACGCGATCACCTCCGAGCCCCTGGACGTCGTGCGGATCGCACTGCCGCTGCTCGTCTACTTCGCGTTGATGTTCTCCGCCGGCCTCGCCGCCGGACGGCTCATCGGCGCGACCTACGCCCGCACCGCATCGCTGGCGTTCACCGCCGCGGGCAACAACTTCGAGCTTGCGATCGCCGTCGCGATCGGGGTCTTCGGCGCGACATCCGGCCAGGCGCTCGCCGGCGTGGTCGGTCCGCTGATCGAGGTCCCCGTGCTCGTAGGCCTGGTCTACGTCGCGCTCTGGATCCGCCGGCGGTGGTACCCGGCCGAAGAGGCCGCCGCCCGCCGCGGCGATCCGCCGGCGCCGCGTCCCGAACCCCGTCCCGTCTGCACCCCGTCCGGAGTCTGAATTCCATGCGCCACGTGCTCTTCGTCTGCAACCACAACGCCGGCCGGTCCCAGATGGCCCATGCGTTCTTCGACCGCTTCGCCCCCGACGACGTCCGTGCGGAGTCCGCCGGAACCCAACCCGCCAAGGCGGTTTGGCCGGTCGTGGTCGAGGTCATGTCCGAGGTCGGGATCGATCTCTCGCAGGCGACGCCGACGAAGCTGACCACCGAGATGCAGCTGCACGCCGACTGGGCGGTGACGATGGGCTGCGGCGACGCCTGCCCGTTCGTTCCCGCCGTGGTGCAGGAGTGGGACATCGTGGACCCCTCGATGCTCCCGATCGAGTGGGTCCGAGAGATCCGCGACGAGGTCGAGCAGCACGTCAAGGACCTCCTCGTCGAGCACCTGAACGAGATCCGCACCGATCGCACCGCGCACCAGTTGCGTCTGGAGCGCCTGCTCCCCGCGGTTCGCGACGAGCTCGCAGCGGCCTACTCCGATCAGCAGATCCGTACCTGTGCCGACCGGGTGCTCACCGACTACGACGACGCCGCCGTCCGCGGGCACGTCATGGTCCTGGCCCAGCGCAGGGTGCAGGACTGCCTGGCCGCCGGGGGTTGCTCGTGAGCATCCGCGTCGGGATCAACGGGTTCGGCCGCATGGGGCGCCTGGCCCTGCGTGCCGGTTGGGGCCGCGAGGACCTCGAGTTCGTGCACATCAACGAGATCGCCGGGGACGCCGCCACTGCGGCGCACCTGCTCGAGTTCGATTCCGTCCACGGCCGCTGGACCCGGGAGATCACCACGGACGGTGACTCGGTGACGATCGACGGGGTGAGGCTGAGCTACAGCGCGCACCCGACGCCCGGTGAGGTGCCGTGGGACGAGCTCGGGGTCGACGTGGTGCTCGAGGGCACCGGTCGGTTCAAGACCCAGGCGACGTTGGATCCGTACTTCGGGCGCGGGGTGCGGAAGGTCATCGTCGCCGCCCCGGTCAAGGACGGCGGCGCCCTGAACGTCGTCGTCGGCGTCAACGACCACCTCTACGACCCGCAGGTCCACGATGTCCTGACCGCCGCGTCGTGCACCACGAATTGCCTGGCACCGGTCGTGAAGGTCATCCACGAGGGCCTCGGGATCCTCCACGGGGCGATCACGACGCTGCACGACCTGACCAACACGCAGACGCTGGTCGACGCACCGCACAAGGACCTCCGCCGTGCCCGCGCTGCCGGCATGTCGCTCATCCCGACGACGACCGGGTCGGCGACGGCGATCGGGCTGATCTTCCCCGAGCTGCAGGGCCGGCTGGACGGCGTGGCGATCCGGGTGCCGCTCCTCAACGCCTCACTGACCGACGCGGTCTTCGAGGTCGCCCGCGAGACCACGGTCGAGGAGGTCAACGACCTGCTCCGTGTCGCGGCCGACGGGCCCCTCCAGGGGATCCTCGGGTACGAGACCCGGCCGTTGGTGTCGGTCGACTTCAAGGACGACCCGCGGTCGGGGATCGTCGACGCACCGTCGACGATGGTCACCGATCGGACCCAGGTGAAGATCCTCGCCTGGTACGACAACGAGTGGGGCTACGTCAACCGCTGGGTCGAGCTCGCCGGCCAGGTCGCCGCATCACTGGGGCCGCGACCGTGAGCACCGCCCCGGCGGCTGCGGGGCGTGGGGGTGATCTGCGCAACTACGCCGTCGTCACCGGCGCGTATTGGGCGGACACGATCGCCGACGGCGCGATCCGCGTCCTCGTCCTCTTCTACTTCTACGAGCTCGGCTACAGCCCGCTGCAGGTCGCGTCGCTGTTCCTCTTCTACGAGGTCTTCGGGATCATCACCAACCTCGTCGGCGGCTACGTCGCCGCCCGCTGGGGCCTGAAGTCGACGCTGCTGGGCGGCCTGTCGTTCCAGCTCGCGGCGCTGGCGATGCTCGCGCTCGTGCCGGAGTCGTGGCTCGTCGTCGCGTACGTGATGGTCGCCCAGGCGCTGTCGGGGATCGCGAAGGACCTCACGAAGATGTCGTCCAAGAGCGCCGTGAAGCTCGTGGTGCCCCAGGACACTCCGGGGGCGCTCTACCGGTGGGTCGCGATCCTCACCGGGTCCAAGAACGCGCTCAAGGGTGTCGGGTTCTTCATCGGCGGACTGCTCCTCACCGTCATCGGATTCCAGGCCGCGCTGGGGTGCATCGCCGGCCTCGTCGCCGCGGGCCTCGCCGGGACGCTGCTGCTGATGCGCGGCGACCTCGGCGCACCGGACGCGTCGGCGAGATTCCGGCAGATGTTCTCCAACAACCGGTCGGTGAACCTGCTGGCGGGCGCGCGGATCTTCCTCTTCGCCTCTCGTGACGTCTGGTTCGTCGTCGGGCTGCCGGTCTACCTGCGAACGGTCATGGAGTGGTCGTTCTGGCAGGTCGGGATCTTCATGGCCGTGTGGACCATCGGCTACGGCATCGTCCAGGCCCTTGCCCCGCGGTTCGTGAAGGACCCCGACGGGCGCACCGCCGCGAAGCTCGCGTTCGTGCTGGCCGCGTTCCCCGCCGCGATCGCGATCGCCATGAGCACCTCGATCGACCCCGATGTCGTCATCGTCGCCGGGCTCATCGTCTTCGGCGTCGTGTTCGCGATGAACAGCGCCGTGCACTCGTACCTGATCCTCGCCTACGCCGAGGGCTCCAAGGTCGCGATGAACGTCGGCTTCTATTACATGGCCAACGCCTTCGGCCGACTCTCCGGCACCGTCCTCTCCGGTGCGCTCTACCAGTGGCAGGGCCTGGAGGCCTGCCTCTGGGGCTCCGCGATCATGATCCTTGCGGCCGGCCTCCTCTCGCTGCTGCTGCCCGGCGACCGACGTCCGCGGCGCGCGACGGGCGGGTCCGTCGACGCCATCCCTATGCTCGATGGGTGGCGCGACGAGCCTCCGACCCCGCCCGCCGTGCGCGGCTGACCGAGCAGCGCCGGGCCCTGCCCGCGGGCCCGGGCGTGTACCTGTTCCGCGACGAGGCGGGCAAGGTCATCTACGTCGGCAAGGCCAAGTCGATCCGCAGTCGCGTGGCCGGGCACTTCGCCAACCCGGTCACCCGCGGTGCGGTCGAGATGATCGACGTCGCCGACAGCATCGACTTCGTCCTCGTCGGCAGCGAGACCGAGGCGCTGCTCGTCGAGAACGGGTTCATCAAGCAGTACCAACCGCAGTTCAACATCCGGCTGCGCGACGACAAGTCCTACCCCTACGTCTGCATCAGCCTCGACGAGGAGTACCCGCGGGTCTACATCACGCGGGAGAAGCACCGGCCGGGCCGGCGGTACTTCGGGCCGTACTCCAACGCCAAGCGGGTGCGGCACACCCTCGACCTGCTCGGACGGCTGTTCCAGTACCGCACCTGCGAGGGCGCCGAGCCGGGCCGGCGGTCCGGCTCGCCCTGCCTGGACTTCCACATCGACCGCTGCACCGCGCCGTGCGTCGGGTACGTCACGAAGGCCGAGTACCGCGACGCGATCGACGGGGTCATGGCGTTCCTCTCGGGACGGTACGGCGAGATCGAGGACGCGCTCGAGGCGCAGATGCACGACGCGGCCGCCGCGCAGGAGTACGAGCGCGCCGCCCGCGAGCGCGACCGGCTGCAGGCCGTCCGGTCGTTGCTGGAGCGCCAGCGGGTGACCGGCGAGAACGTCGGCACCCTCGACGTCGTCGCGGTGACCGTCGACGGCGACGACGCCAACGCCCAGGTGTTCCAGGTCCGCGACGGATCGCTCGTCGACCGGCACTCGTTCTACCTCACCGGGGTGTCGCGGGCCGAGGAGGAGCGGGATGCCACGGCCGACGGTGGCGTCGCCGAGGTCGTCGAGCAGTTCGCGTTGCGGTACTACGCGTCGTCGACGGTGCCGCCGACGGTGCTCGTGCCCGACGAGGTGACCGAGCACGCCGCGCTGGCCGCGGCGCTGCGCGAGCTCCGCGGCGGGGCGGTCGAGGTGCTGACGCCCAAGCGCGGCGACCGGCGGCGCCTGCTCGACATGGCGCGGCGCAACAGCGAGCTCGCGCTCGGGCAGGAGCGGCTGAAGGCGGAGCGGCGGCGCGAGCAGCGGGTCGAGGCGCTCGACGAGCTGCAGCGTCACCTGGGCCTCGACGGGATCCCGGTACGGATCGAGTGCTACGACATCTCGCACCTCATGGGGACCGAGACCGTGGCGTCGATGGTCGTCATGGAGGGCGGCGCCCCGTCCAACGACCACTACCGGCGGTTCGTCATCCGCGACCTGGCGGAGGGCGAGCCGGACGACTTCGCGAGCATGAACGAGGTGCTCCGCCGCCGGCTGGCGCAGTGGACGCGCCAGCAGGAGAAGCCGGTCCACGAGCCCGGCCGCGACGAGTCCTTCGCGAGCCTGCCCGACCTCATCGTCATCGACGGCGGCAAGGGCCAGCTGTCGGCCGGGATGGACGCGCTGCAGCCGTTCGTCGAGCGCGGGGTCGCGGTCGTGTCGCTCGCCAAGCGGATCGAGGAGGTCTTCGTCCCCGGTCGCCGCGACCCGATCGTCCTGCCGCACGACACCGCCGCGCTGCAGCTGCTGCAACGGATCCGCGACGAGGCGCACCGGTTCGCGATCACCCACCACCGGAGCCGACGCGACAAGCGCCTCACCGGGTCGGTCCTCGACGGGTTGCCCGGCGTCGGTCCGGCCCGACGCAAGGCGCTCCTGCAGCACTTCGGGTCGCCCGACCGCGTCGTCGCCGCCACCCGCGCGGAGCTCGAGGCGACCCCGGGCCTGCCCGGCAAGGTCGCCCGCGAGATCTACGCCCAGCTGCACCGTACGAGCACCGGGGGATAGGTCGGACGTCGCGACCGGTGGCGAGGCCGAACGCCACGCCACGAACGGCGCCCGGGACCACGCGGGAGGCCGGCCCGCGCGTTCGACCGGTCGGGCGGATCAGGCCGCGTCGCGCGCGGCCGATGCGGCGTCGTCGGCGTCGCGGAGGATCCGCCGGATCGCCGGGTCTCCCGCCATCCAGCGGTCGCCGAGCGGGCCCAGCGCCCCGCGCAGGACCGACACCGGAGCCCACCAGCGGGGGAGCACCAGGCGCGGGGTCCGGCGCTCCACGGCCCGGACGAGCCGCGCGGCGGCGCGCTCGACCGGGATCGCCCGGCTCACGATCGCCGGGGCGCGCGCCGTCAGCGCCTGCGCGACCGGGTCGTGGAGCGCGTCACGCACGAGGCCGGTGTCGACGAACCCGAAGTGCGCCACGGTCGCCCCCGGCGCCGTAGGGGGCGAGCTCGACCCGCAACGCCCGCCCGAGCTGCTCGATCGCGGCCTTCGACACCGCGTAGGGCGCGGTCGCCGCGCCGTTCATCCACGCGTACACCGACGACACGACCGCCACCTGCCCGGCCGACGCGACGATCGGCTCCAGCGCCGGGGCCACCGTGCGCCACACGCCCAGCAGGTCGACCTCGACGACCCGCTCGAACGCCGCCGGATCGATCGACCGCAACGTCGTGAACGGCGGCGCCACCCCGGCGTTGGCGACGACGAGGTCGAGCCGACCCTGCAACGCGACCGCGCCGTCGACCGCGGCGGCCATCGCCACGCGGTCGGTGACGTCGGCCGCGACCGCCACCGCCCGCCCGCCGAGGGCGGCGGCGACGGCGGTGACCGCGGGCCCGTCCCGGTCCACGAGCACCACCGACGCCCCTCGGCCGTGCACGATCCGCGCGACCTCGGCGCCGATCCCGGCGGCCGCCCCGGTCACCAGGGCGGTGCGGCCGACCCACGGGCGCCGCCCGTCGTGACCCGGGCGTGCGTCCGTCGTGCCGTGGATCGCCACCGGGGTGGACGGGGCGAGGAGCCGGAGCCGGCACGACGGACGCACCGCACCACCATCGGACGCCGACGGGCGGCGCATGTTGTGCCGTCGCCCAGAACACCCGTGCGGGATTGGGAGCCCCCGGACGTACGCTCGCGCCATGATCCAGACCGAGAGCCATGGCGCGGCGCGCCACGTCGTCCTCGACCGTGCCGACAAGCGCAACGCCTTCGACCGCGGGCTCGTGCAGGCCCTGCACGTGGCGCTCGACGAGGCCGCATCCGACCCGACGGTGGAGTGCGTCGTGCTGCGCGGCAACGGTCCGGCGTTCTCGGCCGGGATCGACCTGGAGAGCCTGCGGCTGCTCGGCACGCCGGCCGGGCTGCGCGAGATCCGCGGCGAGTTCATCGACTGCTGGAACCGGTGCGAGACGATGCCCAAGCCCACCGTCGCCGTCGTCCACGGGGCGTGCGTCGGCGCGTCGTTCGAGCTGACCCTCGCCTGCGACCTGCGGATCGTCGCCGAGGACGCCACCCTCGGCCTGCCCGAGACCCGGATCGGGGCGGTCCCCGACGTCGGAGGCCTGGCGCGGCTCGGGGCGCTCGTCGGCCTGTCGCGCGCGAAGGAGCTCGTCCTGACCTCCAAGCTCTTCGACGGGCGCCGGGCCGGCGAGCTCGGGCTCGCCAACCGGGTCGGGCCCGCCGATCGGCTGGCGGAGCTCGCCGACGAGCTCGTCGGCGAGCTCCTGGCGTGCTCGGCCCGCGCCAACGCGCACAGCAAGCGGATCCTCGACGCGACCGCCAAGCCGACCCTCCACCGGACGCTCGCCGAGGAGCTCGACGCCCAGATGGACGTCATCGGAGATCGGCGGTTCCACGACGGCGTGGCCGCGTTCGCCCGCTCGCTGGGCTGACCGGGGCGCCGGTGCGGCGGGGCGGCCGGTCCGGGCCGGCGGGCCACCGCCGACGATCGGCTCCGGCGGTGCCGGGGCGGCGCTCCGTGTCCCGCCCCGGTGGCGCGCCCGACCGCTGTGCCGGGCCCGTCCCCCCTGCACACGGGCCCTGCCCGACCTTGTGCAGGTGCCCCAACCGGGCCGGCGGAGGCGACCATAGGGTCGAGCCCATCGGGGCCGCGGGGGCCCCGCGACGGGGAGGAGGGCAACGCGTGGGCACCGTGAGCGGCACCGATCGTGACGTCGCCCCTCGACCCGGCCGCCCGACCACCGGCGGTGGGCCCACCGGTGCACCGGCACCGCGTCCGCCCCGGACGCCGCTCGTCGACGGCTGGCGCTCCGGGCTGCTGCAGGCCGCCGGGATGGCGATCCTCGCCGGCTCGACCGCGCGGCGGGCGGTCCGCCGGCCGTGGAGCTGGAAGGCCGATTGCCTGGAGCAGGCCGAGATCCTCGTCGTCCGCTGCACCCTGCCGCTGGCACTGGCGGTGTTCGCGTTCGGGTTCGGCACGATCGGCGTGCAGGCCGGCCTCGTCTTCGACGCGCTCGGCGGGGTCGACCGCACCGGCGGGATCTTCGTCACCGGGTCGGTGCGCGAGCTCGCCACCTGGGCCACGGCGATGGTCGTCGCCGGGGTCGGCGGCACCGCGATCTGCGCCGACCTCGGCGCGCGCCGGGTGCGCGAGGAGCTCGACGCGCTCGAGGTCATCGGCGTCGATCCGGTCCGGTCGCTCGTCGTCCCGCGCGTCGTGGCGCTGGCGATCGTCACCCCGATGCTCACCCTCGTGGCGGTGCTCTTCTGCACGATCGCCGGGATCTGCGCGGTGCTCGTCCTCTATGACACCACCGTCCCGTCGTTCGCGGCGTCGTTCAAGGCGAACTTCGCCACCCCCGACCTGTACGGCAGCCTGCTCAAGACCTTCGCCTTCGGGGTGATCATCGCGATCGTCTGCTGCTACAAGGGCCTGCACGCGTCGGGTGGGGCGCAGGGCGTGGGGCGCGCGGTGAACCAGGCGGTCGTCATCGCGTTCGTCGTCCTCTGGATCTTCAACTACGCGTTCACGTCGGTGCTGCTGGCGTCGTTCCCCGAGCTGCAGGCGCTGCGGTGAGCACGGCCCGGAGCACCACTCGTCCCGGGGCCGACGCCGCCGCCGGCGCGCCGGTCGCCGTCGGCCGCGAGGTGCGCGACCTCGTCGGGTTCGGCGCCCGCGCGATCGTCGCGCTGCACCGCGTGCCGCCGTACCTCGGCGAGGCGCTGCGCCAGGCGAGCATCCTCATCACCGGCACTGCGGTGGTGATGATGGGGATGCAGCTGGTCATCGGCGGCGAATGCGGGCTCTTCACCGCCTACGCCGGCCGGACGTTCGGCGCCAGCGGCACCACGGGCCTGTTCACGTTGATCTGCGATCAGCGGGAGATGTTCCCGTACATGTTCGGGTACATCCTGGCCGCCAAGGTCGGGTGTGGGCTCGTCGCCGAGATCGGCTCGATGCGGATCGCCGAGGAGATCGACGCGCTCGAGGTCATGGGCGTCGACTCGATGGTCTTCATCGTCGCCACCCGGGTGCTCGCCGCCCTCGTCGCGCTGCCGCTGCTCTACGTCCTGAGCATGGCCACCGGCACGCTTGGCAGCTACCTCGTCGTCGTCCACCAGGTCGGCGACATCTCGGGCGGGGCGTGGGCGGCCGGGCACTTCGGCCCCGCGCACGGGCTCGACGAGGACCTCTTCTCGCTCCTCAAGGCGATGGTCATCGGCACCGCGATCATCCTCGTCGGCGCGTACTACGGGTACACCGCGGGCGGCGGACCGGTCGGCGTCGGCCGGGCGACGGCACGGTCGATGATCGTCAACCTCGTCCTCATCCACGCGATCGGCGGCACGATGTCGATCCTCATCTGGGGCACCGACTCGCGGTTGCCGATCGGGGGCTGACGCGGATGCGCGGATCACGCCCCTCCCGGCTGCTCGTCGTCCTCGTCCTGGTGATCGCGGTCGTCGTCACGGTGATCGTCGTCACCGACGGCGACGATGAGCACGAGCTCCGCGCGACGTTCGAGCGGGCGACGAACCTCGTCTCGGGCGCACGGGTCACGGCGGGCGGCACCCCGGTCGGTCACGTCGGCGGGATCGAGCGACGCGGTGACGGCGCCGAGGTGCGGCTCGTCGTCACGGACCGGCGGGCCTGGCCGCTGCCGGAGGGCACGACCGCGACGCTGCGCTTCGGCGGGACCGTGTCGTACTCCAACCGCTACGTCGAGCTCACCCGGGGACCGGAGGGCGCGCGTCCGCTGCCCGACGGCGCCACGCTCGCGGTCGCCGACACGACGTCGCCGGTCGAGTTCGACGACCTCTTCGACGTCCTCGACGGCCCCGGCCGTCGAGCGCTGGGGACCGCGATCGACCACGCGGCGTCGACCTACGGCGGTCGTGGTCCGGAGATGGCACGCGGCCTGCGCCGGACCGGGCCGACGCTCGAGGCCGCCACCGACGTCGCCACCGAGCTCGGCGCCGACCCGGGGGCGCTGCGCACCCTCGTGCTCGCGGGACGCCGCACGGCCTCGGCGCTCGCCGCCGACCTGCCGCGGCTCGGGCGGCTCGTCGAGGACGCCGCCACGACGTTCGCGACCGTTGCCGACCACGCCGGGGCGACCAGGACCACCCTGCGCGAGCTGCCGTCGACCCTCCGTCGCGCGCGCACGACGCTGCGTCGGACCCGCCCGACGCTCGCCCGACTCGGGCGGCTCGGCGACGACCTCCGACCCGGGGCGGCCCGGCTGGCGTCTCTCGTCCCGCGGGTGGATCGCGCCGTCCGCGCCCTCCACGTCGCGGCCCCCGACCTCGACGCGACGCTGCGGACCGTCGGCGCCGCCGCACCGTCGGTCGACGCCCTGCTGCAGGACGCCGAGCCGCTGCTGCGGCGGGCGGCGCCGGTGATCGAGGACGCCGTGCCGATGGTCGCGTGCCTGCGCGCCTACGCGCCCGAGATCGCCGGGTTCGTCGCGACGTGGAAGAGCCTCGGTCCGTTCTTCGACGCCAACGGGCACTACGGCCGGGTGCAGGCCCAGGCCTTCCCGTTCCCCAACGACACGCCGGTGCCGCCCGCGGTGATCCACCCGTTGATCCCCAACCTCGACTACGCGTTGGTGCGGCCGCCCGGGTACTCCGCCGGGGAGCCGTGGTTCCTGTCCGAGTGCGGGGCCGACCGTGCCGGCCTGGACCCGGCACGCGACCCGGAGGCCCGGCCGTGAGCGTCCGGCGGGTCTGGCCGTGGGCGGTCGTCGCCCTGCTCGTCGGGGCGGTCGTGCTGCTCGTGCGCGGCGGCGGCACGCCGACGACGACGGTCGGGGTCGAGCTGGCCGGGAGCGGCGGGCTGCGGGTCGACTCCGCCGTGCAGATCGGCGGGGTGGCCGTCGGCCGGGTCGCCGAGCTGCGGGTGACGCCGCAGGATCGCGTCCGGGCCACGCTCGAGATCCGCCGTGACGCCGGTCCCGTCAACGCCGACGCGTCGATCCTCGTCCGTCCGGCCAACCTCCTGGGCGAGAAGCTCGTCGACCTGCACGTCGGCGAGGCACGCCGGCCGCTCGGCGACCGGCGGATCCCCGTCGGCCGGACGAAGGTCACCGTCGAGCTCGACCAGGTCCTGGACGTGCTCGACGGGCCGGTCCGCGACCGGCTCGCGATCCTCGTCGACGAGACCGCGGTGGCCCTGTCGGGACGCGGACGCGACCTGCGCCGCACCCTCACCGGCCTGGCCCCGTCGGTCGAGGACACCACCCGGCTCGTGCGCGAGGTCGCCGACCAGGACGCGGCGCTGCGGCGTCTGCTGGAGCGCAGCGGGCGGACGCTGGCCACCCTGGCCCCGCACGGCGACCGGATCGGCGAGCTCGTGGCCACGACCGCGGCCGCGCTGCAGGCCACCGCCGACGGACGCGAGGAGCTGCGAGCAACGCTCGCCCGTGCCCCCGGGACGCTGCGCCGGCTCGACACGACGCTGCAGCGACTGGACGCCGCCGGCACGGCGCTCCGTCCCGCGTCGGACGGGCTACGGGCCGTCGCGCCGGCCCTCACCGCCACGCTGCACGACTTGCCCGGGTTCCAGCGCGCGGCCCGGCCCGCGTTGCGGTCGGTGCGCCGCGCCAGTCCCGACCTGACCCGGCTGGGACGGGAGGTCACCCCGGTCGTCGCCCGGGCGCTCCCGACCCTCCGGGCGCTCGAGGCGCTGGCCCGCGACGGCGACGCGCTGCTGCGGTCGCTCGACCTCGGCGCCCCGCATCTCCTCGGGCTGCTCGAGAACTGGGCGCGGGCGATCCAGCCGCGCGACGGGCTCGGCCACGTCTTCCGCGTGTCGCTCGTGCTCGGGCCGGACACGCTCCGGGCGCTGATGCCGGCCCTCGCCGACGAGCCGGAGGCCACGGCGACGACCCGGCGTGGCGGCGCCGTGGCCGCGGCGTCCCGCACCGAGGCATCGCGTCGCGCCGCCCGCGGGCTGCGCCGCGCGATCGACCGGGCGGTGGGACGGTGACCGGCCCGCGCTCCCGACGTCGTGCGAGGACCGGGCACCGCGTCGCGCGACGCGAGGGACCGCGCCTGCTGTTCGGGGCGGGGGTCCTGGCCGTCGCCGCGATCCTCGTCGCCGTCGCGTTCACGGCCCAACGCGGCCTGCCGGGCGAGCGGCACTACGTCGTGAGCGCGCGGTTCGCCACCCTCGACACGCTGGGCCAGCGCGGCGCGGACGTCCGGATCGCGGGGCGCCGGGTCGGACAGACGCTCGACGCGCGGCTCGAGGACGGGGTGCCGACCGTCGACCTGCAGCTCGACGCCGACGTCGGGCCGCTCCCCGTCGACACCACCGCCCGGATCCGTCCGCGCGGCCTCCTCGGCGCCGAGTTCGTCGACCTGCGTCCCGGCCGCAGCCACCGAACGCTCCCCGACGGCGGGGTGATCGCTGAGGGCCGCACGTCGCACGCGGCCCAGCTCTCCGACGTCCTGGACACCCTGGACGCCCCCCACCGCGACGCCGCCCGCCGGGTCGCGTCCGGGCTCGGCGACGGGATCGACGGGCGCGGTGGCGACCTGCAGGCGACGCTGCGCCGCACGACCGCGCTGCTCGACGACCTGCGCCGCGCGGTCGGGCCGACGGTCGCCCGCGCCGGGGCGACCGCCGGGCTCGTGCACGGTGCGGCCGGGTTCGCCGGCGCGGTCGACCCCGCCCGCGACGACATCGTCCGCGGCGTCGATCGCGGTGAGCGCGCCCTCGACGGCCTGGCCCGCTCGCGACCCTCGGTCGAGCGCACCCTGGACGTCGCCCCCGGGGCGCTCGGCGACGTGTCGGACGCGCTGCGCCGGACCGACCCGACGCTGCGCCGTGCCGAGCGGTTCGCGCGGTCCGCCGAGCGGTTCTCGGGGCCGGCACCCCGCGCCGTCCGTGCCCTGCGGGCCGTGCTCGTCGAGGGCCGCCGGTCGATGCCGGCGCTGGGCGGCCTCGTCGACGACGCCCGGACGGCCGTCGACCCGACGGTGCGCCTGGCCACCACCCTCGATCCGGCGCTGGACCCGCTCCGCCGCCTGCTCGTCGACACGCGCGAGCCGGCGGTGACCCTCGGCCGCTACGGCTGCGACCTGCGCGGGTTCGCGATCAACTGGCGGAGCTTCCTCGGCTACGGCCCGCCCCACCAGCGCGGACGGTTGGGCACCCACACGATCCTGCGGCTGCAGCTCGGCCTGCCCGCCGTCACCCTGCTCGGCTCGCGTCCGGACCTCCCCGGCGCCGGCGCCGACGACGCGCCCGCGCCGTGCCGGCTGGGGGAGGAGCCATGAGCGTCGCCCGTCGCCCGGGAGGACGCAGGCGGCAGCGCGCCCGGTGGCTCTGGCTCGCCGTGCCGCTGGCGCTCGTCGCGCTCGTCGTGCTGCGCTCCGGCGACGAGCCGGGACGGACGCTGTGGGCCGAGCTGCCCGGTCCCAACCTGCTCGGCCGGGACGTGCCCGTCAGGGTGCTGGGCGTCGACGTCGGCACGGTCACCGACGTCCGGCCGGTCGACGGCGGGCGGCGTCGCCGGATGACCGTGCGGATCGACGAGCGCGACCTGGACCTGCGGGCCGACGCCCGGCTCGCGGTGCGCTACCGGACCGCCCTCGGCGGCCGCTACGCCGTCGACCTCGATCCGGGGAGCGCGGCCCGGCCGCTGACCGGCGACCGGATCGCCGCCGCCGAGGACGTCGCCCAGACCGAGGGCGACGACGTCCTGCAGGGTGTGTCCGGGGACACCCCCGACGCGGTCCGCGCGAACCTGCGGGGCGTCGGCCGGGCGCTGCGCGGCAGCGCCGGCCGGCGGCTCCTCGACACGACCGCCCCGTCGCTGCGCGACACCCCCACGGCGCTGCGGGCCCTCACCGGAACCCGCGACGGCGACCTGGAGCGGCTCGTCGCCGACACCGCCGCCACGCTCGCCGTCACGAGCGCCGAGCACGACGCGCTCGAGCGGACGATCCGCGACGGCGGCCGGGCCTTCGCGCAGCTCGCCCGACGCCGTGAGGCGCTCGCCGCGAGCATCGCCGGCGCGCCGGCGGCGATGCGGGCGATCCGCGACGGCGCCCGCTCGATCGACGCGACCCTGCCGCCGCTCGACCGGCTCGTCGCCGACCTGCGCCCCGCCGCCCGGCGCCTCGACCCGGCGCTGCGGACCGCCCGCCCGCTCGTCGACGAGCTCACCCGCACCCTCGACCGCACCCGTCCGCTGCTGCGCGAGCTGCGTCCCGCCGTCACCACGGTCGCCGACGCGGTGCCCGACGGCCGCCGTCTCGTCACCGGCCTGCGGCCGACCGTCGACCGGCTCCACGCCGACCTGCTGCCGTGGCTGGCGTCCGAGGACGACGACCTGCGTCGCCCGGTCCACCAGCTCATCGGCCCGACCTTCGCCACGCTCGCCGCCGCGGCCGCCGAGTACGACACCCACTCGCACGTGCTCCACTTCCCCATCCAGCCGGCGTCGGGATCGCTGACGCTCGTGCCCTGCACGATTCTCCTCGCCGATCCGACGACGTCCGAGATCGCCCGCTGTGACGCGGTCAACGAGGCGCTCACCCGGCTGCTGGGAGGCCGGCCGTGAGCGCCCGCGCCACCCGTCTGCGCCGTGAGCTGCGCGGCGCCCGCCGGCCGCTCGCCGTCCTCGTCCTCGCGGTGCTCCTGGCGGTCGCGGCCGCCGCGGCGATCGTCTCGCGCGAGAACGTGCTGCTGCCCGGCGAGCAGCACCAGACCGTCCGGGTGGCGGTGCGGGACGCCAAGGGCGTCGTCCCCGGGCGGGTCGAGGTGCGGTGGGCCGGGGTGCCGGTCGGGCGGGTCACCGACGTCGAGCTGCGCGACGGCGCCCCGGTGCTCACCGCGGTCGTCGAGCCCGATGCCGTCGACGGCGATCCGACCCTGCACCGCGACGCGCGGATGGCGCTGCGGCCGCAGACGGCGCTCAACGACATGGTCCTCGACGTCCTCGACCGCGGGACCCCGGCCCGCGGCCGGCTCGACGAGCACCACGTCCTGCCCGCCGGCCGGACGAGCACCCCGGTCGACGCGGCCGACGTCCTCAACCTCCTGCCCGCCGACCGTCGCGAGCGCCTGCGCACGCTGCTGGACGACCTGGCGGCCGGCCTGGCGGACGGGGGAGGGGAGGACCTGCGGCGCGCGTTCGCCGCGCTCGTGCCGATGCTCGTCGCCCAGCGGACGCTCGCCGACACCGTCGCACGGCGCGACCGCACGGTCCGGGCGCTCGTCCGCGACGCGGGGCGCCTGACCCGGGCGTTGCGGCGCCGGGACCGTCAGCTGACGCGGATGCTGCGGGTCGGGGCGGCGACGGCCGGTGCGGTCGCCGCCGACGAGGGCCTCGACGCGACGATCGCCGCGCTCGCCCCGGCGCTCACCCGCACCCGCGACGTCCTCGGCGAGCTGGAGGGCACGCTCGGCCGGGTGCGACCCGCCCTGCGCGCCCTGCGCCCGACCGCCCGCGCCGCCGGCCCCGGCCTGCGGGCGCTGGAGCGGCTCGCCGACGACGCGACCCCGGCGCTCCGGGGGCTGCGTCCCGCCGTCGACGCGCTGCGGCCGCTCGCCGGGCGACTCGTGCCCACCGCCGGGGCGCTGCGCGACGCCGCCGCCGGCCTCGTCCCGCAGACCCCGCGGCTCGACCGGATCTCGGCCGCCGTCGGCCGCTGCGAGCTGTCGACCGCGAAGTTCTTCGCCTGGACGGTGTCGGTCCTGAAGTTCGGCAACCGCGACGACCGCACGTCGTCGCCACGCGGGGCGCTCGTCTTCTCGCCCGGGTCGGCCGGGATCGTCGCCGATCCGCTCCTGGCGCCCGCACCGGGATGCGCCGACGGAAAGGCGTCGCCGCGATGAACCACGCCACGAGACCCGTCCGGCTGCGACGCGCGGTCGTGCTGCTGCTCTTCGTCGCCCTCTGCGCGGTGGTGTTCGTCGGCCTGCTGCGGATCGCCGGCGGTCTGCCGTCGGGGGACGTGCACCGGTTCCAGGTCGTCGTCCCGTCGGCCGGGCAGCTCGTCTCCAACGCCGACGTCCGGATCCACGGCGTCCTCGCCGGACGGATCGCGGCGGTGTCGGGTCGCGGGTCGCGGGCGGTGCTCGCGGTCGAGCTCGACGACGACCACGGGCCGCTGCCGGCCGACTCGCGGGTCCGGGTACGGACGAAGACGCTCGTCGGCGAGAGCTACCTCGAGGTCCTGCCCGGTCGCGCGGGTGGACCGACCGTGCCCGACGGCGGGGTGCTGCGCGACCACCGGGCCGAGCAGTCGACCCAGCTCGACGACGTGCTCTCGTCGCTCGCCCCCGTCCGGCGGGAGCGCGTGCGCCGGACGCTCGCCGGCGTCGGCCGCGGGCTGGAGGACCCGGAGGAGAGCCTCAACCGGACGTTGCGGGCGCTCGCCGGTGCGGTCGAGGTGGCCGGGCCGACGGCCGAGGTGCTCGCGGGAACCGGTGCCGCGACGGCGGGCCTCGTCGACGACCTGGGGCGGGTCCTCGACGCGCTCGCCGACCGGGAGCGCGCGATCGGCACGCTGGCCAGGCGTGGCGCGGCGACCGCCGACGCCGTCGCCCGCGAGACCGACGGCCTGCGCACCGGCCTGGTCGAGCTGCCCGCGACGCTCACCGAGGCCCGGCGGACCACGCGGAGCCTGGCCGACGTCGGCGTCCGCGTCGGACCGGTGCTCGACGATCTCTCGACGGCGCTCGACCGGTTGGGGCCGACGCTGCGACGGTTGCCGGCCACGTCGGCGGCGACGACCTCGGCGCTGCGGCGCCTGCGGGCGGTGCGACCGGACGCGTCGGCGCTGCTGGAGCGCGTGGCCGCGGTGACCCCGACCGCCACCGCGACGATCGGGCCCCTGCGGGACCTCGTCGCCGAGACCGCGCCGCTCGTGCGTGCGCTGGCCCCGTACGCCGAGGACACCGGCCACCTCGCGGCGCTGCTGCGGTCGGTCGGGTCGTCCGAGGACGCCACCGGCGCGCTCGCCCGGATCGTCGCGATCGGCAGCGCGGGGGTGCTGACCACGATGCCGCGCGGACTGCGCGACCTCGCCGGCGGGCTGCAGGCGCTCGGGATCGCTGACACGCTCGACACCCGCGGCGTCAACGCGTACCCACGACCCGGCACCGCGCTGTCGCCGGGGCCCGAGCACGCGTTCCGCCGGATCGAGCGCGATCCGCGGTGAGGCGGCCCCCGCGACCGTGCGGCGGCGACCCGCCGCCCCACCCATCACCACGACCCAGGAGCACCACCCATGACCCAGCGCACGTTCGTCGTCGGCGTCGGGATGACGAAGTTCGACAAGCCCGGGACGAAGGACGGCGACTACCCGGACTGGGTGCTCGAGGCCGGCACCGCCGCGCTGCGCGACGCCGGCGTCGACTACGACCGCGTCGAGCGGGCCTTCGCCGGGTACTGCTACGGCGACTCCACGTGCGGCCAGCGCGCCGTGTACGGCCTGGGGCTCACCGGCATCCCCGTCGTCAACGTCAACAACAACTGCTCGACCGGGTCCAGCGCCCTGTACCTCGCCCGCGAGACCGTCCGCGGCGGCCTCGCGAACTGTGCCCTGGCGGTCGGGTTCGAGAAGATGGAGCGCGGCTCGCTGGCGATGAAGTACGAGGACTGGACCAACCCGATGGACCGGCACCTCGAGGCGATGTTCGCGATCCACGCCCCGGAGGGCTCGCAGTTCGCCCCGCAGATGTTCGGCAACGCCGGACGCGACCACATGCGCCGCTACGGGTCCAGGCCGGAGCACTTCGCGTGGATCGGCTGGAAGAACCACCGGCACTCGGTCGACAACCCTTACGCGCAGTTCCAGGACGCGTACACGCTGGAGCAGATCCAGGACGCGCGGATGATCCACGACCCGCTGACGAAGCTCCAGTGCTCGCCGACGAGCGACGGGGCGGCCGCGGCGATCGTCGCGTCGGAGCGGTTCGTCGAGGCGCACGACCTGTGGGACCGCGCGATCGAGATCGCGGGCCAGGCCCTCGTCACCGACGGCGCCACGACGTGCGACGCCGACACCGACGGGATCCGGCTCGTCGGTGCCGACATGAGCCGCGAGGCGGCCCACCAGGCCTACGAGGAGGCCCGGGTCGGCGCGTCCGACGTCGACGTGTGCGAGCTCCACGACTGCGTCTCGACGAACGAGCTGCTGACCTACGAGGCGCTCGGGTTCGCCGTCGAGGGCGAGGGTCATCACCTCGTCGAGGCCGAGGCCACGACGCACGGCGGCAGCGGGCCCACCGTCAACCCGTCCGGAGGCCTGATCTCCAAGGGTCACCCGCTCGGCGCGACCGGGCTGGCGCAGTGCACCGAGCTCGTCTGGCAGCTGCGTCGCACCGTCGACCGGCGCCAGGTGCCCGACGCCAAGGTCGCCCTGCAGCACAACATCGGCGTGGGCGGCGCGGCCGTCGTCACGGTGTACGTGCCGCCGCGGGCGGCGTGAGCGGCTGGTGCGCGACGGGGCGAGCGCGTAGGGTCGATCGATGACCACCAGTCCGGTCACGGAGGACGGGATCCGCGCCTGCGCGGCTCGCGCGTCGGACCGCATCGACGAGCTCAACGACGCGCTCGTCGCCGCGCTCGGGCGCGAGGTGCCCGAGTTCCTCGACGACGAGCTGGCCGACGAGACCCGGGCGAGCTCCCGCGGGAACGTCGAGGCGATGCTCTCGGTGTTCCGCGGCGAGACGACCGCCGCCGACGTGCCGCTGCCGCCGGTGGTCGTGTCGTTCGCCCTCGCGCTCGCCCGCCGTCGGTTGCCGATGGACCGCCTGGTGCAGTCCTACCGGGTCGGCCAGGCGCTCTTCCAACGCCGCTGGATGGACGAGCTGGCCGCCACGGTCGAGGATCGAGACCTGCTCGTCGCGGCGCTGCACCGCTCCGCCGACGAGCTCAACGTCTACCTCAACCGGGTCGTCGCCGCGGTCGTCGTGGAGTACGAGCGGGAGCGGGAGCGGTGGGTCCGCGGCGCGGTCGCGCGGCGCACCGAGCTCGTCGACCGGCTCCTGCGCGGCGACCCGGCGCCGCCGGACGCCGAGCGGCAGCTCGGCCACGACCTGCGCGCGCCACAGACGGCGCTCATCGCGTGGTCGCCGCCGTCCGGCGACGCGGACCACCAGCTCGAGGTGCTCGAGCGGACGGTCCACCAGGTCGCCGCGGCGTGCGGGGTCGGCCGGCCGCTCGTGCTGCCGGTGGGCACGAGCTCCGTGTGGGCGTGGCTGTCGGGCGACGACGCCGGCGACCGGCGGGCGATGGCCGACGCGGTCGAGCGCCGCCCCGCCCCCGAGGTGCTGCTCTCGTGCGGCGGCACGCACGCCGGCCCGGACGGGTTCCGCGTGACGCACGAGGAGGCCGCGCGCGCCCACCGCGTCGCGCAGCGGATGCCGCAACCGGCGCCGCTCACGCGCTACGACCGGGTGGCGACGGTGGCGCTCCTGTCGGCCGACGACGACGAGGCGCGCGAGTTCGTCACTCGGGCGCTCGGCGACCTGGCGGCGCGCAACGCGTCGACCGAGCGGCTGCGCGAGACGCTGCGGGTGTTCCTCGAGGAGGGCGGCAGCACGCGGCGCACCGCCGAGCGGCTCTTCACCCACCGCAACACCGTCCTCTACCGGCTCCAGCGGGCCCGGACGCTGCTGGGCCGCGACCTCGACGCGCACCGGCTCGAGGTCGAGCTGGCGCTCCTGCTGGAGCACACCTTCGGGTCGCGCGTGCTGCCCGGCGGCGGGCCCGACCGCGGCCGTTCGTAGCGCCGCACAACCGCGACGGCGATCGCTGGGCCGACCCCCACCGGGCGCCGACCGCCCCGGATCTACGGTCGGCCCATGACCATTGAGGAACACGCCGCGCGCGTCCTCGCCATCGACGCCGGCGGCACGATGACGGACACGTTCGTCGTCGACGCCGCGGGGGCGTTCGTCGTCGGCAAGGCGCAGACCACCCCCGACGACGAGTCGGTCGGGTTCATGGCCTCGGCCGTGGACGCGCTCGGCCAGTGGGGGCAGACCCCGGAGACGGCGTTCCCCGACATCCGGTCGGGGGTGTTCAGCGGCACGGCGATGCTCAACCGCCTGCTCTCCCGCGCCGGGCTCAACGTCGGCGTGATCGTCACCGCCGGCCAGGAGGACCTCCTGCAGATGGAGCGCGGGGTGCAGACGCACCTCGGGTTCTCCTACGCCGACCGGCTCCACGTCGCCACGCACCACCACAACGAGCCGCTCGTGCCGCGCTCGCAGGTGCACGGCGTCCGTGGCCGGATCGACCTCATGGGCGCCGAGGCGCTGCCGCTGCGCGAGGAGGAGGCCCGCGACGCGGCCGAGGCGCTGCTCGAGGCGGGCGTCGACGCGATCTGCGTGTGCCTGCTCTACGGCTACCGCAACCCCGCGCACGAGCAGCGCGTGGGGGAGATCGTCGGCGAGGCCAAGGCCGCACGGGGGCTCAACGGCGAGGTGCCGGTGTTCCTCTCCAGCGAGCTGTACCCCAGCCGGCGTGAGTTTCCGCGCCTGAACTCGACGGTCATCGAGGCGTACGCGGCGGAGCCGTCGCGCGGCACGCTGCACCGGGTCCGCGACCAGGTGCGCGAGAAGGGCGCCGGGTTCGACGTCCGCGTGATGGCCGCCCACGGCGGCACGGTGTCGGTCGACGCCAAGCAGCTCGGCGGCACGCTCGTGTCGGGTCCGATCGGCGGGGTCGTCGGCGCCCGGTGGCTCGCGGAGCGGACGGGGATCGACAACGTGCTGTGCACCGACATCGGCGGCACGTCGTTCGACATCGCGCTGATCACCGACGGCCGCTACGAGCTGGACGCCACCCCCGACATGGCGCGGTTCATGCTCGCCACGCCGCTGGTGGCGATCGACTCGGTCGGGTCGGGCACCGGATCGTTCGTCCGCTACGACCCGGTCGCCCGTCGGCCCCAGATCGGCCCGGAGTCGGCCGGGTCGCGGATCGGCACCTGCTGGCCCGACGGCGGCATCGACACGGTCACCGTCACCGACCTCAACCTCGTCCTCGGCCGGCTCAACCCCGAGTACTTCCTCGGCGGCGACATCGACCTGGACATGGACCGCGCCCGGTTCGAGGTCGACCGGCAGATCGCCAAGCCGCTGGGCCTGTCGATCCCCGACGCGGCGGCGGGCATCGTCGAGCTGTTCGAGACGACGCTGCGCAACGAGGCGATGGGCCGCATCCACGGTCGCGGCTACAGCCCGATCGACTACACGCTGCTCTGCTACGGCGGCGGCGGACCGCTGCACGTCGCCGGGTACACCGAGGGCGTGCCCTACCAGCAGGTCATCGTCCCGTCGTGGGCGGCGGGGTTCAGCGCGTTCGGGTGCGCCTGCGCGGACTTCGAGTACCGGTTCGACCGCACCGTCGACCTGCCGCTGCTGCCGACGATGGACGAGCCGACCAGGCTCGGCATCGGCGCGATGCTCGGCCAGGCGTGGACCGCGCTGCGCGACCGCGTCGCCGACGAGTTCGCCAAGTCGGGCGTCCCCGAGCAGTCGGTGCGCTACGTCCACGGCGTGCGGATGCAGTACTACGGGCAGCTCATCGACATCGAGGTCGACGCCCCCGGCGAGCAGCTCACGACGATCGATGACATCGACGCGCTGACCGCGTCGTTCGAGACCGCCTACGCCCGCACCTACGCGCGGTCCGCGCCGTCGCCGGAGCTCGGCTACCTCGTCACCCAGGCGATCGTCCGCGGCGTCGTCGACGTCGAGAAGCCGGTGCTCCCCGACATGCCGACCGAGTCCGGGGCGCCGCCCACGAAGGGCTCCCGCGACGTGCGCTGGCGCACCGACACCGCCCGGACCGACGTCTACGAGATGGGCGACGTGCGTGCCGGGCACGCCATCGAGGGACCGGCGGTCGTCGAGGCGCCCGCCACGACGTTCGCCATCCCGCCCGGCCGCCGCGCGTGGCTCGACGGGCACGGCCTCTTCCACCTGGAGACGACATGACCGAGTTGCTGATCCCGCGTCGCACCCCGATCGGGTGGGACGGCCAGACCCTCAAGGCGATGCTCGAGGACTCCGAGCAGCGGTTCGCCGAGACCGGCCGGTACCACGGCCTGGACCGGCTGGCGCTGAAGGAGGACGACCCGATCGGGTACGAGAAGCTCTTCGCGCGGGTGCGCGGCGGGCTCGTCTCGGCCCGCGAGACGGCGCTGAACATCTCGGCGTCGCCGATCGTCCGCGAGCTCGGTGAGCTGGCCTTCGCGCTCTACACGCCGGAGGGTGACTCGGTCGCGCTGTCGACGGGCATCATCGTCCACGTCCACACGATGTCGCAGGCCATCAAGTTCATGGTCCGCAACGGCTGGGAGGACAACCCGAAGATCCGTCCCGGAGACATCTTCGCCAACAACCAGCCGCAGATCGGCGACGTCCACAACGCGGACGTCCAGACGTTCGTGCCGATCTTCGACCCCACGAGCGACGAGCCGGTGCTGCTGGGCTGGGCCGGCGGGGTGTGCCACGTCGTCGACATCGGCGCGGCGACCCCGGGCGGCGCCCCGGTCGGTCCGACGACGCGGTACGAGGACGGCATCGACCTCTGCTGCATGAAGATCGGCGAGGAGGACCAGATCGCCAGCTGGCACTGGAAGCGCTGCGAGCTCATGAGCCGCTCCCCGCGGAGCTACATCCTCGACGAGCGCACCCGCCTGGCCGGCTGCCACATGATCCGCGACGCGATCGAGCGGCTCGTCGTCGAGGAGGGCGCCGACCGGTTCAAGACGTTCATGCGCGAGGCGATCGAGGACGGCCGCCGGTCGTTCAAGTCCAAGGTGCGCACGGTGACCGTGCCGGGCCGCTACCGCTCGCCCGGGTTCCTCGACGTGACCTTCGCCGACAAGGAGACGCTGCCGGCCCGCGCCCGCCGCGACTTCATGATGCACGGGGCGTTCGAGTCGATCATCGGCGACGACGGGCACTACACGGCGAGCTTCGACGGCTCCTCCGCGTGGGGCTGGCACTCGATGAACGCCACGCCCGCCGCGGTGACCGGGCTGATGTGGATCCAGTTCACCCAGACGTTGATCTTCGACGAGCGGGTGAACGACGGGGCGCACTTCGCCACGACGGTCATCACCCCGCCGGGCAGCTGGGCCAACCTCGACACCGCCGAGTGCTCGACGTCCGGGGCGTGGGGGGTGCTCTTCCCCGCCTACAGCGGCTACCCACGGTCGCTGTCGCGGGCGCAGCAGTCCCGCGGGTTCATCGAGGAGGTCATGGGGTCGTTCTCGAGCCCCGGCAACGTCATGCAGGGCGGCGGCATCGACCAGTACGGGCAGATGTCCGGCTTCATGCACTTCGAGGTCGGCGCGCAGGGTCAGGGCGCCAAGTACTGCCTGGACGGCCTGGACTACGGGGCGGCGCCGTTCAATCCCGAGGGCGACATGGGCGACGCCGAGATGTGGGAGCTCATGGCCCCGATCCTCTACCTGGGGCGGAGGATCAAGCCCAACACCGGCGGCCTGGGACGCCACCGCGGCGGGTCGAGCTTCGAGTCGCTGATGATGGTGTGGGGCAGCGAGAACTACGAGCTGCAGAACATCCTCACCGGCGGCGTGTTCTCCTCGCCCGGCCTGTTCGGCGGCTACCCCGCCGCGACGAGCTACGTCCACACGATCTACGGACCCGACACGCTGGAGCAGGCCCGCGAGGGCGCGGCGTACCCGATCCGCGACGGCAGCTTCGACGCGCCCGAGCTCGAGCAGGTGACCACCGGTCGGCGGGAGCGGCGCCAGGACGCGCTGACGACGCTGGAGGCGGTGCGCACCGGCGATCTGTACCTGTCGGTGCTCAAGGGCGCCGGCGGGCTGGGTGATCCGTTGGAGCGTCCGGTCGAGGCGGTCCGGGCCGACATCGACGGCAACCACCTGCTGGAGCGGTTCGCCCGGGACGTCTACGCCGTGGACGACCGCGAGTCGGCCCGCCGCCGGCGCCTGGACGCGGCCGAGCCGACCGCCGAGTGGTGGGCCCGGGCCCGCAAGCGGATCCTCGACCAGGACCTCATCGAGGCGGTCTCGGTGATGTACGCCGAGTCGATGAAGCTCTCGCCCCGCTGGGCGGCCGAGTTCCGCGGGTTCTGGGACCTGCCGGAGGACTTCGCGTTCGACACGCCGACGCCGACGGTCGACGTCGCCGCCCCGGAGCCCGGACGGATGACCCCCGAGGAGTCGGTGGCGGAGTACCTGGCGTCGGCCAAGGCGTTCCGCCCCGACTGGGATCCGGACCCGCCCGCGTCCGACGCGGTCGCGCCGCAGCTGCTGGCCGACCTGCTCGACGAGCGCCTGTCGCGCGACCAGGTCCGGTCGCTGCAGTCGTCGTTCAAGGACCCGGGACGGTTCGACGTGTGGGTGCAGGTGCTCCAGGCCCGGGTGGCGTGGAGCGACCCGATCGTGCTGCCGTTCGGCGAGGGCCTGAACATCGTGCGCCGCCGCAGCGACGGCGAGCTCGTCATCCGCACCGACGCCGGCGCCGACCTGTGCCGGTGGGACCAGAACTGGAAGATGCACACCGTCATGCGGGTGCGGGACACCGTCCCGGCGATGCGCGAGGTGTACCCGCCGATGGCGCACCCGGATCCGGAGTGGATGGAGCTGCGCGAGTTCTACTGCCCGGTCAGCGGCCGTCTGCTGGAGACCGAGGCGGTGCCCCCCGGATACCCGGTGGTGCACGAGTACGTCCCCGACATCGTCGGCTTCTACGAGGGCTGGCTGGGAAGGAGGGTCCCGTGAGCACCGTGCAGACCTCGGGCCTCGGCGTTCCCGCCGGACTGGCCCACGACACCCTGACGGCGGCGTTCGCCCACCAGGTCACGACCCGCCCGGACGCCCCGGCGCTGCGCGACCTGGGCGGCGACGACGCGGTCACCTGGGCCGCATACGACCGGCGGGCGCGCTGGCTGGCCGCCGGGCTCGCCGCCCGTGGCGTCGCCCACGGTGATGCGGTCGGGCTCATGCTCACCAACCGCGTCGAGTTCCATCTGCTCGACGTCGCGGTGCTCCTGCTCGGCGGCACCCCGTTCTCGGTCTACAACACCTCGTCGGCCGAGCAGCTGGAGTACCTCTTCGGCAACGCCGGCAACCGCGTGGTGCTCGCCGAGTCCCGGTTCGCCGACGTCATCCGGGCGGCCGGCGTCGCCGACGACGACCTGATCGTCATCGACGCGCCGGGTGGGGGAGACGGGTCGACCGGCCTCACCGCGCTCGAGGCGGCGGGCGAGCGCCATCTGGCCGACGGGTTCGACCTCGACGCGGCGATCGCCGCGGTGTCGCCGGACGACGTCGCGACGTTGATCTACACGTCGGGCACCACCGGGCCGCCCAAGGGGGTGGAGCTGACGCACGCCAACCTCATCGCCGACTGGCGGTCGGTGGCGGCGCTCATGCCCACCCGCGAGGGCGGACGGTTGCTGTCGTACCTGCCGTGCGCGCACCTGGCCGACCGGTTCATCTCGCACTACGGCGCGATCGGCAGCGGGGCGTGCATCACGTGCGTCCCCGATCCGACCCGGGTGCTGGAGGCCCTGGTGGAGACCCGGCCGACGATGTTCGCCGGCGTGCCGCGGATCTGGGAGAAGCTCCAGGCGGCCCTGGCCGCCAAGGCCCGGGCGACCCCGCCGCTGCAGGCCGCCATCGACGCGGGACCGGCGTCGACCGATCCCGCGCACGTGGCGGTGCGCGACGCGTTGCTGGAGCAGCTGGGCTTCGACCAGCTGGACTGGGCCGGGTCGGGCGCGGCCCCGATCGCCGCGGAGGTGCTGGACTTCTTCGCGGCGATCGGCCTGCCGATCAGCGAGGTGTGGGGGATGAGCGAGGTCGGATGCGTCGGCACCGCCAACCCGATGCACGACCTGCGCTACGGCACCGTCGGCGTGCCGCTGCCGGGGATCGAGGTGCGCCTGGCCGACGACGGCGAGCTGCTGCTGCGGGGGCCCAACGTCATGAAGGGCTATCGCGGGATGCCCGAGAAGACCGCCGAGGCGCTCGACGCCGACGGGTGGATGCACACCGGTGACGTGGCGACGATCGACGACGACGGGTACGTCACCATCGTCGACCGCAAGAAGGAGCTCATCATCAACGCGGCCGGCAAGAACATGTCGCCGGCGAACATCGAGCGGGCGCTCAAGGGCGCAGGTCCGCTGATCGGGCAGGCGTGCGTCATCGGCGACCGTCGCCCGTACAACGTGGCGCTGCTCGTCCTCGATCCGGACGGCGCCGCGGGCCTCGACCCCGACGACCCGGACGTCCGCGCCCGCGTCGACGCCGAGGTGGCCGCCGCCAACGCCCGCCTGTCGCGCGTGGAGCAGATCAAGCGCTACGCCCTGCTGTCGGACGAGTGGCTTCCCGACGGCGAGGAGCTGACCCCGACGATGAAGCTCAAGCGCCGCGGCATCGCCGACAAGTACGGCGACGTGATCGAGGGGTTGTACGCGGACGGGTAGGTGGGGCGGGGCCGGTCGGGTCGGTGGGCGCGGCCGTCGGCCGTCGGCCGCCGGCGGGCGGCGGGCGGCGGGCCGGGACGGTGCGACGAACCCCGCCGGACGTGGCGGCAAACGTCACATCGCACCGCGCCACCCACCCCGACCGGTCCGGACGGTGTGACGAACCCCGCCGGACGTGGCGGCAAACGTCACATCGCACCGCCCGACCCACCCTGTCACGCACGGTGTGACGAACCCCGCTGGACCCGGCGGCAAACGTCACATCGGCTCCGTCCCGCGAGTCCTGCCCGCCCCGCGGGCCCCGCACGATCCGCCCCCGCCCCGCCCGGCGATAGCCTCGACTCCGCCAGCGTCGGCGTCCGTCGGCGCGGCGCCTACCAGGGGGTACGTGATGCGGATCGGGATCATCATCGGATCGATCAGGGCCGAGCGGCAGACGTTGCCGGTGGCGGAGTACGTGCACGGGCTCGCCACAGCTCGCGACGGCGACGTGACGTACGAGCTCGTCGATCTGGCGTCGTTCGACGTGCCGCTGCTGACGTCGCCGGTCCATCCGATGGCGGCGGGGAAGAAGTACGACGATCCGGGCATGCAGGGCTGGTCGGACGCGGTCGACGCATGCGACGGGTTCGTGTTCGTCACGCCGGAGTACAACCACGGGGTGCCGGGCGGGTTCAAGAACGCCGTCGACAGCCTGGGGTCGGAGCTGGTCGGCAAGCCGGTGGCGTTCGTCGGGCACGGGTCGGTCGGCGGGGTCCGCGCGATCGAGCAGTGGCGGCAGATCGTCGCGAACTTCTCGATGCCGGTCGTCCGGGCCGAGCTGAACTTCAACCTCTTCGTCCACTGGTCGGACGGCGCGTTCACCCCCGAGGAGCGTCACGTCGCCGAGGCGGCCGCGATGCTCGACCAGCTCGAGGCGCTCGTCCACACGCACCGCGGCTGAGGTCGGGGACCACGGACACGGCGGGTGAGGCGGGGCCGCCGTCGGCGGGTGGTGCGACAGGCCGCTCCCCTTCGGGCTCCCCGTCCGCCCCACCGTCCCCCGCAGGGGCGAAACGCGCCTGCCCAACGGAGGATCCGGGCGCCGTCGGGCGGCGCGGACGAGCGGTCCTCCGATAGGGTCCACCGGGTCGCCCGTGTCCGGGTGCGGCCGCCCACCAGCGGTCCGTCGGGTGCGGGATGTCGCCGTTTCGCACCCTCGCCCTGACCCGGACCCAGAAGGACGGTTCCATGCCCGTACGTGTCGGTATCAACGGCTTCGGCCGCATCGGCCGCAACGTCTTCCGCGCGGCAAAGGCCGCCGGCGCAGACATCGAGTTCGTGGCGGTCAACGACCTCACCGACCCGAAGACGCTGGCCCACCTCGTCAAGTACGACTCGATCCTCGGGCCGTACTCCGGCACCGTCGAGGCCACCGACGGCGGGCTGAACGTCGACGGCTCCGAGATCCGGGTCTTCGCCGAGCGCGACCCCGCCGACATCGACTGGGCCGCCGTCGGCGCCGACGTCGTCATCGAGTCCACCGGCTTCTTCACCGACGCGAACAAGGCCAAGGCCCACCTCAAGGGCGACGTCAAGAAGGTCATCATCTCCGCGCCGGGGAAGAACGAGGACATCACCCTCGTGCTGGGCGTCAACGACGACCAGTACGACAAGGAGCAGCACCACGTCATCTCCAACGCGTCCTGCACCACGAACTGCCTGGCGCCGTTCGCGAAGGTCGCCAACGACACGGTCGGCATCAAGCACGGCCTGATGACGACGATCCACGCCTACACCGGCGACCAGCGCCTGCTCGACGCGCCCCATAGCGACCTGCGCCGCGCCCGCGCCGCCGCGACCAACCTCATCCCCGCGTCGACCGGCGCGGCCAAGGCCGTCGGCCTCGTGCTGCCCGAGCTCAACGGCAAGCTGTCGGGCTTCGCCGTCCGCGCACCCGTGCCGACCGGCTCCGTCGTCGACCTGACGTTCGAGGCCGAGCGGGCCACGACCGTCGAGGAGGTCAACGCCGCGCTCAAGGCCGCCGCCGAGGGCCCGATGAAGGGCATCCTGCAGTACACCGAGGACCCGATCGTGTCGGGCGACATCGTCACGAACCCGCACTCCTCGATCGTCGACGCGCAGCTCACCGCCGTCCTCGACGACACGCTCGTGAAGATCGTGTCCTGGTACGACAACGAGTGGGGCTACTCCAACCGCGTCGTCGACCTCGTCGGCCGGGTCCTCTAGCACCGCCATCCCACCCGTCCCGCCGCCCGCCGCGGCGGGACGGGCGAGGACCCACCGTCGTCGCCGTTCCGCCCTCAGGAGACCCCACCGATGCCCGACGCCCCGACCCCGATCCGCACGCTCGACGACCTGCAGGTCGACGGACGCCGGGTCTTCGTGCGCGTGGACTTCAACGTGCCGCTCGCCGGCGACGGCGACGCCCGCACGATCACCGACGACACCCGCATCCGGGCCGCGCTGCCGACCGTGCGCCGGCTGCTCGACGAGGGCGCCGCGCTCGTCCTCGCCGCGCACCTCGGCCGGCCCAAGGGCGTCGACCCGGCGCTGTCGCTCGCGCCGATCGCCGACCGGCTCGCCGAGCTGCTGGGCGAGAAGGTCGACGTCGCGCCCGAGGTCGTCGGGGACGAGGCGAGCCGCCTGTCGGCGTCGCTGCGGCCCGGCGTCGCCGATCAGCGGATCCTCATGCTCGAGAACGTCCGCTACGAGGCGGGCGAGACGAAGAACGACGACGACCTGGCCCGCGCCTACGCGGCGCTCGGCGACGGGATCTTCGTCAACGACGCGTTCGGCGCCGCGCACCGCGCGCACGCCTCCACCGAGGGCGTCGCCCGCCACGTCGAGCACGCCGCCGCCGGCCTGCTCCTGCAGCGCGAGGTCGAGACCCTCGAGGGGATCCTCGCGAATCCGGGCCGCCCCTTGGTGGCGATCGTCGGCGGGGCGAAGGTCACCGACAAGATCGGCGTCATCGACGCGTTCCTCGAGCGCGCCGACACCGTGCTCATCGGCGGCGCGATGTGCTTCCCCTTCTTCAAGGCCCAGGGCCACGACGTCGGATCGTCGCTCTGCGAGGCCGACGGCGTGGAGCCCGCCCGGCGCGCGCTCGCCGACGCCGAGTCCAAGGGCTGCCGGCTGCTGCTGCCCGTCGACCTGACCCTCGGCCGCGAGTTCTCCGCCGACACCGAGCGGCGCGACCTCGACGGCGTCGACGTCGAGGACGGTTGGATGGGCCTCGACGTCGGCCCGCGGACCGCGGCCGCCTACCGCGACGAGATCCTCGCCGCCGGATCGGTGTTCTGGAACGGGCCGATGGGCGCGTTCGAGCTGGAGCCGTTCGCGCCCGGCACCCGCGCGGTCGCCGAGGCCGTGGCCGACACCGACGCCACGACCGTCGTCGGTGGCGGCGACAGCGCCGCCGCTCTGCAGCAGTTCGGCCTGGGCGACCGGGTCACCCACCTGTCGACCGGCGGCGGCGCGTCGCTGGAGCTCATCGAGGGCAAGGCGCTCCCCGGCGTCGAGGCCCTCCGCCGCGGCTGAGACCGCAGCGCCGCACGACGCCACGCCGCGCCCACCGCACCGGCACCGGCGCATCACCCGAACGACCCGCACCACCCGAACGACCCTCCACCCCGACCGAACCCGGAGCACCCGCATGTCCCGCACGCCCTTCGTCGCCGGCAACTGGAAGATGCACAAGACGATCGCCGACGCCGAGGCGTTCGTCAGCGGCCTGCTGCCGCTCGCCGGCGACGTCGACGACGTCCAGATCGGCCTGGCGGTGCCGTTCACCGCGCTGCAGGCCGTCGTCGACTCCACCCGTGGGTCGGCGGTGCGGGTCTACGCCCAGAACGTCCATTGGGCCGAGCATGGCGCCTACACCGGCGAGGTGTCGATCGCGATGCTCGACGAGCTCGACGTCCACGGCGTCGTCGTCGGCCACAGCGAGCGCCGTCAGTACTTCAACGAGACCGACGCCGACCTGCGCAAGAAGGTCCCGGCGCTGCTGGCCGCCGGCCTGGAGCCGATCCTCTGCGTCGGCGAGTCCGACGCCCAGCGCGAGGCGGGGGAGACCGAGCAGGTCCTGCGGACCCAGGTCGTGGAGGACCTCGCCGACGTCGCCGACGAGGACCTGGCCAAGGTCACCGTCGCCTACGAGCCGATCTGGGCGATCGGCACGGGCAAGGTCGCCACGCCGCAGCAGGCCCAGGACGCCTGCGCGTTCATCCGCTCCGTCATCGCCGAGCGCTTCGCCGAGCAGGCCGCGCAGGTGCGGATCCAGTACGGCGGATCGGTGAAGCCCGACAACGCCGCCGAGCTGCTCGGGCTGCCCGACGTCGACGGCGCGCTCGTCGGCGGCGCGGCGCTCGAGCCCGCGTCGCTCGCCGGGATCATCGACGGCGCCCGCGCCTGAGCGACGCGCGCCGCGCCTGAGCGACCGGACACGACGGGGAGCACGATGAGCACGAGCGACGCGACGAACGGCGCCGATCCGGAGCGCTCGTCGCTCGCCGGGGCGCTCACCGCGATGACCGGCGTCACCCGCGAGGACTGGGCGCCCGGCGTGGCGCTCGTGATCCTCGACGGGTTCGGCCTCGCGCCGCCCGGGCCCGGCAACGCCGTGCATCTGGCGCGCACCCCGACGTTCGACGGGCTGTGGGAGCGCTACCCGCACGCGCAGCTCGTCGCGTGCGGTCCCGCGGTCGGCCTGCCCGAGGGCCAGATGGGCAACAGCGAGGTCGGCCACCTCAACCTCGGCGCCGGCGCGATCGTCAAGCAGGACCTGGCCCGGATCGACGACGCCGTCGCCGACGGGTCGATCCGCGACGTCGACGCGATCCGCGACGCGCTCGCCGGCCGCCTCACCGCCGCCGACGTCGACGCGGGCGACACCGTGCTCGACCCGTCCGGCCGGCGACGACTGCACCTCGTCGGGCTCGTCTCCGACGGCGGCGTGCACTCGTCGATGGAGCACCTGCGGGCCCTCGTCGACGCCGCCGCGGACGCCGGGACCCCCGACGTCGTCATCCACGCGTTCACCGACGGCCGCGACACGCTGCCGACGTCCGGCGTCGGGTACCTCGAGACCGTCGAGGGATGGTGCGCCGCCGCGTCGGGCGACCGCACGCGGGTGCGGGTCGGCACCGTCATCGGCCGCTACTTCGCGATGGACCGCGACCAGCGCTGGGAGCGGGTGCAGCAGGCGTACGACCTGCTCGTCCACAACGTCGCGCCGCACCGCGCCCCGACCGCCGCGCAGGCGGTCCGCGACGCCTACGCCCGCGACGAGACGGACGAGTTCGTCACCGCCACCGTCGTCGGCGACGACGACGCGCGGATCCGCCCGTCCGACACCGTCGTCGTCTTCAACTTCCGGCCCGACCGCGTGCGCGAGATCACCCGCGCCCTCGCCGAGCCCGGGTTCCTCGACGTCGACCGGCAGGCCGCCGCGCCGACGGTCCGCCGCGACGGGACCCCCGCCACCCCGGTCGACCCGGCGCTGCCGGCGGTGCACCCTGCCCGGTACGTCTGCATGACGCGGTACAAGGCGGACTGGCCGTACCCGGTCGCGTTCCCGCCGCGCCTGCCCGACGTCACCCTGGCCGACGTCGTCGAGGCGACCGGCGGCACCCAGGTGCACGTCGCCGAGACCGAGAAGTACCCGCACGTGACGTACTTCTTCAACGGTGGGATCGAGGACGAGCACCGCGACGAGTTGCGCGCCGTCGTCGCCAGCCCCCGCGACGTCCCGACCTACGACCACAAGCCCGAGATGTCGGCCCGCGACGCCGCCGACGCGTTCGTGCGGCTGTGGCGGGACGAGGGCCCGACGTTCGGGATCATCAACTTCGCCAACCCCGACATGGTCGGGCACACGGGGTCGATCCCCGCCGCCGTGGCGGCGATCGAGTTCGTCGACGGGTGCCTGGCCGACGTCGTCGCGGCGGTCCACGAGTCCGGCGGGGTGTGCATCGTCACCGCCGACCACGGCAACGCCGACAACATGCTCGAGCCGGACGGCTCGCCGAACACCGCCCACTCGCTCAACCCGGTGCCGTTCGTCGTCACCCGCGAGGGCCTGACGCTGCGCGACGAGGGGATCCTCGCCGACGTCGCCCCGACGGTCCTCGACCTGCTCGGGGTGCAGCAGCCCGACGCGATGACCGGCGAGACGATGATCCGCCCCGCCTGAGCCCGACCTGCGGCCGGGCGGCGTGTGACGGATCCCGGTCGCCCCGCGGGCACGATCCGCCACGGGCGGGCCGACCGGCGGTCGTGCGCCGTGGCCGTCCGGCTCGCGGTCCGTCGCGTCAGCCGCGTCAGCCGCGCATCGGGGCGATGAGCCCCGCGACCTTCGCCAGGCGCGCGCCCTGGTAGCGGGCGACGCCGAGCAGGCCGTCGTCGACCTTGCCGTCCTGCAGGCCGCCGCTGGCGACCGCGGTGCCGTACGGGTTGCCGCCGTGGGCGAAGATCGACGCGTCGGTGTAGCCGGGCGGGACGATGACCGCACCCCAGTGGTGGAAGACGTTCTCGACCGCGAGGATCGTGGACTCGTTGCCCCCGTGGAGGTTCATCGCCGACGTGAACGCCGTGGCGGCCTTGTTCGCCAGCGCCCCCGACTGCCACTGGCCGCCGAGCGTGTCGATGAACTGCTTGAGCTGCGCGGACGGGTTGCCGAACCGCGTGGGGGTGCCCAGCGCGTAGCCGTCCGCCCAGACCATGTCGTCGGGGGTCGCCTCGGGCACCGACCCGCTCGTCGCGTCGTGGTGGGCCTGCCAGGCCGGGTTCGCGGCGATCGCCGCCGGCGGGGCCAGCTCGGGGGCGCGGCGCAGGCGCACCTCGGCGCCCTCGGCCTCGGCGCCCTGCGCGATCGCCTGGGCGATCTGGTGGACGAAGCCGGTGGAGGAGTAGTAGACGACGGCGATCTTCGTGCTCATGGTGGAACCTCGGGTCGGGCTGCCAGGTGATTGCTGACGCAACCATAGCGCATGATCGCTCCGTCCGCCAGCTCCCCTTGTGCATGCAACAATGGATGGATGACGAGCGACGCCACCCGTTCGCGGCCACGACTCCTCACCCCTCGCGAGCTCGCCGCGTGGCGCGGCATGCTCCGCGTCAACACGCTGCTCGAGCGGGCGCTCGAGGAGCCGCTGTCCCGCGACCACGGCCTACAGACCTCGACGTACGAGGTCCTCATGCACCTCTCGGACGCGCCCGACGGCCGGCTGCGCCTGTCGGACCTCGCCCGCGAGGCGGTCCTGAGCCGCAGCGGCCTGACCCGCCTCGTCGACCGGCTCGAGCGCGACGGGCTGGTCCACCGCGAGCGGTGCGAGAGCGACGCCCGCGGCTACTTCGCCGTCCTCACGGACGAGGGCCGGGCGAAGATCGACGGCGCGCGTGGTGCGTACCTCGACGACGTCCGCGAGCGGTTCCTCTCGCGCCTCACCGTCGAGGAGCAGGAGCTGCTCGGCGACGTCTGGACCCGCGTCCTCGACGGCCTGGAGCCCGGCCTGCGCCCGTGACGGGGCCTCGGCGCGAGCGGCGCCCGTGACCCGGCCTACCCGCGCCCGTCGCCGGGCAGCCAGCGTTGGAGCTCGAGCGCCAGGCGGACCTCGAGGCCGTGCCCGGCCAGCCGCTCCGGCAGCAGCTGCTCGGCGCGCGCCAGCCGCTTGAGGACCGTGTTGCGGTGGGTGTGCAACACCGCCGCGGCGCGGGGTGCGCTGGAGTCCTCGCGCAGGTGGATGCGCACGGTCTCGCGCAGCTCGGCGTCGGCGTGACGCAGCTCCCCGAGCGTCGTCGCGACGAACGCCCGGGCCCGGACCTCGTCCTGCATCGCCAGCGCGACGACCCGCACCTCGCCGTACGTCACGACCCGCGGTCCGCCCGGGTTGCGCAGGACGAGGCGCTGGGCGTCCCGGGCCTCGCGATGACTGTCGCGGAAGCCGCCCAGCCCGCCGAGCGTCGATCCGGTCGTCACCGCGATCCCGGCCGGCAGGTCGTGGACCGCGACGCGGAGCGCGTCGAGGTCGGGGGAGGGGCCGGCGGTCCACGCCCACAGCCCGTTGTGCCCGACGGGCAGGATCAGGGGACGGCTCGTCCCCATCGCCTTCGCGAGCGCCCCGGCGGCGCGCTCGAGCTCGCCGAGGTCGACCGAGCCGTCGGACGCCCACAGCGCGAGCGCGGTGTGGTGGCGGTCGAGGGCGTAGTCCAGCCGCACGCCCGCCCGCTGGGGGTCGACCGGCGCGCGGTCGAGGATGAGCATCACCGTCTCGCGCCGCCGGGCGGGCGCTTCCCCGGTCAGGTCGCCGCGCTCCGCCTCCATCCGTCGCGCCAGGCCGTCGAGGACCCCGTCGACGTAGCCGAACAGCGACCGCGACCCGAAGTCGAGGACGGCCTCGAGGGCGTCGCCGTCGAGGCCCTCCTCCCGTGCGCCGCGCATCCACGTGCGCCAGGCGATGTTCTGGCCCTGGCGGTACGCCGTCGACAGCAGGTCCCGGTCCATGCCGCGCCGCATGAGGTCGCGGGCGAGGTCGAGCGCCTCCGGCGGCACGTCGACCGTGACCGGCTCGTCGGGGCGGGCGACGGTGGCGGAGAGCCAGCGGGCCATGTTCGCGTGGGTGCTCGCCAGCGTGCTCGCGGCGAGCAGGGGGTCCTCGGCCAGCGGTGGCGCGGCCTCGAGGATCGCCTCGACCATGTCCTCCACGAGGACGTCGAGCCGGTCGAGCACCCGCTGGCCGACCGCCCGGATCCGCCGCGAGGTCGTCGCCGGCGGGGTCTCCCACGTGACCGACACCACGTCGCAGCCTACCGCCGGGTGGGCCGATGCCCATGTGATGACGCAACATGGGGGCGAACGCACCCGGGGCGGACAGCACCGGCATGACACCGTGACCTCCGTCACGCTTGCGGCCATCGAGGCCCGAGTGGCAGGAGTGGAGATGGCAATGGCGCAGGACGCATCCGCAGCACCGTTCGTTGGACTTCCGGATCGGCGCGAGGCCGCCGACCCCGGTGGCGCCTGCGTGGCCGACGGTCGGGGCGACGCGACGAACGCGGAGTTCGCCGACCGAGTCCGCCGCGCCGCGGGCGCGCTGCGCGACGCCGGGGTCGGTCCCGACACCGTCGTGGCGATCGCGCTGCCCAACCGCAGCGAGCTCGTCGTGACGATGTTCGCCGCGTGGCGCCTGGGTGCGGCGGTGACGCCGATCAACCCGGCGCTCACGAAGGTCGAGCGGCAGTACCAGGTCGACGACGCCGGATCGGTCGTCGTGGTCGTCGACGAGGGGGTCGAGGTCGACGCGCCGACGATCGCCGTCGCCGACCTCTGCGCCGGGCCGCCGCTGGAGGATCCGCCCGCCGACGTGGCGGCCGACGCGCTGGCGCTGCTCATCTACACGAGCGGCACCACCGGCAAGCCCAAGGGCGTCATGCTCGACCACCGCAACCTCACGGTGATGTCGGCGATGATCCGCGAGGCGCTCGCGATCGGCCCCGAGGACCACTGCCTCCTCATCCTGCCGCTGTTCCACGCCAACGCGCTGCTCGTCAGCACCCTGGCCCCGCTCGAGGCCGGCGGCCGGATGACGATCGTCGAGCGGTTCAGCGCCACCGCGTTCTTCGACATCGTCCAGCGCGTCCGGCCGACGTACTTCTCCGCGGTCCCCGCGATCTACACGATGCTCACCTCGCACCCCGAGGCGGACCGCGCCGACTTCTCGTCGCTGCGGCTCGTCGTCTGCGGCGCCGCGCCGATGCCGGCCGAGGAGATCCACCGGGTGGAGGAGCGGTTCGGGGTCGTCCTCGTCGAGGGCTACGGCCTGTCGGAGAGCACCGTCGCCGCGACGATCAACCCGATCGACGGTCGCCCGCGCAAGCCCGGCACCGTCGGGATCGCCCTGCCCGGCCAGGAGGTGCTCGTCGTCGACGACGACGGCGAGCCCGTGCCGACCGGGGAGCGCGGCGAGGTCGTCATCCGCGGCGAGAACGTCATGCGCGGCTACCTCAACCGGCCGGAGGAGACCGCCAAGACGGTCGACGCCGACGGCTGGCTCCACACCGGCGACGTCGGGATCCTCGACGACGACGGGTACCTGCGGATCGTCGACCGGACGAAGGACATGATCATCCGCGGGGGCGAGAACATCTACCCCAAGGAGATCGAGAACGCGATCTACGGGGACGAGCGCGTCCTCGAGGCCGCGGTCATCGGGCGACCGCACGACGTCCTCGGCGAGGTCGTCATCGCCTACGTGTCGGTCCGTCCCGGCCACGAGCTCACCGTGGAGGAGCTCGCCGCCCGCTGCGAGGAGCACCTGGCGAAGTACAAGCGCCCGACCGAGATCCACCTGATCGACGAGCTGCCGAAGAACCCCGTCGGCAAGCTCGACAAGCCGACCCTGCGCGCCCGCGACGCCGAGGCGCAGCGGGCCACCGCCTGAGCCGACCACCGCCTGAGGAGAGAGAGAACCATGGGCCTCACCACCGGGAACTTCCCGCCCGTCGATCCACCGACGTTCATGAAGATGCCGTACCTCGAGCGCATCAAGACGCTCTCGAGGCACTGGGCCGAGTACGGCTTCGGCGCGCCGAAGATCACGATGTTCATCTACCTGTTCCGGATGATCTTCTTCACCGCCGGCTGTGGGGTGCTGGCGGCGACGCTCACGTCGGACCTCAACCCGTTCGCCCCGTCGGAGTGGTTCGACCAGGCGATCGTCTGGCAGAAGCTCATCGTCTGGATGCTGCTCATCGAGTCGCTCGGCATGGGCGGGTCGTGGGGGCCGCTGTCGGGCCACTTCAAGCCGTTCACCGCCGGGTTCCGGCACTACTTCCGCGTCGGCACGATCCGGCTCCCGCCGTGGCCGGACAAGGTGCCCGGGACGAAGGGCCACACCCGTGAGCCGATCGACGTGGCGATCTACACGTTGATGATCGTCAGCTTCATCGTCGCGATCGCCCTGCCCGGGAACGTCGAGACCCACCGGACCGACGACGTCCTGTTCGTCGGCCATCTCATGTCGATGGGCGTCCTCGTTCCGATGATGGTCCTGCTCTGCGTCCTGGGCCTGCGCGACCGCACGGTGTTCCTCGCGGCCCGCAGCGAGCAGTACCTGCCGGCACTGATCTTCTTCGCGTTCTTCCCGTTCGTGGACATGGTCATCGCCGCGAAGATCCTCATCGTCGCCGTCTGGGCCTGGGCGGGCTTCTCCAAGCTCAACAAGCACTTCCCGCTGGTCATCCCGCCGATGACGAGCAACACGCCGTGGCTCAACTCCACGAAGTTCAAGCGCGCGCACTACGCGGACTTCCCCGACGATCTGACGCCGTCGCGGTTCGGCCGGTTCATGGCGCACATCCCGGGCACGGCGTTCGAGATCGCGGTCCCGTTGATCCTGCTCGCGTCCGCCAACGAGACCATCACGCTGCTGGCCGCGGTCATCATGCTCGGCTACTGCGTCTTCATCATCAGCTGCTTCCCGCTCGCGACGCCGATCGAGTGGAACGTCATGTTCATGTACCTCATCGGGTTCCTGTTCCTGTCGCACAGCAGCGCCGACGGCTACGCGCTCTGGGACATGGACCCCGTGCTGCTCGTCCTGACCATCGTCGCGCTGTCGACGTTCCCGATCTGGGGCAACCGTCGCCCCGACCAGATCTCGTTCCTGCCGGGCCTGCGCCAGTACGGCGGCAACTGGGCGTCGGCGATGTGGGGGATGGCGCCGGGGGCCGAGCAGAAGCTCAACGACCACGTGAAGAAGGCCTCGCTCATGCAGCGCGACCAGCTCGAGGAGCTGTACGGGTTCCACGAGGCGGAGGTCGTCCTGCACCAGCTGCTCGGCTGGCGCTCGCTCCACAGCCAGGGTCGCGGACTGAACTCCGTCATGTGGAACACGCTGGGCAAGGACCTCGACCACTACACGCTGCGCGAGGCCGAGTTCTCCTGCAACGCGGTGATCGGCTGGAACTTCGGTGACGGCCACCTGCATGACGAGCGCCTCATCGAGGCGCTGCAGGAGCGCTGCGACTTCGCGCCCGGCGAGTTCATCATCGTGTGGGTCGAGTCCGAGCCGTACGGCAACGGGCGTCAGGAGTACCGGGTCATCGACGCCGCGGTCGGGATCGTCGAGCGCGGCAGCTGGTCGGTCGACGACTGCGTCAACACCCAGCCGTGGCTGCCGGACGGTCCGATTCCGACGAACGTCACCTGGCGGCTCGACGGCTACCAGCGCGTGAGCTACCCGCCGCTCGACCCGCCGCCGGGGCCGGCGGCGGAGGCCGGAGACGGAGTCCCACGGCCCCAGGTCGCCACGTGACCCGAGCCGTCGTCGTCGGCAGCGGGCCCAACGGGCTCGCCGCCGCCGTCACGCTCGCCGCCTCGGGGATCGACGTCACGGTCCTCGAGGCGGCGTCGCGTCACGGCGGTGGCACGCACAGCGGCGAGCTGACGCTGCCGGGCCTCATCCACGACGAGTGCTCGGCCGCCCACCCGCTCGCCGTCGACAACGCGTTCACCCGCCGGTTCGACCTCGGCGCGCACGGCCTGACGTGGCGCTGGGCGGAGGTCGAGTACGCCCACCCGCTCGACGGCGGGGGCGGGTCGGCCGCGGTCCGCTCCGTCACCGAGACCGCCGACGGCCTGGGCCGGGACGCGAGGGCGTGGCGCGGGGTGTTCGGGCCGCTCGCGTCGCGGTTCGACGGGATCGCCGCCGACATGACCCGGCCGATGCTGCGGGTGCCCGACCACCCGCTGGCGATGGCGCGGTTCGGGATGCGCGCCGGGCTGCCGTCGGCGGTCCTCGCCCGTCGGTGGTCGACGGTCGAGGGACGGGCGCTCTGGGCGGGCGTCGCCGCGCACGCGTTCCGGCCGTTCCGCAGCGTCGTGTCGTCGGCCATCGGCACCGCGCTCGCGACCGCCGCCCATCGCTACGGCTGGCCGGTGGCCGAGGGCGGCTCCCGGTCGATCACCGACGCGATGCTCGCGCTGCTGCGCGAGCACGGCGGGCGGTTGGAGACCGGGGTCGAGGTCCGCTCGCTCGACGAGCTCGACCGACCGGACGTCGTCATCCTCGACGTGACCCCCGCCGCGGCCGCGCGGATCGCCGGCGACCGGATCCCGGCACGCGTGTCGCGGGCGCTGCGGCGCTACCGGACGGCGCCGGGCACGTTCAAGGTGGAGTTCGCCGTCGAGGGCGGCGTGCCGTGGACGTACGAGCCGACCCGGCGGGCGGGCACCGTGCACCTGGGCGGCACGATCGAGGAGATCGCCGCCGCCGAGCGGATGGTCTGCCGGGGTGGGATGCCCGAGCGGCCGTTCGTGCTGCTGTGCCAGCAGTACCTCGCCGACCCGACCCGTTCGGCCGGGGACGTCCACCCGATCTACGCCTACGCCCACGTCCCGTCCGGGTACACCGGGGACGCGACCGCGGCGATCGAGGCGCAGATCGAGCGGTTCGCGCCCGGGTTCCGCGACCGGATCCTCGGACGCCACGTGCGCAGCACGACCGACACCGCCGCGGCCAACGCGAACCTCGTCGGCGGAGACATCGTCGGCGGGGCCAACGACGCGCTGCAGATGGTGTTCCGGCCCCGTCCGGCGCTCGATCCGTACGCGCTCGGCGCCCCCGGGCTCTACCTCTGCTCGGCGTCGACGCCGCCCGGGGCCGGGGCCCACGGGATGTGTGGCTACAACGCGGCGACGTCGGCGCTGCGTCACCTGGGGGCCGGGGGCCCCGCCACCGCCGCGGGGCGCGGCGCCGACGGTTGGTGACGGTCCGCGGCGGGCCTCCCGCCCGCCGCGGAGCCGATCGCTCACGCCGTGGTCGGCGTGCCTTCCGTCGTGACGGACTCGGCGGGCTCGGCCTCGGCCTCGGCCTCGCCGGGCGGCGTCGAGGACGGGGCGGCGGCGACCTCGGGCGCCCGCTCGTGGACCTCGATCGCGACCTTGCGAGGCCGGGACGCCTCGGGCTTGGGGATGCGGACCTCGAGGACGCCGTCCTGGAACGACGCGCCGATCGCATCCGGATCGACGCCCTCGGGCAGGGCGATCCGGCGACGCAGCTCACCGGACGCCCGCTCGAGCCGCACGACGCCCTCGGCGGAGGAGCGCCGCCCGAGCGTGCGCCGACCCCCGAGCGTCAGGACGTCGTCCTCGACCTCGACGACGAGGTCCTCGCGCCGCACGCCGGGGAGGTCGGCGGTCAGGACGTAGGCGTCGTCCTGCTCGACGAGGTCGACGGCGGGCCGCCACGGGGTCGTGGCGCGCGCGGCGGTCGGCTCGAACCACGACGCGAACACGTCGTCGACCTGGCGCTGCAGGGCGCCGAGCTCACGGGCGGGACTCCAACGAACGATGGCCATGGGGCGAACCTCCTGGTCGGGTGTGCTGTCTGAGAAGCAGTATGAAATCTAAGTGTGTGGTTGTCAAGTCTTGTGCGTCTCCGGTTCGAGATCGGCGGGGCGTGGGGACGGGAGGGGGCCGGCGGCCTACGATGGCCCGATGCCCGTCGACCCCGCCGCCCCGAGCCTCGACGCCCCGCCGCGCCCCGCCGCCGAGCGTCCGCGCCGGGCGTTCCGGATCGAGGCGACGGGGGAGGACGATCTGCACCGCGCCCGGGCCGGCGTCATCGAGACCGCCCACGGCCCGATCCGGACGCCGACGTTCGTGCCGCTGGCGACGAAGGCGACCGTCCGCACGCTCCTGCCCGCCGAGGTCGCCGAGCTCGGGTTCGACATCGTCCTGGGCAACACGTTCCACCTCATGCTCCAGCCCGGGCACGAGCTCATCCGCCACCACGGCGGGCTCCACCGGTTCATGGGGTGGGACGGGCCGATCATCACCGACTCCGGCGGGTTCCAGGTGTTCTCGATGGGGCACGGGACCGTCGCCGACGAGATCAAGGGCCGCCGCGGCCGCAAGGGCCAGGACGCGCCCGCCGGATCCAGGTCGCACGCCCGGATCGAGTCGATCGAGGAGGAGGGCGTCGCGTTCCGCTCCTACGTCGACGGATCGCGGCGGTTCCTGTCGCCCGAGACGTCGATGGAGGTCCAAGCGGCGCTCGGCACCGATCTGGCGGTCGTCTTCGACGAGTGCACGCCGTTCAACGTCGAGCGCGACTACACCGCCCGCTCGACCGAGCGCACGCACCGCTGGCTCGAGCGCTGCCTCACGTGGCACGAGCGACACGCGCCCGGCTGGCAGCTCGTCTACGGCATCGTGCAGGGCGGGGTGTACGACGACCTGCGGCGCGAGGCGTGTCAGGTCGTCGCCGCGTCGCGCTGCGACGCGATCGCCATCGGCGGGTCGCTCGGTGCGCACAAGGACCAGATGTACGAGGTCGTCGACTGGTCGACGGCCGAGCTCCACCGCGCCGCGCCGGACAAGCCCCGGCACCTCCTCGGCATCGGCGACATCGACGACCTCGTCCGCGGCGTCGAGCTGGGCATCGACACGTTCGACTGCGCGATGCCCACCCGGATCGCCCGCCACGGCATGGTGCTCGTGCCCGAGCCGGACCGGCGCTGGCGGGTCGACCTGACCCAGGCGCGGTGGGCGACGAGCGACGAGCCGCTCTGCGACGGCTGCCCCTGCCCGGCGTGCGCGCACGGGTTCACCCGCGGCTACCTCCACTACCTCCTGCGCCACCGCGAGCTCACCGGCATGCGGCTGGCCACCCAGCACAACCTCGCGTTCGTCGCCCGCACGATGGCCGGCTTGCGCCGCGCGATCGTCGACGGGCGGCTGGCGGAGGAGGCCGCGGAGCTGCGGGCCGGCAGGCTGCCGTAGCGCGGGCTACGGGGCGTTCTGGTCGATGAGCTTGCGCAGGTCGTCGACGATCTGGTTGGGCGTGTCGCCGACGACCCGACGGACCTCCGGCGCGACCTTCTCGCCCACGACCCAGTACACGGTGCCGCCGACGATCGCCGCGAGGACGAGCAGGACGAGGACCGCCCGGACGAACCGCCCGAAGCACCCCAGGCCGCGCCGCCGGCGCGGCGCGGCGCGGCGCGGCTCCTGATCCCAGTTCGGCGGCGCGGCGCCGCGCCGGGCCGGCGCGACGCCCGGGTCGGGCTGGGCGCGCCGCGGCTCGCGTGCGGTGCGACGCGGGACCGCCGGCTGGTCGGCGGTGGCGGGGCGCCGGGCGGCACCGGGGCCCGGTTGCAGCATCGTGCGCTCGGCCGGGTCCTCGGGCTCCTCGTCGGGCACGAAGTCCCGGGCCATGCTCTCGGCCGCGTCCCGCGGGACGATCGCGGTGACCCCGGTCGCCGGGCCGCTGCGCACCGTCCTGGTCGGGCCGTCCGCGGGCGGGTCGACGCCCTCGGCCGCCGCCTCCAGCGCCTCGGCGTACGCCTCCGCCGACGCGTAGCGGGCCTGCGGCTCGAGCGACAGCGCACGGTCGACGACGAGGCCCAGCTCCGGCGACACCTCGGCGTTGAGCTGGTCGAGCAGCGGCGGGGCCTCGCGCTGCTGCTTCAGCGCGAGCTCGGCGAGCGACTCGGCCTCGTACGGCAACCGGGCCGCGAGCAGCTGGTACGTGACGACGCCCAGGGCGTAGATGTCGGACGCCGGGCCGACGTCTCCGCCGGTGGCCTGCTCGGGGGCGAGGTAGCTGGCGGTGCCGACGACCGACCCGATCTGGGTGATCGACGACTCCTCGGCCATCGCCTTCGCGATCCCGAAGTCGGCGATCTTCACCGTGCCCGACTCCGCCAGCAGGATGTTGCCGGGCTTCACGTCGCGGTGGATGACGCCGTTGCGGTGGGCGTACCCGAGCCCGCGGGCGGCCTGGCCGACGATCGACGTCGCCTCCGGCACCGACAGGTATCCTCGGTCGCGCAGCAGCTCGGCGCCGGACTGGCCGCGCACCGCCTCCATGACGATGAAGTACCGGCCGGAGTCGTCGTCGAACCCGAAGTCGAAGACCTGGACGATGTTGTTGTGGACGAGCCGCGCGGCGGCGAGCGCCTCGCGCCGGAACCGCGACACGAACTGGCGGTCGTCGGCCAGGTGCTCGGCGAGGAGCTTGACGGCGACGTGCCGCTCGAGCCGGCGGTCGAACGCCAGCCGGACGGTCGACATCCCGCCGGCGCCGAGCCGGTCGCCGATCTCGTAGCGGCCCGCGAGGACGTCGTCGCTCACCGGTCACCCCGGTCCAGGCCCGGACCGCGGGGCGGCGCGGCGCGACGATCGCGCGGGCCCTGCCCCTCGCGGGACCGCTTGGGCTGCGCGTCGTCGGGGCGGGGCCGACTCCGCAACCCCGACGCGGTGCCGTCCCCGCGCAGCGCGTCGCCGCTCGTCCCCGGATCCGGCTCGAATCCTCCCGAGCCGTCGTCCTCGTCGTCGCCCTCGTCGTCGGGATCGTCGGGCGGCAGGTCCTCCGGCGCGGTGTAGGTCGGGGTCGTGGGGGTCGTCTCGGTGGTCGTCGTCGGGACCGTCGGCGTGGTGGCCGTCGTGGTCTCCGGCGGGACCGTCTCGGTCGTCGTCGTGTCGGTCGAGGGCTCCTCCTCGCACGCGACCTTCACCCGGCTCTCCAGCAGCGCGAACCCCTGCTCCAGGCTGTCGACGACGCCACCGTCGACCGACGCCGGGAGCTGCTCGATCCGGTTGCGGCCCAGCTCGATCGTGCGGGTCGCGTCCCCGCAACGGCCCGAGGCCACCGCGCGCTCGATGCGGGTCAGCTCGCTCCGCAGCGCATCGGCGGAGGAGGCGTCGAGACGGCCGCCGTCCCCGCAGCCGACGAGGGCGAGCGCGCCGCAGAGCGCCAAGGGGGGGACGGGTCGCAGGAGGCGCATGGCGAGGCGTGCCCGCAGGCTACCGACCGACCTTCAGGCGTTCCGCAAGACCGTCGGGCAACCCGGCGTCGCGGATCGCCTTGGCCGCGCCGGCGACGTCGTACGTCACGCGGCGCCAGGTGGCCCGGCCCTCGTCCGGGTCGAGCTGCAGCCACGACGCCCGCGGGTCCTCGTCGCGCGGCTGCCCGACGCTGCCGGGGTTGAGCAGCCACCGCCGGGCGCCGAGGACGACCTCCTCGCCGTCGCCACGCCGCGTCCCGACGACGGGGGCCCGGCCGTCCTGCGCGAACGACAGCGCGATGTGGCTGTGGCCGATGAGCGCGACCTGCTCGTCGAAGCTCGCCAGAGACCGCTCCGCCTGGTCGCCGTTGAGCACGTACTCCCAGACCGGGTGCAGCGGGCTGCCGTGGGCGAGGACGCAGCCGTGGACGATGCCCGACGGGCTCAGCGTCGTCAGCCACTCCCGGTGCTCGTCGCGCAGCGCGTCGCGGGTCCACGCCGCGGCGGTGGCCGCGTCCGGCGAGAACTGCTCCGAGGAGAGCGTGCCGAGGGCGACGAGGTCGTGGTTGCCTGCGAGCGAGTGGGTCGCGAACCGTCGCACCGTGGCGCAGCAGCCGTTGGGATCGGCGCCGTAGCCGACGACGTCGCCCAGGCACCACACCTGCTCGCAGCCCCGGTCGTCGATGTCGGCGAGGACCGCGTCGAGCGCGTGACGGTTGGCGTGGATGTCGGAGACGACGGCGACGTGCATACTCGGGGTGATGGTGCGCTCGGACAGGCCGCTGATCGCGGTGGCGGCGACGGTGCTGGCGGCCGGTGGAGCGGCGGCGGTCCTGCGACCGGTCCGGAGACCCGTCCGGGAGCCGATCGATCCGGGATCGTACTTCACGTCCGGGCAACGCCGCCGGGCGCGCCGCTACCGCCGACCGCAGGCCGCGACCGGGCTCGTCGCGTTCGCCGCCGAGGCCGGGACGATGGCCGCGCTCGCACGGCGGTGGCCCGCGCCGGTCGTCGGTCGGACGACCGGCGGACCCGGCGGCCTGCGCGCGGTGACGGCGGGCGCGGGGGCGGGGGCGGCGGTGACGACCGCGGTCGGCGCGTCGTCGCTTCCCCTCGCGGCGCTGTCGCGCCGTCGGGCGGTGCGGGTGGGCCTGGCGACCGGCAGCTGGGCGCTGTGGCGGTCCGACGTCGTCCGCTCGACCGCGCTGTCGGCCGTCGGCGGGGCCGTCGTCGGCGGCGGCGTCGCGGGGATGCAGCGGCGCTGGCCCACGCACTGGTGGGCGCCGGCGGCCGCCGGGGCGACCGGCCTGTCGGCGCTGCTGGGGTTCCTCGCGCCGGTCCTCCTCGAGCCGCTGTTCGGGCGCACCGAGCCGTTGGGGGAGGGCCCGCTGCTCGAGGGGATCCACGAGGTGGCCGAGCGGGCCGGCACGCCGATCGGCCGGGTCCTCGTGTCGGACGCCAGCCGTCGCACCACCGCGGTCAACGCCTACGTCAGCGGCTACGGGCGGTCGCGCCGCGTCGTCCTGTGGGACACGCTGTCGGACGGCTACCCGGTCGAGCAGGTGCTGTTCGTCGTCGCCCACGAGCTGTCGCACGTCGCCCACCGCGACGTCCTGCGCAACCTCGCGTTCCTCGCGGCGATCGCGCCGGTCGGGCTCTGGGCCACGGCGGCGATCGGTCGGGCGTGGACGCCGCGCGACGTCGCGGGGGACGACCTCGCCGACCGGTCCGCGCCGACCGGTCCGGGCGACGTCGCCGATCCCGGGGGCGGTGGGCCGGACCACGGCGCCGCGGCGGGCGTCGACGCGTCGGTCGGTGGTCCTGCCGCCGGTCGCGCGCCCGCCGGGACGGCGGCCCCCGCCCCGGCCTCGGTCCCCGCGATCCTCGCCGCCGGGTCGGTGGTCGGCCTCGTCGTCGCGCCCGCGATGGCGTGGCTGTCGCGGACCGTCGAGCGGCGCGCCGACGACGACGCCCTGCGGTGGGCTCCGGAGCCGGCGGCGATGATCCCGTTCTTCCAGGGGATCGTCCTGCAGAACCTCGCCGACCCCGCCCCGCGCGGCCCGTCGCGGCTGCTCGGACGGCTCCTCTCGACGCACCCGCCGGTCGCCGAGCGGATCGGGGCCGCCGTCGCGCACGCCCGGTCCCAGGGCCGACCGCTGCCCGCCGCGGTCCCCTTGGCCGACCGTCCGACGCTCGCCCACGGACCGCCAGCGACGTGCGGGTGACGCTCGTCGCGGTGGGCCGGACCCGCGCGCCGTACCTCGACGACGTGGCCCACTACGAGAAGCTCCTGCGGCCCTACGTCAAGCTCGACACGGTCGAGCTGCGCGACGACGCGGACGCCGCCCAGGTCGCCCGACGGGTGCCCGACCGCGCCCACTGCGTGCTGCTCGCGATCGACGCGCCGACCCGCGACAGCGTCACGCAGGCCACGTGGCTGGAGGAGCGGCGGGCGAGCGGGCGGGACCTCTGCTTCGTCATCGGCGGCGCCGACGGGCTCGACCTCGACCGGGCCGACGAGCGACTGTCGTTCGGCCCGGTCACGCTGCCGCACCAGCTCGCCCGCGTCATCGTCCTCGAGCAGCTGTACCGGGCGCACCGGATCCTGCGCGGCGAGCCGTACCACCACTGAGCGGCGGGCCGTCCCGGGTCCTATCGTTGTGGCCACCGTGACCGACGCCCCGACCGCCCCGCCGCTGCAGCGCCTCCGCGACCTCCTCGACGACGCGGTCCTCGCGGTCACCGGCGGCGAGCGACCCCCGTCGTCCCCGGCGCTCGACCGGCCGAAGCAGGCGGCCCACGGCGACTTCGCCACGAACGCGGCGATGATGCTGCCGAAGATCGTCGGCGCGGCGCCGCCGATGATCGCCGAGCGCCTGTCGGTCGCCCTGACCGAGCACCTCGGTGGCGACCTCGACGACGTGTCGGTCGCCGGCCCCGGGTTCCTCAACCTGCGGATGTCGGACCGTTGGCTCGACGCCGCCCTGGCCGAGGTCGAGGCGGCGGGCCGCTCGTTCGCCACCGGGACCCCGGGCACGCGCGAGTCGATCCACCTGGAGTTCGTGTCGAACAACCCGACCGGGCCGGTCCACATCGGCGGCGCGCGCGGGGCGGCGTTCGGGTCGGCGCTCGCGAGCCTGCTGGAGCTCCACGGCCACCCGGTCCACCGCGAGTACTACGTCAACGACTTCGGCAACCAGGTCCAGCTGTTCGGGGCGTCGCTGCAGGCGCGGGCGCGGGGCGAGGAGGTGCCCGAGGACGGCTACCGCGGGGACTACGTCGCCGAGGTCGCCGCCCGGATCCCCGACGCCGCGACGCGTTCCGTCGACGAGGTCGCGACCGAGGGCATCGCGCTCATGGTGGCCCAGCAGCGGGCGTCGCTCGAGCGGTTCCGCACGACGTTCGACCGCTGGTTCAGCGAGCGCTCGCTCCACGCGCCGGCCGACGGCGCCACGAGCAGCCCGGTCGACGACGCGTTCGCGGTGCTCGCCGAGCAGGGCCGCACGTACGAGCAGGAGGGCGCGCTCTACCTGCGCACGACCGACTCCGGCGACGACAAGGACCGGGTGCTCGTGCGGTCCGACGGTCGGCCGACGTACTTCGCGTCGGATGTCGCCTACCACCACGACAAGCGCACCCGCGGGTTCGCCCGCGTCATCGACGTGCTCGGCGCCGACCACCACGGCTACGTCGCCCGCGTCGAGGCGGCGTTCGAGGCGCTCGGCGGCGACCGCGACGCGATCGAGCTGCTCATCACGCAGTTCGTCAACCTCTTCGAGAACGGCGAGCGGGCGAAGATGAGCAAGCGCGCCGGCGAGTTCGTCGCGCTCGACGACCTCGTCGACGACATCGGCGTCGACGCGGCCCGCTGGTACCTCCTGGCGCGCTCGCACGACACGACGATCGACCTGGACCTGGCCGACGCCCGCGAGCAGTCCGCCGAGAACCCCGTCTACTACGTCCAGTACGCCCACGCCCGGATCCGCTCGATCCTCCAGCGCGGCCGCGACGGCGAGGTCACCGGTGCGCGGACCGGCGAGGGCGCGGGTGACGACGAGGGGTCCGCCGACGCCGTCGGTGCGACCGACGGCGTCGGGGACGCGGCGACGGCGGGTGGGGGCGACGGGGCCACCACCGGGTCGGCCTACGTCGCCGCCGAGCGCGAGCTGCTCTTGGCCCTGCTCGCGTGGCCCGACGAGGTGGCCGAGGCCGCGACGCGACGCGCCCCGCACCGGATCGCCACGTACCTGCTGGCCCTCGCCCGCCAGTACTCGGCGTTCTACCGTGACTGCCCGGTGCTCGCCGAGGGCGTGCCGGCCGACGTCCGCGCCCGCCGCCTGAGCCTGTGCTCGGCCACCGCCGACGTCATCGCCGCCGGCCTGGGCGTGCTCGGCGTCGACGCCCCCGAGCGGATGTAGGACGGGCGGTCGGGGCGACCGGCCCCGACCGTTCCGCTAGCGCTCGAAGAACCGGATGACGCCGTCCAGGCCGAGGGCGTCGGCCGCGCCGCGCGCCTCGGACGCGAGCTTGTACATCTCGTGGTTGGCGACGAGCCAGCCCACGGCGATGAGGAGCACGCCGCTGATCACGCTGATCCAGCGGTAGTGGTCGCGCACGATCCGGGCGGCGCCCGTCACCCGCTCGAACGCCAGGGCGGCGGCGAGGAAGGGGACCGCGAGCCCCAGGCCGTAGGCGAGGAGGAGGAACGCCCCGCCGCCGACGCCGTCCTGGGCGGCCGCGGCACCGAGGATCGCCCCGAGGATCGGGCCGGTGCACGGGGTCCAGGCGACGGCGAACGCCATCCCCGCCACGAACGGCCCACCCGCCCCGGCGCGACGCAGCATCGCCTCGGAGCGCAACGTCACGTTCAACCGGTCGACGAACGGCATGAGCAGGAAGAGCGCGCCCATGAGGATGAGGAGCGCCCCGGCGACGGTCTCGATCGTGCGGATCGACCCGAGCAACGGCGCGCCGATGCCGTTGGCGAACAGCCCGAGCGCGACGAAGACGAGCACGAAGCTCAGGCAGAACAGCAGCGCGGGGGGGAGGATCGCGCCGAACCGGCGCTCGGCGGCGGGCCGCAGGCTCTCGCCGCCGCTGAGCACCGACAGGTACCCGGGCACCAGGGGCAGCACGCACGGCGACGCGAACGACAACAACCCGGCCGCGAACGCGCTGAACACCGTGACGCTCACGGCCGCGCGACCCCGTCGGTCGTCGTGGGCGTCACCGGCGTCGCTCCACGGCGGTGCTCACCGGTACCGCTCGAGATCGGCGTCGATCCGGCGCTGGTCGTCGGCGGACGGGCCGTCCTCGTGGGGTCCTCGGTCGGTGGCGGGCGCCCCGGCGTCGACGGGAGGCGCGCTCCCGGCCGACGGAGGCCCCGGCTCGGAGCCGCCGCTCGCCGACGCCCGGTCGGAGCCCGTCGCCGGGCCGCCGTCGCCGACCCGGGCGGCGGACGCCGGTCCATCGCCCCACGCCGCCGCCGCGTCCCCGGTCGGGGCGCGCCGTCGCCACCGCCGGACGAGGACGAGCAGCAGCGCGAGGCCCAGGACGAGGGCGCCTGCCGGGAGCGCCCAGCGCAACGTCCTCGCGTTCGACGGCGGGTCGATGAGCACCGACTCGCCGTAGATCGCCACCATCTCGTCGAGCACCTGCTGCTTCGTCAGGCCGCGGGCGATGAGCCGCTCGATCGCGTCGCGCTCGTCCTCCGCCTGCGGCGCCTCGGACTGGTTGAGCGGCGTGCCGCACGTGACGCACATGAGCTCCCGCTCGACCTCGGGGAAGGTCGTCCGTGGCGCTTGCGCCGAGACGGGGGAGGCGAGGACGGCGAGCAGGAGCGCCGTGAGCAGGGCGAGCAGCGGCAGACGGCGTGGAGTCGTCGGGAGCGGTCGCCGCGCGCCCGTCCGCGGCGGGTCGGTCGCCGGAGCGACGTGGTCGAACGGTCCGCCCGCGTGGGCGACCCGACCGACGCGCGGACCTGCCGCCGTCCGAGTGAAGGCGGACGAGCGGGTCATCGCGCGGCCAGCACCTCGTCGGGCACGCCGGCGCGGCGCAGCGACGCCTCGAGGAACTCCTCCGTGACCTCGCCGCGGAAGATCCCGCGGATCCGGCCCCGGGCGTCGATGATCACCGTCTCGGGCACCCGCAGCGCGCCGTACTCGAGCGCGAGCGCGCTGTCGGGATCGCGGACCGACGGGTAGGTCATGCCGTGCTTGCGGACGAACGCCAGGCTCTTCTCGGGGTCGTCGCGGTTGGTGACGCCCCACACGGTCCCGACCTTCGCCCGCTGCAGGCGCTCGTGGATCCGCTGGAGCACCGGCACCTCGGCCTCGCACGGGATGCACCACGACCCCCACACGTTGAGGACGACGACCTGGCCGCGCAGGTCGGCGAGCCGCTGCGTCCCCTCGGCGCCCAGCCGCGGCATCGGTCGGTCGGCGCCGGGGGCGGTCACGACCCGGCCCGCCTGCACCTGCGCGTCGATCGAGTCGCGCGTCTCCTCGCCCGGCGCGGAGCGGCCCATCGCGTACGCGAGCAGGCCGATGAGCGCGACGATGACGACGCCCAGCAGGATCGGCACGGTGGAACGGCGCATCCCGGTGAACGGTAGACGTCCGCCGTCGCGACCGACGTGACGCCGGTCCGGCCGGCGCGGTAAGGTGCACGAACCTGCGGTGGTAGCTCAGTTGGTAGAGCATCAGCTTCCCAAGCTGAGGGTCGCGAGTTCGAGCCTCGTCCGCCGCTTGACCTGAAGGCCCCGCTCCGGCGGGGCCTTCTGCGTTGGTCGGGGTGGCTCGCGTGCGGATCGCGGCTCGCGTGCGGATCTCGTGATGATGCGCCGGTGGCCGTGGTTGATGAAGTCTTCCGCATGGGCGCCGCAAACGCATTTGATGAATCGCGTGGACGTCCACGGCGTTTGATACAAACGTCGATTCATGAGCAATGATCCAGTCGCAGCCATCGACGCGCGCATCGCCGAGTTGGAGGAGGGCATCCGACCGACGAACGAGCAGATCGAGGAGCTCCGGTCCAGCATCCAGGGCACGCACGAGGAGATCGCCCGCCTGCAGGCGGCCAAGGCGGTGATCGAGGGGCGGGCCCCCGCCGTGCAGCAGCGTCCGTCGCAGCGGCCGCGCGGCACCCGCAGTCGCGGCCCGTCGGTGTCGGAGGATCGGGTCCTGTCGCTCATCGCCGAGCACCCCGACGGCATGACGAAGAAGCAGATCGCCGAGGCGCTCGGCGTCGTCGTCGCCACCGCCGACGCACGCATCAAGTCGTTGCTCAAGGCCGACCGGATCCGCGAGGCGGGGGAGCGGCGCCCGGCCGGTGGGGTCGGTCGCGCGTCCAAGGTCTACGCCGCGAATTGATCGAACGCCGTTGACGTCAAGGTCCGCGGCGCCTCGTGTCCGCGGCCCACGTCGAGCGACGCGACGACGTCGTGCGGACGCCCACCGGCGTTGAGGTCAAGCTCGACGTCGCTGTTTCGTCATCGTCTCCGGTCGACGGGCGCCACACGCAACCACGAGCGCGTCACGCGACCACGAGCGCGTCACGCGAGCACGATCTCGCGCACCGGCACGCCGAACTCGGCGGCCGCGACGTCGACCGCATCGCGCCGGTCCCGCCCGTCGCCCGCGGCGTGGCGCGCCACGACCACCCGCTCGGCGGCGTAGGTCCGCAGGCCGTCCGACACGGCGCGTGCCGGATCGGCCGGTCCGATGTGGCCGTTGGCGGCGATCCCGCGGTCGTGCAGCGCCTCGACGGTGTCGTGCACGGCGCGCTCGGCGTGGCGGATCGCCGGCCCGGGGTTGCCGAACGACCCCGGTCGGTCGTCGGCGTCGACCGCGGGGGCGATGACGAGCACCGCCCGGTCGCCGTCGTCGGGGATGCCGTCGAGCGCCTCGTCGAGCCGGTCGGCGGGCACCGCCTCGGTGGCGACGAGCAGGACGCGATGGTCGCCCTCCGGCCCCCGCCACGCCGCTGGCACCGGCACCTCGCCGGCGACCTCGGTGGTCCGGTGCGGGCGCCAGTCCTCCCGCAGTGGCAGCCCCGTCTCGTGCTCGACGAGCCCGTGGAGCTGCAGCTCGGCCTCCGCCTCGGGCCCCTCCCAGTCGGACGCGGCGGCGTAGTGGAAGATCGTGCGGACGAGGAGGAGCGTCGCGACGACGAGCGCGAGCAGCGCGACGACGAGGACCCATCCCGCCTCGGTGACGGCCGCGGTGACGGCCACCGCGACCGCTCCCAGCAGCAGGGCCGTGAACCGGACGAGCAGCAACGCGATCACCTCCTCCGACGGGGCTCCCCGCCGGTCGGCTTGCGCCGTCGGATCGCCGACGGCCTCGACCGACGACTACCCGCCGTCGGTCCCGGCCATGCATCACGGCCCGCCGGTCCGTCCGCTCAGGCCAGGCTCGGCGCTCCCTGCGGCAGCTCGGCCAGCGCGCGGTCGCGCTCCTCGGCCGAGAAGCCCGGGTTCTCGAGGTTGCCGGCGAGGTACTCGTCGTAGGCCGCCAGGTCGAAGTGGCCGTGGCCGGAGAGCAGGAAGAGGATCACCCGCTCCTCGCCCGCCGCGTCGGCGGCCTCGGCCTCGATGAGCGCCGAGCGGATCGCGTGCGCCGACTCGGGGGCGGGGATGATGCCCTCGGCGCGGGCGAACGTCAACGCCGCCTCGAACGTCTCGTTCTGCGCGACCGCGCGCGCCTCGACCTCGCCCTTCGCCACGAGCGCCGACAACAGCGGGGCCATGCCGTGGTACCGCAGCCCGCCGGCGTGCACCGGCGGCGGCACGAACCCGTGGCCGAGGGTGTGCATCGGCAGCAGCGGCGTCAGGCCGGACGCGTCGCCGAAGTCGTACCCGTACACGCCCTGGGTGAGCGTCGGGCACGCCATCGGCTCGGTCGCCACGAACCGCGTCGTCAGCCCGCGGCGCTGCTTCTCGCGCCACCACGGGAACGCGATCCCCGCGAAGTTCGATCCGCCACCGGCGGACGCGACGACGACGTCCGGGGTCTCGTCGACGAGCGCGAGCTGCGCGATCGTCTCCTGCCCGATCACCGTCTGGTGCAGCAGCACGTGGTTGAGCACCGACCCCAGCGAGTAGCTCGTGTCGGGGCGCTGCGCGGCGAGCTCGACCGCCTCGCTGATCGCGATCCCCAGCGACCCGGTGCGGTGGTCGGCGTTGGCGCGGCCGGCCTCGGTGCGGTCGCTCGGCGACCGGTGCACCTCGGCGCCCCACGTGCGCATCATCGACCGGCGGTACGGCTTCTGGTCGTACGACGACCCGACCATGTACACCTCGACCTCCAGGCCGAAGAGCCCGGCGGCGAAGCTCAGCGCGCTGCCCCACTGACCGGCGCCGGTCTCGGTGGTGAGCTTCGTGATCCCGGCCTGCTGGTTGGCGTACGCCTGCGCGACCGCCGAGTTGGGCTTGTGCGACCCGGCGGGGGAGACGCCCTCGTACTTGTAGTAGATCCGCGACCGGGTCCCGACCGCCCGCTCCAGGCGCCTGGCCCGGTACATCGGGGTCGGCCGCCACAGGCCCAGCGCCTCGCGGACCTCGTCGGGGATCGCGATCTCGTGCTCGGCGGAGGCCTCCTGCTCGATGACCTGCGGCGGGAAGAGCGCCGCCAGGTCGTCGGGGCCGGCGGGCTGCATCGTCCCCGGGTGCAGCGGCGGCAGCGCGCCACCGGGGATCTCGGGCAGCAGGTTGATCCAGTGCGTCGGGATCTCGTCCTCGCGCAGCAGGATCTTCGTCGGCACGTCGGGCATCGCGTCGGTCTCCTCGGGATCGTCGGATCGGTCCGGTCGATCCTACGTCCGGGCGACGGGAAGGGGGAGGGGCGGCCGGTCAGTCCGCCGCGTCGGCGGCGAGCCGCCGACGCATCGCCTCATGGTCCGCGCGGTCGGCGATCGTGCCGGACAGCACGGCGGCGTGGACGGCACGGGCGATGTCGGCGCCGACGACCGTGGCGGTGCCGGCGAACGGCACCCCGCCACCGACGGGCACGGCGACGCACACCGCGTCGGTCGGGGTGCCGGTCGCCCAACCGTCGTGGTTGCGCGCCCCGATCCGGGCGTCGGCGAGCGCCTGGGCCTTGGCCTCGACCACCGTCTGCATCGCCCCGACGAGGGCGGCGTCGTCGAGCGGCGCGTCGACCTCGACGAGCAGGTTGATGGTGCCCGCCGGACCCCAGTCCGGTGGACGCTCACCGGCCGCGGCCACCGCCCGCCCGACGCCGACGGTGGCGTGCACGCGCGCCCGCCCGTGGACGGCCCGCTCGACCCGACGCACGTCGACCCCGGTGAGCATGCCGACCGTCGGGCCGGGCAGCCCGAGCGCGGAGGCCCGCTCGGCCAGGTCCTCCGCCGGGTCGCGGCGGGCGTAGTCGTTCTCGACCGTGACGCAGAGCCACGACCGGGCGAGGCCCAGGCCGCCGCCGAGCACCGCGGTGCTCAGCACCCACCGCTCGCCGCCCAGGTCGACGACGAGTGGCCGGATCGCGTCGGCGGGGTCGGCGAGGACCGTGTCGAGCGACGCCACCCGCGGCGCGTCCGGCCAGCGAGGCGGTGACGTCATGGCCACGTGTATAGCGGGTGGACGGCCGGAACCGCGCGCCGTAGAGTGGTTCCGCCCCAGACCATTCGTGCACAAAGGATTCCCTCATGTCCTCTGCCACCGCCACCGACAACATGCTCATGACCGAGACGCCGGAGGCCGGCCGCGAGCTCGCGATCAAGCTCGCCCGGCTGTCGATCAAGGCGACGCAGCCCGACGCCGACGTGCGCGGGGCGCTGCGTCCCGACTACGCCGAGAACGCGACCGACCTCATCGCGGTCGCCCAGGTCATCGCGACCGAGTTCGCCACCATCGCGGCCGCCAACCGCTACTGGGCGGACTGAGGCGGGCGTGACGGCGACGGCCGGGGCGCGGATCGCGGAGCAGCCGTGCTTCGCGATCCACAGCACGGCCCGGGCGATCGCCCGGGCCTACCGGCCGTTGCTCGAGCCGCTCGGGCTGACCTACCCGCAGTACGTCGTGATGATGCTGCTGTGGGAGCGGGACGGCGTCGACCAGCGCACCCTCGCGGCGGGGGCGCACCTGGACCCGGCCACGCTGACCCCGGTGCTCCAGCGCCTGGAGCGCCGCGGCCTCCTCGTCCGGGGACGGTCGACGGACGACGAGCGTCGGCTCGTCATCACCCTCACCGCGGCGGGCCGTGCCCTGCGGCGCGACGCGGCCCACGTCCCCGACGCGATGCTCTGCCAGGTCGGGCTCCGACCCGACCAGGAGGCCGCGCTGCGCGAGATCTGCGCCCTGATCGTCACGACGCTCGACGGCGACCCGACGGAGCGCGGCGGGTAGCCGCCGCGCCGCACCACCGACGCGTCCCGTCCGGCCGCAGCGCACGGTCGCGGAGGAGGAGGGTCGGGACGGCGCGGTCCCGGCACCCGCGGGCGAGGTCCCGCGCCCGGTACTCGACGGCGAGCACCCGGGGGCCGTAGCGCGCGACGTAGCGGTGGCACTCGCGGTACCGGACGCACTCCTCGGCGACGACGAAGTCGAACCCGAGCCGGCGCCCGTCGATCTGCGGCGTGTTCTTCTGGGCGACCGCCAGGCCCACCCGGTGCGCGTCCCGCACGATGAGCCGGGCGAACGCCGTCGCGTGCCGGCGGCGCAGCAGCCCGTGGCTGCGCGTGTAGGAGTCGAGGTTGTCGAACTCGACGGCGTCGAACCCGTCGGCCGCGCACCGGCGGGTCCACCGCGCCACGATCCGGGCGATCGCTCGCCGCCGACGGTCGGTGCGCAGGTCGAGCAGCCGTTCGTTCCAGGCCTCGTCGATCACCGCGCGACCGCGCCGTCGCAGCACGAGCGACGGCCGACGCCGCCACACGCCGCCCTCGCCCGGCTGGGTCTGGAACGCGTTGACGTAGCAGACGGAGTAGGCCCCGGCGGGCGGCGGCGCCTGCCGGTCGCGCACGACGATCCCGATCCCGTCGGGCACGTCCCGCGGCCCGCCGAGCTGGTAGTCGAACCCGACCCCGGTCGGCAGCGGACGGGGGACCGTGGTCGACGCCGCGCGCGCCGACGGGGCGACGCCCGGCGCGACGGCGGGCAGGAGCATCGACGCCGACACCGCGAGCGCTATCCGGACGGCCGGACCCGAGGGCCTGCGGGGGAGACGCGACGGCACGCGCGCATCGTAGAGCGGGCTGGGCCGCGGAGCACCGGCCGGGCTCCGTCGGCGGGCGCGCTATGGTCCGGGGCGAGTCGAAACGACCCTCGCCAACCGAGGGCCAGGGAATCCGGTCGAAGCCCGGAGCTGGCGCGCAGCGGTAGGGGTGTGGGGGATCGCCAGAAGGCCACTGGGCCACGTGTCGCCACATCGCGGCACGTCCCGGGAAGGCGGCGCTCCCCGATCCACCCGAGCCCGAAGACCTGTCGACTCCCCGCCGGAGCCTCCGGTGGGACCGACACCACGCGGCCTCGCGATCCGGCCGCCGGCGAAGGGAGAGCACCCATGGTCCGTACCGCCGTCATCGGCCTCGTCCCCATCGGGGTCGATCGAGAGCCCCTGCACCTGCAGGCGGTCCCCGCATGAGCACCCGCGAGCACCGGGACCCGGCCGTCACGAGCGCCGCCCCGGCGGGGCCGCGCGTCCTCGACCGCCTGCCCGCCCTGTCCACCACCGGGGTCGGCAGCCTGCCGTTCCCGACCGCCGACGAGGCCGCCCGGCACGCCGTGCGCGGCTACGACCTGCCGTTCCTGCCGCAGATGCCCCGGCACGACGGCGACATGGTCGCCGAGTGGCTCGGCGCCGCGACCCCGTGCGGGTGGACGAGCGAGCGCGACCGCGAGCGCCCGTTCGCGTGGGATGCGACGGTCGCCGCGCTCGCCGCCCGTCCGCCGGAGCACGGGCTGGTGAAGCTCCAGGTCACCGGTCCGGTGACGCTCGCCACCGCGCTGGAGCGGGGAGCCGGTCGCGCCGGCGCGCGCGCAGACGTCGTGCACGTCGCACGCGAGATCGGCGCGTGGCTCGCGGCGAACGTCCGTGAGCAGGTCGACGCGTTGCGCGGGCTGGGCCTGGACGCGCTCGTCGTCGTCGACGAGCCGGGCCTGGCGCGGTCCGGCATCGGTGACGCCGTCGACGTGTGGGACCCACTGGCCCGGGTGGCCGCGGCCTGGGGCCTGCACGTCTGCGGCGCGGTGCCGTGGGCGACGGTGCGGGCGGCGGACCCGGACGTCCTGTCGTTCGACGTCACCCGCTACGCGGTGGGCGGGGAGGGCGCGGCGGCGATCGGCGCGCTCGTCACCGGTGGATCCCGGATCGCGTGGGGCGCGATCGACCCGGTCGACCCCGGCGGCGCGGCGCCGGCCGTCAACCGGGTCGTCACCGCGATCGGGGCGTGCGCCGGCGAGCATCGGGACGTCGACCGGATCCTCGCCCGGTCCCTGCTCACGCCCGCCTGCGGCACCGGGCGCCTGTCGCCGCGCCGCGAGCGGCTCGTCGCGGCGACGCTCGCCGCCGCCGCCGACCTGGCGCGGACGGTGAGGGCCGCACGGACGCCACGAGGTCGCTAGGCGGCGCGAGGTGTCGCCGTGGGCGACGCGCGGCATCGCCCTATCGCCACAGGGGACGTTCGAAGCAGGGATGTCCTACCCTGGGACGATGGCCGGCCCCGCCTTCTACGACGAGCTCCGGGCCCTGCGCCTGGAGCGCCTGTTGGACGCGGCGGTGGAGATCATCACCGAGGAGGGCTGGGACGGGCTGAGCATGACCAAGGTCGCCCAGCGCTCCGGCATCCCCCGGCAGAGCCTCTACAAGGAGGTCGGCACGAAGGCCGAGCTCGGCGACGCCGTCGTGGCCCGCGAGGCGGAGCGGTTCCTGGCCGGGATGCGCGACGGCATAGCGGCCCACCCCGGGTCGACCGTCGACGGCGTCGGAGCCGCGGCGCGGTTCGCCCTGGAGTACGGCGAGACCAACGCCCTGCTCAAGGCGGTCCTCAGCCCCGGTCACGACGCCGCGCTGCTCGAGCCGCTCACGGTGCGCCCGGACGCCGTGCTGTCGCAGGCCACCCGGGCGGTGGCCGACGCGCTCGGCGATCTGCCCGAGGCCCTGGTCGACACCGTGGTCCGGCTGACCCTGAGCCACCTGCTGCAGCCGACGGTGAGCATCGACGAGGCCGTGGCCCGGATCGTGCGCACCGTCGGCGGGCACTAGGCCCCGGGCGTCAGAGGCCGCGCTCCTCCTCGATCATCGACTGCACGATCCGCCGGGCGCGGACGGCGGCGCGGTCGGCCTTGACGTTGACGTACCGCCGCGGGGCCTCGTCCTCGTCGAGGCAGCGCTGCATCGTCTCGATGACCGTCGTGTCGCGGTCGGACATCGCGTGGAACGTCTCGCCCAGCCGGAGGTCCGCGTCCGGGGCCACGGCGGAGCCCCGCCACGCCAGCTGCAGGAAGACGCGCGTCGACCGACGGGTCAGGGGCGTGAAGCCGTGCAGCCGCACGAGCTCGAACGTCGGACCCTCGGCGTCGAGGATCGTGTAGGTCTGCCGGTGCAGGCCGGGGGTGACGAACGCCCCCGTCTCGCGACGGCCGAACGCCTCGTCGGTGTCGAGGCCCGACGCCGCCGCCTCCCACGGGGCCAGGGGCGCCGGGGGCAGCTCGCGCACGTAGGACACCGACACCTCGGAGATCTCGACCTCCTCGAGCGGGGGCAGCGCCTCGATGCCGGGCGGCACCATCGCGGCGTGCATCTCGAAGACGTTCGTCAGGTCGAGGTAGTGCTCGTGGAGGAGCATGAAGCCCGCCGCGACGTCGCGGCGGCCACCGGTCGAGGACCAGCCCGATCGCGGCTCCAGCTCGGGGGTCGCCGGCGGCGGACGGAGCCGCGAGCCGCCCGGCGTGCCCATCCACACCCAGACGAACGGTCCGCTCAGGTGGACGGGGAAGGCCCGCACCCGGGCCCCGAGCGGCGGGTTGTCCTGGGACGGCACCAGCACGCACGTGCCGTCCGGGTCGTAGGTGCAGCCGTGGTAGCCGCACACCACGCGATCGCCGTCGCGGTGACCGGCGGACAGCGGGTAGGGCCGGTGCACGCAACGGTCCTCCAGCGCGGCGACCGAGCCGTCGGCCAGGCGGTAGAGGACGACGGGGACGTCCAGGATGCGCCGGGCGACCAGGCCGTCGCCCAGCTCGTCGAGCGTGGCGGCGACGTACCAGGATTCGCGGGGGAAGCTCATAGGTCCAGCACCAACTTCGTCGACAGGGATCGGGACACGCAGGTCATGATCGTGTCTCCCCGCTCACGATCCGACTTGGACAGCACGGAGTCACGGTGGTCGGGCGTGCCGTCGAGCACGTCGCATTCGCACGTCCCGCAGATGCCCTCCATGCAGGACCCGAGCACCTCGACGCCGGCCTGCTCGACCGCGTCGAAGATCGACGTGCCCTCCGGCACCGTGACGGTCACCCCCGACCGGGAGCACTCGACCTCGAACGCGTTGAGCGCGTCCGCGGACGCCTCCACCACCTTGGCCGCGAAGCGCTCGAGGTGGAGGCTGCCGTCCGGCCAGCCCGTGCACCCCTCCTCGACCGCGTCGAGGAGCGCCCCGGGGCCGCAGCAGTAGACCAGGGTGTCCGGTCGCGGCACGCCGAGCACCGACTCCAGGTCGAGCAGGCCCTTGGCGTCCTGGGGCCAGACCGTCACCCGGTCGTCGTCCTCGAGCCGGTCGAGGAACGCCATCGACTCCCGCGAGCGACCGCCGTACAGCAGGCTCCACTCGGCGCCCCGCGCCTCGGCGGCCTCGATCATCGCGAGGATCGGCGTGATGCCGATCCCGCCGGCGATGAACTGGTAGCGCGGCGATGCGACGAGCGGGAAGTGGTTGCGCGGACCGCGCACCCGGACGGTCGCGCCCTCCTGCAGGTTGTCGTGGACGAACGCCGATCCGCCCCGGCTCTGCGGGTCGCGGAGCACCCCGACCTTCCACGTCGACGCGTCCGTGGTGCTGCCGCACAGCGAGTACTGCCGCGTCAGGGACGGGCTGAGCATCAGATCCACGTGGGCGCCGGCGTTCCACGCCGGAAGGGGCGCGCCGGACGGCTCGGTGAGCGTGAGCTCGACGATGCCGTCGGCCACGTCACGGCGGGCCGCGACCTGCAGGTCGAGCTCGGTCTCCGTCGTCCTGGTGGCCCGGGCCGCGCGGGAGGCCTTGCGTGCGGGCTCGGCCGCGGCGGCCGCGGCCGGCTCGATGCGCGTCGTCGTCCGCGGCTCCTGACCGAGCGGCGTGAGGGTGACCATCATCTTCGTGTAGCCGCGGACGAAGTTCGACTGCGCGAACTCCGGCTCCTCGACGACCGCGATGTCCGCGAAGCGCGCCAGCAGCTCCTCCCACAGGATCCGGAGCTGCAGCTCGGCCAGCCGGCTGCCCATGCAGCGGTGGACGCCGATGCCGAACGAGAGGTGGTTGCGGGCGTTGGGCCGGCCGATGATGAAGTCGTCGGGGTTCTCGAACGTGCGCTCGTCCCGATTGGCCGACGCATACCACATCACGACCTTGTCGCCCTTGCGGATGAACTGGCCGTTGAGGACGGTGTCCTTCGCGGCGACCCGGCGCATGTAGGCCAGCGGCGTCTGCCAGCGGATGATCTCGTGGACGAGCTTCGGGACGAGGCCGTGGTCGGCCTTGAGGCGATCGAACTGCTCCGGGAAGCGGTTGAGGGCGTAGACGCCGCCCGACATCGAGTTGCGCGTGGTGTCGTTGCCGCCGACGACCAGGAGGATGAGGTTGCCGAGGAACTCCATCGGCCTGTTGATCAGGTCCTTGGTGTCCTCGGACATCTGCATGAGGGTGATGAGGTCGTACCCGGGCTGCTCTCCGGCGGCCAGCCGGGCCGCCTTGTCGTGCCACAGGGCACTGAAGCTCTTCGCCATGTCGGCAGCGGCGCGCCACATCTCGTCGATGTCGCTCCGGCCACCGGTCGCGGCGGCCCCGGCCGCGGTCACCTCGGTCCAGTAGACGAGCTTGCGACGCTCCTCGTAGGGAAAGTCGAGCAGCGTGGCGAGCATCCGAGCGGTCAGCTCGATGCTGACCTTGTCCACCCAGTCGAACGGCTCGTTCACCGGCAGGCCGTCGAGCACCTCTTGCACGCGCGAGCGGATCAGCCCCTCCAGCTCGTCGAGGTTCTTCGGAGCGACGACCCCCTGGACCGCCGCGCGCTGCTCGTCGTGACGCGGCGGGTCCATGGCGATGAACATCTCGACGTCCAGGCCCTCCGGCGGGGCGCCGATGACGATCTGCGGCTCGGCGGAGAACGTCTCGAAGTCCTTGTCGACGGCGACGATGTCGTCGTAGCGGGTGACCGACCAGTACGGCCCGAACGCGCTGGACCCGCGGAAGTGGACCGGCGCCTCGTCGCGCAGGCGCTTGAAGTAGGGCAGCCACTGGCCCTGCCTCCACATGAACGGGTTGCTCATGTCGATCTCGGTCAACGCCACCTCGTCGACGTCGGGGATCTCCTCCTCGACGAAGCGCGGCTGCTTGTCCCCGACCACGAGCCGCTTGGCCTTCATTGCCAGGTGCAGACTCTGGATCTGCCGCTGCATCGGAATGGTGGATTGGGCCTTGTCGATGACCCGATCGAGAACGTTCATTGCCTGCAACCGCCTTGTCGTGAGCGCGACCTGCGACAGCAGTAAACCATACGTCGCTTCCCACGACAAGTTCTGTCTTGTTGTCGCAGGGCGGGATTCGGGCCGCTCCTCGTACGCGTCCACGACGGTGGCGCGCGGCGGCTCTCGGGCGCCCGGGCTCGCGGGGCCGGGCCGACGCGACCGCGGCGTCGTCGCGGGGGTCGTCGGTGGGGGGCCCGAGGTCGCCGTCGACCGTCGTCACCGGCGCGGCCAGCACGATCTGGCCGAGCCGGACGAGCGTCGCCGTGATCGCCCACCGCTCGTCGTCGCGCGGGTCGCTCCAGACCGCGTCGCCGAGCGCGTCGTCGGACGCCGCACGGAGCTCGACGAGCGACCGCCGCACCGACCGCCTGGCGGCCCGCAGCTCGCGGTCCGGCCCCGGGTGGCCGCGCTCGGCCCGGACCGCCAGGACGACGATCCGCCCGACCGCGGCGGCGACGTGCGCCTGCGCCCGGACCAGGTGACCGCCCGTCGCCCGCTGCCGGGTCAGGGCGACGACGAGCACCGCCAGGACGCAGCCGATCAACGTGTCGAGCATCCGGGCGTCGACGAGCTCGTCGGCCGGCCCGCCGGCGCCCGACAGCTCGGCGATGAGCAGGACGAGCGGCGTGATGAAGACGACGGCGAGCACGTAGCTCGACACGACGAGCAGCTCGATGACCGCCTGGAACGCGACGACGAGGGCGATCTTCACGCCCGTCCCGGGGTCGAGCGACAGCACCACGCCGGCGAGGACGACCCCGACGAGCGTCCCCGCGGTGCGGTGCACGGCACGGCTGCGGGCCAGCGTGACCGTCGCTCCCTGGAGCGCCGCGACGCTGCCGATCGCCACCCAGACGGCGTGCGAGAGCCCCAGCAGGTGCCCGACCGCCATGCCCCCGCCGGGGCGATCGCCATCCGCGTCGCGATCCGGCGCGCCGGCGACGGCTCCGACAGCAGGCGACACGGCGACCGGTCGACGCGAGCCGCCGGCGCGACGTCCGGAGGCGCGTCGTCCTCGACGAGGAGCCGCACCGCCTCACGTAGGCGTGGCGCGCCCGGGCGCGGGGGAAGGCCGGCCGAGGGGACCGCCGGCGTCGTCCGCCGACCGTCCCGGTCCGCCGCGAGCCCGCGCACCGCGTCGATCCACGCCCGGTCGACCGGCGGGCTGCCCTCGGCGTGCAGGGCGAGGGCCGCCTCGAGCAGCAGCTCGAGCCCGCCCGCCCGACGCAGGACCGCGCTTCGACGGCGGCCACGCGTGTCGGTCGCCGCCGTCGTCGCCCGGTCGACCGCGACGATCGCCGCGTGACGCGCCGCCACGGCGTCGGAGCCGCCGAGCGCGTGCAACGGGTCGGCGACCCGTGCGAGCACGTCGTCGCCCGCCCGCCACTCCGGTCCGGGACGGCCCAGGAGCGCCGGCAGCATGATGAGCGCCCAGCCGACCGATGCGCCGCCGAGGACGAGCAACGCGTTGCCGACGACCGGGTCGTCCTGCGGCAGGCCGGTCGCCATGAGGAAGACGAGCAGGACGAAGAACTCGCGCGGAGGGCCGGACCGCAACGTCAGCGCGACGAACGTCGTGGCGAACCCGACCGCGGCGCCGACCGCGACCGCCAGCGTCGGCACGGGGCCGACGAGCATGCCGAGCGCCATCGCCCCCGACAGCGACACGGCGAGGAGCCCGAAGAGCCACGCCCGGCGGTGGTGGGGCACGTCGCCGCCGTAGAGGCTGACGAACGCCCCCAGCGACGCGATCGCCCCCCGCCCGGACGTCGCCGGCCGCCGCGCCGGCCACGAGCGTCACCGCGACGGTCGTCGCCGCCCGGACCGCGACCCAGCGGCGGGCCCGCGCGGCCCGGGCGACCGTGTCGACGAGGTCGCGCGACGCGGCGACCATGGGGGACGCGAGCACGGCGACATCATGACGCCGGGCGCCCGTCGCGCCCGGGCCCGGGGCCGCGGCCTGCGATCCTTGCTCCCGTGCGGGACGCCTTCACGCTCGGCCGGATCCTCGGGGTGCGGATCACCGTCACGGCCACGTGGTTCGTGTGGCTCTTCGCGATGGTCTGGCTGCTCTCGGAGGCGTTCACGCCGACCGGCGAGGGCGCCGGCGCGCGCGAGCACGGCCTGGCGGTCCTCATCACGTTCCTCTACGTCGCGTCGCTCGTCGGCCACGAGCTCGGCCACGCCCTCGCCGCACGGCGGTACGGCATGGACACCGACCACGTCGAGCTGTGGATCCTCGGCGGGTTCGCCCACCTGTCCCGCGAGTCGCGCACCCCGCGCGAGGAGCTCTGCGTCGCCGCCGCCGGACCCGCGGTGACGTTCGTCGTCGCCGTGCTCGCCGCGATCGTGGTCGGGATCGCCGAGGGGTTCGCCCCGTCGACGCTGTGGGAGATCGCGACGCTGCAGCGGTCCGCCGACACGACGGTCGGCGACCTCGCCGGGCTCCTGCTCTTCGTCGAGGGGATCTCGCTGGCGTTCAACCTCCTGCCGGCGTTGCCGCTCGACGGCGGACGGATGGCCCGCGCCGTGGTCTGGCGGGTCGGCGGCGACCCGGCGCGCGCCACCGCCTGGACCGCGACGTCGGGCCGGGTCCTGGCGGTCGTCCTCGCCGGTGGCGGCCTGGCGCTCCTGCTCGGCGGCGAGCGGACGCTGCTCGGCGTCGCGCTGCTCTTCACCGCCTGGTTCGTGTGGGAGAACGCGCGGGCCGCGATGGCGTTCACCCCGGCGGCGCCGCTCGGCGTCCCGGTCACCGCGGCGCAGCTCATGGACCCGCGGCCGCCGTGGCTCGCCGTCGACGACACCGTCGCCGACGCGCTCCGCGACACGTTCGGGCCGTTCGGCGTCGACCGGGTCCCCGTCCTCGACGCACGGGGGACCTACCGCGGCACCGTCACCGCGGGACAGGCCGAGGGCCTCGTCGAGGCCGACCGGCCGGACGCCCCGGTCGGGTCGCTGCTGTCGCCCGACGCGGCGCGGGACGCCCCGCGGGTGGCGCCGGACGCGCCGCTCGACCTGCTGGCCCGCGACCGCCGCCTGCGCCGGTTCGGCACGCTGCCGGTCGTCGACGACGCCGGGACGATGGTCGGCCTGCTGTCGGCCGACGCCGTGCGCCGGGCCGCGCACGAGGACCGGTAGCGCCGCGTCGGGCCCGTCCGGGCTCGCGCGACCGACGTGGACCACGGCGGCGCGCGGCGCGGGTGGGGGCTCCGCGGCGCCGCTGCGCCGACTACCCCACGCCGCGCAGCAGCAGGATTCCGCCGCGGGGCGACACGGTGTCGCCGGCGAAGAAGATGAACCACACCGCCGCGGCCAGCAGCGCCAGCGACACCGAGATGACCATGACGACGTCAAGGATCGTCGTCACGCGGCCGGTGGTGCGCCCGTCGCGCATCGACTGCGTCCACGGCGACCGGATGACGACCTCGGCGTCGCCGCCGGTCACCCGCGAGTAGAGCGCGTTGAGCATCGCGAGGACCTTGGCCATGACGACGCCGGTGATCGCGATCGCGCCGAGGATGAAGAGCACCTGGCCCATCGACAGGTTCTGGCTGTCGGCGCGGGCGGCGGCGATCCGGATCCACAGGTACGGGCTGCCGGCCCACATGAACAGGCCACAGAGCAGCATGAGCAGGAAGACCATCGATCCCCCGAGGCGCTGCGACGCGTTCATGGGCGGCATCGTAGCGACCGATGCGACTCCCGGTAGGAACGGCTCGGACGATCGGCCGTCGCGGGCGTGACGGCCCCCGACCCCCACGACGGAGCGGGTCCGGGCCCGGGCACGCCATACTGGGTGGCGATGTCGCGGACCATGCGTCTGTCCTTCGCGATCTTCGCCGCGGTGTGTCTCGCCGGTGCGCTGCTCTACACGAGCTTCGCCGGATCGGCCGAGGCCCGCCAGCCGAGCGAGATGGCCAACGCCCAGCCCGGGGTGGAATACCGCCTGACCGGGGTCGTCGTCAAGGGCACGGCGCGACGCGACGGCGAGACGCTGCGCTTCTCCGTCCGGGACCGCAAGGGCGACCAGACGGTGGACATCGCGTACGTCGGGCAGGTCCCCGACCCGTTCCGCGAGGGCCGCGAGGTCATCGTCACCGTCAGCCGTGACGCCGGCGCGAAGCCCGGCGCGTTCGTCGGCAAGCCGGACTCCCTGATCACGAAGTGCCCGTCGAAGTTCGACGACGGCAAGATGGAGTGGCGCGACGGGAACGACAAGGTCGTCAAGGGCGAGTAGATGGCCGGGCTCGGCCAGGGCCTGCTGGCTCTCGCGCTGGCCGTCTCGCTCTTCGGCATCGGCGCCAGCGTCGTCGGCGCCCGTCGCGCCGACGCCCGGGGCGCGGCGCTCGCCGCCGCGGGCCGACGGGCGATCTACGTCGTCGCGCTGCTGACGACGGCGTGCTTCGTCCTCGTCGAGGTCGCCTTCTACCGCACCGACCTGACGTTCGCCGTCGTCGCCGAGCACTCCTCGTCGACGACGCCGCTCGGGTACCGGCTGGCGGCGGTGTGGAGCTCCCAGGAGGGATCGCTCCTGCTGTGGGTGTGGCTCCTGTCGCTGTGGAGCGCGCTGATCCTCGGACGCATCGGCGTGCGGGCGGGGGAGGCGACCCGGTGGGCCCAGGCGGTGCTCCTGGGCCTGGGGGCGTTCTTCCTGCTCCTCATGACGTTCTGGGTCTCGCCGTTCGAGCGGCTCGACCCCGCGCCGTTCGAGGGGGCGGGCCTCAACCCGCTCCTGCAGTACCCGAGCATGATGATCCACCCGCCGATGCTCTACAGCGGGTACACGCTGTTCGCGGTGCCGTTCGCGTTCGCCGTCGGCGCGCTCGCGGCCGGCGACGTCGGCAGCGACTGGATCCGTCGCACCCGCCGCTTCACCCTCGCCGCCTGGCTCCTGCTCGGCATCGGGATCGTCCTCGGGTCGCGTTGGAGCTACGCCGAGCTCGGCTGGGGTGGGTACTGGGGATGGGACGCCGTCGAGAACGCGTCGCTCATGCCGTGGATCGTGGGCACGGCGTTCCTCCACTCCGTGATGATCCAGGAGAAGCGCGGCATGCTGCGCACCTGGAACGTGTCGCTCATCCTCGCGACCGGGATCCTCTGCATCCTCGGCACGTTCATCGTCCGCTCGGGCGTGCTCACGTCGATCCACGCGTTCGGCGCGAGCACCGTCGGCACCCAGTTCCTCCTGCTGCTGGGGGTCATGACCGCCGGGTCGTTCGCGCTCGTCGTGTGGCGGCGCGACCTGCTGCGGTCCGAGCACCGGATCGACTCGCTGCTCTCGCGCGAGGCGATCTTCCTCGCCGGCAACGTCGTGCTCGTCCTGCTCTGCTTCGTCGTGCTGTGGGGCACGTTCTGGCCGCTGATCGCCGAGATCATCACCGGCCAGCAGCGCCCGTTGTCGTCGGGCACCTGGGGCTGGTGGGTCGGGCCGCTCGCGCTCCTGCTCGTCGCGCTCATGGCGCTCGGGCCGCTCGCGGCGTGGCGTCGGACCACCGCGTCGCGTGCGTGGTCCCAGGTCCGGGCCCCGCTCGCGGTCGCCGTCGTGATCCTCGGCGGGGCCCTCGTGCTCGGGGTCGGGGGCTCGGCGGTGGCGACGGTCGCCGTCCTCGGGGCCGGGTTCGTCCTCGGCGCGGTCGGCCAGGAGGTCGTGCGTGGCACGCGGGTGCGGCGACGCGGCACGGGGGAGGCCCCGCCGCTCGCCCTCATCCGGCTCGTCCTGCGCAACCGCCGTCGCCACGGCGGCTACATCGTCCACGTGGGCTTCGCGATCGTCGTCGCGTCGGTCGCGGTGAGCTCGGTCTTCAAGGACCTGCACCGCGAGCACGCCGACCTCGGCGCCCGGATGACCGTCGGCCCGTACGAGCTGCGCTACGTCGACGCGATCGGCGAGACCGTGCTGCACGACGGCCGGATCCGCAAGATCGTGCTCGGCGCCGTCGTCGACGTCTACGAGGACGGCCGCAAGGTGCGGACGATCCGTCCGACCCGCGAGTACTTCCCCACCAACGACACCGCCGAGGGGCCGGTCGGCCGGTTCTTCCTCGGCGAGTCCGCCACCGAGGTCGCGCTGCAGCCGGGCTGGACCCGCGACCTGTGGGTGGCGATGCAACCGGACGGCGACGCGCTCGCCGAGCTCATCCTCGACGTCGACAAGCGGCTGCTCAACCAACGCGCGCCGTTCGCGCAGGGCGAGATCGCCGCCGCCGGCCTCGCCGAGGTCTACCGTCGCGGACCGCCGCCGGTGACGTTCCAGATCATCCTGTCGCCGATGGTGACCTGGCTCTGGATCGGCACGCTCATCATGGCGCTGGGCGCGCTGCTCGCCCTCGTCCCAGGCCGCGACCCGGACGCCCGCCGGCTGCGCGCGCGGACCACCGCCCGCGTCGCCCGGGAGCTGCGCGACGGCCCGACGGGCGCCGCCGACGACGTCGCCGACGCCGATCCGGACCCCGATCCCGACCCCGCGGTCGCCGGGAGCGCCCGATGACCGCCGCGCTGCTCGCCGTGACGTTCGTCGCCGCCGTCGCGTTCGTCACTCGTCCGTTGTGGCCCGGGCGCGCCGGCGTCCTGCAGGAGCGCGACGCCCTGCGCCGTGCCGATCTGGAGGCGGCGAAGGCCGCCAAGTACCGCGAGATCCTCGACGCGGGGCTGGACCACGACACCGGCAAGCTGTCGGACGAGGACTGGCGGGCGATCGACCGGCGACTGCGGGCCGAGGCGGTCGAGATCCTCCACGCGCTCGACGGCCTCGACGCCGCCGCCGCGGGGCCCGAGCGGGCGGACGACGATCCCCGCGCCACGACCGCTACCCTCTGACGACGATGGAGGCGATCCTCTCGGTCCTGCAGATCGGCGTGTCGGCGCTGCTGATCGCATTGATCCTCATGCACTCGGGCAAGGACGCCGGGCTCTCCGGCGCCTTCGGCGTCGGCTCCGGCGCCGGACCGCTCGGCGGGGGCTCCAACACCGAGCGCAACCTCACGCGGTGGACCGTCTTCTTCTGCATCGTGTTCGTCGTCAACACGATCATCCTCATCCGCATCTGACCGGTCCGTCCGCGGACGTCCGGCGAGTCCCGCGGGCGCGTGTGGTTGGCTACCGCTGATGCGCGTCCCCGCCCGCCACGTGGCCCGGACCGGGTGGAGCGCCCCGGGGCGCACCGCGCGGACCGTGGCGCTCGCCACTGCGACGGTCGTGCTGGCGTCCGTGTCGGCGTCCGCCACCGCGGCGGCGACGCCCACGCGCGGGTTCCTGTCGCACCCCACCGACCAGCTGGGCGTGCCCGGCGCTCCCGAGGGCGCGCAGCTCACGCCACAGGGATCGCTCTTCACCGGACGGCTCGAGCTGACGTTCCGGGTCGGCGAAGCCCAACGCCCGTGGCGCCAGCTCCGACGGACCCTCGACGGCACGGGGCTCCCGGTGTACGCGGGCACGCGACGGGTGGACGGTCTCGACCATCGCCTGACGGCGTTCGCCGTCGACCGTGACGGCGTGCCGGTCGTCCACCTGCGGATGCGGGTCGGCAACCGGAGCCACCGCGCGCGGTCGACCACGATCGGGATGGAGATCGGATGGGTCGCCCGGGGCATGACCCAGCAGGCGCCGTACCCCGGTGGGCCCGAGCACGCGCCGTACCGCTTCCCCCGGCCGGTCGTCAGCGACCACCCGGGCGGGCTGTCCAATCCCGGCGAGGCGTTCGACCGGGGGTGGGTCCACCGCTGGGTCGGCGACGCGCTGCACCGCGACGGATCGCCATTGCTCCGCGTCCGCACGTCGCCTCGAGGGTTCGCGCGGGCGGCGACGACGACGGCGCGCGCGTCACGCCCGGGATCGGTCACCGCCACCCGCCGCTCGCGCGTCACCGTGCCCGCCCGCGGAGTCCGACACGTCGACGTCGTCGTGCCGCTGCGGGCGGTCCCGGCCGGCTCGCCGGTCCTGCAGGACCGCCACGACGCGGCGCTGCGACGCCTGCGCGACGCCTGGAGGCCGGTGCTCGACCGGGCGATGGGGCTCCACACCCCGGAGCCGGCGCTCAACCGCGCCTGGCGCAACGGGCTGCTGGCGATGCTCGTGCCGCGGACGAGGCTCGACGACGGCCGCTGGGTCCAGACCGTCAACCTCTTCCAGTACCACGCGTCGTGGATCCGCGACACGGTGATGATCACGCACGCCATGGGGTTGCTGAACCTCGACCGGGAGGCGGGGGAGGGCCTGGAGTTCCTCACCACGTGGCAGCGGGAGGACGGGCTGCTCAACTCGCGGGCCGGGCAGCTCGACGGGATGGGCCAGGCGCTGTGGGGGTTCGGCGACCACGTCGCCCGGACCGGCGACGCGGACTTCGCCCGGCGGATCCTCCCGGCGACGGAGCGGGCGATGGAGTGGGTCGCGCGGCGGCTCGACGACGACCCCCGCTGGATCCTGCCCGCCGGGGACCCGGGCGACAACGAGATGGTGGCCGGGCACGCCACCGGCGACCTCGTCTGGCTCGCGGGAGGGGCGCGACGGGCCGTCGCGATCCCCGAGCTCCTCGGCGACGCCGCCCTCGCGGCCCGCTGGCGGGCCCTCGCCGCCCGGGTCGAGGCCGTCGCGGAGGCCCGGCTGCGGGAGGCGGCCCGTGACGGGGTCGTCCCGCCGGTGCTCGACGCCGACGGCGGCGAGCGGTGGGGCGAGATGTGGATGCACTGGCCGACGGGCGTCCTGGCCGCCGACGATCCGCTCGTCCGGGCCACGATGGATGCCGCGGCCCGCGACGAGCGCGAGGGCCTGGCGCTGTGGAGCCGGCGCCTGCACCTGTACCTCGGGCTGCGCCGGCTCCACACCGAGCTGCGGGCCGGTCGGTCGACGCCGGTCGTCGCCGGGGTCTACGCCTACCTCGCGCACCTCACGTCGACCGGGGGCACGTGGGAGCAGAGCTCGAGGCCGTACGGACGACGCGACGCGGCCTCGGCGCTCGGGCCCCACGCCTGGTCGGCGGCGGACTTCGCGTCGCTCGTCCACGACATGCTCGTGCGGGAGGAGGGCGACGGCGTCCGGATCCTCGACGTCGTGCCCCCGGCGTGGCTGCGTCCCGGAGCGCGGACGAGCGTGCGGCGGGCGGCGACCGCCCACGGCGTCGTCGACGTCGACCTGGACGCCCGACGTGACGGCGCGGTCGTCCGGTGGCGGGCCGACGTGCCGGAGGGCACGCCGCTGCGGCTGCGGGTGCCCGCCGGGGTGCGCGACGTGCGGATCCCGGGACGCCGCGCCGGGGCGCGCGAGGTCGTCCTGCCCGGCCGCGAGGGCCGGATGCGGATCCGGTGGTCGCGCCCGAGGGCGGTCCGGGACGCCGACGACGCCGATGCGGTCCGGGAGCGTCTGCGCCGGGCCTACCGACGAGCGGGCCATCCCTGGTGATGCGCGGCGACCGGACGATCGACCGACGCACCGCGGCCGCGCTGATCACGGCGGCGGTCGCGCTCGTCGTCGGCCTCGCGCTGTGGCACTCCCGGCCGTCCCCCGACCGCTCGGGCCCCCAGCGCCCGGCCGCGCTCGCCGACCAGCCCGACGCGCCGGGAACGATCCGCGCCCCGTCGCGGTCCCGGGTCCCGGAGCCGGCGTCGGTCCTGGCGGCGATCGGGGACGACGTCGTCGCATGGTCGCCCCGGGGGACCGGCCGGATCCTGCGCGGCACGGTCCGAGGCGATCGCGTGGTCGCGCCGACGCTCGTCGCCGAGGTGGCGACGGCCGAGGGCGACCGGGAGGGCGTGCGGGGCCTGGCGGCGGGGCCGGACGGGCGGCTCTACGCGTCGTACGTCCGTCCCGCGGGACGGCGGCTCGTCGTCGCCCGGGTCGACGTCACGCCACCGGCCGTCGTCTGGCGCGGCCCGCGCACCCGCCGGACGCGGGTCGGCGGGGGGCTCGGCGTGCTGCAGGGCGGACGGGTCGTCGTGGGGATCGGGGACCAGGGGCGCCCGGCCGGCGCCCGGCGATCGCGGCGGCCGTACGGCCGGGTCGTGAGCCTCGACCCGGACGGTCCGCCGGACCAGTCGCCGGTCCGGCGGTCGCGCGGCTGGCACGACCCGGTCGCGTTGGCGGTGGGCCCGCAAGGACGGATCTGGGTGGCCGATCGCGTCGGTGGCGGTGAGCCGGAGCGCCTGGGCCGGGCCGACCTGTCGCGAGGCGCGGGCCGTGTGGGCGCGCCGTTCCGGCGTGATCCGGTGGCGGTCGTGGCGACCGTCGACGGCCGGGCGCTGCTCGTCTGCGGCGGACGGTCCGGCCGGATCGACCGGACGCCGGTGCGCGGCCGCGGGGCGGGCGCGGTGCCGACGGTGCTCGAGGCCCGCTGTCGTCACGGCCTCACGCTGCTCGGCGGACGCGCCTGGGTGTCGGACGACGCCGGTCGGATCGTGCCGCTGCCCGGCACGGCGCGGGACCTGGAGGACGCGCCGCCGGTCGAGGGGGGCTGAGCGTCCGATCACTCGCGGGTGCTCGGGTGGCCCTCGCCGGGCCAGGGGGCGAGCACGAGGGTCAGGCGGGCGTCCTCGACCGCGTTGACGGTGTGGCGCTCGCTCGGCGACCAGTGGATGAGGGTGCCGGCGTCGGCCCGGTGCGTCTCGCCTCCGCAGATGACGTCGACGACGCCGCGGTGGACGTGGAGCCAGGCGTGCTCGTGCACTTGGTGCTCGGCCAGGCCGTCGCCGGCGGGCAGGTCGATGGCGATGACGCGCGCCGCGCCCTCGTCGGAGTGCAGGACCTTGGGCCGCCGCGGCTCCACGTCGATCGAGTCCAGTTGCCAGACGTCCATGGCGCGACTCTAATCCCCCCGGAGCGCGCCGTTGGGAGTCGTTCCGGCGGGACGCGTCCCCCCGAAACGGCCGGAGCCCCCGGCCGCTGTCGCGACCGGGGGCTCCGGGTCCTGCCGAAGTGCGCCAGAGAGGACTCGAACCTCCACGGGGTTATCCCCCACAAGGCCCTCAACCTTGCGCGTCTACCAATTCCGCCACTGGCGCGTGCGGGTCGCGAAGCATACCCGGTCGGCGTCCGGGAGGGCGTGCGGGGGGGCCGGCCGCCGGGGCCCGCGGCCGACGCGCGCGCCCGGCCTTGCGGTCCGCCGGTCGCCGCGGTAGCGTGACGAACACACGTTCGCCCCAGGGCACGGGAACCATGGACCTCACCAAGCGCCAGCAGGAGATCTTCGACTTCATCCGGGGGTACACCTCGAGCAACGGCTATCCACCGACGGTGCGCGACATCGGCAAGGCGGTCGGCCTGGCCAGCTCGTCGACCGTCCACGCCCACCTCGCCAACCTCGAGAAGCTCGGGCTGCTGCGGCGGGACCCGTCCAAGCCGCGGGCGATCGAGCTGCTGGAGCGGGGCGTCGAGCAGGCGGTCGAGGGCGTCCGCAACGCCGTGGGTCGGTCGCGGCGCCTGCCGCTCGTCGGTCAGGTCGCGGCGGGGGACCCGATCCTCGCCGACGAGCAGGTCGAGGAGCACGTGGCGGTGCCCGACGTCGCCGGCGGCGAGCACGGGGAGTACCTGCTGCGGATCCGGGGCGAGTCGATGGTGGGCGCGGGGATCATGCCCGGCGACCTCGTCGTCGTCCGGCGGCAGGACACCGCGGTCGACGGCGAGATCGTCGTCGCGCTCGTGGGGGAGGAGGCGACGGTCAAGCGCTACTTCCGTGAGGACGACCACATCCGACTGCAGCCCGAGAACCCCGACATGGAGCCGATCCGCTCCCGTGAGGCGCTCGTGCTGGGCAAGGTCGTCGGGCTGCTGCGCCACATGGCGTGAGCCGCCGGCCGGCGACGAGCGGACCGCGATCGGGAGGGTCGCCGTCCGGTCGTCGTCGGGGCCGTCGGTGGGCGGGCGCGCCCAGCGGGTAGGAGTCCCGGCGTCGGCGGGGTAGAGGGGGATATCGGGCCGCGCGACGGCGAGGCCCGTCAGGACGGTCGCGTGCGCCGTAGGGAGGCGGCGCACGCGATCGCTCCGTGCGCTCCGCGTGGGCTTGCGGCGGGCCGTGCCTTCGCCTCGCGGTCCGGTACGGTGCCCGACGCAGGCCACGTCGCCGCGGGCGGGCTCGATCCGCTCGAGGAACGTCCGGACACCACAGGGCAGGGTGGTCGGGGAATCCGACCCGGGGAAACCCGCGGGAGAGTGCCACAGAAAACACACCGCCGATGGCCGGGGCGCGAGCCTCGGCACAGGCAAGGTTGAAATGGTGCGGTAAGAGCGCACCGGCGTCGTGGCGACACGGCGGCCAGGTAAACCCCACCCGGTGCAAGACCGAGCAGGACCGTTCGCAGGCGGCCCGTCGAGGTCCAGGTAGGTCGCACAGATGGATGGCGACGCACGACAGAATCCGGCGTATCGGCCTGCTAAGGAGGGCCCCCGCGAGAGCGGGGGCCCTCTACGTTCACGGGGCGTCCGGCGGCGGGGCGGCGACGTCGGCCGTCGGCCGTCGGAACCGTTGCTGGGCGGCCTGCTTGGAGATGCCGTAGAGCGCGCCGATCTGCTTCCACGTGGCGCCGGACGCGCGTGCCTCGTCGACGGCGTCCTGGGCCAGCTGCTCGAGCGCCTCCCGGGCGCCGCGGATCGCGTCGAGGCGCTCCAGGGGGTCCGGTAGCGCGGCGAGGGTGGACAGCGCCTTGGAGACGCGGCGGGAAGCGGACGGTGCAGCCACGGAGAGCAGGGTACTTGCTTCCCCTGGGCGTCAATGATACCTTGACGGAAGTGTCAATATTTCATTGACGCTCCCGGATGGGGGCGGACGTGGATCGAAGAGACGGAAGGGGGCGTTCCCATGGCGAAGGACAAGAAGCGCAAGAAGGACAAGAAGGACAAGAAGAAGGGTCGGAAGGGCAAGAAGAAGTAGCCCGTCGTCCCGCGTCGGCCCGGTGGGTCGGCGCGGGACTCCGCGAGGGGGTGGTCGCGGACGTCGCGGCGGGCCTGCCGTCCGCGTCCGATGCGAACATGCGTTCGTGTCGTCGATCCTCTGCCTCCACCTCCCGCGGTTCGCCCTGCTTGTCGCCGCCGGGAACCGGAGCGAGTTGCTCGCCGGGCCGGTGGCGCTCGCGCCGACGGGGGCCGCCCACGGGGGCGTCGGCGACGTCTCCGCCGCGGACGAGGGAGCGGGGGTGCGTCCGGGCCTGCCGTTGGGGGAGGCGCTGGCCCGCTGTCCCACGTTGCGCCTGCTGCCACCCGATCCGGTCCTCGTCGCGTCCCGGTGGGAGGAGGTCCTCGCCCGGATCGAGTCGATCGGGGCCCGGGTCGAGGTCGACCCCGACGTGCCGGGCGTCGCGTGGCTCACGACGGCCGACATCCGTCGCCTGCACGGCGGGACGGTCGACGGGATCGTCGGCGCGGTCCGCCGGGCCGTCGGCGCGCCGGCCCGGATCGGCGTGGCGCCCACCCGGTTCCTCGCCCGGATCGCCGCCGGTCGGGCGCGTAGCCGCCAGGCGGCCGTGGTCCACGACGCCGACGTCCCCGCCCTGCTGCGCCACGTCCCGGTGGCGGCGCTCGTCGACGACCCGCGGCTGGCCGGGATGGTCGAGCGGCTGGAGCGGCTGGGCCTCGCCACCCTGGCGGACGTCCGGACGTTGCCGAGGGCCGCGCTCGGCGAGCGGTTCGGGCGGCCGGGCCTACTGCTCGGGGAGCTGCTCGAGGGCCGGGACGCCCCGCTCCGTCCACGGGACGCGGTGACCCCGCTCACCGTCGACCTGGTGATCCCCGAGGCGCTGTCCGGGGCGCAGCTGCACCGGGCGCTGGCGCTGCTCGTCGACCGGGTGGTCGCCGACCCGCGCCGTCGTCGCCGCCGCCTGCGGTCGCTCACCCTGCGGGCGGCGCTCGTCCAGCGGGGCACCTGGCAGGACCGCGTCGTGTTGCGCGAGGCGACCGCCGACCCGGCGCGGATCCGGGCCGCCCTGGGGCTACGGCTCGACCTGCTCCCGGCTCCCGCCCGTCGGCTCGCGCTCCGGGTCGACGGGTTCGGGGACCCGGTGCGGGGCGACCTGTCGCTGCTGGACGAGGACGTCGCCGTCCGCCGCGCCCGCCTGCGCGAGGCGGTCCGTCAGGTCCGGCAGGTCGCGGGGCCGGAGGGGGCGTTGCGGATCGTCGACCTGGACCCCGGGTCCCGCGTCGCCGAGCGTCGGATGGGGCTGACGCCGTTCGAGCCGTGAGCCGGCGTCGGCGCTCCAGGGCTACTTGTGCATCATCAGCGTGAGCGCGAGGACCACCGCGGCGACGCACAGGACGCCCCCGACGGCGGCCCCGGCCGCGTGCAGCACCGCCGTCCCGCGACGGTGCTCCCGCCGGGCGACCATCGCCCGGACGGTCTCGGCGATCGTCAGCGAGAAGATGACGATGAGGCCCACGCCGGAGAGGAACCCGACGAGGACGACCTCGAGCAGGGCCTCGGTGTCGGTCATGCGGTCGCCCCCGGGTCGGGCGTCACGGTCTCGGGGCCGTCGGCGATCGGTGGGGGCGTCCGGCGGGCGCGCAGGAGGTAGGCGACGAGCACCGCGAGCAGGCCGCACACGACGAGGGGCCCGCGCGTGCCGCCGCCGGCCAGGTGCGAGATCCCGTAGATCGCCCCGCCGACCGCCCCGGCGGCGGGGATCGTGAGGATCCAGGCGACGGCCATGTTGCCGGCGACGCCCCACTTCACCGCCGAGAGGCGCTTGGCGGCGCCGGCGCCGACGACCCCGCCCGAGATGACGTGGGTGGTCGACAGCGGGAACCCGGCGTGGCTCGCGGCGAGGATCACCGCGGCGCCGGAGCCCTGGGCGCTGAAGCCCTGGGCGGCGTCCATCTTGATGATCTTCGAGCCCATCGTGCGGATGATCCGCCAGCCGCCGGAGTACGTCCCCAGCGCGATCGCCGATGCGGACGAGGCCACGACCCAGAACGGCACCTCGGGGTTCTCGGGGCCGAGCGTCCCGTGGGCGACGAGCGCGAGGGTGATGATCCCCATCGTCTTCTGGGCGTCGTTCGTGCCGTGGGCGAGGGCCAGCAGCGACCCGGACGCGATCTGGCCCAGGCGGTAGCCGCGGGTGACCGGGCCGGGCACCAGCCTCCCGACGATCCGGTAGGCGCAGAGGATCCCGACGCCCGCCACGACGAACGCCAGCAGCGGGGCGACGAGCGCGGGCACGAAGACCTTGCCGACGAGGCCGTCGCCGTGGACCGAGCCCGCCCCGTGCGAGACGAGCATCGCCCCGACGACCCCGCCGATGAGGGCGTGGGAGGAGCTCGACGGCAGCCCGAACCACCACGTGATGAGGTTCCACGTGATCGCTCCGATGAGCCCGGCGAACACCACCTGGAGCGTGATGTCGCCCGCCTCCACGATGCCCGAGGCGATCGTCGCCGCCACCTCCAGGGACAGGAACGCCCCGACGAAGTTCAGGATCGCGGCGATGAGCACCGCCAGGCGCGGGGGGAGCGCCCGGGTGGAGATCGAGGTGGCCACGACGTTGGCCGTGTCGTGGAACCCGTTGGTGTAGTCGAACGCCAGCGCCGTGACGACGACGAGCACGAGGAGGAGCAGGCCGGCGTCCATGGATCAGCCGTGCGAGGGAAGGGACATGGGGACCGGCCGGTCAGCGGTTCTTGATGACGATGCCCTCGAGGATGTTCGCGACGCGCTCGGTCGCGTCGATCGCCTCCTCGAGATGCTCGTAGATGTCCTTCCAGCGGATGACGACCATCGGGTCGATCCCGCCGTCGAACAGGGCCGCGATCGCCTCGCGCGAGACCCGGTCCCCGTCGTTCTCCAGCCGGTTCACCTCGACGGTGAAGTGGCGGATGTCGCCGAAGTCGCGCAGTCGCGGCATCGCCTGGGCGAGGGCCTGCGCGGCCTCGACGAGGATCTCGCACAGGCGGTGCGCCTGGTCCATCGGGGCCTCGACCCGGTAGAGGACCATGAGGTCGGCCACCTCGTCGATGTAGTCGACGATGTCGTCCAGCGCCGACGCCAGCTCGAGGATGTCCTCGCGCTCCAGCGGCGTGACGAACGTCTGGTTGAGGTGGTGGATGATGTCGTGGGTGATCCGGTCGGTGTCGCTCTCGATCGCGTGGACCTCGCGGGCGAGCGCCGGCTCGTCCGGAAAGACCTTGAGGAACTGCTGGAGCAGCTCCGACGCGCGGACCGCGTTCCCCACCGACGCCTCGAAGAGCTCGAAGTAGCGGGTGTCGCGGCCGGAGAGGATCTGCGTGATCCGGGCCATGGACCGACCATGTAATCACCATGTGAAAGCTCGGGCGTCCCCGTCGGGCGCCTGCGGCGGACGATCGGCCCGTCGTGCGAACATGCGTTCGTGTCGATGGGCGAGGGAGGACTGCGGCGACTGGGGGAGCCCCGCCCGGCCGACGTGCGGGCGGGGCCGGACGGGCGCCCGCGGGTGGTGGACGGTCAGGTGGTCGACGCGGTCGTCGCCACCTGGCTCCTGGAGGACCGCTGGTGGACCGACGCCCCCCTGCGCCGACGGATGTGGGAGGTCGTCACCGTGCGGGGGCGCGTGACCGTCGTCTACCGGGACCTCGTCGGGGGACGGTGGTGGCGGTCGAGATGAGGCCGCCGGAGGCCGTCGTGGGGACGGTGGGAGGCGGGCCGTGCGGCGCTCGGCCGGGAGTGGGGCGGGGGCGGGTCCGGGGGCGGGCCGGGCGTCGGGACCGCACGAAGATCGCGCACGATCGACGCGGGATCGGCACGAAGGGCCCCTGACTCCGGCACGGGGGCGGGCGGGACGATCGCGGCGTGTCCCCACCTCCGCGCTCCGCCCCTCCCTGCCCCGCATCCGCCCGGCGGGACCGTCCCGGGTCGTCCCGCCACGGGCGGGCCGACGCCGGCCAGGCGAGCGTCGAGCACGTCGGCCTGATGATCGTCGTCGCCGCGCTCCTCGTCGTCGGTGGGGCGATGGTGTGGGCGCCGTCGATCTCCAACGCCGTGCACTCGGGGATCCGACAGGCGCTGTGCGTCGCCGGCGGAGACCGCTGCGCGGCGTTCCACGTCCAGCGTCCCTGCCTCGTCCGGCGCAGCGAGGACCGCACCGCCAACGGCGTCCGGCTGCTCGTCGTGCGGGTGGGGAGGAACCGGATGCTTCTGCGCGAGGAGCACTCCGACGGCACCGTCAGCGTCACGTCGCACAAGGGCGGTGAGGGCGGCGTCGGGCTCTCGCTCGGCGGGTCGGTCCGGCTCGGGAGGCGGCGCAACGGCAAGGGCGGGATCGACGTGTCGGCGGAGGCCGTGGTGGAGGGGCGGCTCCTCGCCGGGCGCGGCAACCGCTGGGACCTGCCCGACGGGGCGTCCGCCGACCGGCTCATCCGGGGCCTGGTCGAGCGTGAGCTGCCGGGTCCGCTGCGGGACGGGCGCGCCCCCGACGTCCGCGACCCCGACGTCGAGATCGTGACGATCGGGGCCACCGGGTCGATCACCGGCGAGGTCTCGGGCCCGCTCGACGTCAGCGCCCCCGGCAGTGGGTTCTTCGGCCTGGAGGGCTCCGGCTCCCGCGACCGTCGGACCGGGGAGTACACCGTGTCGCTCGCGCTCTCCGGGGAGGCCGCGGCGGCCCTCGACGGCCCGATCGGCCTGCAGCTCGACGGCGACATCCAGGGGGACGGCGTCGCCGAGGTCGTCATGGACCGCCACCTCCGGCCGATCGAGCTGCGGTTCGCGGGGGCGGTCGGCGCCGACGCCGGGACCCGCCGTCGCGAGGCGCAGATCCGGCTCGACGTCACCCGCCCCGAGCTGCGCGAGCGCGTGGGCGAGATGCTCCGGGCCGCATCGCGACTGCGCCCCCGGGCGGCGGTGGCGGCGGCCGGCGAGCTCGGCCGGTGGGCGGCCCGCGAGGGTTGGATCGACCTGCGCGAGTACCGCACGGACACCGTCGAGGGCGGCTCCGACGTCGACCTGGGGCTCGGCCTGCGGTTGGGGCTCACCGACACCGAGCGCCACGAGGCCTGGGAGATGACCGGGGCCCGCACCCGGCCGCCCGGAGGGGTCTGGGAGACCCGTCCGGACTGCCCGCGCGTGGCGTGAGGGGTGGGCGGCGCCGTCCGACCCCGATGCGAACATGCGTTCGTGTCCTCCTACGTGGAGCTCCACTGCCACTCGGCCTACTCCTTCCTCGACGGGGCGTCGCTCCCGGAGGAGCTCGTGCGGGCCGCGGCGGGGCACGGGTACGCGGCGCTGGCGCTCACCGACCACGACGGGGTGTCGGGGTCGATGGAGTTCGCGCGGGCCGCCGCGGGGACCGGCGTCCGGGCGATCCACGGCGCGGAGGTCACCGTCAACGTCGACCCCCGGCCGGGGCCGTGGCGGCGCGACGTGCGCGGTCGGGCCCGGGCGCTCGGGCCCGACGCATCCCGGAGGCGCGATCCCGCCGACGGGGCGGGGGAGGCCGACGCCGCGCCGCCGGCCACGACGCTCGCCCCGCCGGCCGAGGCCGACCTGCGCCACCTGACGCTGCTCGTGCGCGACGCGACCGGCTGGGCGTCGCTCTGCCGCCTGCTCACGCGGGCGCACGCCCACACGCGCGACCGTCCGCGGCGGGAGCGGTCGCGGCCGTGGGTGACGGTCGCCGACGTCTGCGAGCACCACGCCGGCCTCGCCTGCCTCAGCGGCTGCGCCGACCGGGGGGTCGAGGAGGAGGGGACGCTGCGGGTCCTGCGGGACGCGTTCGGGACGGAGGACCTCTACGTCGAGCTCCAGCGACCGGTCCTGCGCGGCGACCGCGAGCAGGGGGCCCGCCGGACGCGGCTGGCCCGGCGGCTCGGTCTGCGGACCGTCTCCACCGGCAACGTCCACGCCCACTCCCGGGATCGGGCCCTCCTGCAGGACGCCCTGGTCGCGGTCCGTCACCACGCGACCCTCGACGCGACCGAGCCGCTGCGCCGCGGCAACCACGCCCACGTCATGACCGGCCCGGCGGCGATGGCCGCGCGGTTCGCCGACCACCCCGAGGCGGTGGCGGAGACGGTCCGGCTCGCGGAGCGGCTGGAGTTCGACCTGGGGGCGGACGGGCTGGGCTATCGCTACCCGGGGCAGGACGACGTCGAGATGCCGCGCCGGCTCGCCGAGGTCTGCTGGTCTCGCTTCGACGAGCGGTACGCGCCCGGGGCGATCCGGGCCGGCGGCGTCATGGGGGGACGGTCGCCCGGGGCGATCCGGCGCGAGGCCCGCCGGCGCCTCGGTGAGGAGCTCGGCCTCATCGCCCGCCTGGGCCTGTCCGGGTTCTTCCTCCTCCACCACGAGGTCCTCGAGCTCGCCCGGGACGTCGCGCTCGAGGTCCGGGGCCCGTCGGCGGCCCGGGACCTGCCGCCGGGACGGGGACGGGGCTCCTCGGTCTCCTCGATCGTCTGCTACCTCGCGGGGCTCTCCCACGTCGACCCGGTCGGCAACGACCTCGGGATCGGCCGGTTCCTCCACGAGGAGATCGGGTCGGACCTGCCCGACATCGACCTCGACTTCCCCCGCGACGTCCGGGAGCGGCTCATCCTCCGCGTCCACGAGCGCTACGGCGACGAGCGGGCGGCGCTCGTCGGGGCGTTCCCGACCTATCGGGCACGGGGCGCGATCCGCGACCTCGGCGGTGCGCTGGGCCTGCCGGCCGCCGAGCTGGAGCGGGTCGCCCGCGCCTCGGAGGGCTGGTCCGGGCGTGACGTGGGACGGGACATCGCCTCCGTGCTGCTCCGACGCCCCGAGGGAGCGGGCGGCGACGGCCCGGGGAGCCGGGCGACGGGGGCCGGGCCGGTCGGGCACGGGGAGGCCGGCGGGCCGGCGGACGGGCGGAGCGAGGATCCCGGTCACGGGCTGCCGGGCCGGTGGGCGTGGCTGGCGCGGCTGGCGGCGATGGCGCACGGCCTGCCCCGCCACCTCTCCCAGCATCCCGGCGGGATGATCATCTCGACCCGTCCGCTCGTCGACTCCTGCCCGGTCGTGCCGTCCGCCACGCCGGGCCGACGGATGACCATGTGGGACAAGGACTCCTGCGCCGACGCCGGGTTCGCGAAGATCGACTTGCTCGGCCTGGGGATGCTCTCCTGCGTCGACCGTTGCGTCGACCTCGTCGCCCGGCGGACGGGCGAGACGATCGACCTCTCGCGGATCCCCCTCGACGACCGGCCCACCTACGACGCGATCCAGCGGGCCGAGACGACCGGCGTCTTCCAGATCGAGAGCCGCGCCCAGATGGGCTCGCTGCTGCGCACCCGGCCCGAGACCCTGCAGGACATCACCATCCAGGTGGCGATCGTCCGGCCCGGGCCGATCCAGGGCGGGGCGGTCAACCCCTACATCGAGCGCCGCCGGCGGGTGCGGGAGGATCCGGGGTACCGCGATCGCATCCCCTACCCGCATCCGTCGCTGCGGGAGGCGCTCGAGCCGACGCTCGGCGCGATCCTCTTCCAGGACCAGGTCATCGAGGTCGCCCGCGCCTTCGCCGGGATGACCGCCGGGGAGGCCGCAGGGCTGCGCCGCGCGATGAGCCGCAAGCGCTCCGCCGAGGCGATGGAGGCCGAGCACGAGGCGTTCGTCGCCGGGGCGATGCGCACCCACGGGGTCGACCGGGCCCTGGCCGAGGAGGTCTGGGGCACCGTCAGCGGATTCTCCGGCTTCGGCTTCCCCAAGGCCCACGCCGTCGCCTTCGGCCTGCTCGCCTACCAGTCCACCTGGCTGCGGGTCCACCACGGGCCGGAGTTCCTCTGCGCCCTCCTCGACGAGCAGCCGATGGGCTTCTACGCCCCCGACGCGCTCGTCCACGAGGCGCGACGCCGCGGCATCGCCGTCCTGCCACCCGACGTCCGCCACAGCCGGGACCACTGCACCGTCACCGACGACGGCGCCGTGCGGATCGGCCTGGGGTACGTCAAGGGCATCCGGGCCGACGAGGTCGCGGCGATGGTGGCCGAGCGCGACCGCCACGGCCCGTGGCGGTCGATGGCCGACCTCGCCGCGCGCGTCGGGATGGGGACGGCGTCGCTGGAGCGGCTCGCCTGGTCCGGGGCGTGCGACGGGCTCGTCGGAGGCGACCCCGCCCGCCGGCGTCGGATCGCGCTGTGGCGGCTCGGCGCGCTCGCCGGTGGACGGCCGGTCGACCAGGGGACCCAGCTGGCGCTCGGCCTCGACCTCGGGGGGCACGTCGACGGCGGCGACCTCCGCGAGCTCGGCCCGTGGGAGCGGATGATCGCCGACTACGCCACGACCGGGATGAGCGGGGACACCCACCCGATGGCGCTCCTGCGGCCGCGGTTGACCGGCCGGAGGATCACCCACAGCGCGGAGCTGGGGAGCCTGCGTCACGGGGCTCCGGTCACCGTCGCCGGGCTGGTCCTCGCCCGCCAGCGGCCGGAGAGCGCCTCCGGCGTGACCTTCGTCCTGCTCGAGGACGAGCACGGCACCGTCAACCTCGTCCTACCGCCCCCGGTGTACGCCCGCCACCGCCTCGAGGTCCGGACCGAGCCGCTCGTCGTCGCCGAGGGACGGCTGGAGCGGTTCGCCGCCGGCGGAGGGCAGGTCAACGTCGTGGTCGGCGCCTACCGCGCCCTCGACCGGGTCCTCGTCGCGGACGACGTCGTCCGCGACGGGGCGACCGTCGTCCACCTCCGCGACCTGACGGCCGAGCGCCTCGAGCGCTGGCGGGAGCAGGCCGGAGAGCAGGCCCCCGCGGCGGTCGCCGTCGGTGGCGGAGCGGTGGTCGCGGTCCGCGGGGGCGGGATCGCCGCGCCGATCCCCGGTGGCCGCTCCCGGGCCGTCGCGGGCGGGCGGGCATCGTCGCCGTCGAGGCCGGACGGGCCGAGTCGGAGCCCGATGACGGTGGTGGGGCCCACGACAGGCCCGGATTCCGGTCATCCGGGAGCGCTCGGCCCTCCCGTGGGCACGGTGCGGGACGCCGACGGCGCGCACGCCCCCGCGGACGACGGTCGGGCCCCCGACGCCCCCGACGTGACGGAGTTCCGCCGCGTGGCTCCCGAGACGATGAACTTCGGCAGGGGGCGGTCCCGATGACCCCCACCACCACGCCCGGTGGCCCACGCGGCCCACCAACACCGCGACGAAGCGCACACAACGACCCATCTGGCCACGAAAGTCCTGCAACTGGGCGGGAACTCCCATGCAAGAGTTTGCACGGAGGTCTGGCCGTGTCCGCACGACGCTGCTATCCTGCCGTCACCGCTGAGTTTCCGGGTGACGTCAGCCGCCGGCGTCCGGAGAGCGGGGGACCCAGATCATGGGGCGAATCGGCGAGAGCCGTAGCGCACTCCAGCGCGAGCCCGACAGCTAACCCCGTAAGCGCCTCGGAGACAGACGATGGCGATCGAACGCGAACAGCCGTGGTGGGAGGACGCACAGGACTACCGGTCCCGTGCCGCCCGTCGTCGAACCCTCGATGAGCGCTCCGCGTCGCGTCGCGCCGCCGAGGAGGAGGGGACGTCCGCCGACGCCCTGCGTCGCCGTCGCGCCGCCGCCGCCCGTGCGGCGGCCCAGCAGCGCCGCGCCCGACAGCAGCGCAGCCGACCCGTCGAGTACCAGTGGGTGGCCGAGTCGCCCTTCAGCAACGACGAGCGCGGGGACGAGCGCGAGCGGGTGATGCGCGAGCGTCGCGCCCGTGACCGCTCCCGCCAGGCGGCGCAGATGCGGTCCGGCAACGCGGTCGCCCGGCGTCCCGGTGGCCGCCCCGCCCGCCGACGTCGTAGCGCCGGCGCCGCCCGACCCGAGCGCCTGCTGCTGTACGCGGCGCTGCTCGGCCTCTTCCTCGTGTTCGCGGCCGTCACGAACTCCGACGCCGCCACCCTCACGCACGCCCTGCCCGCCGGGCGCTAGCCCGGGCGCGGGCCTCTTGGCGTCGGGCCCGCCGTCCGTTTCGTCGACGGCGCGGCCGCTCCACCCCACGCGATCGCGCCCGCCCGTCGCCATCCGCGATCCGTCGCGCCCCCGTCCCCTGCGGGCGCGTCCGGCGCGGCGTGGCCCGTGCTGCGTGCGTCGCGCTCCGCGCGCGCCCCGCGTCCGTGGCCGCGAGCCGGATCCTCGAAGGCGTCGATGGGGGAAGGCCGACGACGGCGCGGTTGCGATGTGGAGTTGATCGCTATCTGGCGCGGATCTTTGATCGCTATGTGGCGTTGACCGCCGGGGCCGCAGCGGCCCGCGCGCGCGATCGCTCGGTAGACGGTCGAGCGGCCGATGGCGAAGAGCTCGGCGAGTTCGGCGGGGTTCTTCTCGCCGGCTTGGTGCAGCTGGACAAGGTGGCGCTCCTGGCTCGGGGAGAGCTTGGGCTTGCGGCCGCGGAGCTTGCCGGCCGCGCGGGCGACCTCGAGTCCTTCGCGGGTGCGCATGCGGATCAGGTCGGATTCGAACTCGGCGACCATCGCCAGGACGTTGAAGAGGAGTCGGCCGACGGGGTCGGTCGGGTCGTGGACCGATCCGCCGAGGTTCAGCTTGACCTTGCGGGTCGTGAGCTCGTCGACGATGTCGCGCGCGTCGGGGAGCGACCTTGCGAGGCGGTCGAGCTTGGTGACGACGAGCATGTCGCCCGACCGGCAGGCCGCGAGCGCTTCGCGGAGGCCGGGCCGTGCGCGGTTGGTGCCGGTGAGGCCGTGGTCGACGTAGATCCGTTCGGGCTCGACGCCGAGCGCTTGTAGCGCGTTTCGTTGCGCCGTCAGCTCTTGTGCCGCGGTCGAGACGCGGGCGTAGCCGATCTTCAGTTCGCTCACGCGTTGAAGTGTGCCGTATGACGCCCGCTCATCGGGAATCAATTCGGACGGGTCTATCGGGACGACTGGTCGTCAGGCCCCACCGGGAGGCCCGAATCGCGGATCCTCGTCCCGGTAGACGTTCGGCTTACGGGACTGGGTCGTGTGCCACGCTTGACGTGTCAGAACTCGTCGAGGACATCGGATTTTGACTCTCACCCGAGGTCCCGGACGACGGTCGAGCGGCTGACCTTCAGCACGGCACCCGCGACGCGCTGTGGTTCGTCGAAGAGGGTGCTTAGCATGGTGGGCATGTCTGCATCGGATCACGAACACGGAACGCTGACTGGTTCCGATCACCAGCATGCCGGTCGTGACCACGGCGGACATGAGCACGACGGGCGTGGACCGGCGGCGCACACCGACCACGTACACGCGGGGCACGGCGTCGACGGCGCCGGTGGCGGGCATGCCGGCCACGGCAAGCACGCCGGCCACAGCGTGGAGATGTTCCGGCGGCGGTTCTGGTGGAGCCTGCTGCTGACGATCCCGATCGTCCTCACCAGCCACATGGTGATGGATTGGTTCGGGTACGACGTCGAGTTCGCGGGCATCGAGCTGGTCGGCCCGGTGCTCGGCACGGTGCTCTTCGTCTGGGGCGGCGAGCCGTTCCTGAAGGGCGGGGTGCGGGAGGCCCGTGAGCGCGCGCCGGGGATGATGCTGCTGATCGCGATGGCGATCACGGTCGCCTATCTGGCGTCGATGGCGACCTCGCTGGGCGCGCTCGACCTGGACTTCTGGTGGGAGCTGGCGGCGCTGATCACGATCATGCTCGCCGGCCACTGGCAGGAGATGAAGGCTCTCGGGCAGGCGCAGGACGCGTTGTCCGCGCTCGCGGCCCTGCTGCCGGACGAGGCCGAACGACTCTCCGACGACGGCACGGCGCAGACGATCCCGATCGCCGAGCTGCGGCCGGGCGATCTCGTGCTCGTCCGCTCCGGAGCCCGCATCCCGGCCGACGGCGAGATCACCGAGGGGGCCGCCGAGCTGGACGAGTCGATGATCACCGGTGAGTCGCGGCCCGTCGCGAAGGCGACGGGGGACGCGGTCGTCGCCGGCACGATCTCGACCGACTCGTCGCTCCGCGTCCGCGTGACCGCGATCGGCGAGGACACGGCGCTCGCCGGCATCGGGCGCCTCGTCGCGCAAGCGCAGGAGTCCCAGTCGCGCTCGCAGGTCCTCGCCGACCGCGCCGCAGCGTTGCTGTTCTACGTGGCGATGGCGACGGCGCTGGTCACCGCGATCGTCTGGACCGCGACGGGCGACAGCGACGAAGCGATCGTGCGGGTCGTCACGGTGCTCGTGATCTCCTGCCCGCACGCCCTGGGCCTCGCAATCCCCCTGACGACGGCGATCTCGAGCGCGCAGGCGGCGCGCAACGGCATCCTGATCAAGGACCGCCTCGCGCTCGAACGGAGCCGCAAGCTCGACGCGGTGCTGTTCGACAAGACGGGCACGCTGACCAAGGGCCAGCACGTCGTCGTCGGCGTCGCGCCCGCGGCCGGCACGACCGACGGTGAGTTCCTGCGGCTGGCCGGTGCCGTGGAAGCTGAGAGCGAGCACCCGCTCGCGCGGGCGATCCTGGCCGCTGCGCAGGACCACGGCGCGATCCCTCGGGCAACCGACTTCCGGTCGTTGCCCGGTCGTGGCGTGCAGGCCACGCTCGACGGGGCGACCTACGAGGTCGGCGGGCCCGCGCTGCTGCGCGCGGCCGGTGCGATCGTGCCGGAGTCGATCGCCGCCGCGGTCGACGCCTGGAAGCAGCGAGGCTCCTCGGTGCTCTACCTCGTGCGCGACGCCGAGATCCTCGGTGCGGTGGCCGTCGAGGACGAGGTCCGTCCGGAGGCGCGCCAGGCCGTCGCCGACCTGCACGCCGCCGGGCGCACCGTCGTGATGATCACGGGGGACGCCCAGCAGGTCGCCGACGCCGTCGCCGCCGACCTCGGCGTCGACGAGGTGTTCGCCGAGGTGCTGCCCGAGGACAAGGCCGCGAAGGTCGCCGAGCTCCAGGCCCGTGGTCTGCGCGTGGCGATGGTCGGGGACGGCGTCAACGACGCTCCGGCGCTCGCGCGGGCCGACGTCGGCATCGCGATCGGCGCGGGCACCGACGTCGCGATCGAGTCCGCCGGGCTGATCCTCACGAGCGACGATCCACGCGGCGTGACCTCGATCATGCGGCAGTCGAACGCCGTCCACCGCAAGTCGCTGCAGAACCTCGTCTGGGCCGCCGGCTACAACATTCTCGCCATCCCGATCGCCGCCGGTGCCCTGTATTGGGCGGGCGTCTCGATGCCACCGGCGGTCGCCGCCGTGCTGATGAGCGTCTCGACGATCGTCGTCGCGCTCAACGCGCAGCTGCTGCGCCGCGTGGACCTGCAACCGTCCACCGACACCGGAGGTCCGCGATGATGATGCGCCGACGAATCGTCCTGACCGGGCTCGCGCTCCTGGTCCTGTCGGGGTGCGGCGACAGCGAGCCGCCGACCGCCTCGACGGCGAGCACCGGCAACGGGCTGGTCCTCAGCGACGACGGCGTGTCGCACATCCACGGCGTCGGGATCAACCCGGCCGACGACACACTCGTCATCGCCACGCACTCGGGGCTGTTCGGTGCCGCGCCGGGCGAGCGTCGCGCCGAGCGTCTGGGCGATGTCCGTCAGGACACGATGGGCTTCACCGTCGTCGGCCCCGACCGGTTCCTCGGTTCCGGGCACCCTGCTGTGGGTACCGGCCAGCCGTCGCTGCTCGGCCTGATCGAGTCCGACGACGCGGGCCGCAGCTGGAGGTCCGTGTCGTTGTCGGGCCAGGTGGACTTCCATGTCCTGCGCGCGGCCGGGCAGCGGGTGTACGGCGTGAACTCGGGCGACGGGGCGCTGCTCGTCTCCGCGGACCGGGGCCGCAGCTGGACACGCAGCAGTCCGCCCGGCACCGTCGTCGATCTGGCGATCGATCCCAAGGACCCCGACCACGTCGTGATCTCCGGGGACCGCGGACTCGCGCGCTCCGACGACGCCGGCCGGACGTGGGAGCTCCTGGACGGGGGCCTCGTCGGGCTCCTGGCGTGGAACTCGCGCCTGGTCCTCATCGACGCCGAAGGCGAGGTGCACGCCAGTACCGACGGCGGTCGACGCTTCGCCCCCGTCGGCGACCTCGAAGGCCAGCCCGCCGCGGTCGCCACCGCCGGCGAGCGAATCCTCGCGGCGCTGCACGACAACTCGGTCCACACCTCAGACGACGGCGGCCGCCGCTGGCAACTGCGTCTCGACGGGCAGTAGACGACTTGCGCGCCTTCCTCGCGCCGCCTCGCGACGCCACTGCCGGAGCGGGTCATGACGGGATGGGCCTTCTTCAGGGGCACGAAAGCGTTCGTCGGTAACTTCACGCGTGATGGGTAGGACGTCCACGATTCGTTGCGACCGCATGTCGCAGCGCGGGACCTATCCCGGGGTGGCCGTGTCCGCTGCGGGGTCGTCACGGTGAGCACGTTGGGCATCCGTGCGCTGATGCAGCGCTCGCGTCGCCGACTGCTCGTCGTGCTGCTGGTCCTCGGGGTGGGCGCGTCGGTCGCGGTCCACCATGGGATGCCCGAGGGCATCCCGATGGCGGGCGCGCACGCCGATCACGTCACCGCGATCTGCTTGGGCGTCATCGCCGCCGGGACCGCGGTCGCGGTGATCGCCATCGGCGCTCGTCGTCGTCGGCGCCGGCGCGCCCATCTCGGTGCCGCGCCGATCCTCCGACTCGCGGTCGCGCTCGCCTTCCGCCCCCCGGTGGTCCGGGCCCGGGCAGGGCCTCCACCCCTGCTGTTCCTGCGCCTCGGAGTGCTCCAACGGTGATCCGGGGCGTGCGCGTCGCCGCACGCCCCGACCGCGCCCTTCCCCGGGCGCACAACCCCGTTGAACTCCTACGTAGGAAGAAACCACGATGAAGCTCTTCACCACGCGGTCCGGCGCGATCGCGCTGGCCCTCACCGGCGTCCTCGCGGTGGCCGGCTGCGGCTCCGACGACTCCGATTCGTCGGCCGGCGGTGTCCACGACGGCCACAACATGACCGAGGGAACGTCGACCTCGACGGCATCGACCCCCACGACGGCAGCCGCCGCAGCGGATGTCGACAAGGCGTTCGTCACGCAGATGATCCCCCACCACGAGATGGCCATCGAGATGGCCCGCGACGCCCCCACCAAGGCCGAGCGCCCCGAGATCCGCGAACTCGGGAAGGCGATCATCGCCGGGCAGGCCCCGGAGATCGCGCAGATGAAGGCGATCGCCGAGCGTCTCGGTGCCGCGCCTGCCGAGATGCCGATGACCGGCGAGTCGATGGATCACGGCTCGATGACCGCCGCCGCCAAGACCCTCGGCCTGTCGATCGACGAGATGGGCATGTCGATGGAGATGATGGATGCCTTGAAGGACGCCAAGCCGTTCGACCGGGCATTCATCGACGAGATGATCCCGCACCACCAGGGAGCGATCCGCATGGCGCGCGCGGTGCTGACCAAAGGCAGCGATCCGGAGCTGAAGCGGATCGCCACCGCGATCGTCGCCGCGCAGAAGAAGGAGATCGAACGGATGAACTCCTGGCGCAAGCAGTGGTACGGCAGCCCGTCGCCCGCCGGCGGCGTCCCCGCCCCCTGATCCGTACGCTTCCGGGGTCGAGGGCTGTCGGCCCCGGAAGCGGTCAGAGTTGCATCCCGACTGATCGCCCGATGGCCGCGGCCAAGAGACCGAAACTTACGCTGAGGATGAGGTTGCCGATGGCGATCGCGATCAGGCGCTCGACGGTCGCGTTGACGATGTCCAGCATCCACGTGGCGAAGGTCGTGTAGGCGCCGACGAACGCAGTCGCGGCGATCAGCGCGATGTCGTACGGCAGCGCCGCGCCAGCCAGGATGCCGAGCAGCAGCGATCCGGAGACGTTGACCACCAGGATCCCGACCGGACACGACCCACCGGTCCGGCTTCGGATCGCTTCGTCGACGAGCAGCCGCAGCAGCGCTCCGCAGCCGCCCGTCACCGCGACCGCCGCCCACAACAGAACGCCGCTCACGACGCCGTCCCGGGTGGGATCCGCCGGTGCGCCGCGTGTGCCGCCTGCTGGCCGAGCACCACCGCGACCAGCTCGCCGAAGCTGCCACCCTCGCGTTCCTCTTCGCCATCTCCGAAGCGCTGGAGAGCTACGCTCTCACCCGGACCCGGCAGGGTCTTCGTGCACTGATGGACCTCGTGCCCGACCGCGCGACCGTCCGCCGTGACGGACGGGAGCTCGACGTCGACCCCGCCGAGCTCCAGCTCGGTGACCTGCTGGTCGTCAAGGCCGGCGAGCGTGTGGCGACCGACGGCACGATCCGCACCGGCCGCTCCGCGCTGGACCAGTCCGCGATCACCGGCGAGTCCGTGCCCGTCGAGCGCGGCCCCGGCGAGGACGTGTTCGCCGCGGCGATCAACGGCGGCGGCGTCCTCGAGGTCGAGGTCACCGCCCGCGCCGGCGAGAACTCGCTCGCGCGTGTCGTGCGGATCGTCGAGGAGGCGCAGGACCGCAAGGGCGCCGGCCAACGCCTCGCCGACCGCGTCGCCCGCCCGCTCGTCCCCGGCGTCCTGATCGTCGCGCTCCTGGTCGCCGTCATCGGATCGCTGGTGTCCGGCGACCCGGGCGAGTGGATCAACCGCGCCCTCGTCGTCCTCGTCGCCGCGTCGCCGTGCGCGTTCGCGATCGCCGTCCCGATCACCGTCGTCTCCGCCATCGGCGCCGCGACCCGCGCCGGCGTGCTCATCAAGGGCGGCGCGGCGCTCGAGGCGCTCGCGTCCGTCCGGACCGTCGCGCTGGACAAGACCGGCACGCTGACCCGCAACCAGCCGACCGTCATCGACACCCTCACCACCGGCGGCACCACCGCCGACGAGGTGCTCGCCGTCGCGGCCGCGCTGGAGGGCCGCAGCGACCACCCGCTCGCCGCCGCGATCCTCGCCGCGACCGACCGGACCGCGGCCGCCGACGACGTGCAGAACGTCGCCGGCAGTGGCCTCACCGGCACCATCGACGACGTCGCGGTCCGCCTCGGCCGGCCCGGCTTCATCGACGCCGGCCCGCTCGCCGGCCACGTCGCGCGGCTGCAGGAGCAGGGCGCGACCGTCGTCCTCGTCGAGCGTGCCGGCCGCACGATCGGTGCGGTCGCCGTCCGTGACGAACTGCGGCCCGAAGCCGCCGAGGCCGTCGCGCTGCTGCGGACCGTCGGCGTGCGGCAGGTCGCGATGCTCACCGGCGACAACACCGCTACCGCCCGCGCCCTAGCGGCGCAGGCCGGCATCGACGACGTCCGCGCCGAGCTGCTGCCCGAGGACAAGCTCACCGCCGTCCACGACCTCAGCACCAAGGCGCCGGTGGCGATGGTCGGCGACGGCATCAACGACGCGCCGGCCCTGGCGTCTGCGCGGGTCGGAATCGCGATGGGCGCCATGGGCTCTGACGTGGCGATCGAGACCGCCGACGTCGCGCTCATGGGCTCCGACCTCAGGGCGCTGCCGGACGCGATCGGCCATGCCCGCCGGGCGGACCGGATCATGCGCCAGAACCTCGCGCTCTCCGCCCTGATCCTGCTGGCCCTCGTGCCACTCGCCGGTCTAGGGATCCTCGGCCTGGCAACGGTCGTCGCCGCGCACGAGATCGCCGAGCTGCTCGTCATCGCCAACGGTGTGCGCGCCGCCCGCCGGCCCCGCCGCACCCACACCAGCACCCTGCCCGCACCGCGCGCCGCCCATACGGTGCCGGCCCTCGACCCTGCCGCCTGATCATGCCCACGCTCGCCGTCGCCCTCTACGCCCTCTACCTCGCCGTCGCGTTCGGCTGGCGCACCTGGCTGCAGGTCAAGAACACCGGCAGCACCGGCTTTCGTGGGATCAGCGGCACCCCGCGCACCGCGGAGTGGTGGGGCGGCGTCCTCTTCGTCCTTGCCCTCATCTGCGGCGTCGCCGCCCCGATCCTCCAGACCACCGACACCCTTAACCCGATCGGCGCCCTGAACACCGGCGTGGTGCAGGCCCTCGGTGCCGTCATCGCCGTCCTGGGGATCGCGATGACTGTCCGGGCGCAGATCGACATGGGTGTCTCGTGGCGGATCGGCGTAGACCAAGACGAGCAGACCGCGCTGGTCACCCGCGGGCTCTTCGCACAGGTGCGCAACCCGATCTTCACCGCCATGACCCTCGCCGCGCTCGGCCTCGCGCTCCTGACCCCCAACGCCGCCGCAGCCCTCGGACTGATCGGGCTGATCGTCGCGATCGAGGTGCAGGTCCGCTGCGCCGAAGAGCCCTACCTCCGCACCCAGCACCCCGACGCGTTCACCAGCTACGCCGCCCAGGTCGGACGGTTCGTACCCCGCCTCGGCCGGCTTCGTCCCGCCGGCCGCACACCGGTCGCGGCCGACTGAGCACCGTGCCGATGCATCCCCGGCTGTTCCTCTCGCTGCTGGTCTCCGCCGTCGTCGTGCTCGGCGTGCTGGTCGTCCTGGCCACCGCCCAGCCGATCACCGCGACGGTCGAGGACGGTGTGCAGACCGACGGGTCGCCGTACCGCGGTGCCGCCCGCGACGGCGGCACCACGCTCCTGCCATCCCCGCCGTTCCGACTCCGCGACCAGGACGGACAGCTCCGCACCATCGAGCAGCTCCGCGGCCGGCCCGCGATCGTCACGTTCCTCTACACCTCCTGTGAGGACACCTGCCCCGCCATCGCCCGCCAGGTTGCCTCCGCTCTCGACAACATCAAGACCCCTGTCTCGACGCTCATCATCAGCGTCGACCCGAAGAACGACGACCCCCAGGCCGCACAGCGCTACCTCAACAAGATGGACCTCCGCGGCCGCGCGTCCTACCTCCTCGGTACCTATCAACAGCTCAAGCCCGTCTGGGACGCGTACCGCATCCAGCCCCAAGGCGAGGCGTTCGACCACTCCGCCTACGTCGTCGTCCTCGACCACCGAGGCCGCCAGCGCGTCGCGTGGCCGGCCGACAAGCTCACCAGCGACGGTCTCGCCCACGACGTAGGCGTCGTCTCGCGCCTGAGCACGACCGCCGAGACGAAAGGCTAGATCCGGTGCTCGCGCACATCGCCGACCCGCTCCACGCGCTGCTCTACCTCTCGCCCGTCGCGATCGTCATGGGGGGCCTCTGGATCGCTGGCAAGAACCTTCCCGACGACGACGAGCTCGACGACGACCTGCTCGACACGCACGACTAGCTGCGTCGACTGCCGAAACGGATCAGGTTCCCGTCGGGGTCGATGTGCGCTCCCTCGCGCGTGCCGTAGTCCGTGCCGACGGGAGCGATGCTCCGGCCGCCCTGCACGGCGCCCCATTCGCGTGCCAGATCGTCAGCGTCATCGACCGCGACGTAAGCGCAGCCGGCGGTGCGTGCGGGATCGTGCTCGGCGTTATAGGAGACGTGCAGCTCGATTGCGTCACGCGACGCGAATCCGTAGCCCTCGTCGAACGCATCGACGGAGAAGCCCAGCGCCCGATAGTGCTTCAGCCACCGTTCGACGTTCGACGTCGAGAAGACCGGGGCGATGGACGTCAACGACGAATGAGGCACCCGCGCATCGTCGATGCCGCCGGGTGCCGACGCAAGAAGCCCGCCCAACCCCGCCGCGGTGCGTCCCAGTCGAGGATCCTCAGCGGGACGCCGGTCGGCGCCAGATAACGCTGCGAAAAGACCGCCAGATAGCGATCAACTTCACAGTTGCGACGGCCGTCGGCGACGCCCTTGAGATTCCCGGCCACCCGGGTACACTTACGATCAGTAAGTCGCTTCATCGTGTGAAGCGCAGGTAAACCCCCGCTGGAAGGTTTGACGATGCCGACCGCCATGAGCCGCTTCACCATCCACGACGACCTCTCGGCCCCCGAGGGCTCCCTGCCGGTCATCAAGGGTGCGCTCGCCTCGGCCGGACAGCTCCCCAACCTCATCGGCGTGCTCGCCGGATCGCCGGCGGCGCTGCGCGGCTACGCCCGCATGCGCAACGAGCTGCGCCGTGGGGTCCTCGACCAGCCGACGAAGGAGCGGATCTCGATCGCCGTCGCCGAGCACTTCCACTCGGGGCCCGAGGTCAAGCTCCACGCGCGCGTCGCGCGATCGCTCGGCGTCGGGATGGACGAGGTCCGCGCCGCCCGCCGGTTCTCGTCCGACGATCCCAGGCAGGACGTGCTGCTCCGCTACGTCGGTCATCTGCTGCAGAAGCGCAGCCAGCCCCCCGCCGCGCTCCAGGAGGAGGCGCTCGAGCTCGGCTGGACCGAGGAGGCCCTGCTCGAGGCGATCGCGTTCGCGTCGATCGAGGTGTTCTCCGCCCTCGTGAACATCGCCGGCGACGTGCCGATCGACGGGTCGAGCGAGGAGTCCCGGCAGCTCCGGGCCGCCTGACGGCGACCGCCCTCGCGGCCGCGCCCGGCTCGCAGCGACGACACGGGTGCGGCGTACGATGGGGAGACCTCCCCGTGACCGCCGTGGACGACACCGACGACCCGGGCTGCTGCTGCCCGCGCTACCACTCCGCCGTCGAGCTCATCGGCCGACGGTGGAGCGGCGCGATCATCGCCGTGCTGCTCGACGACGGCCCGCACCGGTTCAGCGCGCTGCGCGCGCGGGTTCCCGGGGTGTCCGATCGAGTGCTGTCGCAACGGATGAAGGAGCTCGAGGCGGAGCAGGTCGTCGTCCGGACCGTGCATGCCGGTCCCCCGGTGCGCGTCGAGTACGAGCTCACCGCCAAGGGGCGGGCGCTGCGCCCGGCCGTCGACGCGCTGTCCCGCTGGGGCCGCCAGTGGCTCGACGGCCCCGGTGCGGCGGCCGAGGACCGCGACGTCGTGTCCGGCGCGCCCGGGGTGGCGTCGCCGTCGTCGACGGCCCCCGCGGTCGGGGCCGGCGGACCGGATGGCCGTTCCGCCACCGTGGACGGGTCCATCCCCTGAACGTGCTCCACGCGGGCGCCGGGCGACCGGCCCAGACCTGCGATCGTCATCCACGCGTCACGCGCGGGCACGGGCACAGGCCCGAGGGCATGCGACGGACGGTGCTTGCACTACCGTGCCGGGGAGCCGGCGCGGGACGGGCCGCGCCGTGACGTCGGCCGCACCGGCCTCGCGTCGACCCCAGGCCGATCATCGCCCCCCGCACCACGCCGCCGACCACGATCGCAGGAGCCAGCGCCACCGTGCCCGACACCCCGAGCACCGCCGACGACGTCAAGCGCGCCGTCGCGGACGCCGACATCCGCTTCGTCCGGATGTGGTTCACCGACATCCTCGGGCGCCTCAAGTCGTTCTCGGTCAACGCGACCGAGCTCGACGACGCGTTCGAGGGCGGCATGGGGTTCGACGGCTCCTCCATCACCGGCTTCAACGCCGTCGAGGAGTCCGACATGATCGCCATGCCGGACCCGAGCACGTTCGCGATCCTGCCGTGGGCTCCGGAGACGGAGGGCGTCGCCCGGATCTTCTGCGACGTGCAGACGCCGGAGGGGCAGCCGTACGAGGGCGACCCGCGCTACATCCTCAAGCGGGCGCTCAAGCGGGCGTCCGCCATGGGCTTCGACACCTTCAACGTCGGTCCCGAGCTGGAGTACTACCTGTTCCGCGACGCGCGGACCCCCGAGCCGCTGGACGAGGGCGGGTACTTCGACCTCACCGCGCTCGACGCGGGATCGGACGTGCGACGCGATACGTGCCTGGCACTCGAGCGGCTCGGGATGAAGGTCGAGTACAGCCACCACGAGGGCGGGCCGTCCCAGCACGAGATCGACATCCGCTACGCCGACGCGCTGAAGATGGCCGACGACTGCATGACCTACCGGTTGACGGTCAAGGAGATCGCGATGCAGCACGGCTGGCACGCGTCCTTCATGCCCAAGCCGTTGAGCGACGAGAACGGGTCCGGGATGCACACGCACCTGTCGCTGTTCCGCGACGGTCGCAACGCGTTCTTCGACCCGGAGGACCGGTACTTCCTCTCCGACGTCGGCAAGGCGTTCATCGCCGGTCAGCTCCGCCACGCGCGCGAGATGTCGGCGGTGTTCGCCCAGTGGGTCAACAGCTACAAGCGCCTGGCGCCCGGGTACGAGGCGCCGGTGTACCTCGCGTGGTCGCGGCGCAACCGGTCGGCGCTCGTGCGGGTCCCCATGTACCACCCGGGCAAGGAGCAGGCGACGCGGATGGAGCTGCGCTGCCCCGACCCGGGCTGCAACCCCTACCTCGTCTTCGCCTTGCTCCTGCACGCCGGGCTCGACGGGATCGAGAAGGGCTACGAGCTGCCCGAGCCGATGGAGCGCAACCTCTACCACCTGCTGCCGGACGAGCGGCGCCGGCTGGGGATCGAGCTGCTGCCCGAGACCCTCGGCGAGGCGATCGAGCTGACCGCGGAGTCCGAGCTCGTCCTGCGGGCGCTCGGCGAGCACACGCTCGACCGGTTCGTCGAGATCAAGCGCGAGGAGTGGGAGGAGTACCGGGTGCAGGTCACCCGCTGGGAGCTCGACCGGTACCTGCCGCTCTGAGTGGCGGCGCGTCGGGCGGCGCGCCACGCGGCTGCGCCGGGGCCGACGCTCGCGGGGCGACGTGCGCCGTCGGCCGCCACCGCCGGCGGACGACCGCGGTCCGGTCGTCCGACGGCGCGACGCTCAGAAGTACCGGCGGATGACCCGGACGCTCTGGCCGACGAAGGGCTTCTTCGACGAGAACTTCTTGCCCGAGTGCACGTAGAGCTTGAACCGACGGTGCTTGCTCCGGGGGATCGCGGACTTGCGGACCTTGAGGTAGCCGCAGGCGTTCGCCTTGCCCAGGCGGATGCGCTTGACCGTCTTGTTGCCGCGTCGCCAGGTCGCGTAGAGCACGTTGCCGCCCGACAGCGGGGTGATCCCCGACACGCGCCAGGTGCGGCGCGCGTAGGCGCTGCGAGGCGTGCGGGCCAGCGAGAGCGACAGGTTCGTGACCTTCACCGTCGTGCTGCCGGTCTCGACCGGGCCGTTCGGGGTGAACTCCTGGACCTTGATCTGCAGCGTCTTGCCCTTCGACGGGTTGATGCTGCCGGTGCTGAAGCTCGCCATCGCGGCGGTCGCGTTGCCGAGGGCGTCGAAGGTGCCGGTGGTGCTCGACGCCCGGTTGCCCGGGTCGAACACCTGGAAGCGGCCTCCGGGGATGCCGCCGGTGATGTTGACGACGATCGGCTCGCTGCCCTTCGTCGGAACGCGCGTGTAGCACGCCTTCGTCGGGGTGATCGTGGCGGCCTGGGTCGTCGCGGGGACCGCGACGGCGAGCAGCGCGGCGGTCGGGACCGCGGCGGCGATGATCCTTCGGGACACGGTGGTCTCCTGGGGGAGGGACGGGACGGATGGGCGTCGCCCACGCAGGCGACGCACGACCGGACCTTATCGGGGGCGCAGGCGGCGAGGAGGCGCATGGCCCCGGTGCGGACGGGTGGACGGGCGATGTACGGCGTCCACGCAGACGGATGGACGATCGGCGGAGCGGTGGCGCGCGACCGGACGGCGGCCTGCGGGACCCTGACGTCGGGCGCCCGCGCGACCCCCGAGGGTCAGCCGCCCGCGAGGACCGCGTCGAACCCCTCGGCCAGGAGGATCTCGAGCACGACGTCGCGGTGGTCGCCCTGGATCTCGATCACGCCGTCCTTGGCCGAGCCGCCCACGCCGCAGCGCTTCTTCAGCCGTCCCGCCAGGGCCCGCAGCGCGTCACCGTCGACGGGGACGTCGCTGACGGTCGTCACGGTCTTGCCGCGGCGACCCGCGGTCTCGCGACGGACCTTCACCCGCCCGCCGGCGGCGGCGGGACGGGCCGGCGTCGCGGGCCCTCGTCCCCGACGGCCCGGCGCGCGGCCGGACCCCGATCGGGTGCGTCGGTCGCCCCCGTCGCTGGACCAGACGAGGTCGGCGTCGTCACGTGGCATGACGGGCACGGTAGCGTGACCCGGAGCGGCGTCCCCGTCGCCGACGCGACCGCCATACTGGACGGACCGGTGTCATCTGTCACGCGGAGAACGAGCTCGGGCCGTGCGCGACGCGGCGCCGTCGAGGCCCTGGTCCTCGACGCGGTCGAGCGCCTGCTCGCCGGCGGCGAGCCGTACACGTCGCTCGGCGTGCTGCGGATCGCCGACGAGGCCGGGGTCGCGCGGTCGAGCTTCTACCTGCACTTCCAGGACAAGACCGACCTCATCATGCGACTGGCCACGTCGGCCACCGACGACCTGTTCGGGATCGCCACCGCCTGGCTGCGCGGCGACGGCGACCAGAGTCGGGACGGCCTGCGCGACGTCGTGCGGTGCGTCGTCCGGGAACGCCGGACCCACGGTCCGCTGCTCGACGCGCTCGAGGAGGTCGCGGGCTACGACGCGACGCTCTCGGCGTTCTGGTCGGCCCGGATGGAGGAGCTCGTCTCCGTCATCCGCGACCGGATGGCGCACGAGCGGGAGGCCGGGCGACTCGTGGGCGACGCCGACATCCCCGCGACCGCGCACCTCGTGGCGTGGGGCGTGGAGCGCGCGATCAGCCGCCCCGTGATCGGGGCGCGCTCGCCGGAAGCGGCGGACGAGGCGCTCGTCGGGGCGATCGCGCGGTCGATCTGGCTGGCGCTGTCCGGCACGGAGTGACCGCGTCGACCGGCGCGCCGCTCGTCGGAATGCCGAACCCCCGCCGCCGGTCGTCGTGGACCTGACCACCGCGACCGGTGTGGTGGCGTGGCAGGATCCGCCCATGAAGATCGGCATCGGCGTCGGGTACTGGGGCCTCGGGGTCACGAAGGACGACCAACTGGAGATCGCGGTCACCGCCGAGGAGCTGGGCTTCGACGCCGTGTGGGTGGCGGAGGCGTACGGGTCGGACGCGGTGTCCGTCGTCGGTCACCTCACCGCCGTCACGAAGCGCATCGAGCTCGGCACGGCGATCATGCAGATCCCGGCCCGCAGCGCCGCGATGACCGCGATGTCGGCCGCGACGCTCGACCAGCTCTCCGGCGGACGGTTCGTCCTCGGGCTCGGCGCGTCCGGCCCGCAGGTGTCGGAGGGCTGGCACGGCGTGCGGTTCGGGCGGCAGCTCGCGCGCACGCGCGACTACGTCGCCGTCGTGCGGATGGCGCTCGCCCGCGAGCGCGTCGAGTACGCGGGCGACACGCTCACCCTGCCGCTGCCGGACGGCCCCGGCCGGTCGCTGAAGCTCACCATCGCCCCGCAACAGGACCGGGTGCCGATCGTGCTGGCGGCGATGGGCCCGAAGAACGTCGCGTTGGCGGGCGAGGTCGCCGACGGGTGGCTGCCGACGTTCTTCGCGCCCGAGCACATCGCCGAGCTGCGCGCGCCGCTCGTGGAGGGCGCGCGGAAGGCGGGCCGGGACCCGTCGGAGGTCGCGGTCATGCCGCAGGTCGCCGTGTGCATCGACGACGACGTCGACGCGGCGCGCGACACGATGCGGTTCCTCATGGGCCTGTACATCGGGGGGATGGGGTCGAAGAGGAAGAACTTCTACGTCGAGCTCGTCGAGCGGTACGGGTTCGGCGACGCCGCCCGGACCGTGCAGGACCTGTACCTCGCGGGGCGCAAGGACGAGGCCGAGGCGGCGCTGCCGGTCGAGCTCATCGACGCCACCTGCGTGTGCGGTCCCGCCGACGTCGTCCGCGAGCGCCTGGCCGCGTTCCGCTCGGCCGGCGTCGACCAGCTCATCGCGATCCCGACGCCGCTGCCGGGACAGAAGCACATCGAGCAGGTCCGTCGCCTGGCCGCGATCGCGCGGTAGCGGGCGAGGTCGGCGGGACCGCGGGCGACGGCCGCGCGAGGGCGACCGCGGCCGATCCCCGGGTGGCGGACGTCGCGACCGGCGTGGACCCCCCGATCGGGGCGTCCGGCGGCATGCGGAAGGTCGGCGTATCCTGTGGGGTCGTCCGTCGCCGGATCCCGGGCGCCCGCGCGAGGCGCCCGGTCCGGTGAGAGCCCAACCCGGAGCCCCTCATGGCCACCGCCTTCTCCACCGAGCCCACCGATCCCGAGACGCGGGACGAGATCGTCGCGATGGTGCGCCAGTTCACCGACGAGCAGGTCATCCCGCAGGCCGAGCACTACGACGCGACCGACACGTGGCCGGAGCCGATCGTCGAGGGGCTGAAGGAGCTGGGCCTGTTCGGCGTCACGCTGCCGGAGGAGTACGGCGGCCTGGGCCTCGACCTGTCGACGTACGCCCGGATCGCGGAGGAGCTCGCCCGCGGCTGGATCTCGATCCCGGGGATCATCAACACGCACTTCATCGGGGCGTACCTGCTGATGAAGTTCGGTTCCGAGGAGCAGAAGCAGAAGTACCTGCCGCGGATGGCGACCGGTGAGCTGCGCGCCGCGTTCTCGTTGTCGGAGCCGCACTGCGGGTCCGACGTGCAGGCGATCAAGACCGCCGCGAAGAAGCTCGACGACGGTCGTTACGAGATCAACGGCCAGAAGCTGTGGGTCACCAACGGCCTGATGAGCGGCCTGGTGTTCGTCCTCGTCGTGACCGATCCGACCGCGTCCCCGAAGTACAAGGGGATGACGTGCTTCATCTGCGAGAAGGAGCCCGGCGCCCAGGTCAACACCGGCGAGTACGAGGGCTTCGAGGTCCCGCCGAAGATCAAGAAGATGGGCTACAAGGGCGTGGAGTCCACCGAGCTCGTCTTCAACGGGTACAAGCTCGGCGCCGACCAGATCCTCGGTGGCGAGGAGGGTGGCCTGAACCAGGGCTTCAAGCAGATGATGGACTCGCTGGAGGTCGGTCGCGTGAACGTCGCCGCCCGTGGGGTCGGGGTCGCGCAGCGCGCGTTCGAGCTCGCGATCCGCTACGCGCAGGAGCGCGAGACGTTCGGCAAGCCGATCGCGCAGCACCAGCTCGTGCAGGAGAAGCTGGCGGACATGGCGACCCGGGTGGAAGCCGCCCGCCTGCTGACCTATCGCGCGGCGGAGCTGAAGGACCAGGGCGTGCGCTCCGACACCGAGGCCGCGATGGCGAAGCTCGCGGCGTCGGAGGCGGGGCACAAGAACGCCGAGGAGTCGCTGCGGATCCACGGCGGGTTCGGGTTCTCGAAGGAGTACGAGATCGAGCGGATCTACCGCGACGCGCCGCTGCTCCTCATCGGCGAGGGCACGTCGGACATCCAGCGCATGGGCATCGCCAAGGGCCTGCTCAAGCGCCACGCGATCTGATCGCGGCACGGGCCGCGCGGTGCCCGGGGGGTGGGCGACGCGCGGCTCGGAGGTCGGCGCGGGGCCCGGAGGCGGCGCGCGGCCTGTGGGGCCGGGGGTCGGGACCGGGCCGGGGGACGGCGCGCAGCCTGCGGGCGGCACCGAAGCGACGATGTGACGTAGGCCGCCGTTGGTGGCGGGGAACGTCGCATCGTTCGGTGGCGGTCCGGTGGGGTGTGACGTAGGTCGCCGTTGGTGGCGGGGAACGTCACATCGTGGGGGAGGTCGTCGTGGACGGGAGCAGCCGCGCGCGGAGTTGGGTCGCCAAGCGCTCCGGGCTCTCCTCGAGTTGGTGCCAGCCGATCCGCAGCACCGTCCAACCGGCGGCGATGTGGGTCGCGTCCCGCTCACGGTCTCGCCGGCGTCGGTCATCGCCGACGTGCCAGCCGTCGCCGTCGGTCTCGACCACCAGCGCCGCGTGCGGCCAGTGGAAGTCGGTCTCGTACCCCAGCAGCGGCGCGTTGACGAACGGCGTCGGCAGGCCGTGATCGCGGAGGAACGTGAGGAAGCGTCGCTCGAACTCGCTACGGGTCCGGTGCAGCGACGGGTCGTCGACGGCGAGCAACGCCTCACGCAGCCGGGCGGTGCCTCGGAGCTTCCGGCCGGCGAGTTCGTCGGCGAGCGCGGACAGGTCGACGCGGTGGGCGACCATCGCGGTGCGGGCGGCCTGGCGCAGCGACGCCGGATCGAGCATCGGGGCAGCGGCGACGAGCGTCGTCCTGGGTCCGGTGACGAGGAGTCCGTGGCGGTCGCGACGGGGCGGATCGAGGCCGCCGCACCGCGTGTGGTGCACCCGGACGCCACGGCGCGAGCGTCGCCGGTCCCCGACGACGGTCACGTCGATCGCCGTCGGCCGGCGCTCGATCAGACCAAGCAGGAACGCGGCGGTCAGGTGGCTCAGGGGCCCGTCGGCACCGACCGCGAGATGCGCCGCCCATGCGGTGACGACGAAGCCCTGCTGCTGCGGTCCCACGACGTAGACCCCGCGATGGCGTCGGGTCAGGCGACCGGCCGCGTGCCACCGTTCGATCGTCCGGCGGGGGACGCGGAGGGCTCGGAGCTGGTCGACCGAGATCAGACCGGCCTGTCGGGAGGCCACGACCAGCACGCGGCGCCACCGGTCCGGCAGGGAACCGTCGGGTGTCGTGCGGGCGAGCTCCGGCGGCGACGTGTCGCTCGCCGTACGGGCAACGGTCGGACGGGGAGGCGGGTGCCCGGGAACGACTGCAGACGGCGGACCGGAGCGCGCCGGACCGGGAGAGGACCGGAGGTCCGAGGGCATCGGCGCGGGATGGCGGGGGCCGGGCACGCCCCGAGCATGGCGACCGCGACGGTCCGCGAGCCCGAACGCACCGGATCGGCACGACGTCGGCGGTGGTTCGGTGCACGCGTCGACGGTTTCGACGCATTCGCGGTGGCGCGCGACGGACCGGTCCGGCCGGTCCCGTCGTGCGCGAAGCGTGTGACGAACGCCGCCGGTCGTGGCGGCGAACGTCACATCGTTCCCGGGGCGTCGCGGGTCGGTGCGACGAAGACCGCCGGTCGTGGCGGGGGCGTCCGGATGTACCCGCCCGGTCGGTCGGCTCAGGCGGGGCGGACGCGCACCGCGGTGCCGTAGGCGCAGACCTCGGTGCCGGTCGCCGCGTACTCGGTCGTCTCGAACCGGAACGCCAGGACGGCGTTGGCGCCGGTCGCCTCGGCGGCGGCGGAGAGGCGCTCGAGCGACTCCTGGCGGCTGTCCTGGAGCATCTTCGTGATGCCCTTGAGCTCGCCACCGACGAGCGACTTGAACCCGGCGCCGATGTTGGAGCCGACGTTGCGCGAGCGGACGGTGAGGCCGAACACCTCGCCGTACACCTCCTCGACGACGTAGCCCGGGATCTCGTTCGTGGTGACGATCTTCAGCATGGTGGCGAGCAGACTACGCGGCGCGGGTGGCTGCGGCGGGACGCTCGGGTGAACGACGCGACCTGCCACGCCGCGGCGTGGGACCCGGCCGACGCGCCCCGGGCTCCGCCACGCGGTCCGTCCCGGCGTCGCCGCCCGCCCCGGTCACGCCGTCGTCCTGGCCACGCCGTTCGCCCCGGCGTCGCCGCCCGCCCCGGTCACGCCGTCGTCCTGGCCTCGCCGCCTGCTTCGGCGTGGCCGCCCGCCCCGGTCACGCCGACGCCCCGACCGCGTCGCCGGGCTCCGGCAGCGCGCCCTCCAGGCGCAGGATCCGGCGGAGGATCGCGAGCGACCCCGCGTATGTCGAGTCCATCCCGAAGAAGCTCAGGCCCGGGGCACCGAGGGTGCGGGCCTGGGTGTACGGGGTGTCGGATGCGTAGTGGATGATCCCGAAGTCCAGCGGTAGCCGGGTGAGGCTCACCGCCTCGTTCACCGGGTGCCGGTCGGCGTCGGCGAGCTCGTGGACCGCGGCGCAGTACGGGCCGGCCTCCATCTCCACCACCGTGTACGCCTCGCGGTAGTAGAAGTCCAGGTGGTCGCGGTTCTGGAGGAACGTCGAGCGCACCGTCACCGCCTTCTGGTTGTCCAGTCCGGTGCCGTAACGCAGGTCGTCCTGCAGGTCCTCGACCGTGAACGCGTTGTCGAGCCAGTACGTCGTGCGGGTGTGCTCGTCGTGGACCGCGCCGCTGATGAGCACGTCGCCGACGTCGGCGTTGAGCGTCGCCGCCTTGCCCAGGACGTACACCCCGCGCAGGCGGGCGACGTCGACCGCGATCTCGCGCAGGATGTTGTACGCCGAGCTGCCCAGCGGATAGTCGATGTTGACGATCACCGCGTCGCTGGCCCGCAGCGCGGCGGCGTCGACTGCGCCGATCCGGGGGTCCAGGCGGCCGGCGTCGATCCGGTCGAGCGGGATGACCTGCACCGGCAGGCGCAGCGCACCGGCGGGGGCCATGTCGAGCACACCGGCGTCCCGCTCGGCCCGCACCAACGCGTCCGGGCGCCGCGCGAACGCCCCGCGGGCCGCGTAGTACAGGAGGTTCTCCAGCGACCCGTCGCTGCGACCCAGCCGGATCCGCTCGAGCTCCAGGCGCAGGTCCTCCGGGCCGTGCCGCTCGACGTGGGCGAGCAGCTCGCCCTCGCGCTCGCGGGCGATGCCGGTGACGAGGTTCACCAGCGCATGGACGTTCGACGACACGAAGTACACGGGACGCTCGTGCAGCGCCTCGCGGACGAGCGTCTCGCGCACCGGGCGCCACCAGTCGCGGGTGAGGCGGGCGTAGCCGACGTTGCTCGTCCCCAGCGACCGCAACCGCAGCTCGCAGCGGTGCACCCGGATCGTCTCCAGCCGTTGGGTGAAGCGGTCGCCCCACGCGGCCCGCAACCGCCCCCAGTCCTCCGCGGCCGCGCCGACCACCCGCGCCAGCTCCTCGGGGTCCGACGGCACGCCGGCGGTGCCGCCGGCGCGCAGCCGCGCGCGGATCTTGTTCCACTCGATCTGGAACGCGACGAGCGTCGGGACGAGGTCGTCGACGTCGGACGCGCTCGACACGAGGACCGCGAGCGTGCGGCCGGGCCGGTCCGGTGCGCCGTCCTCCTCGGGCTCGGCCGACCACGGGCCGACGTGCCACAACCGACGGCGGGCGCGGGCCTCGGTGGTCGGCCACTCCGCGAGCGGCACCCCGGCGGCGCGCAGGTGGTCGGGTTCCTGCCCGATGACGATCCGGCGGGTCTCGGCGATCTCGTCCGGCAGCCGCCGCACCGCGTAGAGGAACGCGCCCAGGTCGATCCCGTCGCCGCCCGCCCCGGGATGGAGGCTGGACCCCATCGCGACGTGCGCGCGCTCCAGCACCCGCAGCCGCGTCTCGCCGCGGGACCGCAGGAGCGTCGTGTACGTGCGGTGGTACAGCGCGACCTCGTCCGACAGGTCGCTGCGGTGGCCGGGGTCCGGTGCCTGACGCTCGCCCATGGCGCGAGTCTGCCCGACGTCGCGGTCGGCTGCCGGCCACCGCGAGGCGGCGACGGTCCGCGGGTGGCGCTGGTGGGGCGTACCGGGCCGTCTGCTGGGCGGTGATCCCCGTGGGCGTCGATGGGCGGCGGTGGGGTGGATGACCGTCGAGCGGCGTGACGGGTGATCCCCCTGGGCGACGCCTGAACCTCCGTCGGCCGCGATCCCCGTCGGCCACGCTCCCCGTCGGCGGCGCTGCGCGTCGGCCACGCTCCGGTCGACGGGACGGGCCCGGTTCGCCGACGCCGGGTCCTGCCGACGGCCCTCGATGCCGCACCCACCCGAAGGCGCGACCCGGTCGGCGCGCGTCCCTCAGCGGTCGGTCACGCGGTGCTTGTCGGGGTGCTCCCGCGTGCGCAGGAGGCCCGAGATCCCGGCGCGGTGGCCGGCCATCCAGCGGTACGCCCGGTCGGTCGGGCCGGGTAGGCGTCGGGCGACCCAGGCGGCGGGGGCCGCCCCGGGCAGGCGCTCGAGGACGGCGGCGAGCGCGGCCCCACCGGACTCGCGCCGACCGTCCGGATGGATCGCGTGCCACGTCGCCAGTCGCCGCTCCTCGCCCAGGTCGGCGAGCAGGTCGTCGGCGCGGCGCTGGATCATGTCGTCGGTCAACCGCCGTCCCCGGTCCCACCGCCGCAGCAGGTCGCGGCCGTGGAGGCAGAACCCGCAGTCGGCGTCGAAGAGGACGAGCAGCCGGTCGTCGTCGGAAGCGGGCGTCGTGGACGCGGCGGGATCGGGCCGGGTGGGGGCGGTGGGCTTGATCGGCTCGGTGGCCCCGGTCGGGTCGGTCGGCCCGGTCAGCCCGGTGGGGTCGGTCGGCTCGGTGGCCCCCGTCGGCCTGGTCCCATCGGCGGACCTGCTCGGGTCGGTGGGGATGGGCCCGTCGGGGTCGGGGGACGTCGGTGCGGTCACGACCCGCACGGTACGCGTCCGGGTAGCGTCGGGCGGAATGGACGACCACGCCGCCCTGCGCCTGCGCGACGTCGTCGTCCGCCGTCACGGCCACGACGGGGCTCCGCTGCTGCTCCTGGACCGCGTCGACTGGACGGTGCGCGCCGGTGAGCAGTGGGTCGTCCTGGGTCCCAACGGGGCGGGCAAGAGCACGCTGCTGCGCCTCGCCGCCGGCGGGATGCAGCCATCCTCCGGGAGCGTTCACGTGCTCGGCGCCCGCGTCGGCCGGGTCGACCTGCGGGACCTGCGCGAGCGGATCGGCATCGTCGACGCGGCGACCGCCCGGGCCCTGCGCCCGTCGCTCACCGGGCACGAGGTCGCGCTGACCGGGATCTTCGGGAGCGTCGCGCTCCAACGCCGGCGGCTGCGTCCCGTCCACGACGAGCGGGTGCGGCGGGCGTTGCGGCTCGTCGGCGCGGAGTCGTTGGCGGACCGGCGGTTCGAGGACGCGTCCCAGGGCGAGCGCCAGCGGCTCCTGCTCGCACGGGCGCTCGTCGGTCGCGGCGGGGACGGGCCGGAGCTGCTGCTGCTCGACGAGCCGGCCGCGGGCCTGGACCTGCCCTCGCGCGAGCGGCTCGTGGGGGCGCTGGCGGTGAGCGCCGCGGCGCGACCGGACCTGCCGACGGTCACCGTCACGCACCACCTGGAGGAGATCCCGCCGACGACGACCCACGCGCTGCTGCTGCGGGCCGGACGGGTCGTCGACGCCGGGCCGGTCGCCGCGACGTTGCGCTCCGACCCCGTCGGGGCGTGCTTCGGCCTGCCCGTCGACGTCGCACGCACGTCCGGACGCTGGCGGGCGCAGGTGTCGGTCGACGCGTGGCACCTGCTGGACGGGGCGGGCTGAGCGCCGCCCGGCCGCTCAATCGTCCCCGGGTGGCCAGGCCTGCTCGAACGAGCACCACCACGTCGTGCGTCCGCCGACGGTGGCGCGGACCATCTCGGCGCCACAACGGGGGCAGTGCTCGCCCTTGCGGCGGTGTGGGATGACGTCGCCCAGGTGGACCCCGCCGCGGGCGATCGCCTCGCGCGTGCACGCGACGACGACGGCGTGGAGCTCGCGCAGCTCGTCGGGGGCGAGGTCGGCCGCCGGGCGCAGCGGCGGCTGCTCGGCGTGCCAGAGCACCTCGTCGCACAGCAGGTTGCCGATCCCGGCGATCGTCGACTGGTCCATCAGGCGGGCCTTGAGCGGCGTCGCGCCCCGGCCGACGCGCTCGACGAACGCGTCTGCGGTGATGGTCAGCGCGTCCGGGCCCAGCTGCGACAGGTCGGGGTCGAGCCGCACCCGGCCGAGCCGGCGCTTGTCGAAGAGCAACAGCCGGCCGCCGTCGTCGAGGTCGATCGCGAACCGCGTCCACGCCGCGTCGCCCGGCAGCGTCATCGACCCCGCGCCGGCGCCGGACCGCACCGGCATCGACCAGTCGGTCCGCTCGCGCGCGGTGAGCGGCTCGCCGGCGGTGTCGGGCAGGCCGGGTGCGTCGGATTCCGGGACGGTGGCGGGAACGCCCGCGGCGTGGTGGACGTCGGCCGGGTCGCGAAGGCCCGAGGCGGCGGCGTCGCCGGCGGTGGTGGACGGGCCGACCACGTCCGGGTCACCGGCGGGTGCGCTCGGACCGGTGCCGGCGCCCTCGGGGCCCACGCCCGGTCCGGCACCCTCGGCGGCCATGCCCGGTCCGGCGCCCTCGGGGGCCATGCCGACGAGGCGACCCGCCATGCCCAGATGCAACCCGAGCCGCGGGCCGTCGTCGAGGTCGAGCCACATCGACTTGCCGATCCGGCCGGCGGCGGTCACGCGGAGACCGGTGATCGCGTCGGCGATCTCGCCCGGCGGATGCGGCCGGCAGACCCACTCGTCGTGGTCCTCGACCCCGACGATCGTCCGTCCGACCGTCCACCGCTCGGCAAGCGCGCGGGCGGCTTCGACCTCGGGCAGCTCGGGCACCCGGGGGAGGGTAGGGGAGGCGCGGGAGCGGGCGGCGGTCCGTCACCGGTGGACGGGGCGCCGCGACCGGCGGCCTTCGTCACACGCCACCGGACGCGCGGCGTTCCTGGCTCGTCGGGGGACGACGGGGCCGCGTCGGGCGGTCCGGGGTAGGGTCCGTCCATGTCGAACCCGGACTCCCGCACGGCGGTCGAGAACGCCCTGAAGCACCTGCTCGAGCAGGTGCCCGCCCTCAAGCCGCTGAAGATCGTCGCCGCGGCCGAGGTCCAGGGCGGCCGGGACGTCCAGCACGTGCGGATCGTCATGCCGGGGCCAAAGGTCACGAAGGAGCTGTCGCCCGACGCCCGCATCACCGTCGACATCCGCCGCGACGTCCTCAACGAGCTCGTCGACGCCGACCTGGCGTCCTGGGTGCGCGCGTGGAACCACGGTCGGATCAAGGCCCACGGGGTCGACCAGTACCTCAAGCTCATCGGCCAGGTCGTGTCGAAGACCGCGGCGAAGGCGAAGGCCCGCAGCGCGCAGGGCTGACCACCACCACCCGACGGGGGCGCGCTCCGCGACTAGGATCGCCCCATGAGCCTTCCGCAGCCCCGCGCCGACGCGGCCGCCCTCGTCACCGGCGCGTCGTCCGGCATCGGCGTCGACCTCGCGCGGGAGCTCGCCGCCCGCGGCCACGCCCTGATCCTCGTCGCCCGCCGCGAGGGCAAGCTGCGCGAGGTCGCCGACGAGCTGTCGGCCGCCCACGGGGTGCGGGTGGAGATCCTGCCCGCGGACCTGTCGGAGCGCGAGGGGCGCCTGGACCTGCTGCGCCGGATCGACGAGCTCGGCCTGGACGTCGACGTCCTGTTGAACAACGCCGGGTACGGGCTGTCGGGACGGTTCATCGACCTGGAGGAGGACCGCCAGGAGCAGATGATCCGCCTGAACGTCGAGGCGGTGCACCACCTGGCGCGGGCGCTGGCTCCCGGGATGGCCGAGCGCGGGTCGGGCGCGATCCTGCTGCTGGCGTCGATCGCCGCGTTCCAGCCGGTCGTCGGGATGAGCGACTACGCGGCGACCAAGGCGTTCGTCCTGAGCCTCGGCGAGACGCTCCACGAGGAGCTGAAGTCGCGCGGGGTCACCGTCACGACGCTCTGCCCGGGCCCGGTGAAGACCGAGTTCTGGGACGTCGCCGGCGAGCTCGAGGGCAACCTCAACCCCAAGCCGATGTGGGCCAAGGCCGACAAGGTCGCCCGCGAGGCGATCGAGGGCCTGGAGAAGGGGCACCGCGTCGTCGTGCCGCACGCCCCGGTGAAGCTCGCGTCGATCGCCGGGCGCCACACCCCGCGCTCGCTCCTGCTGCCGATCATGAAGCGGGCGGGGAAGTAGGCCAGTCGACCTGCACCTCGTAGGCCGAGAACGCCGCATCGGCGGTGACGACGGGGATCCGGAGGTCCCGAGCCTGTGAGATCAACAGGCGATCGAACGGGTCGCGGTGATGGAACGGCAGCGCACGGACCGCCCACGTCTGACGTCGCGTGATCGGCGCCGCGCCGAAGCCGAGGTCGTCGACGATGCGCGGCAGGTCGTCCGGGACGGTGATCTTGCCCGTGGATCGCTTGATGGCGATCTCCCAGAGCGTGGCGTCGCTGACGAGGAACCGGGACGGGTCGGCGTCGAGGCGCTCGGCGAGCGCCTCGGGTAGGCGCGGGTCGCGACCGAGGGCCCACAGCAGGGGGTGCGTGTCGAGCAGGACGACGGTCACCGGTAGGGGTCCCACTCGGAACCCAGGTCGTCGACGTCGTCGGCGATCGAGATCCGACCCTCGAGCGCACCGACCACCGGGCGGCGGGTCGGTCCGGGCGGATCGATCGGCACCAGGCGCACCACCGGACGATTCGCGCGGCGGATCGTCACCTCCTCACCGCGCTCGGCGGCGGCGATGAGGCGGGAGAGGTTCGTCTTCGCCTCGCTGATGCTGACGGCTTCGGACATGCACCGACGGTAGCACCGGCCTGGCCAGGTTGGCCAGGCAGGTGCCCGGTGAGGCGGGCGGCGGCGACGCGGCACGCTCGACGCGCCGGTGGCGCCGGTGGCGCCGGTGGCGTCGGTCAGGCGGCGTAGCCGGCGGCGCGGCCCTGGCCGGCGATCCGCTCGGCCATCTTCTTGTTCGCCTCGTCGACCATCTCGCCCTCGAAGATCGCCGCGCCCGCCCCGGCCGCGACCGCGTCGGCGTAGGCGGCGAGCATCCCCTCGGCCTTCTCCCACTGCTCGCGCGTGGGGGTGAAGATCTCGTTGATGACGTCGATCTGGGCGGGGTGGATCGACCACTTGCCGTCCAGGCCCAGGGCGCGGACCAGACGCGTGCGCTCGCGCAGGCCGTCCTCGTCCTTGAACGCGGCGTACGGACCGTCGATCGCCTGGATGCCGGCGGCGCGGGCCGCGACCACGAGCTTCGTGTACAGGTAGTTGAGGTGGTCGCCCGGGTACCCGTCGGGCTTGCCGCCGATCTGGGTGATCGGGATGCCGATCGCGGCCGAGTAGTCGCCCGGCCCGAAGATGATCGTCTCCATCCGCGGCGACGCGGTCGTGATCGCCTCGACGTTGATCAAGCCCTTGGCGTCCTCGATCTGCGCCTCGATCCCGATCCGCCCGAGCTCGAAGCCCCTGGCCATCTCGATCTGGGTGAGGAGCTTGTCGGTCATCTCGATGTCGCCCGGGGTCTGGACCTTCGGGAGCATCACGGCGTGGAGCTTGTCCCCGGCCTGCTCGACGACGTCGATGAGGTCGCGGTAGAAGAACTCGGTGTCGGTGCCGTTGACGCGGAACACGACGGTCTTGTCCTCGGGGAACTCGAGCGTGTTGAGCGCCTCGATGATCCGCGCCCGGGCGGCGGCCTTCTCGCTCCGGGCGACCGAGTCCTCGAGGTCGAAGAACACCTGGTCGGCGGCCAGCGTCGGCGCCTTGGCCAGGAACTTCTCGCTCGAGCCGGGGACCGAGTGGCAGGTGCGACGGGGACGGGTCGGGCGGGGGCCGGCGGCTGCGCTCATGGTCGGCATGATGCCCGGTCGTCGGCGATCGCGGCGTGGCGCCCACGGCCCGCGAGGACGATCGCGGCGGCCGCGCAGACGACCGACGCCGTGCCGAGGATCGCGACGAACCACCACGTCGTGCGGGTGGCGTGCGTCACCGGATCGGCGATGTAGCGGGACGCCAGCACCCCGGCGGCCATCCCGCCCGTGAGGACCGCGACGCCGGCGAGGATCGGCGCGGGCCGTCGACCGACGAGCAACGCGCCGACCGGCAACAGGACGAACCAGGCGACCATCAGCGCGAGGATCGCGCTCATCGATCCGGGAGGGCACGGCGGCGCGTCGCCGCCGCACTCGCCGGGCATGCCGCGCGCGGGGACGAACGTCCCCCAGGCCGCGAGCGGGCCGGTGGCGACGAGGAGCACGGCGCCGGTCACGCGCGCCGCGCCGAGGAGCCGCGCGATCGGGCGGGGCAGGCGGTCGAGGGTCGCACCGTCCGCGTGCGTCGTCGTGTCGCTCATCCGGCGCTCCCGTGGCCGACGCCGACCGCCGTGCCCGACGCGTGATCGTCGCCGGACGCGCCGACCGCCGTGCCCGACGCGATCGCCGCGCCCGGCCGACCCGCCGTGCCCGGCGTCCCCGCGCCGAGGCGGTCGACCTCGTCGCCGGACGGGTCGAGCAGGACCTCGGTCGTCTCGTCGCCGAACACCTCCACCTTCCAGCCCGCGATCCGTCCGTCGCGGAGCTCGAGCAGGAGCGTCGGCACGCGACGCCCGGGCGTCCGCTCCCACGCGCGTCGGGTCGCGGCGACGGCGGCGGCGAGGTCGAGTCGGCGGACCGCCGCGACCGGGACGGGGTCGGGGTGGCGGACGGCGAGGTGCGACGGGGTGCGGAACTCGAACGTCTCGAGCCCGCCGCCGACCGTCGTCCGCAGGCTCCGGCGCAGGCGGTCGCCGCCGATGACCCGCATGCTCGCCGCCGACGGCTCGAGGAAGAGCGACGTCACGCCCTCGCGGTCGCGCAGCGCGTCGAGCAGCCCGTCGACGACCCTCCGCGCCCCGTCGGGGTGCAGGAACGACCGCTCGCCGAACGGCTCGTCGGCGAGCGCGAACGCGATCGTCCGCGGCTGGTCGTGGGCCCATCCGGACGCGAACGCCACCGTCGCGCTGATCGACACGGCGCCCGTGGTGAGCATGAGCAGCACCGCGGAGCGGGGGTCGCGACCGCGACGCGGTCGGGGGCGGCGGGACGCCCGTGGGGACGGGCGTGGCGAGCGGTCGACCGGGGCGGTCGGCCGCGGTGAGCCGTCTGCGGGCAGGGGACGTCCGAAGGGGTCGCGGTCGGGGACCACACGCACGCCGAGCGACTCTACCCACGAGCCCGGCCGGTGACCGTGGGGACGGGACCACCCTCGTCGCCACCGGTCGGTGTTCGGTCGCCGGTCGCGCCGGCGATCAGTGCCAGAGCGTGCGACGACTGCCGGTCCAGGCCGCCGCGGCGGCGCTCGCGATCGCCAGCGCGTCGCGACCGGCGGCGCCCTCGCGTCCGGCGAAGAGCAGCTCGCCGGGACCGAGCCACGTCGCCCACGCCGCGGCGAACGCCTCCGCACGCCGCTTGTGCGATCCGAGGTCGGTCGGCACCGGGTGCCAGGCGACGTCGGCGACCGTTCGTCCGGTGAGGGTGCGCCACCGGGCGCGGACGCGGGCGGCGAGCGTCCCGGCGGGGCCCAGGGTGGGATCGACGACCGGTCGGGACAGGACGTAGCGGTGGCCGGCCGCGGGGCCGATCGCCTCGTCGAGCGCGGCGGAGAAGCGGGCGTTCTCGGCGGCGCTCCCGTCGGGCAGCGCGCAGCGCACGGTGCCGCCCGGGCGCGGGGTGAGGACGAGCGACGCGGCGGCGCGCGGGGAGATCTCGTCGAGCTCGACGTAGGCCGCGACGATGGCCGCCGCGACCCGGTCCAACGGCAGGACCGGCGGGTACGCACGGACCGCGGCGCGCAACGCGAACGCCAGGCCCGGGCCGTGCGGGGACGGAAGCGGCGGTGGGACGTCGGGACGATCGGCCACCGACCCGGCGTCGACGGATCCCGTCCCACGGGTCGCCCCACCGGTGGGCCTGACGAGCAGCACGGGCAGGTCCTCGCCGACGTACGGCTCGCCGATCCGCCAGCGGTCACGGGCGCCGAGCCGGTCGGCGCTGCGCTCCAGGGCGTGCGCGTTGAGCTCGGCGAACGCGTCCGTCGGCGGCGGCGCGTACGGCGACAGGAGCGGGTGGACGTGCGACACGCCGGTCTCGATCGACCCGTCCTCGCACGGCGCGTGGAGGTGCCCGTGCCGACGGACGAACCGCTCGTAGTCGGCGGTGCCGCGCGCCAGGTCCGACGCCAGGCAGACGACGTCCCAGTTCGACGCGACCTTGTCGGGGTCGCCCGGATCGAGCCGCAGCGCCCGGCCGCGGAGCTGGCGGACCGACACGTCGGCGGCGACGGTCGTCAGGTCGACGACGACGTTGAGCCGCGGCGCGTCCCAGCCCTCCGCGAGCAGCCCACGGGTGCCGACGACGACCCGGGTCGTGCCGTCGGCGAGCGCTCGACCGGCGGCGTGGACCCACGCGCGACTGTCCCAGCCGGCACGGCGGAGCAGCACGACCTCGGCGCCCGGGTCGACCGGCGACGGGGCGGTCGACCCGGACGCGCCGGCGCCGGACGCGGTCGACGTCCCGGCCGGGGCGTCCACCCGACCGTGCGCGGGCACGACGTCGTCCGCGCCGAGCGCGGCCGCGAGGACGTCGGCGTCGCGCCGCAGGCAGGCGACGGTGCGCCCCGTGACCATGAGCGGCCGGAGCGCCTGCGTGCGCAGGTCGTCGGCGAACGCGGCGAGCACGCCGCGGGTTCCGCCACCGGTCAGCGGCGACCGTGCGGCGCGGGCGCCCGGACCCTCGGTGTCGCAGAGCACCACCGCGCGCAGGTCGTCGCCGCGGGCCTCCGCCTCGCGGCCGAGCACCTCGATCGCCCCCAGCGGCTTGGCGGCGCTCTCGACGAGCACCCGGTCGACATCCGATCCGCCGCGGCGCAACCCCTGCCGCGTGAGGGCGAAGCCCAGGTCGCGCAGGCCGGTGCGGAGCGCGTCGAACCGTCGCTCGGCCGCATCGGACGGGTGGGCGCGCAGGCATCCGACGGCGTAGTCGGAGATGAGCGCGAGCCAGTCCTCGAGCGTCGGCGGCTCGCGGAACCCCTCGCCGTGCGGCGCGTCGTCGGGGAGGTCCAGGCCGCCGGCGTGCAGCCACCGCAGCCCGGCGCGGGCCAGGTCGGGACGGCGGGCCAGCAGCGTCGCGAACGGCACCCGGGCGCGACCGTCGCCGGTGTCGCGGTGGCGCAGCCGGCCGATGATCCACGGGCCGAACGCGATCTCCTCCTCGTCGGGCCCGCCGACGGCGTGCAGGTCGTCGAGCAGCTCGGCGAACCGCACGTGGCGCTCGTCGAGCCATCCGCGCTCGCCGGCCAGCGGCTCGACGAAGAACGCCAGCTCCTGGAAGGGCGCGAGGTGCCCGTCGCGGACGACGGCGGGCACCGGGACCTCGACGTCGATCGGGCCGAGCAGCCCGTCGACGAGCGTCGCCTCGTCCGCGGACAGGTCGCGCGGCGGGGTGGCGGTGAGCCCGACGACGTGGACCGGCCGCGGCTCGCGCAGCGCGGCGACGACGGTCCGCACGAGGTAGCCCCAGAGCGACGCGACGTGGTGGCACTCGTCGAGCACGACGGTGCCGACCCCGGCCGCACGCAGCGCGTCGATCCGCTCGCGCACCTCGGGGGCGAGGAGATCCCGCAGGTCGGCGTCGGGGTGCTCGCCACGGGCGATCTCGCGCTTGCGGGCGGCGACCCGTGCGGCGACGTCGCGCTCCAGGCGGGTGCGGGCCGCCCCCGCGAACCGCGCCATCTCGGCGAGCGCGACGTCGACGGTGACGCCGGTCGCCGTCGCCCGCTCGGCGGCCAGGTCGCGGAGGGCGGCGTCGCGCAGCGCCCCGCCGGGATCGGTGGTGCGGCAGAGCGCCTGGTAGGTCAGCAGGTGCAGCGGCCCGCCGCGCTCGGCGAGGATCGCGTCGTCGGCGCCGAACCGCGCCGGCTGCGTCTGCCACTGCCCGGCGATCGTCGTCGTCGGCGCCAGGACGAGCGTCGGACGTCCCAGGCGGCGGGCGATCTCCAGGCCCAGCACCGTCTTGCCGGATCCGGGCGGGGCGACGACGTACGTCGTGTCCCGGTCCGCGGCGCGGTCGGCCTCGAACGCGTCGAGGGCCGCGCGTTGCGCCGGCCGCCAGGAGCCCTGCAGCGCCAGCCCGGCGAACGGGTCGGCGTGCTGCCCGTGTCGAGGACGATCGCGGCCGCTCATGGGACGGGAGTGTCCCCTACGGCGGGCGGAGCGACGTGGGCGACCGGCCGGCGGCTCGTCGGCGGCGTGGTCGGCGCGCCGTCGCGCGCGGCGGTGGGTCGGGGCCGTCGCCGGTCACGCCGGCGACGACGGGCTAATCGGGGGTGGCCGGGGGCGGTCCGGAGTGGTCCGGTCGTCGAGCCGGTCATCAGGCGGCGACGGCGAGGTCGTTGCGCTCCTCGGATGCGCGCAGGGTGGCCCAGGCGGCGCGGTCGTGCTGTCCACGGCGACGGTAGGCGGCGGCGAGCTCGTCGTACGCCATCGCCAGCGTCCAGCGGACGTCCTCCTCGGACCGTCCCTGGCGGTGGCAGGGGAGGGCGCGCAGGCTGCGGACGCGGCGCTCGTCGACGGTGACGTGGGCCTCGACGCGACGGATGTCGAACGGCGACGTGGCGGTGCGGACGGTCGCGGTCAGGTCGGCGACGTCGCGGGAGAGGCGCTCTTCGGCGATCTCCACCTGGGTGGTCGGCATGACCGGTTGGATGGCGGTTGGGGGCATCATGAACTTCTCCTCGGCTCGGGCCGCCGGAACCTGCGTGAGGTGGGCGGGGACTCAACGAATGATGGGAAGAGGATGCGCCTTCGCGGCCGCCGTGACCGTGACCGGTGACGCGCTCGCGTCGTGGCGTCGGGTACGCGCCGTCCGCACCGCTCGCACGGGGCGGTCGGATCCGGCCGGGTCGGACGCGGCAGGGCGGCGCGCGTGCGCGGGGCCTACCGCGCCGGGGCGCAGAGCAGCGCCACGCGGTGGGGGGCGTGGAGGACGTCGCGGACCTGGAGCTCGCGGAGCGCCGCGATCGTGTCTGGGGCGGGGCGCGCGGCGGCCGCGCGGTAGCGCTCCGCGACCGCGCGCACCGTCGGGACGAGGTCGCCGGCGAGCGCGCCGCAGCGACCGGGCCGGCGGGCGCGGGCGGTGAGCGCCGCGACGAGGTCGGCGGTGGCCCGGTCGACGAGGTCGGGGTCGCGCCCGTCGCATCCGCCGGCGGTGCAGCGCCCGCGTGGCGCGTCGGCCACGGGGGGAGGGCACCCGCGGGCGACGCACGACGGGACGCGCTCCGCGGTCGCGCGGGTCCACGCGCGGACCGGCCTGCGCAGCGCGAGCGCGTCGTCGCCGGTCGAGGCGTCGAGCGCGGGGTCGGGGCGGGCGCCGCCCGGGGCGCGCGGGGAGCGCAGGACGACCCACCCGTCGTCGAGGACGTGGGTGGCGACGAGGTCGCCGGCGGCGATCCGTCGCTCGACGGTGGCGAAGACCTCGCGGTCGTCGTCGGACCAGCCGTCGCCGAACGGGTCGAACGCCGGGGTGTCGACGACGTTGAGCACGACGTTGTCGGCCCGGGCGACGCCGAGCGGCTGCCGCGGCGCGGGCGCCTGCAGCAGGTACACGTCCTGCCCGCGACCGGTGAGGTGCGGCTGCAGCGGACGCGGCGCGGCGATCGACCCGGTGCGCGGCGTCGCGGCGACGACCCGGTCCAGGACGTCGCGGTCCATGTGCTGCGACGGCTGCTTCAGCGCGAGCATCGAGCTGAGCGGCGCCCGGTCGGTCCCGTAGGCGGTGCTCCACCACAGCGTGCCGAGCAGCAGGCCGGTGGCGGCCAGGACGGTCGGCAGCGTGCGCAGGGCGGTCGGTCCGGTCGTGGGACTCCCGGCGCGCTCGGGACTCCGGTCGCTCCCGTCGTCACGGTCGCCCGCGCCGTCGCGGGCGTCCCCGCCGTCGATGCCGGTCGCCCGCGCGACGCCGCGTCGCACGGTCGCGATCCCGCCGACCGCGGCGATCGCCAGCGCCATCGTAGGCAGCAGCGAGTAGTGGAAGTTCGTCGTCCAGTACGTCGGGTTGTCCGACAGGAACCGCTCCGCCAGGAGCGGCAGCGGCAGCACCGCGAGCCGGGTGAGCCACGGCAGGACGAAGAGGAACGGGGCGAGCAGCGCGACGATCGTCTCGAGCTTCACCCGCGGATCGACCGTCTCGGTGACGAGCTTCCACGGGTGGGTCGCGAGCTCCCACAGCGCCGACGGCAGGTCGTCGCCGAGCGACCCGTAGCTCCAGTAGAGGAACTCGCGCCCGTCCGCGAACGCCGGGATGAGCAACCGGGTGGCGACGAGGTACCAGGCGACGCCGGCGGCGATCGTCAGCGCCCCGCGTCGCCGCTCGCCGTCGAGGAGGAGCCAGAGCCCGAGCGCGACGACGAGCATCGGCACGTTCTCCTTGACGAGCAGGAGCAGCGCGACGCACGCCCAGAACCACGGCCACCGTCGCCGGTCGGCGGCCAGGACCGCGCCGGCGAGGAGCACCGGCGCGAACGCCAGCTCGTGGACGTCGAACTCGATCGCGCGCTGCACCCCCCACGACGTGCCGTACGCGAGCGCGACGAGGAGGCCGGCGGTGCGGCCGATGCGGTCGCGGGCGAAGAGGTACAGCGGCACCATCGCCGCGGCGACGAGCGCCGCCTGCGACGCGAGCAACGCGACGGGGGACGGCCACAGCGCCCGCAGCGCCCCCCACAGGGCGATGATCGGGTGCAGGTGGTCGCCCCACAGGTTGTCCTCGGCGCGCAGCGTCGTGCCCGGCCAGTCCAGGTGCGCCATCCGCCACGCCGCCTGGTCGAAGATGCCCAGGTCGAACCCGCTGGTGAGGTACCACCGGTGGCGCTGCCACGACCACAGCGCGTAGGCGACCGCCAGCAGCGCGCTGGCGACGAGGACGACGACGAGCGCCGGGTCGCGCCGGACGACCGCGCCGAGCGACCGCCGGAGGCGTCCGGCCCGCGGAGGACCGGACGGTGGGGCGGTCGAGGGCATCCGGGCGGAAGCGTAGCCTCCGCCGCCCGCTCAGAACCCGTAGGCGGCCTTCAGCTCGTCGTCGCCCTCGGCGAGTTGCTCGGCGAGCCCGACGAGGACCTTCGCCTGCTTCCAGCTCGCGTCGTCCTGCATCTTGCCGTCGATCATGTGGACGCCCTTGCCGTCGGGGATCGCCTCGATGATCTTGCGGGCGAACGCGACCTCGTCCGGGTCGGGCGAGAACACGCGCTTGGCGATCGCGATCTGGGCGGGGTGCAGCGACCAGGTGCCGACGCACCCGAGGATGAACGCGGCGCGGAACTGCGCCTCGCAGGCGACGACGTCCTTGATGTCGCCGAACGGCCCGTAGAACGGCAGGATCCCGGCGCCGACGCACGCGTCGACCATGCGGCCGATCGTGTAGTGCCACGGGTCCTGCTGCGTGCGCACGCGACCGGCCTCGAGGTCGTCCGGATCGGTCGGGTCGCTGATCGACACGTAGCCGGGGTGGCCGCCGCCGACGCGGGTCGTCTTCATCCGCCGCGACGCGGCGAGATCGGCCGGGCCGAGGCTGATGCCCTGCATGCGGGGCGACGCGTTGGCGATCTCCTCGACGCGGGCGACGCCACCGGCGGTCTCGAGGATCGCGTGGAGGAGGATCGGACGGCTCAGTCCGGCGCGCGCCTCGAGCTGGGCGATGAGCCGGTCGGCGTAGTGGATGTCCTCCGGCCCCTCGACCTTCGGGAGCATGATGACGTCGATCTTCTCCCCGATCTCGGTGACGAGCGTCGTGAGGTCGTCGAGCACCCACGGGCTGTCGAGCGCGTTGACCCGGGTCCACAGCGGCGCGTCGAGCTCGAGCGTCCGGCCGACCTCGACGAGCCCGGCCCGCGCCGGCTCCTTGCGGTCGATCGGCACCGCGTCCTCGAGGTTGCCCAGGACGATGTCGGCCTTCGCCGCGATGTCGGGCAGCTTGGCCCGCATCTTCTCGTTGCTCGGGTCGAAGAAGTGGATCATCCGCGACGGCGGGACCGGGATCTCGCGGACCGGCTCCGGCGCACCGACGGCGAGCGGCTTGAAGAAGTCACGGGGATGGCGCATGCCGGCCGATGCTACTCCCGGTCGCTTCGTGCACGCCGACCCCCGACCGTCTGGACGCTCCGTCCGAGGTCGAGGCGGCAGACTCCGCGCCCATGTCCGACGAGTCGACGTTCAAGCCCGGTACCGACGACCTGCCCGAGGTGCGCCACGCGTCCGGCGCCCACCAGTACGGGCGCTACTTCGAGGAGTTCGAGGAGGGCGCGGTGTACAAGCACTGGCCCGCCAAGACCGTCACGGAGGGGGACGACCACCTCTTCTGCCTCCTGACGATGAACCACCACCCGCTGCACATCAACGACGTGTACGCGTCGCGTTCGCAGCAGGGTAGGAACGTCGTCGTCGGGCCGTACGTCTACTCGCTGGCGCTCGGCATCAGCGTGTCCGACATCTCGGGCCTGGCGATCGCGAACCTCGCCACCGACGAGCTGTCGCACCCCAACCCGGTCTTCCACGGCGACACCCTGTTCGTCGAGACCGAGGTGCTGTCGAAGAAGGCGTCGCGGACGAAGCCCGACCGCGGCGTCGTCATCGTCCACACCCGCGTCCACAACCAGGACGGCGTCCTCGTCGCGGAGTTCAAGCGTCGCGTGCTCGTCCCGAAGAAGCAGCCGGGCGCCGAGGCCTGAGCCGGACGACGGGCGTCGGCCTGCCGCGCGGGCCCGTCGACCGCGCGCGGCCGACGCCCGGCGCGACGCACCGACCGTCATGGCCGCGGTGGCGCCATCCGCCCGCCGGCGGCGTTACCATGCCGCCGATGAGCCCCACCGCCGGAGACGATCCGGCATCGAGTCCGGAGCGCGCCGTCGCGCGCGCCGCATCCCCGTCGCGTCCCGATCCGCCCGACGACGGCGACGGGGAGCCCCGAGAACCTGACCGCGCGCGGTCGCGGTCCACCGTCCGGGGCACGTCGTGACCGAGGTCCTGCTGCTGCTCGTCGCCGGCGCGCTCGTCGTCGCTTGCGGCGTGTTCGTCGCCGCGGAGTTCTCGCTCATCACCGTCGACCGCGCGACGGTCGAGCGGGCCGCCGAGGCCGGCGACCGGCGCGCCGCGGGCGTGCTCGCGGCCACCCGGAGCCTCTCCACCCAGCTGTCCGGCGCGCAGCTGGGGATCACGATCACGAACCTCGCGATCGGCTTCCTGGCCGAGCCGTCGATCTCGCGCCTCATCGACGGGCCGCTGGAGTCGGTCGGGGTGCCGTCGGGCGCGGTGACCGGGGTCGCGGTGACGATCGCGCTCGTCCTCGCCACCGGGCTCACGATGATCTTCGGCGAGCTCGTCCCGAAGAACCTCGCGATCGCGGCCCCGCTCGCCACGGCGCGCACGGTGTCCGGGTTCCAGCGCGGGTTCAGCGCGGCGATGGCGTGGCCGCTGCGGCGACTCAACGGGACCGCCGAGGCGATCCTGCGCCGCGTCGGGGTCGAGCCGCAGGAGGAGCTCGCGTCCGCGCGCTCCGCCGAGGAGCTGTCGTCGCTCGTCCGCCGCTCCGAGGAGCAGGGCACCCTGGAGCCCGACACCGCGCGACTGCTGCAGCGCTCGCTCGCGTTCGGCGACCGGCGCGCCGTCGACGTCATGACGCCGCGGGTGCGGGTCCACGCGCTCACCGCCGACGCGACGGTCGAGGACGTGCTCCGCATCGCCCGCGACACCGGCCACTCGCGCTTCCCCGTGGAGGGCGAGGGCGCCGAGGAGGTCGTCGGGATCGCCCACGTCAAGCAGGCGCTCGCCGTGCCGCACGCGCGGCGCGACGAGGTGACCGTCGCCGACTTCATGTCCGAGCCGGTCGTCGTGCCCGACACCCTGGAGCTCGATCCGCTCCTGACGCGCCTGCGCGCCGGCGGCCTGCAGATCGCGGTGGTCGTCGACGAGTTCGGGGCCGTCGCCGGCGTCGTGACGCTCGAGGACCTCATCGAGGAGATCGTCGGCGAGGTCATGGACGAGCACGACGCGCCCGCGCCGCCGGTGCTGCGCGACGCCGAGGGCGCGTGGCGCCTGTCGGCGCTGCTCCGCCCGGACGAGGCGAGCGAGCGGATCGGCGTCGACGTCCCCGAGGGCGAGGACTACGAGACCCTCGGCGGGCTCGTCGCGCTGCACCTGGAGCGGGTGCCCGAGCCGGGCGACGAGGTGCGACTCGTCCTTCCCGATCCGGAGCATCCGCGGCACGCGGTGACGTTCACCGTCGTGAGCATGGACAGCCACCGCGTCGACGAGCTGCGCGTCGTCGTCGAGGAGCTCGAGCCGGAGTCGTCCGACGACGCCGGCCGCGAGCAGCGACGGGACGCCGACGACGCGCGCCCGGCGCCGCCGGACCGCGAGCGCGGACCCTCCGGCGGGCGGGAGGAGCGGCGATGAGCGACGGGGTCGCGATCGCCCTCGGCATCGTCCTGCTGCTCGCCAACGGGTTCTTCGTCGGCGCCGAGTTCGCGATCCTCTCGGCGCGGCGGAGCGAGATCGAGCCGCGGGCCGAGGCCGGGTCGCGGGCCGCGCGGATCACGCTCGGCGCGATGGAGCACGTGTCGCTCATGCTCGCCGGCGCGCAGCTCGGGATCACGATCTGCTCGCTCGCGCTCGGCGCGATCGCGGAGCCCGCGCTCGCGCACCTCGTCGAGCCGCTGTTCGAGGCGATCGGGCTGCCCGGCGCCGCGGTGCACCCGGTGGCGTTCGTCCTCGCGCTCGGCGTCGTGGTGTTCCTCCACGTCGTGATCGGCGAGATGGTGCCGAAGAACCTGGCGCTGGCCGCGCCGGACCGGATGGCGCTCGTGCTCGCCCCGGCGCTCGTCCTCGTCGTCCGGGCGCTGCGCCCGGTCATCGCCCTGCTGAACTGGATCGCGAACTGCGTCCTGCGGGGGCTCGGGGTGGAGCCGCGCGACGAGGTCACCAGCGCGTTCACCCGCGACGAGGTCGCGGGCCTCGTCGAGGAGTCCCACCGCGAGGGGCTGCTCGAGGACGGCGAGGGGCAGCTGCTGCTCGACGCGCTGCAGTTCGTCGAGCGGGACGCCCGCTCGGTGCTGCTGCCGTTGGAGGACCTGCAGACCCTGCCGGTCGGGGTGACGCTCGAGGCGTTCGAGGCGATGGCGGCCGAGACGGGGTACTCGAGGTTCCCGGTCCGCGACCGCGACGGCACGATGGTCGGCTACCTCCACGTCAAGGACCTCCTCCGGGAGGGCATCCCCCGCGACGCGCCGCTGCCGTTGGGGCTGCTCCGCCCGATGCCGACGGTCCGCGACGCCGACCGGCTGCGGACGGCGCTGCGGACGATGCAGCAGGCCGCCGCCCACCTCGCGCGCGTGGAGGACGCCGAGGGACGCACGATCGGGGTCGTGGCGATGGAGGACGTCCTCGAGGAGCTCGTCGGCGAGATCCGGGACGAGACGTCGGTCGCCTGACCGGACGTGGCGATGGCGGACGGCGATCGGGCGACGGGGACCGCGGCCGAGGCGCGTCGCGCCGCCATCCTCGACGCGGTGCGCGCGATCCCCGAGGGGTGGGTGCGGACCTACGGCGACGTGGACCCCGGCGCTCCCCGGCTCGTGGGGCGGGTGCTCCACGAGGACGGCGATGGCGTACCGTGGCACCGTGTCGTGCGCTCCGACGGGTCGTTGACGCAGGGCGCGAGGCAGCGCTCCCTCCTGCGCGCGGAGGGCGTGGCGCTCCGCGGCGAGCGCGTCGACCTGCGCGCGGCGCGCCTGCCGTTGCCGCCGGGCGAGCATCCCCCGTCATAGCCTGGGGTTTTCGACCCATGCCCGGGGGTTTCGGTGGCGGCGCGGGCCTTCATCCAGGGGCAACGCACGGGCCGTCTCGTTGCGGTTGAATCCGTCGAATTCCCATACGACCCCGCCGGGGTCCGACCGGAGGATCAGACGTGCCCGACACGACCGTACGTACCGAGAACGCCAAGCTGCTGGCCTGGGTCGATGAGACCGCCCAGCTGACCGAGCCCGATCAAGTCGTCTGGTGCGACGGGTCGGCCGAGGAGTACGACCGTCTCTGTCAGGAGCTCGTCGACGCGGGCACCTTCCGCCGCCTGTCGGACGCCAAGCGCCCCAACAGCTACCTGGCGTTCTCGGACCCCTCTGACGTCGCCCGCGTCGAGGACCGCACGTTCATCGCGTCCGAGCGCGAGATCGACGCCGGCCCGAACAACAACTGGCGCGCTCCCGACGAGATCCGCGCCGAGCTCGAGCCGCACTTCCGCGGGTCGATGCGTGGCCGCACGATGTACGTCGTGCCGTTCTCGATGGGCCCGCTCGGGTCGGACACGTCGAAGATCGGCGTCCAGCTCACCGACTCGCCGTACGTCGTCGTGTCGATGCGGATCATGACCCGGATGGGCAAGGGCGCGCTCGACGTGCTCGGCGCCGACGGCGAGTTCGTCCCGTGCGTCCACTCGATCGGCGCCCCGCTGGAGCCGGGCCAGGCCGACGTGCCGTGGCCGACGAACGCCGACACGAAGTACATCGTCCACTACCCCGAGACCCGTGAGATCTGGTCGTACGGGTCGGGCTACGGCGGCAACGCGCTGCTGGGCAAGAAGTGCCTGGCGCTGCGGATCGCGTCGGTGCTGGCCCGGGACGAGGGCTGGCTCGCCGAGCACATGCTCATCCTCAAGCTGACGTCGCCGGAGGGCGAGGTCAAGTACGTGACGGGCGCGTTCCCGTCGGCGTGCGGCAAGACGAACCTCGCGATGCTCATCCCGACCCTCCCCGGCTGGAAGGTCGAGACGGTGGGCGACGACATCGCCTGGATGAAGTTCGGCGAGGACGGTCGCCTGTACGCGATCAACCCCGAGGCCGGGTTCTTCGGCGTCGCGCCGGGCACGGGCGAGAAGACGAACCCCAACGCGATCGCGGCCATCAGCCGCGACACGATCTTCACGAACGTCGCCCTGACCGACGACGGCGACGTCTGGTGGGACGGCCTGACGAAGGAGCCGCCGGCGCACCTCATCGACTGGCACGGCAACGACTGGACGCCGGACATGGAGCATCCGCCGGCGCACCCGAACTCGCGGTTCACCGTCGCCGCGGACCAGACGCCGTCGATCGCCCCCAACTGGGAGGACCCGGCCGGCGTGCCGATCGACGCGTTCCTCTTCGGCGGCCGCCGTGCCGGCGTCGTGCCGCTCGTGCGTGAGGCGCGCGACTGGCAGCAGGGCGTGTTCTTCGGCGCGACGATGTCGAGCGAGCGGACCGCCGCGGCGTTCGGCACCGTCGGCGAGCTGCGGTTCGACCCGTTCGCGCAGCTCCCGTTCGCCGCCTACAACATGGGCGACTACATGGGCCACTGGCTCGAGATCGGCGAGAAGCCCGGGGCCAAGCTGCCGAAGATCTTCTACGTCAACTGGTTCCGCAAGGACGCCGACGGCAAGTTCATCTGGCCCGGGTTCGGCGAGAACAGCCGCGTGCTGGAGTGGATCTTTCGGCGCTGCAACGACGACGCGTCCGCCCGTCCGGCGGCGGTCGAGACCCCGATCGGGCTCGTCCCGACCCCGGACGCCCTGAACACCGACGGCCTCGACATCGCGGCCGCCGACCTGGAGGCGCTGCTCACCGTCGACCACGACGCCGTCCGGGCCGAGCTGCCGCAGATCGAGGCGCACCTCGAGCAGTTCGGCGAGCGCCTGCCCGCCGCGATCCGCGCCGAGCTGCAGACGCTGAAGGACGCGCTGGCCTGAGGCACGAGCGGGCGACCGGTCGTTCCGGTCGCCCGCGTCGCTCAGTCGAGCGGGGACGGCGGGGCGCCGGTCCCGAGGTCCCGCAGGCACCGCTCCCGCCAGACCGTGAGCTGACGGGCGAGGTCGAACCGCTCCGGGACCACCAACCACCCGTATGCGGTGCCGGTCCCGGTGGCGATGAGGTCGGCGACCGCCTGGTCGACGTCGAGGTCGCCCCGGACGGAGCCGTCGGCGATGCCCGCCCGGAGCCCTGCCTCGGCGGCCTCGGCGATCCGGCGGATCCAGGCCGTGATCCGGGGCCGCAGCACCGGCGAGTGGTTCACCGCCTGGAAGCTCACCGCGAACATCGACGCGAGGAACGCGGGGTCCTCGTCGTGGAGCGTCCGCATACGGTCCAGGATCATGAGGACCCGCTCGAGGCCTGACGTCGAGGCGGGCGCCTCACCGGGGCTCAGGCGCTCCTCGTACTCCGAGCGCAGGAGCGCATCGAGCAGGGCGTCCTTGCTCCCGAACCGGGCGTGGACCATCGCGCGGCTGTAGCCGGCGCGGCGGCCGATCTCGGCGGCCGTCGTCGCCTCCCAGCCCTTCTCGGCGATGAGCTCGGCCGCGGCCGTGAGAAGTCGTCGGCCGGACTCCTCGACCCGCTCGGCCTGGGTGCGACGGCGAGGGGGCGGGGCGGGGGCGGGATCGGTCACGGGGCGGGACGGATGACGGGGCGCGGCGCGGACAAGGGCTCGCGCGACGGCGGCTGGCCGGTGCGCGGTGTGCCCGTGGACGGCGAGACGACGGTAGCGGGACCGCGCCGGAGGCGCACGACCGCCGACGTTCGGTCGGACGAGGACCATCCGCTCCCGGCGGCGGCGCACCGGTCGGATGATCCTGCACCGCGTGGGCGCCCGGCGATGCGCGCGCAGGGGTCGCGGGGGCGGCGCCGAACGACCCCTTGCTTATTTGACGGTCGACAACTATGTTTGACGGTAGGCCGGACGGACCGTCCGGCCGGGTCGACCACCGAGGAGAGCCGATGTCCGCACCCACCGCCGTGCCGTTGCCGACGACGATCGAGGACCTGGACGCGCCGTGGCTGACCGCCGTGCTTCGCGCCGACGGCGTCATCGGCTCCGACGTCGCCGTGCGCGCCGTCCGCGCCGAGCGGATCGCGCTCGACACCGGGTTCTCGTCCGAGCTGCATCGGTTGTCCCTCGACGGCGACCCGGGGGTCCCGGCGAGCGTCGTCGCCAAGCTCCCGACGGGCACCGTCGTGCGCCAGGCGATGGACATGGTCGGCGGCTACGCCCGCGAGGTGGCCTTCTACCGCGACGTCGCCGGCCGGGCGCCGCTGCGCACGCCACGCGCCCACGCGGCCCGGATCGCCGAGGACTCCTCGGACTTCGTCCTCGTCCTGGAGGATCTGGGCGACTGGCGGGTGGGCAACCACTTCGAGGGCCTGTCGCTCGCCGACGCACGCCGCTGCGTCGCGGAGCTCGCCGGCCTGCACGCCTGGTCGGTGACCCCGGACGCCGCCGCGACGGTCTCCGCGTTCCCCAGCCTCGACTCGCCCGCGGCCCGGCAGGCGTTCCCGGCGCTGTTCGCCGAGGGGTGGGCGGTCTACCGTCAGCGCGCCCGGCAGGCGGTCCCACCGGCGGTGGCCGCGTTCGGGGACCGGATCTCCGAGCACGTCCCCCGGTTGCTGGAGGGCCTGACCGAGCGGCCCGGCCTGATCCACGGCGACATCCGTGCGGACAACCTCTTCTTCCGCGGCGATGATCTGGCGATCGTCGACTTCCAGCTCACCGCGCGGGGCGTCGGGGCGGCCGACGTCGCCTACCTCGTCAGCCAGGGGCTGACGACCGAGACCCGCGGCGGCGGCGACGAGCGGCTCGTGCGCGAGTACCTCGAGCTCCTCGCCGGGCACGGTGCGCCCGCCTACGCCTTCGAGGACGCGTGGCGTCACTACCGGATGGGCGTCGCGTTCTTCCTGCTCTTCCCGGTCATCGCGATCCGCGGGTACGAGGGGCTGCCGGATCAGGCACGCGAGCTGTGCCTGCGGTTGTGCGAGCGCAGCATCGCCACGATCACCGACGTGGACGCCCTGGAGGTGCTCGCATGAGCGACCGTCGACTGGACGAGCTCGGCTACTACCTGCTGGGCGGCCACCCCAAGGGGCCGCGCGCGATCCTCGAGGAGGCGCGCCGCGGCGACGAGCTGGGCCTCGGCACCGGGTTCATCTCCGAGCGGTGGAACACGAAGGAGGCCTCGTCGCTGTCGGGCGCCGCCCTGGCGGTCACCGAGGAGCTGCAGGTCGCGATCGCGGCCACGAACCACAACATGCGCCACCCCCTGATCGCCGCGTCGTGGGCCACGACGATGCACCGCCTGTCGGGCGGCCGGTTCACGCTCGGCATCGGCCGGGGGGTGGCGGCGGCGTTCAAGGCGTTCGGACTGCCGATGATCACCACGGCGCAGATGGAGGACTGGGCCGGGCTCGTGCGCCGCCTGTGGGCGGGGGAGACGATCGTCGATCACGACGGCCCGGCCGGCCGGTACAAGGCCCTGCAGCTGGACTCGGAGTTCGACGAGGACATCCGGATGGCGCTCGTGGCGTTCGGTCCCAACACCCTTGCCCTCGGCGGCCGCGCGTTCGACGACGTCATCCTCCACACGTTCTTCACCGAGGAGACCACCCAGCGGTGCGTGGCCCAGGTCAAGCGCGCCGCCGAGGAGGCCGGACGCGATCCCGACGCCGTGCGGGTGTGGTCGTGCTTCGCCACCATCGGCGACCACCTGTCGCCGGAGCTGCAGCAGCGCAAGATGGTGGCGCGGCTGGCGACGTACCTGCAGTACTACGGCGACCTGATGGTGTCGACCAACGGCTGGGACCCGAAGGTCCTGGAGCGGTTCCGGGCCGACCCGTTCGTCCGGTCGTTCACCGAGACGATCGACGGGCGGGCGACCGACGAGGACATCCAGCGGATCGCACCGCTCATCCCCGACGAGTGGCTGGAGGCGTCGGCCACCGGTAGCCCCGACCAGTGCGTCGCACGGGTCCGGCGGGAGTTCGACCTCGGGTGCGACCGCGTCATCCTGCACGGCGCCAAGCCCGACGAGCTCGCCCCGATCCTCGACGCCTACCGCGCGAGCGACCCGTCGACGGCCGGGGTCGTCTGAGATGGCGCGCACCAGCGTTCCCGCGACCGCGCCTGCACCGCCCCGGGCGATGGGAACGACCACCGACCCGGACGACGTCCCGGCGTCGCCGCGTACCGTCGTCGAGCGCTACAACCTCGAGCTCTGGAACGAGCGACGGTTCGAGCTCGCCGACGAGCTCCTCGCCGACGAGATGGTCCGCCACGAGCCCGGCGGTCGCACCGTCGTGACCCGGGCCCAGGCGCGACGGCGGGTGGAGGATCTGTGGGCGTCGGTGCGGCACGTCGAGTTCCGGCTGCTGCACGTCATCGCCGAGGGCGAGTACTGCACGATCGTCTACCAGGCGGACATCGTGCTCCCCGACGGGAGCGCGGACGTCATCAGCAGCATCGAGGTGTTCCGCGTCGTCGACGGCCGGATCGTCGCGGTGTGGAACAACGCCCATGAGCACGCCGCGTGGCCCGAGGTCGGCGGCGACGCGGTCGACGCCCATCCGACGGCCCAGGAGGCCTGACGTGCAGATCGAGGGAAGCCGGGTGCTCATCACCGGGGCGAGCCGCGGGATCGGCCGCGACCTGGCCCGCGGGTTCGCCCGGGCCGGCGCCGACGTGGCGCTCGTCGCGCGCGGTGCCGAGGCGTTGGAGGGTCTCGCCGCCGAGATCGGCGGACGGGCCTACCCGACCGACCTCACCGATCGCGACGCGGTGCGCGGCCTGCTCGCGCGGGTCGAGGCCGACGGACCGGTCGACATCCTCGTCAACAACGCCGGCGACGAGTGCATCGGGCGGTTCACGGAGATGGACGCGGACACGCTGGAGTTCATCGTGCGGCTGAACGCGCTGGCGACCGCCGAGCTCACCCGTCAGGTCCTGCCGGGGATGATCGACCGGGGCCGCGGGCACGTCGTGAACATCTCGTCGTTCGCGGGAATCGTCGTGCCACCGTTGCTGGCCACGTACGCGGCGACGAAGGCGTTCGTCAGCCATCACAGCGTCAACCTGCAGTTCGAGCTCAAGGACACCCCCGTAGGCGTCACGCGGGTCGAGATCGGCGAGGTCGACGAGACGGGACTGATGGACAAGGGCCGCACGTCCCCCGAGCTCGCGGGCATGTTCGACCGGATGTACCGGCTGCGTGCCAGCCGACTGATCCGCTGCGAGGAGATCACCGCCGCCACGCTCGATGCCGTGCGCGACGACAAGTGGTCGGTGCGCCTGCCGCGCCGGTTGTCGCCGGCGTCGTACCTGGCGGACGCCCCTCGGCGGTTGGCCTGGGTCTTCGGGCGGGGGCTGGTGGAGCCCGCCCGGCCGCGACGGTGAACCGGGCCACGGGCGCAAGACCGCGCCCGGGCTTGCACCGCGCGCGCCGTCGCGCGACCGTGCCCCCATGCCTCGATCGAGCGTGTCGATCACGGCGGCCGCGTGCGGCCTGCTCCTGCTTGCCGGGACGCTGGGCCCGCCGGCGGCGGGGGCGGCCAACGCCGAGGTCGCCGCGGTGCAGGTGGCGATGCGCGCGCTCGGCCTGCGGCCCGGGCCGGTCGACGGGGTCACGGGCCCGCGGACGCGGCGTGCGGTCCGCACGTTCCAGCGGCGTCAGGACCTCGCCGCCGACGGGGTCGCCGGACCCCGGACCCGGCGGGCGCTCGGTCGACGCGGACGTCCCGCGCTGGGACGTCGGGCGATGCGTCGCGGGCAGCGCGGATTCGACGTCGCGGCGTTGCAGTTTCTGTTGAAGGTCCGGGGGTTCGACCCGGGAGGGAACGACGGGGGGTTCGGCGCTGGGACGTTGCGGGCGGTCCGCGCGTACCAGCGCGCCGTGGGCCTGGCGCGGGACGACGTCGCGGGACCGCGGACGATCCGGGCGCTACGCACCCGCACCGTGGCCCGGGGCGGTAGGGCGTCCGGTCCCGTGCGGTTCCTCGCCCCGGTGGCGGTCGGACGGACCGACGGGTTCGGACGCGTCGGTGGTCGACGGCACACCGGGCTCGACTATCCGCTGGCCGGCGGGGACCCGGTCCACGCGGCCGGCCGGGGCGTCGTCGTCTTCGCCGGTCGCAACGACGGCGGGTACGGCAACCTCGTCGTCGTCCGTCACCGGCTGGGGTTCGAGACGTGGTACGCGCACCTGTCGTCGTTCGCCGTGCGCGCGGGCAGTGCGGTCGTCGGGGGATCGTTGATCGGTGGGGCGGGCTCGACGGGCCGCTCGACCGGGCCGCACCTGCACTTCGAGGTCCGCCGCTACGGCACCCCGGTCGACCCGGAGCCCTGGTTCGTCTCCCGCGCGGCGGCGTCCGGTCGCGATGCCCGGGTACGGACGAGCGCGACCGCCCGGTCCGCGTCGGGTGGGGCCACCGGCCGCGTCGCACGACGCCTCGTCTGTCGGGTCAACGCCGACGTCCGCCCGACCCGCGACACCGATCCGCCGCGGGCCCGCAAGAACCGCTGCCCGTGAACGGCCGCTCGGTGACCCGGCCGGTCAGATCCGCCAGTCGAACGGCCGGCCTCCGAGCTCGACGAGGGCCGCGTCGACACGGCTGAACGGCCGCGATCCCGAGAACATCCGGACCGACATCGGCGAGGGGTGGGCGGCGGTGACGACGCGGTGGCCCTCCAGCGGTAGTCGCTCGACGACGTTCTGCGCGTGGCGGCCCAGGGCGAGGAAGACCAGGCCGTTCCGCTCGACGGCCAGGCGTCGCAGCAGCTCGAAGGTCACGGCGGGCCAGTTCGCGGCGGCGTGGGAGGCGGGCGCGCCGGGGCGGACCGTCAGCGACGCGTTGAGCAGCAGCATCCCGGCCCGGGCCCACGGCGTCAGGTCGCCGGTGGCGGAGACGGGCAGGCCCAGGTCGGCGTGCAGCTCGGCGAACATGTTGCGCAGCGACCCGGGGATCGGGGCCTCGGGGGTGACCGCGAAGGCCAGGCCGATCGGGACGCCGGGGGTGGGGTAGGGATCCTGGCCGCACAGGACCACGCGCACGTCGCCGGGGTCGACGTGGTGCAGCGCGTTGAAGACCTGCGCGCGGGCGGGCTGGATCGGACGTCCGGCCGCGACCTCGTGGGCGAGGAAGTGCTCCACGCCGCGCAGCGCCTCCCGGTCGACGTACGGGCGCCACGACTCGGGGACGGTGCCGGCGAGGTCGGGGACGTGCTCGGGCGGCGTGGGTGTTGCGGCGACCATGACGGTCCGGATGCTGCCGGGCGGGCCGGACGGTTCGGTGGGGCGGATGCCGCCCGATCATCGGCCGGCCGTGTGCCTGCCGTGGGGTGGGCCGAGCGGCGACGTCCGGGGCGGGGCGCCAGGCGGGCAGGGCGGGAGGGCCCGCGACCCGCATCGTGGGGCGCGGGTCGGCCTCGAGGCCGGTGGGCCGGATCGTGCTCGCCGTGGCGCGTCGGATCCGGCCCAGGACGTTTGGGACGGGGAGCCGAGGGAGCGGTGGGCCGGATCGTGCTCGCCGTGGCGCGTCGGATCCGGCCCGCGCGCGACGCGCTGCTCTACGCGCGTCGGGGAATGATCCGGTCGAGGCGGGTCACGGTCTCTGCCTCGCGGTCGACGGTCTGCTCCCAGGTCAGACGCATCCGATCATGCCCCGATGCCGTCAGGTCGGCGTCGCGTCGGTGATCGCGGCGGAACGACTCGCGGTCGTGGTGCGTGTTCCATCCGTCGAGCTCGATCACCAGGGGACGGGTCCCGGGGCCCCGATCCGGCCAGAGCGTGTCGACCTCATAGGAGCCCCACGGCGTGTGGACCACGACGTTCGTCCGCGGCAACACGAAGCCGTGCCGGCGCAGGAGGGTGAGGAACCGCTGCTCCAGCTCCGACTTCGTATGGATCTCCGCCTGCGTGTCGCGCGAGAGGGCGGCGACGGCGTCACGCAGGACGACGGTTCCACGACGCCCGCGGGCGAGGATGTCATCGAAGGCGCGGCGATCGAACAGGCGCAGGTCCAAGGCCCTGCGCAGCATCCGATCGAGGGCACGATCACCGACCTGCGGCGCGAGATCGAGCAGCGTCCGTGCGACGGACGTGCACGGGACGCCGTCGCGCGTGGCGCGATCCTGCGCGGGAAGGGCCCGGACGCGGTGGAACCGGATCCCGGGACGGCCGTCCACGCTACGACGCGTGAGCACGTCCGTTCGCGTCGGCGTCGTGGTGAGCAACCCCCAATGCGCCGCCGCCGCTCGACCGCCCAGAAGCGCACTCGGCCCCCCGGCGAGCACGGCAGCCATCCATCGCCCCTCGCGTGACAGACGCGAAGACCCCACGGCGTAGACACCGGCATGCACCGGGTGTAGCCACCCGCGCGCCATCCGGTGGGCGATCGCGCCCCGGGTGAGCTCCGCCGCGAGCAGCTGTCGCCGGGCGACGACGCCATGCTGGGCGGCGGCGAGGGCGTCGATGCGCTCTTGGTGACCGGAACGAGTGGCGGTCGATCTGGAAGCAACCACGCCGTCGATCCTGGCGTGCTCGAGCGTGACGACTCCACGCCGGAACAGCGACGATCCGGCACCGGTCCTGTCGCGAATCTGCGGGCCCCGCCTCGCTGGTAGGGGCCGGCGCAAAGCCGGTCGGATCGACTGCCCGTGGCTGCAACGCACCGCGTCGCATGCGCTCGCACGAGCATCGGTCCCGGACATGGGCCGGATCGTGCTCGTCCTGGCGTGTCGGATCCGGCCCCAAGGCCTCGGGCCGGGACCGTGCCAGGACGTGGGTCGGATCGTGCTCGTCCTGGCGAGTCGGATCCGGCCCAAGGCGTCGGGCCGGGGACCGTGCGAGGACGTGGGCCGGATCGTGCTCGTCCTGGCGTGTCGGATCCGGCCCGCGGCGTGGCTCGGCCCGGGTCGGGGTCACGCGTCGGTCGCTGCCGCCTGTCCGCTGCGCCGACCGGCCCACCCTTTCGCGGTCGACCCGCCCGCTTCTCCGCGAACCGCGCCGCCCGTCCGTCCGTCGGGCCGCGTTCGACCGACGCCGCGCCGACCCGCGCCCGGTCCGTGTCCTGAGCCGCTGCCCGCGCCGACCCGCGCCCGGTCCGTGTCCTGAGCCGCTGCCCGCGTCGCGTCAGTCGCGCTTGACGCGGGACCCGCCGACGATGACGTCGCGGCCGTCGGCGTAGCGCACCCACGCCTTGTTGCCGCCGTCGTAGTCGGGGGCCCACAGGACGAGCGTCGCCGGGCCGTCGAGGTCCTCGCGCAGGTCGACGATCGTCACCGGCTCGTCGCCCTCGGGGTCGACGCCGGACCAGACCCGCAGGAACGGGTTGTCGGACCGCTCCGCGCCGAGGGTCGTCGGCTCGCGGTGCCCGGGTCGCACGTCGGTGTCGTCCGGCAGGTCGGCGAACCGCTCGGTGATCGCGGTGCGCAGCTGGGCGAAGCCCGTCGGGCCGCCGTTGAACGTGCCGCCGACGGTGCCCTTGAAGAGGACGTCCGCCGAGAAGAGCGTCGGCGGGCCGTCCTGACCCTCCACCGTCACGACGAGCGCGTGGTGGTCGGAGCAGTGACCGGGGGTGTGACGGGCCTCGATCCGCAGGTCGCCGACCCGCAGCACGTCGCCGTCGGCGTACGTCTCGTCGACGCCCTCGACGAGGGTCGCCGTCTCGGCGGCCGCCACCACGGGCACGCCACCGGCGGCCTCGGCGTCCTCGGCGTGCGACACGACGTGGTCCCAGTGGTGGTGGGTGAGGACGAGCTTCTCGATCGTCACGTCGTGCTCGCGGGCCGCGTCGAGCAACGGGGCGAGCACGCCATTGGAGTCGACGATGACGCCCCGCCCGCCGGGGCGGTCGGCGACGAGGTAGCTGTTGGTCAGCCACTCGGTGCTCTCGGTGGTGACGATCAGCGGGGACCGGGTCATGCGGGGCTCCTGGGTCGGAGGGGGAACGGACGGGTGGCGCGGCGGCGCCGGGGGGCGGGGGTCGGCCTCTGCGTCGCGGGCGCTCGCGGCGACGCCGGGGACGGTCAGGCGAAGTCGATGATCGAGCGGATGCCGTCCTGGTGGTGCATGAGGTCGAACCCGTGGTTGACCTCGTCCAGGGTGATGCGGTGGCTGAGCATCGCCGGCACGTCGACGTCGCCGCGGAGCCACAGGTCGACGAGGTGGGGGACCTGGCTGCGGCCCTTGACGCCACCGAACGACGAGCCGGTGACGCGGCGGCCGGTGATGAGCAGCCGCGGCACGATGTCGAGCGTCTCGCCCTTGCCGGCGACGCCGATCATCGTCGCGACGCCCCACGCCTCGCGGGCCGCCTCGACCGCCTGGCCCATCACCGCGACGCTGCCCGTCGCCTCGAACGTGTGGTCGACGCCGAACCCGCCCGTCTGCGCCTTGATCCAGGCGACCGGGTCGGACGTCTCCAGCGCCCCGTCGGCGCCGTCGCGGGCCTCGCCGCCGCCCGGGGCGTCGGCGACGACGCGCACCAGGTCGGTGGCGCCGTGGTGGCGGGCGCTCTGCAGGCGCACGTCGGCGAGGTCGATCGCGATGATGCGCCCCGCGCCCTGGATGCGGGCGCCGGCGACCGCGCCGAGCCCGACGAGGCCGCACCCGAACACCGCGACGGTCGCGCCCGACTCGACCTTCGACGTGTACATCGCGGCGCCGAGGCCGGTCGACAGGCCGCACGCGAAGATCGACGCGCCCTCCAACGGGGCGGCCTTGTCGATCCTGGCCAGCGCGATCTCGGGCATCACGGTGTACTCGGCGAACGTCGAGGTGCCCATGAAGTGCCGCAGCGGCTCGCCGTCGAGCGACAGGCGGGTGGTGCCGTCGGGGAGGTAGCCGGCGTTCTGGTGGTCGCGGATCGCGGTGCAGCGGTTCGTCCGCGGGTCGGCGCAGTGGACGCACTCGCCGCACTCCGGCGCGAAGAGCGTCACGACGTGGTCCCCGGGCCGCACGAGCGTCACCCCGTCGCCGACCTTCTCGACGACCCCGGCCCCCTCGTGCCCGAGGACGGCGGGCGCGTACCCGGTCGGGTCGGCGCCCGACGCGGTGTAGAGGTCGGTGTGGCACACCCCGCAGGCGACGAGGCGGACGAGGACCTCGCCGGCCCGCGGCTCGGCCAGGTCGACGTCGCGGATGGCGAGGGGCTGACCGAACTCCTCGAGGACGGCGGCGCGGATCTTCATCGGGGGTCGTGCTCCACGGGTCGGGGGGACGGGCCGGGGGCGGGCCCCGGTGGCCGCCACGCTATCGGCTCCCGACCACGACCACGGTCGCGTCCGCGGCTCCGGGACGCCCGTCGGGCGGGGCGGGTCGCGCGGCGCCCCGCCCGGTCGACCTACGTCCCGCCACCCGCCGCGTAGCTCACGATCGAGCCGTCGATGAGCCACTCGACCGGGGCGCGGTCGTCGGTGAAGACGTCGCCGCCGTCGAGCGGGGGCTCCAGTCCCGCGGCCGCGTCGAGGGCGACCGCGCGCAGCTCGGCGGGCAGGGTCGGGACCGCGGCGCGGAGCCGCTCGGCCGACAGTGGCGCGCGCGACGCGACGAGCAGCGTGTTCGTCCGGCGGACCGCCCAGCGGACGGCGTGGGGCAGGGCCGTGCGGACCGTCCGGGTGAGGACCCGCTCCAGCTGGTCGCTGTCCTCGGGATGCCCGATGTTCACGATCACGACCCCGTCCGGGGTGAGGCGGTCGCGGACCTCGGCGAAGAACTCGCGGGTCGTGAGGTAGTACGGGATGTAGGGCTGGCGGTAGGCGTCGACGCCGATGACGTCGTACGACGGGCCCTCGCGGCGCAGGAACGGGCGGGCGTCGGCGGTGTGGACGGTCAGGCGCGGGTCGTCGGCGGGCATCCCGAGCCACTCGCGGCCCATCCGCGACACGCGCCCGTCGATCTCCACCCCGTCGAACCGCACGTCCGGGAAGAACCGCAGCGACGCGCGCGCCACGGTGCCCCCGGCGTTGCCGAGCATCGCGATCCGTCGGGGCGGGCCGGAGCGCGACGTGAACGGCAGCACCTGGTAGCCGTCCCAGTAGTTGCCGGTGAGCACCGTGTCGGCGCGCCACACCGAGTGGATCGCCTGGCCCTCGTTGAGCTCCAGCCGCCGCTCGACGGTGCGTCGGCCGGTCGCGTCGTCGATCACCGGGTGCTCGATGACGCGGGCGTACTGGTACAGCGTCTCGGCCTCGTCGAGGACCTTGTCGTCCCCGGACGCGGGCTTCGTCACCCCGGGCGGCAGGGCGAGCATCGCGGCCAGCGCGACCGGGACGAGCCAGGCCCGGCGCGGCAGGCCGACGACCGCGACGAGGGTCATGAGGAGGGCGAGGACGATGAACGTCCGCTGCGTGCCGACGAACGGGATGAGGACGAGCGCGGCGACGAACGTCCCGACGAGGCTGCCGGCGGTGCCGATCGCGCTGAGCCGGCCGACGGTCTCGCCGGTGGTGTGGAGGTCGGTCACCGCGAGCTTCGCCGCCCACGGGCTCGCCGCGCCGATGAGCACCAGCGGCAGCGCGATGAGCGTCAGCGACCCGAGGAGCGACCCGACGAACGCGCCGGCGTCGATCCGGTCGAACGCCCCGACCGCCAGGTGCAGGAGCGGCCCGGCGACGAGCGGCACGAGCGCGAGCATCCCGGACGCCAGCAGCGTCAGGACCTGCAGGCCCTGCAGGTGGGGGTGCCGGTCGGCGAACCGGCCGCCGACCCAGTGGCCGACCGCCAGCGCGATGAGGCACACGCCGATGGTGTTGGCCCAGATGATCGTCGAGTCGCCGAAGTACGGCGCGAGCAGCCGGGCGGCGGCCATCTCGGCGCCGAGGCTCCCCGCGCCGACGACGAACACCAGCAGCGAGAGGCGACGCACCGCCGCAACGGTAGCTGCATCGATCACCGGGCGGCGACACGGCGCGGCGCGGGCGGACTAGGGTCGGGTGAGGTTCGCCCAGGGCCCGGAGTCGGGCCACACCGCCGATGGAGGGGATGCCGTGACGCCCGACCCGACGCCCGACCGCGTCAGCGCCGCCCGGACCGGGGACGACGCCGCCCGCGGCCGGGCGCTCGCCGCGGTCGCGCACGAGCTCGCCCGCCGGGGCACGCCGACGGACGAGCACGACGACGCGACGGTCGACGCGATCGCGGGCGGCCTCGTCGACCTCGTGGCGTCGCGGGGCGCCGCGACGGTCGCGGTGCGCTCGTTCAACCCGACGGCGGAGCGCCACGGGTACGTCACCCCGGGCACGGTCCTGCAGACGAGCGCGCCCGACCAGCCGTTCCTCGTCGACACGATCGTCGAGCGCCTCCGGGGACGCGGGCTGCGGCCGCGGGCGATGCGGCACCCGATCGTCGGCCTCGAGCGCGACCCGGACGACGGCGGCCTGCGGATCGTCGCGCCGACGGCCGCGGTGCGGGAGTCGCTCGTCCACGTCGAGCTCGACCGGCGGCTCGACGCCACCGAGATCGCCGCGCTGGAGGACGAGATCCGCGGTGCGTTGATCGACGCCCGGACGGTGGTGGACGCGTTCGACGCGCTGCGCCGCAGGATGGGGGACGTGGCGGCGGCGCTGGGCGACGAGGCCGGCGACGGCGTCACCGAGCCGGACGCCCGCGACCGCGCCGAGGGGGAGCTGGGCGCCGGGACGTCGACCGACGACGCCGACGAGGTCGCGGCGTTCCTGCGCTGGCTCGCGGACGACAACGCGGTGCTGCTCGGGGCCGCCGACCACGCGCTGCCCGACGGCGCGCCGATCCCCGGCAGCGGCCTCGGGGTCCTCGCCGACGGGGCGGCGGCCGACGCGGGCCGCGACCCGATCGACGCGCCCGCCGACCGCACGGTCCGACGGATCGCGGGCGGCGACCGCATCGTGCTGGGGCACACGATGGCGTTGTCGCCGGTCCACCGACGCGTCCGGATGGAGGACATCGCGGTCCGGGTGACCGGGCCGGACGGCGAGCCGACGCTGCGGCGGATCGTGCTGCTCTTCGGGTCTCGGGCGTACGCCACGCCGTCGTCGGAGACCCCGCTGCTGCGCGGGACGCTGCTGCGGGTGCTGCACGCGGAGCGGCTCCTGCCCGGGTCGCACGACTGGAAGGCGCTCGTCACGCTCTTCGACGGGTTCCCGAAGGAGGAGCTGTTCGCGCTGTCGGTCGAGGACCTGCGCCGCACGCTCATGGCGCTCGTCGACCTGACCCCGGGCGAGGTGGCGCTGCGGTCCCGCACGAGCGTCGACGGTCGCGCGGCGACGGTCGTGCTGGCGGTGCCGCGCCCGTCCTACGACGCGATGGTCCGCGACGGCCTGTCGGACCTCGTCCGCGACCGGTTCGGCGCGTCCGACGTGTCCGCCCACGAGGTGCTCGGCGAGGGCGACCACGTCCAGCTGCACCTGCGGGCGTACAACCCGGCGGGGCTGCGCGAGGTCGACGCGGACGCGCTCGAGCGGGCCGCCGCCACGCTCGCGCGAAGCTGGGACGACCGGCTGCGGGAGGCGCTGGTGGAGCGCGTCGGGGAGGAGCGCGGCCCGGTGCTCGCCGCCCGCTGGGCGGGCCGGCTCCCCGGGCAGTACAAGGCCGGGGTCGACCCGACGGTGGCGGTCCGCGACGTCGAGGCACTCGAGCGCCTGACGACCGGCGGGGAGCAGCTCGTCGTGACGCTCAAGCACGAGGCCAACGAGGGCGAGCGGACCGACCTCACCCGCGTGGCGTTCGTCGTGCGCGGCGCGAAGGTCGAGCTGTCGCGGGCGATGCCGATCCTCGAGCACCTCGGGCTGCACGTCGTCGAGGAGCGTCCGACCCGCCTGCGCCAGGCCGAGCCGCTGTGGGTGCAGGACTTCGGCGTGCTGGGCCCGGACGGCGAGCCGCTCGACCTCGACGAGGTCGGCGACCGGGTCGCGGCCGCGATCGACGCGGTCTGGCGGGGCGAGACCGAGTCCGATCCGCTCAACAGGCTCGTCGTGACGGCGGGCCTCGACCACGAGCGGCTCGAGGCGTTGCGGGCGTACCGCAGCTACCGGCAGCGGATCGGGTCGCGGTACACCGAGCGGTACCAGAACGAGGTCATCGTCCAGCACCCCGAGATCGTGCAGCGGCTCGTGCGGTACTTCGAGCTGCGGTTCGGGGCCGACCGCGTCGGCGGGCCGGACGCGCCGCGCGACGAGGCGGCGGAGGCGGAGCTGCGCGACGAGATCCTGGAGCTGCTCGACGACGTGCCGCAGCTCGACCACGACCGGATCCTCCGCAACCAGCTGCAGCTCGTCGACGCGACGTACCGCACCAACGCGTACCGGCCGGGGCGACAGGCGATCGCGTTCAAGCTCCGCAGCGACGAGGTCCCGGCGATCCCGCGTCCGACGCCGCTGTGGGAGATCTACGTCCACGCCCCGGACGTCGAGGGCGTCCACCTGCGCGGCGGGATGATCGCCCGCGGCGGGCTGCGGTGGTCGGACCGCGCGGACTTCCGCACCGAGGTGCTCGGGCTCATGCGCGCCCAGATGGTGAAGAACGCGGTGATCGTCCCCGCCGGGGCGAAGGGCGGGTTCCTCCTGCGCGACGCGCCGACCGACGCCGGAGCGCTGCGCGACGCGGTGCGCGCGGGCTACGTGCGGTTCATCAGCGCGCTGCTCGACGTCACCGACGACCTCGTCGACGGCGAGATCGTCCATCCCGACGGCGTCCGGGTCCTCGACGCCGACGACCACTACCTCGTCGTGGCGGCCGACAAGGGCACCGCGACGTTCTCGGACGTCGCCAACGACATCTCGACCGGTCGCGGGTTCTGGCTCGGCGACGCGTTCGCGTCGGGCGGATCGGCCGGGTACGACCACAAGGCGCTGGGCATCACCGCCCGCGGCGCGTGGGAGTCGGTCAAGCGCCACTTCCGGGAGCGGGGCGTCGACCCCGAGGTCGACCCGATCACCGCGGTCGGCATCGGCGACATGTCCGGCGACGTGTTCGGCAACGGGATGTTGCTGTCGCGGAGCCTGCGGCTCGTGGCGGCCTACGACCACCGTCACGTGTTCCTCGACCCGGACCCGGTCGACCCGGTCGCGTCGTGGACCGAGCGTCGACGGCTGCATGACCTGGGACGGTCGAGCTGGGACGACTACGACCGCGCGCTCATCAGCGACGGTGGCGGGGTGTTCCCGCGGACGCTCAAGCGGATCCCGATCGACCCGCGGGTCCGGGCGACCCTCGGGATCGACGACGAGGAGCTGCCCCCGAACGAGCTCATCCAGGCGATCCTGCGCGCCCCCGTCGACCTGCTGTGGAACGGGGGGATCGGCACGGTGGTCAAGGCGTCGCACGAGCGTGACGCCGACGCCCAGGACCGGGCGTCCGACGGCATCCGGGTGGACGGCCGCGACCTGCGGGCCCGGGTCGTGGGGGAGGGCGGCAACCTGGGGTTCACCCAGGCCGCGCGGATCGAGTTCGCGATGACCGGCGGTGGCATCAACGCCGACTTCATCGACAACTCCGCCGGCGTCGACTCCTCCGACCACGAGGTGAACCTCAAGATCCTGCTCGCCGGCGCGATCCGGCGTGGGGCGCTCGACCCGGGCGAGCGCGACGGGCTGCTGGAGGAGGTGACCGACGAGGTCGTCGAGCACGTCCTGGCGCACTCCTACTCCCAGGCGAGGATCCTCACCCGCGAGGAGCGGCGCGCCCCGGAGCGGACGTACGCCGCCGACGAGCTCATGACGACGCTCGAGGAGCGCGGGGAGCTCGACCGGGCCGTGCACGACCTGCCCGGCGCCGACGAGCTGGCGGAGCGGCGCGCCGCGGGTCGGGGGTTGACGCGACCGGAGCTCGCGGTCCTCGTCGCGCTCGCCAAGCTCGACCTGACGCGGGCGCTGCTGGCGTCCGACCACGTCGACGACCCGGCGCTCCACGGCGACCTCGCGGCGTACTTCCCGGCGTCGCTGGCCGAGCGGTTCGCCGAGGACGTCCGCGCGCACCCGCTGCGACGGGAGCTCGTCGCGACCGCGGCCGCCGGCGAGCTCGTCGACGCGATGGGCCCGACGTTCGTCGCGCGTCGCGCGGCGGAGTTCGCCGTCGACGCGGCGCGGGTCGCCCGGGCGTTCCGGATCACCGTCGAGGCGACCGACGCCCGACGGCTGTGGCGCGAGCTCGACGCCCTGACCGGCATCGATCCCGACCTGCAGTGGCGGTTGCGGGCCGACGTCGAGAGCACGGTGCGCGCGGTGAGCCGGTGGCACGTCGCGCGGGGTCACGACCCGCTGCAGGCGACGATCGACGCGCATCGCGACGGCACGCGCGAGATCCGCGGATGCCTCGACGAGCGCGACGTCGACGACCGGCGCGCCGAGGAGCTGCAGGCGGCCCTGGACGGCGGGGCGCCCGAGCCGCTGGCGCGCGAGGTCACCGCGGGCCGCTGGCTCCACATGGCCCCGAACGTCGTCGCGTGCGCCGCGTCGATCGACCGGCCGGTCGCGACGGTCGCCCGGGCCGCGTTCCACACGACCGACGCGCTCGGGCTCGACCCGCTGCACCAGACGGTGGACGGACTGCGGATGCCCACCCGGACCCTGCGCTGGGCGGTGCAGGCGCTGCGCGACGATCTGCTCGAGGCGCGGGTGGCGATCGCGGCGGCGGCGCTCACCGCCGCGCCGGACCGCGATCCGGTCGACGCGGTCGACGCGCACGTCGCCCGCCGCGCCGACGGCGTCGAGCGGTTGCGCACGTTCCTGCGGGCGCTGTCGCAGGGGGCGGTGGCCGACGACGCGTCGGCGGTCGCGGCGTCGTCGCTGGCGGTGCGACAGCTCCAGGCGATCGCACGCTGACGGACCGGGGGCCGGCGTCCCCGTCCCGGGCGACGCCGGAGCCGCCGCCGGCCGCCGCCGTCAGTGGCCGCCGCCCGAGGAGACCGCCGGCGGGCGGGACTCCTCGGCGAGCGACGTGATGACGAGCGGTCCGCGCGCCGCGCCCTCCAGCACGTCGCCGGCCTCGTCCTGCGAGCGGGCGTAGAGCTCGACGAGCAGGTGCACGACGATCCGGTCGCCGTCGTGGGTGTGGAACCGGACGTGGCTGAAGAACTCCTGGGTGCCCGGATCGCCGAGCGCCGCGAAGGTCAGCTCCTCGCCGGCCTCGGGGCCCGAGCAGCTCTCGACCTCGTCGGCGGCGACGGTGACGGTGCAGGACGCGACCCACGGGGTGCCCATGACGAGCCGCTCCCAGCGGTCGTCGTCGGCGACGAGCGTCCCGTCGCGGAACACGAGGTGCGGCTGGTCGTGCATGCAGTCCAGGCACTGCACGATCGCCTCCTGGTGCTCCTCGACCGCGTGCACCGGCGTGCCCGTCGCCGGGTCGACGCGGTGGATGCCGTCGTAGTGGACGTGCAGCTCGAGCGCGGTGGACCAGCACCGGTAGCAGCGCAGCCAGGGGAGGGTGCCGTCGGTCATGAGCGTCCGATTCTAGGACCTGCGGGGGGACCCGCCACCCTGGACCGGCGCTCGTACGGCGCCCGGCGGGCCGACGGGCGATCGTCGCTACGCTGCTCCGGTGCGTCGCCGTCGTGTGGCCCTGGTCCTCGCCGGGGCGATCCCCGTCCTCCTGCTCGTCGTGCTCCTGCGGTCGTGGTCGACCGACGAGGGCGATCGGGCCCGCGCGACCGTCGAGCGGTTCGGGACCGCGGTCGTGACCCGTGACTACCCGCTCATCTGTCGCGACCTGCTGGCGTCGCGGCTGCGCGAGACGTTGCAGCAGGCGGGCGTCCCGTGCGAGCAGGCGTTGCGGACCGGGCTCGGCGAGGTGCGGTCCCCGACGTTGCGCGTCGTCGGGGCGACCGTCGAAGGCGACGACGCGCGCGTCGACGTGCGCACCGGCGCCGCGGGGCAGCCGTCGTCGGAGGACGCGCTGCGGCTCGTGCGCGAGGACGGGCAGTGGCGGATCACCGCCCTCACCACCGCGGGCGAGGAGCCGACGCCGACGTCGGCGGGACGGGGCGCGACGACCGCGCCCACCCCGCCGACCGGCGACGACCCGACGCACACGGTGACCGACACGACGCCGATCGTCCCGGGGTCGGTGCCGGTGGACGGCGGGCCCACCGTCGCGCCGGACGTCGATCCCGTCACGCCCGGCGCGACGACGACCGCGACGACGCCGCGGCGCACGGCGACGCTGCCGGAGGGGTGGCCGCGGCCGCCCCAGGCGATCGTCGAGGAGCTGCGGGGCTTCGCGACCGCGGCGGAGGCCGAGCGCGAGCGGCGGCGGGAGGAGCGGCGCGAGCGTCGCCGGGCGCTCGACGCCCAGGGCGACCGCGGGGACTAGCGCCGGGGCGACCACGCCACCGGGGCGCGCGCGGCGACGCGAGCCGTGACGCGGCCGTGGTGCGGTGCGCCCGCGGTGGGTTCGCGATCCCGCGGCGCGGCGACGTGATTCGGGCGGACCACGACCTTCGTGGCGCGACGCCGTTACCCTGCCGCGGGTGTTCGACGTCCTGACCGCCGTGCCGCTGGCGATGCCGCTCGTCCCCGAGGAGCTCTCGCCGGAGCACATCCTCGAGACCTGGGGCTACCTCGCCGTCATCGCCGTCGTGTTCGCCGAGTGCGGCCTGCTGGCGTTCTTCCTGCCGGGCGACTCGCTGCTCTTCACCACCGGCGTGTTCGCCGCCCAGCCCGAGACGGCGACGCTCCACCTGGCCCAGCCGATCTGGTTCCTCTGCCTCACGATCTCGGCGGCGGCGGTGGCCGGGGACCAGGTGGGGTACCTCATCGGCCGCAAGGCGGGGCCGGCGCTCTTCTCGCGGCCGGACTCGCGGTTCTTCAAGCAGGAGTACCTCACGCGGGCCGAGCAGTTCTTCCAGCGCTACGGGGGCCGGACGATCTTCCTGGCCCGGTTCGTCCCGATCGTCCGCACCGCGGCGCCGCTCGTCGCCGGCGCGTCGGGGTGGGAGTACCGGGACTTCGTCCGGTGGAACGTCGCCGGCGGGATCGTCTGGGGCGCCGGGGTGACGTGGCTCGGCTACGTCCTCGGGGGCGTGGCGTTCGTCAACGACAACATCGAGGCGATCCTCATCCTCATCGTCTTCGTCTCGATCCTGCCGATCGTCGTCGAGCTGCTCCTCGCCCGACGCCGCGCCCGGCTGGCCACCCAGGGCTGACCCGGCCCCGTCGGGCGGGGCGGGCCGGGTCGGCGGGCGGCCCGGACGACCCGGCGCGATTCGTCGATCGCCGGGCGGACCGCCCGGCGAGGGGTCAGGCGTCGTCGGCCGGGACGGAGGATGCGGCGTCGTCGTCCTTCGCCGCGTCGGACGCGTCCCCGCCCTTGTCCTTCTTGCCGTGGAGGAGGTGGCCGAACCGGGTCTCGACGACGACCGCGACGACCGTCAGCGCGACGACGCCGACGATGAGCATGTCGATGTGGTCGAGGATCCACTCGCGGGTGCTCTCCGGCACCGACGCGGCGATGACGTAGCCCAGGCCGATGAGGCCCGAGCACCAGGCGACCGCGCCGATGATCGACCAGATGAGGAACACGCGGCGGTCCATGGCGACCGCGCCGGCGACGACCGCCGCGAACGTCCGCACGATCGGGACGAACCGGGCGAGGAAGATCGTCAGCGGCCCGTAGCGGACGAAGAACCGGTGCGAGCGCGTCAGGTGGTCCTGGCGGAAGAACCGCGAGTCGGGTCGCGAGAACAGGGCGGGCCCGGCGCGACGGCCGATCTCGTACCCGACGAGATTGCCGGCGATGGCCGCGAGCGGCACGGCGATCATGAGGAGCCAGAGCGGCTCCTCGATCGTGCCGAGCTCGGTGAGGATCCCCGCGCTGAAGAGCAGCGTGTCACCGGGCAGGAAGAACCCGATGAGCAGGCCGGTCTCCGCGAAGATGATCGCGATGATCGCCCAGAACCCGTAGTTCTCGAGGATGTGGGTCGGGGTCAGCCATTCGGGGAAGAGCGCCAACGGCGCCACCACGTCGGCCATCACGGCGGCGAGCACCCGCGGGAGGCTACCGACGTGGTCAGGCGGCGTCCGGCCGGGCGGTCCGCGACCAGATGTCGTTGCACGCCTCGCAGGTCTCCTCGGGGATCACGCCGGCCCGCATGAGCAGCGCGAACGCGTGGCAGCCGACGCACAGCGCGAACACCGACTCCAGCGTGGCGAAGACGACCATCATCCCGAGCAGCACCGCGCCGAAGGTCGTCCAGCCGAGGGCGAGGCTGCCGATCGCGGCGGCGGTCGTCACGACCGCCCCGATCGCCTGCGCGAAGCGCTTGGGCGGCCCGGGGACGGGCTTCGGCGGGCCCAGGCGCGGGGCGACGACGTCCATCGCGATGCGCCCCAGCGGGCTCAACGTCGGTCCGGTGAGCGCGCGGGCGACGAAGCCGTAGGCGATCGGGATGAGGAGCCAGTGCCACCCGGTGACGAGCGCGACGAGCGCCGCGACCGCGACGACGCCGGCCACCGTCCGCGCGGCCTTCTCGTTCACGGGGTTGGGGAACGAGAGGAGGTCGCGCACGGGGACATCGTACGCCACCCGCCACCAGGACGCCGTAAAGCGGATCGGGATTCGTTGACCGATCTCTCGGGGGGTTCCCAGGCACGCGTCGGCGATGGGCATTAGCCTGGCGCGATGCCCGCCGCCACGAGCGCCGCCCGACGACCCGAGCCGACGCCCCGGCCCGCCCGGCTCCTGACCGCCGCCGCGGCGGTGCCGTTGGGCGCGGCGGTGCTGCTGGCGGGCGCCCTCGCGCCCGGGGGCGTGCGGATCGGCCTGGGCCTGGCGCTTGTGCTCCTCGGCGTCGGGCTCTACGCCGAGCGCGAGGCCCCGGCGCTACGTCGCGTCGGCGCGCCGGTCCTCACCGGGCTCGTGACCGCCGCGGTCGGCGGCGGCCTGCTCCTGGCGCTGTCGGCGATCGCGGGCCTCCTCGACGACGGCTCGATCGACGATCTCGCCGGGCTCGGCAAGGTCTCGGCGACCCTCCTGCTGGCCCTCCTGTCGATCGTCGCGGGACTCGGCGTGCGCCGCGACTGGCCGGCGGCCGACATCGCGACCGGGGCGTTCGTGGCGATGCTCGTCTCGTCGCTGGCGGCCGTCGTCGGGGCCGGCGGCCTCGTCCGCGCGATCGCGGTCTTCGTCCTGGCGCTCGTCGCGCTCGTCGTCGCGACCCGCGCGACCGGCCTCGCCGACCGCGTCCGTCGCACGCTCGGGGTGACCGCGGCGGCGGGCGTCGTCGTCGTGCTCAGCGAGCCGTCCGGCGTCGCCGGCGTCGTCGGCGAGCTGCTGCCGTTCGTCACCGCGGAGGACAGCGGCACGCTGTCGGAGGCCGCGCGGGTCGCCCTGACCGTCAGCACGACGATCCTCGCGCTGCTCGTCGTCGCCCACGCCGCCGTGCGCCGCGACGTCGTCGTCGCGGTGATCGCCGGGGCGGGGCTCTTCCAGTTCCAGGCCGGGGTCGCGACCGGGTCGCGGATCGCGATCCTCGCCGTGCCGGTCGTCCTGCTCCTCATCGCGGCGCTCCTCGCGTTCCGCGGGTCTCGCCTGCGGCTCCCCGGCGGTGCGGACCCGCGGATGGTCGGGGCGGTCGTGCTCGTCATGACGCTCGTCCTGCTGTGCCTCCGCATCGGCGCGGTGACGAGCGAGCCGAGCCGCGTCGTCGGGATCGTCGTCGCGCTGCTGCTGGCGGTCGCCGCGGTCGTCGCGCTGCGCACCCGGGGGACCGCCGGGATCGTCGCGGCGGTCGTGACGCTCATCGGCCTGGCGGTGACGCAGCCGTGGACGACGATCATCGCCAAGACGACGCCCGGGTCGACCGGGTCGCGGTGGGCGATCGCCGTCGTCGGGCTCGCCGCCGCTGTCGGGCTGTGGGCGCTCCTGCGCCGCCGGCATCCGCACGTCGCGGTCGACGCGGCCGGCGCGTGGCTCTTCATCGGCTCGCTGACGGTGGCCGTCGGCGTCGTCGTGCTCGCCGGGCAGGAGGACGTGCAGGGCGCCGACTACCCGCTCGCGGTGCTGCTGCCGTCGGTCCTCGTGCTGCTCGGCGCCGGCGCGGTCGCGCTGCTCGGGGTGGCCCGCGGGAGGGCGACGGCCCAGGCGGTCGGCGCGGTCGCCGCCGTCAAGCTCGGCCTCGGCGCGCTGGGCGCGGCGGGGACCCTGCCGGTGCTCGCCGCGCAGGCGGCCGCGATCGCCGGGGAGCAGACCGCCCCGACCGAGCTCGCCGACGGGGTGGGGCGCGCGCTGCTGCTGTCGGTCGTCATCGGCCTGCTCGGCCTGGCGCTCCTCGCGGCGTCGACCGGCCGTCGTCCCGCCCGCGGCGCGGCGGCGGCGGTCGCGCTCGGCGCGCTGGGCTCCGCGGTGGCGGTCGGGATCGCCCTGGCGGACTGGGCGGACCATCCGCCGCGGGTCGCCAACCGTGCGGGGGACGTGCTGCTCGGCAGCCAGGACCTCGGCAGCCCGCTCGCGGGGGCGCCGCCGGTTGCCGCGCTCGTCCTGGCGCTGCTCGGCGCCGCGCTCCTCGCGGCGGCGGTCGTCCTGGAGCGCGGCCGGCCGCAGCCGGTCGGCGCGTAGGCGCGGCCCGGGGGCGCGGCGCGGGCGCGCGACCCACGCCTCCCATCGCGGGCGGCGGGAGGCGGTGGCCGCCGGTGGCCGCCGGCGACCCGCGCGGCTACTCGACGGGGGGCAGGACGGTCACGCCGTCCTCGGCCGCCGCGCGGTTCTCGTCGCGGACGGCGGCCCACAGCTCGGCGCGGTACACCGGGATCGAGCGGGGGGCGTCGATGCCGATCCGGGCGGTCTGCCCACCGACGTCGACGACGGTCACCACGACGTCGTCGCCGATCATCACCTGCTCGCCGACCTTGCGGCTGATGATCAGCACGACGTGCCCCCGGGGATGCTGCGGCGCGCGGCCATGCCGCGCAGCCTACGCGGCCGCGTCGCCGGACGGGGCGTCCGACGTGGCGCTCCCGAGCGGGAGCGGCGCGCGGAGCGCGGCGTCCTCGGCGCGGTTGATGACCTGCCAGCCGCGGCCGCCGGCGACGATGAGCGGCGCGCGCAGGTTGACGACGAAGTCCTCCAGGCGGGCCGCGGCCCGCACCGTGACCCAGGCGCTCGCGGCGGACGGGTCGGCGAGGTCGCGCAGGCCCGACGGGATCTCGCCCTCGTCGACGTCGACGACGTAGTCGGGGAAGAACCGCTGCGGCTGCGTCACCGGCAGCGCGATCGCCGGGTCGTCCATCGACTGCAGCCACCGGAACGGCCCACGGCCGCCGTCCGGCGCGGTCGGGTCGGGCGGCAGCAGCGCGTACCGCGACCCGGGCAGGCCGACGAGGCCGTCCTGGAACTCGATGATCGCGTCGTCGGCGATCTCGATGTCGCCGAACCGGGTGCTCGTGAGGGAAGCGGTCATGGTCGTCACCATCATCACCGGAGGAAGTCGAGGAGGCTGGTCTGCATGATCTTGGCCCCCGATTGGAGGGCCGCCTGGAACGCCGTCTGTTGGCTGGAGTAGTCGAGCATCGACGCCGCGATGTCGGCGTCCTCGATCCGCGACCGTTGACCGAGCGCGTTCTCCTCGATCTCGGCCAGGCGGGACGCCGCGCCGTCCAGGCGGTTGGCGGCGGCGCCGACCTCGGCCCGCAGCGCGCTGAGCGCGTCGATCGACGCGTCCATCGCCTGCAGGTCGGCCCCGCGGAGCGCGTCGGCGTCGGCGGCCGTGCCACCCCGCAGGTGGGTCGAGATCGTGCGGAGCGTGTCGAGCAGGAGCCCGTCGCCGCCCCCGGACCCCAGGACGGAGCCGGCCAGGTCGACGTTGACGCGGACGTCGATCCCGGGCCCGATCGTGCGGGTGATCGCCCCGGCGTCGCCGGCGTACGCGTCCGTTCCGTCGACGACGTACGGGGGCGTCATCGTCTGCGCGCCGGCGAACACGTGGGCCCCGGCGAACGACGCGTTCGCCGACGTCTTGATCGACTCGACGAGCTGGTCGATCTCGGCCGCGACCGCCTCGCGGGCGGACGGGCCGCCGACGTCGTTGCCGGCGCCGACGAGCAGCGTGCGGGCGCGGCGCACCGCGTCGGCGATGTCGGTGAGCGACGAGTCGGTGACCGTCTGCCAGCCCTGGCCGTCGCTGACGTTGCGCTGGTGCTGGGCGACCTGCGACAGCTCGCTGCGCAGCTGCATCGCGCGCGTCACGCCGTAGGGGTCGTCGGACGGCTTCGTGATCTGGCGCCCGGACGACAACCGGTCGAACGTCGTGTTGAGCCGGCTGCTCGACGCGTTGAGGTTGTCCAGCAGCGCCCGGTGGGTCATGCTGCCGGTGATGCGGATGGTCACGGGGTCGGCCTCCGGACGGTGGTGGTGGACGGGGAGGTCGCGTGGGGGGCGGGCGCGGTGATCACAGGCCCACCCGCCCGGTGCGGTTGATGAGCCGGTCGAGCATCTCGTCGACGGCGGACAGGACGCGGGCGGACGCCTCGTAGCCGCGCTGGAAGCGGATGAGGTCGGCCATCTCCTCGTCGGTCGACACGCCGGCGACCGAGTCGCGACGGTCCTGCAGCGCCCCGGCGAGCGAGCGGACCGACGACTCGGTGCGCTGTGCCTGGGCGATCTCGCTGCCGACCTGCCCGACGAGCTTGCGGTACGCCTCGTCGGCCGCGCCGCCGCGCAGGTCCGCGATCGCGGTCGCGACGTCGTTGCCCTGGCCGGGGCCGCTGCCGGCGACGAGCGCCGCGAGCGATCCGCCGGCGGCGGGGTCGATCGCCGCGTCGACCTGCAGCGGCGGCCGCGCCACGCCGGGGACCGGCGATCCGGGCGGCACGACGAGGACGGCGGGGCCGCCCGCACCCTGGTGCACGGCGTTGATCGTCGACGCGAGGGCGCTCGCGGACGCGGCGATCTCCTGCCGGTAGGCGTCGATCGGACCCCCGGCCGACGCGAGGTCGGCGAGCGCCCCGAGCTTGCCGACGCCCGGGCCGCCGGGCGCGAACGCCACCGACCACGGCTCGCGGGCGACGTCGCCCGACACGAGCGGGGTCGGGTCGGTGCCGAGGAGGACGTCGACCTTGCCCGCGACCGGCTGCCCGTGGACGTCGAGCGTCGCCTGGACCTGCACCTGCCCGAACTCCGACAGGCGGTCGAGCAGCAGGTCGCGCTGGTCGAGCAGGTCGTTGGGGGCGTCCCCGCGGGCGAGCGACGCGCCGATCGCCTCGTTGAGGTCGGCGATCTCGGTGACGATCCCGTGGATCGGGCCGCCGTCGGCGACGAGCGCGTCGTACTCCTCCTGCGCCTGGGACTGCACGAGCGCCAGCTGCGCGTCGAGCTCGGCGTACCGGTCGGCGACGGCCTTCGTCGTGTCGAGGACGACGCGCCGCGCGGGGGAGGACGTCGGGTCGTTCGCGAGGTCGCTCCACGCGCTCCACATCCGGCCGAGCGCGGCGTTGAGGCCGTTGTCGCCCGGCTCGCTGAACGCGAGCTCGACCTGGCCCAGCAGTTGGGTCCGGGTGGACACGTCGCCCAGGCGCGACGCCTGGGCGCGGTACTGCACGTCGGCGAACCGGTCGCGGATGCGCTCGATCCCGTTGACGTCGACGCCGGTGCCGAGCTGGGCGATGACGCTCGCCGAGCCCATCGGCCCGACCGCCAGGGCGGGGGACGCCTGGAGCGACACGCGCTGCCGGGAGTATCCGGGGGTCGCCTGGTTGGCGATGTTGTGGCCGGCGACCTCGAGGGCTCGCTGGTGGGCGAGGAGCCCGCGGCGGGCGGTCTCCAGCCCGGTGAAGCTCGAGATCGACATCAGGCCTGCAGGTCCAGGGCGCGCGGGGACGGCGACCCGGGGACCGCGGACGTGGCGGCGGGTCGGGCGCGCGTGCCGGGCGCCTGGTACGTCGCGGCCGTCGGCAGGCCGCCGAGGCTCAGCAGGTGCTCGAGGAACGTCAGCTCCTGCCGCAGCATCGCGCGGTTGACCTCGTGCATGCGGTGGATCTCCTCGAGCGTCGCGGTCAGGCGGTCGCTGCGCGTGCGGGCCTCGTCGGCCTGGTCCGGCGCGGTGAGCGTGCAGAGGTGCGTGAGGGTGACCTCGTGGACGGGGATCCCGAGCGTCGTGGCGCCCAGGCGCAGGAGCGCGGTGCGGCGCGCCTCGATGCTCGTGCGGAACGTGGCCTCGACCTCGATGAGGCCGCTGTGGTGCAGCGCGGCGGTGACGTCGCGCTCGCGGATGGCCGCGGCCTGCGCGGTCAGTGCGGAGTGCAGGCGGTCGAGCGACCGCTGCTGCTCGTCGAGGTGGGCCAGCAGGTCGCGGCCGAGCATCGTGTCGGTGGTCGCCATCAGACGGTCTCCGGGGAGTTCGGGACGGACGGGGCGGCCGGCGACGTCGACGACGCCGTCGGCCCGAGGGCGGTGCGGTACAGCTGGTCGGCGAGGCCCAGGCCCCCCGACGCGGTGATGCCCTCCGCGAGCGCGGCGGGCAGCATGTCGCGGTAGGTCGAGGTCGCTGCGGACGCGGACTCTTCGTCCTCGCCGGTCGTCGCGGCGAGCTGCTCGGTGAGCTGCTGGACGAGCACCTGCTCGAACGCCAGGGCGGTGCGGTAGGCGTCCTTCGCCTCGGCGGTCCCGTTGCGGACGTGGGCGGGCAGGGCGGTGTCGGCGACGGTCGGGAGCCCGCCGATGCCGGCGATGGTCATCGCTTGACCCCGTTGGCGATCTCGAGCATCTGGTCCTGGGTCTGCACCGCGCGGCTCGCCATCGCGAACGCGCGCTGCGACTCGATGAGGTCGGTCATCGCGTCCGCGACGTTCACCGCGGACGCCTCCAGGTGGCCCTGGACGAGGCGGGCGTTGCCGGTCACCGTCGGGGCGCCGCTCTCGGCGGTGGGGGCGAAGAGGTTGTCGCCGACCGGGCGCATGAGGTCGGGGGCGGTGACGTTCACGAGCCGGAGCCGGCCGACCTCGGTCCCGTCGGCGGTGCGGACGGTGCCGTCGTCGCCGATCCCGAGCTTGTCGACGTCGGTGCCCGCGGGCAGTGGTCCGACGCCGTCGAGGCGGTCCCCGGACGGGGTGACGAGCCGGCCGGACGCGTCGACCTGCAGGACGCCCGCCCGGGTGAGCGCGGACGAGCCGTCGGGCCGGGTCACCTGGAGGTAGCCGGCGCCGGTGATCGCGACGTCGAGGCTGCGGCCGGTGGCCTGCAGCGCGCCCTGGCTCGTCCCGCGGCCGATCGTGGCGGCGGCCGAACCGGATCCGGCGCGCACCCCCTCGACGCCGTCGCGGACGTAGAGCAGGTCGCGGAACGCGACCCGCTCCTGCTTGTACCCGGGGGTCGACGTGTTCGCCAGGTCGTGCGACACGGCGTCCATGCGCGTCTGCTGCGCCGACATCCCGGCGGCCGCGGAGTACAGGCCTTGGAGCATGTTCCGGTGATCGGCGGGGAGGCCCGGATCTTGAGGCCCGGTGGACGGCTCCGGACGGGTGCGTCGCGGCGCCGTCGCGGGGGCCCCGACGGTCCGCTCAGCCCTGTCCGCTGACGCTGCCGACCTGGGTGGCGGCGCGCTCGAGGGTGCGGTCGATCGTGGAGATCGCGCGCTGGCCGGACTCGAACGTCCGCAGCGACGCGATCATCTCGACCATCGCCCGGGTCGGGTCGACGCCGGAGCCCTCGAGCATCCCCTGGCGCGCGACGCCGGTGGCCGCGCCCGTCGCCTGGCCGGTGAAGAGGCCCTCGCCGGCCTTCGTCGCGCCGTCCAGGGCGAACACGCCGACCCGTCCGGCGTCGACGGTCCCGCCGGGCGGCACCGCGATCGGGCGCCCGCCGGCGTCGAGGACGTCGTGGCCGGCGCGGTCGGCGAGGGTGCCGCGGGCGGACACCGAGAACTGCCCGTTGCGGGTGTAGCGCACGCCCTGGTCGGTCTGCACCGCGAAGAACCCGTCGCCCTCGATCGCGAAGTCGAACGGCTCCTCCGTCGTGCGCGCGCCCTGCGGGCGCAGGTCGGTGACCGTCGCGTCGGCGTACGGGCCGTGACCGACCGGACCGACCGCCTGGCCGGTGCGGACGTTCGACAGCAGCACGTCGCCGAAGCTCGTCTGGGTCGTGCGGTCGCGCTTGTACCCGGGGGTGGCGGCGTTGGCGAGGTCGTTGCTCAGCTGGGTCTGCCGGGCCTGCTCGGCGACCATGCCGGCGGCGGCGGTGTAGAGGCCACGGATCATCGGCCGGGTCATCGGCCGTCGTCGATCTCCCCCTCAAGTCCGTGGACGAACGGCCGATGACCGGGTCGACCGTCCGGCGAATCCGTATCGGTCCCGACGCCGCGGGACCACCCCCGACCCCCATGATCAGCGACCTCCGCACCACCGAACGCCTCGGACCCGTGGATCCCCGCATGGGGCTTCCTCCGGTCCGCGACCGGGAGCCGCACGCCGTGCCCGACGACCGGGACGCCCTGCACGGCCCGTCGTTCGACGGCATCCCCGCGACCCCGCCGGCCGAGGTGCTGGCCGACATCGACGCCGCCTTCGACCGGCTGCACGAGATCCGCTCCCAGGGCCTCGAGCTGCGCTACGACGTCGGCGACGGCATGCGGATCCGGATCGACCTCGTCGACGCGCGCGGCGACGTCGTGCGACGGGTCCCGCCGACCGAGGCGCTCGAGCTCGCCGTGACCGTCGGCCCGGTCCCCGAGGCCGACCCGCACGCCGCGGCGACCGACGTCCTGCACGTGGACCGGGAGGCCTGACATGGCCGGCATCAGCTTCGGTGGCCTGGCGTCGGGCCTCGACACCGCATCGATCATCTCGAGCCTCATGGGGCTCGAGCGGCAGCCGCGCACGCGGCTCGTCGCCGAGCAGTCGGCGCAGCAGACGAGCAAGACCGCCATCCAGACGGCGATCACGACGCTCAAGGACCTGCAGTCCGCGGCCCGCGCGCTGTCGGACCCGGCGCTGTTCGGCAACCGTCAGACGGTGACCGTCGCCGACCCGTCGCGGGTGTCGGCGACGATGACCGGCGGCGCGGCGGCCGGCGGCTACGCCGTCCAGGTCGACCAGCTCGCCCGGGCCGCCCAGGCGGGGTACGCGTTCACCGAGCCGGTCGCCGACGGGTCGATCGTCCTGTCCGGCGACGGGTGGTCCGACGAGATCACGTTCGCCGCCGGGACCACCGCCCAGGACATCGTGTCGCGGATCAACGGCGACACGTCGCTCCACGTCGTCGCCGCGGTGTCGGTCGTCGGCGGGCAGGAGCGGCTCACGTTCTCGAGCCGCACCACCGGCGCGGACTCCGGGTTCACCGCCGCGTCGGCCGGCGTGCTGTCGGACGAGACGCTCCGCAGCGGCCTCGACGCGGTCGTCCAGATCGACGGGGTGGAGCACCGGTCGGCGACGAACACGATCGCCGACGCGATCCCGGGCGTCGCGCTGACGATCACCGGGGTGACGGCGACGCCGACGACGGTCAACGTCGGGGTGCCCGGCGTCGACACCGATGCGGCGAAGGGCGCCGCCGAGGCGTTCGTCAAGGCGTACAACTCCGCCGTCGACCTGCTGCGCACGCAGACGGCCAACGATCCGTCCGGGACGAAGGGCGTGCTCGCCGCGGACCGCACGATGATCGCCGTCCTCGACGGGATCCGCGACGCGCTGATCTCGATCGACGGCGGCGGCGCGTCGCTGCCGCTCGAGGCGCTGGGGATCACGAACGGGGCCGCCAGCGGCACCGCGGCGTACTCCCAGGACGCGATCCGGGGACGGATCTCGCTCGACGCCGACAAGCTCGTCGCCGCGCTCACCACCGACCCGGCCGCCGTGCGCGACGCGCTGGGCGGACCCGGCAGCGTGCTGACCGGGCTCGTCGACCGCATCCAGAGCTACACGGGGGCGACGGGGGTCCTCACCGACAGGATCTCGGCCGTCGACCAGACGATCGCGGACCTGGGCCGGCGGATGACCGACCTCGACGCGCGCCTGACCGCCAAGGAGGCGTCGCTCACCGCGCAGTTCGCGCGACTCGAGGTCGCGATGTCGAAGTGGCAGACCCAGAGCTCCTGGTTGAGCGGCCAGATCAACAGCCTGTCCTCGTCCTCGAACTGACCCCGGACGACCGTCCGAGCGCCCTTCAGCTCCCGCCACCCCGACCGATCACCGGAACGTGACCACGTACGCCGCCCCCAACGCCTACCGCGACGGCGCCGTCCTCACGGCGTCGCCGGCCAAGCTCGTCGTCCTGCTCTACGACGGGGCGGGACGGTTCCTCCGTCAGGCCGCCGCCGCCATGGAGGCCGGCGACGCCGTGACCGCGTCCGCCCGCCTGCAGCGCGCCGAGGCGATCATCTCCGAGCTCTACGTCACCCTCGACCACGAGAAGGGTGGCGAGATCGCGGCGCGCCTCGAGGCGATCTACCTCTTCTGGCGCCGCCACCTCGACGCGGCCCGCGTCGAGCAGGATCCGCGCAAGGTGATGCAGGTCGTCGCCCAGGCGGGGGAGCTCCGTGCATCGTTCGCCGCGATCGCCGGTTGAGCCGGCCGGCGCCCTGACCGGGGCGCCGCGCCACGCGCCGCACCCCTACGTGCAGCCGGACCCGCGCCCGCGGCGCGACCGCGAGCCGACGACGCCGTTCGCCCTCCCCGGGCGCGGCCCCGGACGACGCGGCGGGCCCGACGACGCGCCGGCCGGGAACGGTCGGCACGACGCCGCCGGCCCGCACGCCGGCCCCGCGACGGGCGACGGGCCGCTCGGCGCCTACGACGAGCTCCTCGAGCTGACGGTGCGTCAGCTCGCCGCCGTCGACGCCGGGGACCTGGACGACCTGGACGACCTCGCCGGACGGTGGGAGGCGATCGTCCGCGCCCTGCCGGACGTCGCCCCGGCCGCCGCCCGGTCCACGCTCGAGCGCACCGCGGCGCTCCACGACGAGCTGGGCCGACGCCTGGCCGCGTCGCGTCGTGCGCTCGACGACGACCGCGGGCACGTGGGCGCCGGGCGCCGCATGGCCCGCGGGTACGGCGGCGCTCCCGCCGGCGCGGCCCGCATGGACCGCACCGCCTGACGCGCCAGGACGCCGGGCCCCGCTGCCCGCTCCTGCCCGGGTCGGCCGAACGTCCAGCGACCGGTTCAAGGTTGCGGACGGGATGCCGATGAACGGAATGTCCCAAGGATGGGACGGCAACGACGGTCCAGGGACGGATCGCCCCAACGGACCCTCGCTGCCTTGACGCTCATCGATCCCACCCAGCAGGCGCTGCACGCCGCCATCCAGGGCGCAGGCATGCGCCACGAGCTGCTGGCCTCCAACCTCGCCAACGTCAACACGCCCGGCTACCAGCGCCGCGACGTCGACTTCCACGCCGCGCTCCGCGGGGCGATGGCGGCCGGCGAGCCCGGCGCCGCGCGATTCGACCCGGTCACCGAGGCCGGAGCGGTCACCGCCGACGGCAACGGCGTCGACGTCGAGCGGGAGTCGGCCGAGCTGTCCAAGAACGCCCTCGAGCAGCAGGCGCTGGTCACCGTGGCCCGCGTCCGGCTGGAGATCCTGACCCTCGCGATGGGAGCCAACGGCGCATGAGCATCTTCGGCGCGATCGACACCAGCGCCTCGGCGCTCACCGCGTCACGCGTCCAGATGGACGTCACCGCGGAGAACCTCGCCAACGCGCAGACCACCCGCACCGCGGACGGTGGTCCCTACCAGCGCAAGACCGTCGTGCTGCGCCAGGCCGCCGGCGCCGACTTCGGCGCCACCCTCGCCGGCGCGATGGAGCGCGGCGGCGTGTCCGGCGGACGCACCGGCGGCAGCGGCGTCGAGGTCGCCGGCATCACCGAGCACCCGGCCCCGCCGCGCCTCGTCTACGACCCCGGCCATCCCGACGCCAACGCCGAGGGCTACGTCGAGATGCCCGCGGTCGACACCGTCGTCGAGATGGTCGACCTCATCGCCGCGTCGCGCGCCTACGAGGCGAACGTCACCGCGATGCAGGCGTCGAAGCAGATGTTCGCCAAGACCCTGGAGCTCCTCCGATGATCGCCCCGATCGATCCGAGCATGGTCATCGGCGCCGAGGGCGTCATGCCGACTGTCGAGCCGATCACGCCGGTCGACCCCGAGGGCGTCGCCGGCGCCGGTGGCGTCGGCGGGGACGGGGCGTTCGGCAACGTCCTGACGAAGGCGATCGAGGGCCTGGAGGCGACGCAGGGCGCGGCCGCCGAGGGCGCCGCCGCGCTCGCCGCCGGCACCGCCCAGAACGTCGAGCAGGTCGTGATGGCCGTCGAGAAGGCCAAGCTCACGATGCAGATGGCGTCCACGCTGCGCACCCGCGGCGTCGAGGCGCTGACCACGATCATGCACACGCAGATCTGAGGAGCCGACCGTGCCGCTGCCGAAGGTCCTCGCCAACCTCAGCCCCAAGGGCCGCATCGCCGTCGGTGGTGCGATCGCCGGGGTGCTGCTCGTCGCGTTCATCATGTTCTCGCTCGCGTCGCGGCCGTCGTACACGACGATCGTCACCGGCCTGGATCCCGCGCAGACCGGCAAGATGAGCGCCGCCCTCGACGAGAAGGGCGTCGGCTACGAGCTGCAGAACAACGGCACCGCGCTGGCGGTCGAGAAGGCCGACGTCGCCGCCGCCCGGATCGCGCTCGCCGAGGTCGGCGGCCTGTCCGGCGGCAGCATCGAGCCGGGCTTCGAGCTCTTCGACTCGCAGAGCATGGGCACGAGCCAGATGCAGCAGCAGGTGACGTACCAGCGCGCGATGGAGGGCGAGCTGGCCCGCACGATCAACAAGGTCCAGGGCGTGTCCGGCGCGACGGTGCAGCTCGTGCTGCCCGACGCCGACGACGTGCTGCTGTCGGAGGACGCGCCGCCCGCGTCCGCCGCCGTGCTGCTCGGCGGCGCCGACCTGGAGCCGTCCGCGGTGAAGGGGATCGCGAGCCTCGTCGCGTCGAGCGTCAAGTCGCTCAAGCCGAGCAACGTCACGATCACCGACGGCGCCGGCCAGCTGCTGTGGCCCAACGGGTCGTCCGGGGAGGACGGCGCCGGCGGCGCGGTGCTCGCCAAGCAGGCCGCGTCCCAGCGCTACCAGCGGTCGATGGAGTCGAGCCTCACGTCGCTGTTGGCGCAGACCGTCGGGCCCGACAAGGCCCGGGTGCGGGTGAGCGCCGACATCGACGCCGACAAGGCCACCCGCGAGCAGCTCCGCTACGGCCGCCGTCGCGTCGCGCTGAAGGAGAAGACGACCGACGAGGAGATGGAGGGCACCGCCGCGACCGGTGGCACGACCGGCACCGCCGCGAACGTCCCCGGCTACGCCGCCACGGGCGGTGCGAACGGCGGCGGGGACTCGACCTACCGCAACGAGACCGGCGACCGCGAGTTCGGCGCCGACAAGACCGTCACGAAGACCGAGATCGCCGCCGGCGGCGTCACCCGCCAGAGCGTCGCGGTCATGGTGAGCGACGCGGTGCCCGCCGCCCAGGTCCCCGCCATCCGGGACGCCGTCGCCGCGGCCGCCGGGGTCGACACCGACCGTGGCGACCGGCTCACCGTGACCCGGGTGCCGTTCGCGGAGGCCCCGGCCGCCGCGCCCCCGGCCGCGATGATCCCCGGCAACGTCGTCGACTACGTCAAGTGGGTCGCGCTCGCCCTCGGCACCATCGTGTTCCTCGTGCTCATCGGCCGGCACCTGCGCCGCCGCGAGGACGAGGCCCTGGAGTCCGCGGTGTGGTTCGACGAGATCGAGGCGCCGCGCACCCTGCGGGCGCTGGAGGCCGAGCAGCGCACCCAGGCGATGGCGGCGGTCGCGCCGCCCGCCGAGGTGCCGCAGCTCGAGGTCGCGGGATCGCGACGCCGGATCGAGGAGCTCGCCGACAACGAGCCCGAGCGCGTCGCCCAGCAGGTCCGTCACTGGATGTCGGAGGAGTAGACGATGGCCGTGCAGCACGTCGCGTCGTTCGGCGAGGAGTTCGAGACCGTGGACGCCGACCCGTTCGGGGCCGCCGACGGGATCGAGCCGGTCGCCGCGCGACCGCGCCTGGACCTGCCGGGTCGGCGCAAGGCCGCGATCCTCCTCGTGTCGCTCGGGGCCGAGCGCGCGTCGGAGATCCTCAAGCACCTCCGCGACGAGGAGATCGAGGTCCTGTCGCTGGAGATGGCCAAGCTCGGCCAGGTCCCGCCCGACCACGTCGACGGGGTGTTCGACGAGGCCGTCGCGATGGCGATGGCGTTGCAGTCCTACGCCGAGGGCGGCGTCGACTTCGCCCGCGAGGTCCTGGAGCGGTCGCTCGGCGCGGAGCGCGCCGACGAGATCATCGGACGGCTCGCGTCGGTCATCGAGAAGCGGCCGTTCGAGTTCCTGCGCCGCACGCCGCCGGAGCAGGTCGCCGCGTTCCTGCGCGCCGAGTCCCCGCAGACCCGCGCGCTCGTCGTCGCCAACCTCAGCGAGCGGCTCGCCGCCCAGGTCCTCGCCGGCATGGAGCCGGAGGAGCAGGTCGACATCGCCTGGCGGGTCGCGACGATGAGCGAGACGAACCCCGAGGTCGTCAAGCGGATCGAGGCCGTCGTCCGCGGCAAGGTCGCGAGCGTCATCTCGCAGGACTACCAGGCCGCCGGCGGCATCCAGTCGCTCGCCCAGATCCTCAACCACACCGACCGCGGGACGGAGCGCAACGTCCTGGAGGCGCTCGCCGAGTCCGATCCGGCGCTGGCCGAGGAGGTCCGCCGGCTGCTCTTCGTCTTCGAGGACGTCGCCGGGCTCGACGACCGCTCGATCCAGCTCGTGCTGCGCGAGGTCGACCAGCGCGACCTGGCGCTCGCCCTGCGCGGGGTCGACGAGTCGGTCCGCGAGCGGATCCTCGCCAACCTGTCGCAGCGCGCCGCCGAGATGCTCCGCGACGAGATGGAGTTCCAGCCGCCGCAGCTCAAGCGCGTCGTCGAGGAGGCCCAGGGCCGGATCGTCGCGATCGTGCGCCGCCTGGAGGAGTCCGGGGCGCTCGTCCTGGGCCGCGGCGACGGGGACGACGTGGTCTGATGCACGCGTCCGGGGGCCCCACCGAGTTCGCGTTCCCGGCGCTGCGGGCGCCGGAGCCGCCGCCGACCGTCCGCGACCTGGACCGGCTGCTGGGCGACGCCCGCGCCGAGGCCGACGCGATCCGCGCCCAGGCCCGCGAGGCCGGCTGGGCGGAGGGCCACGCCGCCGGTCGGGCCGAGGCGCTGGCCCAGCTCGAGCCGGCCGTCCGGGCGCTCACCGAGGCGCTGCAGGAGGCGTCGCTCGCCGGGGCGCAGCTCGCCGAGTCGCTCGAGCACGAGGCGGTCGAGCTCGCGCTCATGACGGCGGAGAAGGTCGTCGCCGCATCGATCCGCGCCGACCCGGAGCGCGTCCTCGACGTCGTCCGTGGTGCGCTGCGCGGGATCGTCGACCGGCGCCGGATCACGATCCTCGTCAACCCCGCCGACCTGCCGCTGCTGCGCGAGGGGATGGGGGCGCTGCGCGAGGAGCTCGGCGGGATCGAGCAGTGCGACGTGCAGGCCGAGCGGCGCGTCGGCCGCGGCGGGGCCCTGGTCCGGACCGCCGACGGCGAGGTCGACGCCCGGCTGGAGGCGAAGCTCGACCGGGCGGCCGACCTGCTGCGCGAGGCCGCGTCGTGATCGAGCCGTTGCCGTGGGACGACCCGGCGCAGGAGCCGGGGGCGAGCGCCGGACGGCTGGGTCGCTACGCCCGGGCCGTGCGCGACGCCGACCTGGGACGCCGCAACGGGCTCGTCGCCGACGTCATCGGCCTCGTCGTCGAGGCGACGGGGCTCAAGGCCGAGGTCGGCGAGCTCTGCCACGTCCACCCCGAGCGTCGCCGCGGCGGCGGCGGGGCGGTGCCGGCCGAGGTCGTCGGGTTCCGGGCCGGCCGCACGCTGCTCATGCCGTTGGGGGAGCTCACCGGCATCGCGCCCGGGACGACCGTCACCGCCACCGGCCACCCGTTCCGCGTGGCGGTCGGCGACGCGCTGCTCGGCCGGGTCCTCGACGGGCTCGGCGCGCCGCTCGACGGCATGGGCGCCCCGCCCGGTGGATTGCGCTCCACCCAGGCCGCGCCACCCGATCCGTTGAGCCGTCCCCGCATCACCGAGCAGGTCGGCCTGGGGGTGCGGGCGCTCGACGCGCTCGTGCCGTGCGGGCGCGGGCAGCGGCTGGGGATCTTCGCCGGGTCGGGCGTCGGCAAGTCGTCGCTCATGGGCATGATCGCCCGGTCGACGACCGCCGACGTCAACGTCATCGCGCTCGTCGGCGAGCGTGGCCGCGAGGTGCGCGAGTTCGTCGAGCGTGACCTCGGCGACGCGCTGGAGCGGTCGGTCGTCGTCTGCGCCACGTCGGACCAGCCGGCGCTCGTGCGGCTGCGCGCCGCGTACACGGCGACGGCGATCGCGGAGCACTTCCGCGACGAGGGCAAGGACGTCGTCCTCATGATGGACTCGGTGACGCGGTTCGCGATGGCCCAGCGCGAGGTCGGCCTGGCGATCGGCGAGCCGCCCGCCACCCGCGGGTACACGCCGAGCGTGTTCGCCGAGCTGCCGCGCCTGCTGGAGCGCACGGGCACCGCGCCGTCGGGGTCGATCACCGGCCTGTACACCGTGCTCGTCGACGGCGACGACATGAACGAGCCGGTCGCCGACGCGGTCCGGTCGATCCTCGACGGCCACGTCGTGCTGAGCCGCGACCTGGCGCACCGCAACCACTATCCGGCGATCGACGTGCTGCAGAGCGTGTCGCGCCTGACCGGCGAGATCTCCACCGCGGAGGAGCGGTCGGCCGCCGCCCGGGTGCGCGGCCTGATGGCCGACTACCGGGCCCGCGAGGACCTCGTCGCGATCGGCGCGTACCAGGCCGGAAGCGACCCGCGGACCGACGCGGCGATCGCGATGCGCGACCCGATCGAGGCGTTCCTCCGACAGGCCCCCGACGAGCCGTCCACCGTCGCCGACGCGACGAGCGCGCTGCTGGGCCTGGAGGCCCGCGCCGACGCCGCCGTCGGGCCGACCGCGGGGGAGGGGACGGATGACGGGACCGCGGCCGGATCGGGCGGTGTTCCGGGGGCGGTGGGCGTCGCGGCGTCCGCGGTTGGCCCCGGTGGCCCCGGCGCGCCCGGTGGCCCTGCGGCGGTGCCGGCCGTGGCGGGCGTCGCGTAGGGCGGGGCGGGCGTCGCGTAGCGGGGCGGGCGTCGCGTAGGGCGGGGCGGGCGGGTCGGCGAAGCGCGGCGGTGGCGCCCGCCGTGGTGGGCGGGCCGGGGCGGCGAATCCCGGCGGTGGCGCCCGCCGTGGTGGGCGTCGCGTGGGGCTCGGGCGACGCTCAGGTGGATGACCCGACGTCCTGTTGCGGGGTGCTCCACCTGGGCGACGTTCATCGACGGTGAGGTGGATGACCTGCTTTCGCGGATGCGGGTGATCCACGTCAGCGTCGCCCTGCACGAGCGTCATCACCCCGGTGACGCCGCACGCCCACCTGGTCCGTCGACCGGCACGCCCCGACCCGGACCGCCCGTCGACCCGGACCGCCGTCGACCCGGACCGCCGTCGACCCCCGGACCGCCCCGCGACCGGCGGCCAGTCGCCAGCCGGCCCTCCGATCGGCACGCCGGGCGGCCGGACCCTGTCGCGCTACCGCGTGCGGATCGGGATCCGGCGCGAGACCTGGGCCTTGGTGTTCGAGATGCGGATGACCGGGCGGCCCTTCGCCGGCGGGGGCACGCGGACGACGGCCGCGTAGGTCTGCGTCGCGGGCTTGACCCGCACGACGACGGACTTGCCGGGCGTGAAGACCTGCCGGGTGCGGATCACGCGCCTGCCGTTGACGTTCACGCGGACCTGGACGGCCTTCACGCGACCCTCGGTCACCCGGACGGACTTGAGCCCCGGGGCGGAGCCCTGGACGGCGACCTGCTTCTTGCCGTCCACGACGGCCACCTTGGCGGTGCCGGTCGGGGCCTTCACCGCCGCGCCGTCATCCGCGGGCTTGGCCTCCTTGACCGGGGCGGGGTGCACCATCACCTTGTGCGGGCAGGCGGCGAAGCCCGGGTTCGTCGCCCACTCCGGCGCCGTCTCGGGATCGCGGTTGCCGAAGAGCTGCGTCCAGTACGGGTGCTCCTGCTTCGACGTCTTGTTCGACGCCTTGCCCCACGCGACTCCGACGCCGAGCTGGGTCACCCGCTCGTTGAGGATGTTCTGGCAGTGGCCGATGCTCTTCATGAAGCCCTCGACGACCTTGTACGGCGTTTCCGGGGTCTCGTAGATGTTCTCCGCCAGGACCGGGTGCGCCCAGCCCGCGACCGCGGTGTAACCGGCGCGCTGGGCGCGGTCGGCGAACGAGACGCCGTGCCCGGCGCTCGCGGGCGCGTAGTGGCTGCAGAACCGCAGGCGGGCCATGTCGGACGAGTGCCACTGGGCGGCGGTCTCGAGCTGGGCGTCGTGGGTGAACGCCGGCAGGTCGCGGGCGGTCCGCTCGACGTTCGTGATGCAGAGGACGGCGGCGCGGACGCGGTTCTCGAGGCCCTTGCCGGGCGCGTACTCGAGGTTGGCGTCGGCGCACGGCGCGGTCGCTGCTGATGATGCCGCGGGAGGCGCGGCGATCGCAGGCGCCCCCGCCGGACCGACGCGGCTACCGCACGACCCGCAGCTTGACGCTGCGCGTGACGGTCCGGCCGCCGACCTTCAGGCGGACCTTGACCGTGTGCGTGCCCAGGCGGGCCTTGCGGCCGATCCGCAGCCGCGCGGTGAGCGTGCGGGCCTGCCCGGCCCGGAGCGCCGCGAGCTTGAGGTTGCGCCGGCCCGAGGCCTTCAGCCGCTTGGGCGCCGTGACGCGCGCCGTGGAGCGCGCGACGCGAGCGGTCGTGCCGTTACGGGCCGTGAAGGAGATCCGCACGAGCCGCCCGCGGCGCACCCGGGTGGTGGCGGCGCGCTTGGCCGAGAACGTGAACGTGCCGTCCCGGCCGGCCGGGCCCTGCGGTCCGGCGGGTCCCTGGGGCCCGGCGGGGCCGCCCGGTCCCTGCGGCCCGACCGGCCCGGCGGGGCCGACGGCGCCCGTCGCGCCCGTGGCGCCCTGAGGTCCCGCCGCGCCGGCGTCGCCCTGCGGACCGGTGGCGCCGTCCTGCCCGTCCTGCCCGGGCGCGCCGTCCTGCCCGTCCTGCCCGTCCTGCGCCGCGGGCACCGCGATCGCGGCGCGCGACGCGGCGACCTGGAGCGCGTCGTCGCCGGCGGCGAGGACGGCGCAGGTGACGCGCCGGCCCTGATCGGCGGCGGTCAGCGTGTACGTGGCGTCGGTCGCGCCGGCGATGGCCTCGCCGTCGCGGAGCCACTGACGGGTGAACGACGTCGCGTCGTCCCACGTGCCGTCGGTGCAGGTCAGCGTCCGGCCGACGACCGCGTCGCCGGTGAGCCGGGGCCGGCTGCGGTTCGTCGGGGCGGGCAGGGTCACGAGCCGGCGCAGGTCGGCGTGGCCGATGTGGCCGCCGCCGTCGCGCGATCCGCTCGCCGCCCACAGCTCGCCGCCGGGCCGCAGCGCGAGCGACGTCATGTCGGTGCCGGACCGGCTCGCCGACACCGGGATCGTCGCCAGCGTCCGGCGGCCGGTGATCGTCGTGCCGTCGGCCGACGGCGACAGGCGCTCGACGGTGGCGGTCGAGATGTTCTTGTTCGGGTTGGCGCGGACGGTCAGCAGGTCCCCGTCGCCGGCGAGCGCCAGGTCGAGGATGCGATCCGACGACCCGGCCGCGACGACGTCGTCGATCGACGTGAACGTCCCGGTCGCGACGTCGAGCCGGTGCAGGCGCCGGCCGGCCGTGCCGCCGGTGCCGCCGACCGACACCCAGACCGTCGCGCCGTCGGGGCTCACGACGACGCCCGAGGGCTCCTGGTCGTTCGGCACGTCGTGCGCCTGCACGAGCGCGCCGGTCGCGTCGAGGCGCGCGAGCTCGAACCCGTTCCCGCCGCCGACGACCCACCAGCCGCCGCCGGGCGCGGGGGCGACGTCCTGGAGGATCTGCGTCGACAGGTCGACCCCGCCGGGGGTCGTGCCCGTGACCGGGACGACCTGGCTCAGCGGCGCGTAGCCGCGCCCGCCGAGCGTCACCCGCAGGATCCGGGCGGGGACGGTCGCGTCGACGGTGTCCAGCGTGTCGGCGTCGAGGCCTGCGCCGAGGCCGCGGACGTCGAAGTACGGGGTGCTCGTGCCGCGCGGGATGAGCCGGTCGGCGGGGAGCGTCGACGGGTCGACGAACCGGTGGAGGGTGAAGAACGCGATGTCGCCCTGCGTGTTGACCGTGTCCTCGTTGGCGACGACGACGAACCGGCGGCCGGCGTGGGCCTTGATCCCCTCGGGCGCCTCGCCGGTGGGCACGTGGCTGATGAGGCGCGGCGACCGCGGGAAGGTGATGTCCCACGTCGACAGCGACTCGCTGCGCTCGCCGAGGACGAGCAGGTACTCCTTGCCGTCGATCGTCACGACGTCCATGCCCTCGGGCTCGGAGCCCTTGTCGCCGGGCGCGTTGCGCTCGTCGCCGAGGAACCCGTGGTCGGCGGCGGCCCGCTCGAACGCGGTGCCGATGTGGGACACGACCGACCCGTCGGCGGGGTCGTGGATCGAGAAGTCGCGGGTGCCGCCGACGTTCCCGTCCTCGCCCTCGTTGGCGAGGGCGACGAGCGTGCCGCCGGCCACCCACTTGACGGTGTCGGGCTGGCGCTCGCGGGTGATCTGCGTGAGGAAGTCGAACCGGATCGGGAAGTCGCCCTCGTCGCTGTCGTCCTGCACGTCGGCGCCGAACGTCGAGCTGCCGACGTCCTTCAGGTCGCCGTCGGCCAGGGGCGTCGCGATCGGGTGCGTGTGGAGGTTGAAGATCGCGATCCGGTTGGCCTCCTGGATCGACCCGACGACGTCGCCGGCGTCGTTGACGTCGACGAACTCCGGCTGGGCCTGCTCGCCCTCGGCGGCGAGGAACGCCGGTGGGAGCGCGACGAGGTCGAACGTCCAGTTCGCCGGGTCGGCGTCGGACAGGTCCCCGCGGACGAAGCCGGGCACGCCGCCCGGCGACGGGTTGGCGGCGGTGACCGGCTGGCCGAACTCGCGGTCGTTCTCGACGGCGATGACCATGCCGGTGCCGTCGGGGCTCACGGCGACCGAGTCGGGGACCTCCAGGAGCGCGTCCTGGCCGGGCGTGCCGGTGGGGGCGCCGGCGATCCCGGTGACCGGGTCCGCGTCGTCGAAGAGGACGGTGCGGACGTGGCTCAGGTCGTCGGCGCGGAGGATGACGAATCCGTCGACCGGGTCGACGGTCGCGTCGGTGGCCGGGTCGTAGACCTCGTCGTCGGCGGGGTCGACGTTGTCGTTCTTCGCGTTGAACGGGGCGATGACGAACTCGTCGCGGACGATCGCCACCGACGTCGGGCCCGGCTCGGCGTTCGCGACGGCGACGCCGAAGGCCGCCGGGTCGGGGTTCTCCAGCTCGAGCTCGTCGCCGGTCCCGTTCCCCAGGTCGACGCCGATCGCCGGGTCGTCGAGGTCGACGACGCGCGTGCGCTTCGGCGCGTCCAGGTCCGACAGGTCGTAGCGGACGATGCCCTTGCCCTGGGTGGCGACGAGGAACCGGCCGTCCTGCGACACGTCGACGATCTCGTTGGGCGCGTCGCCGAACCGCTCGCCGTGCGTCAGGTCGAGCGTCGCGCCGGCGGCGGTCGGCGCGGCGGCGAGCGCGGCGGCGGCCGTCGCGGTCGCCAGCAGCGCGGGGGTCCGGCGACGTGACGTGGAGGACGGGGAGGCGTGACGGCGGGTCATGGTCGGCGGGCGACGCTATGCGCGCCGTCGAGCGGTGCCCAGAGGCGTTATCGGGTTGGACACGGCTCGGTCACACGGCGTTCACCGTCGGAGCGGTGGATCGCCGACCGGACGGGTGTGCGAGGGGGACGTCAAGAACCGGTGCGGCCCGCCGATGACGGGCGCGACACGTTGACGGCGACCGGTCCGTCACGACCGACCCGATCCGCCCGATCCGGCGACCGAGGAGAGCATCCGTGCGCACCATGACCCGCAACGGCGCAGGCCGCGAGAACGGCTACGCCACCGCGTCCCCGACCGTTCCCGTCACGACTCGCGAGCCGGTGGACATCGACACCGCCGGCCGGCAGGCGACCGTCAGCGACCCGCGCTGGAACGCGCTCGCGGCGTTCACCCTCATCAACGACGAGGACCTGCGCCTGCTCAGCTCGCTCGACGGCGTCGCGGACCTCGCCCAGGCGGTGCGCGTGTCGTTCTACGACCACATCCTCCAGCAGCCGGAGCTCAAGGAGATCATCGAGCGCAACTCGAGCGTCGAGCGGCTGGGCCAGACGCTCGTCGTGTACTTCGAGTCGGTCTTCAGCGGCCGCTTCGACGACGCGCGGATGAACGGGATCGTCCGGATCGGCGTCGTCCACGACCGGATCGATCTGCCGATCATGTCCTACATCGGGGCGATCCTCCGGATCGACCGGGTCGTCATCCCGTGGATGCTGCAGCAGATCGGCGACGATCCGGAGCGGTTCGCGCGGACGATGATGGCGTACCGCAAGGTCGTCACCGCCGACATCTCGGTCGTCACCCAGGTGTTCATCGACGAGCGCGACAAGACCGTGCAGCTCGTCGAGCAGCTCGAGGCGCAGACCGAGCGGCTGGCGGAGCAGCAGCGCGAGATCTCGACGGTGTCGGAGATGCTCGCCGCGGCGGCCGAGGAGTCGCACGCGTCCGCCGCGGAGCTGTCGGGGATCTCGACCGACATCGCCGAGAAGGCCACCGGGGCCAACGACCTCATGTCGCAGGGCGTCGAGCTGGCCCGCAGTGGCGACGAGGTCGTCGGCGGGACCGAGCAGGCCGTCACCGACATGCGCGCGTCGGTCGACGAGATCTCCGCGCAGCTCGGGGCGCTCGCCACGCAGTCCGAGGAGATCACCGAGATCGTCGGCGGGATCCGCCAGATCGCCGACCAGACCAACCTGCTGGCGCTCAACGCGGCGATCGAGGCGGCGCGCGCCAACGAGCACGGCCGCGGGTTCGCGGTCGTCGCGGACGAGGTCCGCAAGCTCGCCGACCGCACCCGCGAGGCGCTGCAGGACATCACCGCGCTGAACAAGAACTCGATCGACGCGATCGGCGCGGTGTCGACCGCGGTGGCGTCGACGACCGACCGGGTCGGCACCGTCGCCGAGCAGGCCGACGAGACGCGCAGCAGCTTCGGCGCGATCGGCGGGGCGGTCAACACGACCGCGTCGGCGCTCGGCGAGATCACCGAGGGCGTCGACACGGTGTCGCGCTCCGCGCAGGAGCTCACCGGGGTGTCCGAGCAGGTCGCCCAGACCGCCGAGCAGCTCGGCCGGCTCGCCGAGTCGCTCGCGGAGTCGGTGACCGCGGCCCGCGAGACCGTCGCGTCCGCCCGCCGGAGCTGATCGGACGTCCGTCCACCGCCCCTGACGACCCGGCCAGCCGCGCCGACCACCGGACCGTGACCGCCCGCTTCAGGTTCCGCCTGGATCCCGTCCGCACCGTGAGGGTGCGGGCCGAGGAGTCCGCCCAGGCCTCCCTGGCCGACGCCCTGCGCGCCGAGCAGGAGGCCGAGGCGCGCCTGGCGGCCGCCGACGCCCGGGCCGTCGCGGCCCGTCGCGCCGCGGCCGACGCCCGGCGCGCCGGGGGGCTCGGCGGCGCGGAGCTGCGGGCCCAGGAGGCGTGGATCGGCCGGACGACGTCCGAGATCGGGATGCGGTCGCTCGAGGTCGACCGGCTGCGGACCGACACCCACGCCCGCCGTGAGGTGCTCGCCGACGCGTCCCGCGACCGCCAGGTCCTCGACCGGCTGCGCGACCGCCGCGAGCGCGCGCACCGCGCCGAGCAGGAGCGACTCGAGCAGCAGCGCCTCGACGAGATCGCCCTCGTCCTGCACTCCCGGAGGGCGGCATGAGCGTCGCCGCGATCGACGCCCGCGTCGGCGAGATCCAGCAGATGCTCGCCCAGCTGCGGGCGGTGCAGGACCCGACGGCGGCCGCACCGGTGGCGACGACCACGTCGACGACGACCGCCACGACGCCGTTCGCGGCGGCGCTCGCCGGGGCCCGGGGCCAGATCGCCGCGGGCGCGTCGACCGCCACCGCGTCGCCGTACGCGTCCACCACCGGCGTGCTCGCCGGCTCCGCCGCCGGCGCCGCGTTCGTCCCGCCGGCCGAGGCCGGCGCCTACGGCCCGATGATCGTCGAGGCGGCGCAGCGCCACGGGATCGACCCGCGCGTCTTCACCGAGCTCGTCCGGCAGGAGTCCGGGTTCGACCCGAACGTCACGAGCTCCGCCGGAGCCCGCGGCCTGACGCAGCTCATGCCCGGCACCGCGGCCGGCCTGGGGGTCACCGACCCGACCGATCCGGCCCAGGCCCTCGACGGCGGCGCCCGCTACCTGCGTCAGCAGCTCGACCGCTACGACGGCGACTACGTCAAGGCGCTCGCCGCCTACAACGCCGGTCCCGGCGCCGTCGACCGGTTCGGCGGGGTGCCGCCGTACGCCGAGACCCAGCACTACGTCCGCACGATCACGACGAAGGCGGGGATCGCATGAGCGCCCCGGCGCTGCCCGTCGTGCGGGCCCAGGACGTCCGTCCCGCCGCCCGCCAGTCGGGGCGTCCCGACGCCGGCGCCGCCGGACGGTTCGAGGAGCTGTTGCGCGACGCGGCCCGCGACGACGACCGGTCGACGCGGCCCGAAGCGGCCGACCGTGGCGATGCGCCGCTCGTCCAGGAGCCGTCGTCGGTGGCCGCCTCCGCCGGCGCCCCGGTGGCGATCCCGGTGGGGAGCGTCGACCCCGCGACCACGTCGATCCCGACGGCGCCGTCCGGCGGAGTGGCCGGGACGCCCGACCCGGCCGGTGGCGCGGCGGCCACCACCCCGGTCGTGGACGCCGGCGCCGACGTGACGGGCGCGCAGGGCGGACCGACGACCGGGCCGGACGCGCGCTCGACGGCTGTGGGCGCCGCCATCCCCGGCACGATCGGGACGGGCTCGACCGCGGCGCCCGCGACCGTGCCGTCCACGACCGATGGCGTCGCGACGCCGTCGACGGCGGTGGGCCCGAACGGCCCGTCGACCTCCGCGGGAGCGCCCGTCGCAGGCGCGTCCGTCGCGACGCCGGCCGACGGCGCCCCGTCGACGCAGCCCGGCACGGCCTCGACCGGCACCGCCTCGACCGGCGTGGCCCCGATCGGGTCGACCCCGACCGACGCCGACGGCCCGATCACCGGAGCGCCCGGCTCCACCGGCACGCCGACGCCCGGCGTCGACGCCGAGGCCGGCGCCACCGCCGGGACGACCCCTGCGCGTCCGGTCGCCGACGGCCGGGCCACGCCCGACGTCGCCGTCGCGAGCGCGGGCACGGGCCCCACGTCCGGCTCCACGCCCGTCGACCCGGCGAGCACGACCGGCGCTCCCGCGTCGACGCCGGAGACGACGACCGCGACGACCGGCGACGCCGGCGCCGACGCGCACGGCGACCAGGGCTCGCGTCCCGACGCGCTCGTCCGCGCGGCGGCCGTCGCCGCGACCACGACGACGGTCGACGCCGCCCCGACCACCGCGATCGGCGCGACCCCGGCCATCGGCGCCGCCGCGACCGCCGGGGCGTCGGGGGCCGACGCGGCCGCCACCGCCCGGATGCTCAGCACGACCGCGGTCGCGCTGCAGCTGCTCGCCGGCCGCGGGGCGACCCTCGCCCAGATCAGCCTGCGGCCCGCCGCGCTCGGCGGCATCGAGGTGCGCCTGCGGCACGTCGCCGGCGGGGGGATCGAGGCGACGCTGCTCGCCGACCAGGCCGACACCGCCCGCTCGCTGCAGCAGGCGGGGAACGAGCTGCGGCGGATGCTCGAGGCGCAGGGCGTCGACCTGCTGCGGCTCGACGTCGACGCCCGCGCCGCCGGCGATCCCGACGCCCGCCGCGACGGCGGCGACTCCGCACGCCCGTCCGGAGCGGCCCCGACCGGCGCCGCCGGAGCCGGGCCCGTCGACACGTCGACCACCGCCTCCACCGTCCACCTCCTGCTGCCCGACGGCGCGACCGTCGACGTGCTCGCCTGACCCGAGGAGCCCATGACCGGCATCACCAACACCACCGTCGGCGCCGCGACGACGCCGACCGTCGGGACCACCGGCGCCGCCGCCGGGTCGACCGGGTCGGCCGCGACGTCGGCGCTCGGCAAGGACGACTTCCTGCGGCTCATGGTCACGCAGCTCAAGCGCCAGGACCCGATGAACCCCGTCGACGACACGCAGTTCCTCGCGCAGATGGCGCAGTTCTCGTCGCTCGAGCAGCTCACGAACCTCAACGAGCTCGCCGCGTCGCAGCTCGGGGCCACCGCGACGGGGCAGGCCCTGTCGCTCGTCGGCCGCGAGGTGACCTACACCGCCGCCGACGGCACCGTCACGAACGGGACCGTCGAGGGCGTCCACTTCGACGGCGGCGTGCCGCTGTTGACGATCTCCGGCGTCGCCGGGATCTCCCCGTCCGTCGTCAGCGCCGTGCGCGCCGAGGGCAGCACCACCACCACCACCCCGTCCGTCACCGAGGAGTGATCCGATGATCCGCGGCATGTACAGCGCCATCAGTGGCCTGAAGTCCCACCAGACGATGCTCGACGTCACCGCCAACAACCTGGCGAACGTCAACACCGTCGGCTACAAGGCGTCGCGCGTGACCTTCGCCGACTCGCTCTCGCAGCAGGTGCGCGGCGCGGCCGGCCCGACCGCCGAGACCGGCGGCAGCAACGCCGCGCAGGTCGGCCTGGGCGTGCGGGTCGCGTCGATCGACAACCTCGTCGGCACGAGCGCCACCCAGATGACCGGCAACCCGCTCGACGTCGCGCTGCAGGGCGACGGCTGGTTCTCGGTCGTGCGCGCCGACCCGACCGCGGCGGTGCCCGGCAACGGGTCGTGGCAGTTCACCCGCGCCGGCGCGATGAACGTCACCGCCGACGGGTACGTCACGACGACCGACGGCCTGTACGTCCTGGGCTTCCCGTCGCAGGCGCCGCCCGCGTCGGGCCCCGACACCGCCGCCGGCGCCGGGTTCCTGCAGCTGCCGGCCGGCGCGTCCGACCTGGCGGTCGGCGCCGACGGCTCGGTGAGCTACGTCGACAACTCCGGCGGCCCGCTCGACGGCACCCGCCAGACCGCCGGGTACCTGGCGGTGAGCCGGTTCTCCAACACCGCCGGCCTGGAGCGCAACGGCGGCAGCCTCTGGTCGGCCACGGTGAACTCCGGGCCGCCCGTCACCGACACCCCCGGCGTCAACGGCAACGGCGCGCTGATCTCGGGCGCCCTGGAGATGAGCAACGTCGACCTCGCCAGCGAGTTCACCACGATGATCTCGGCCCAGCGCGGGTTCCAGGCGAACTCGCGGGTGATCACCGTCGCCGACGACATGCTGCAGGAAGTCGTCAACATGAAGCGGTGAGCGTGCCGTGATCGCCCTGCACCGGCTGGGACGCGAGTCCCGGCCGTTCCTGCTCAACTGCGACCTGGTGGTGACCGTCGAGGCGACGCCCGACACGATCATCACCCTGACGACCGGCGACCGGCTCACCGTCGTCGAGACCCCCACCGAGGTCCGCTCGGCCATCGGCCGCTGGCGGGCGGGGATCCTCAATGCGGCCGGCGCCGGCACGGGCCGGGGCGACCTGCGGCCGGCGACCGTCGGCGGGCTGTAGGGGACGGCGGCCGGACCGTCAGCCCGCGAGCGTGGCGACGAGGTCGGCGGCCGGCACGAGCCGGTCGATCGCGCCGACCCCCTGCCCGGCGTAGAGCGCCGACGCCCGCAGGATCCGGTCGCCACCACCGCCCTCCAGCGGCGGGCCGGGGGTGAGCACCGGCAGCCACGGCCGCTGCACCCTGGGGTAGACGGCCATGAGCGACAGCGGCAGCGCGCCGCCGATCGGGGCGCTCACCCGGCTCAGGATCCGCACCGCGCGCGGCCCGCGCTCGTCGATCGCGCACCAGCGGTCGACGGCGGCGTTGCGCAGCACCCGGTGCCGCATCGGCCAGCCGAACCCGAAGAGCAGCGTGTCGACGGTGTCGCGCCCGTCGATCAGCGCCCGCTTGTAGCCCGGGTGCGCCCGCGACTCCGGGGTGGCGAGGAACCGCGTGCCGACGACGACGGCGTCCGCGCCCGCGTCGAGCAGGCGGCGGACGTCGGCGGCCTCGTTCACTCCGCCGGCGGCGAGCACCGGAACGGGGGAGGGCAGCGCGGCGCGGACGTCGGCCAGCGCCGCGTCGACCGGTCGCCTGGCGTAGGTGTGCCCGCCCGCCTCGGTGCCCTGCACGATCACCCCGTCGGCCCCGATGCGGAGCGCGCGACGGGCCTCGTCGACCGTTCCGACCTGCTGCAGCACCTCGATCCCGGCGTCACGCAGCGCGGTGACGATCGGTCCGGAGAGCCCGCCGTGCAGGACGACGACCCGCATCCGGTGGGCGATGCACGCCGCGACGTGGGCGGGGCGCACGAACGGCAGCAGGAGGTTCGCCGCCAGCGGCGCTTCCCCGGCCAGGTCGCGGGCGGAGCGCAGCTCGGGACCGAACGCCGGGGCCGGCATGATCCCGACGGTGCCGAGCCCACCGGCCGCCGACACGGCCCCGGCCAGCGGCGCGGTCGCCAGGCCACCACCCATCCCCGCCTGGACGATCGGCCGCTCCAGCCCGATCCGCTCGCTCCACGTTCCCATCCCGGTCCCTCCGCTCGTCGTTCCCGCCATGCTCGGTCGCGACGGGCCCCGCGTCAACCGGCGACCGGCCGCCCCGAGCGGTGGTACGTGCGCGGGACGCGGCGCGAGATGCCACAGACGATCTCGTAGTTGATCGTGTCGGTCCGCGCGGCGAGCTCCTCGGCGGTGATCCGCTCGTCGCCCTGACGGCCGATGAGGACCACCGGGTCGCCGGCCCGGTCGGCGGCGTCGGCGCCCAGGTCGGTCCCGCAGCTGTCCATCGACACGGTGCCCGCCAGCGGCACGCGCCGGCCGCCGACGAGGACGTCGGCGACCGGGTCGACCCGCGACGACGCCCGTCGCACCCCGTCGGCGTAGCCGATCCCCACGGTGCCGATCGTCGTCGGACGGTCGGCGACGAACCGGCGGCCGTAGCCGACCGCCCCGCCGACCGGGCACGGCTTGACCGCGGCCAGGCGGGCGGTCCAGGTCAGCGCGGGCCGTAGGCCTTGGTCGTCCGGGTCGCGGTGGAAGGGGTCCAGGCCGTACACGGCGATCCCGACGCGGACCATGTCGAGGTGCGCGTCGGGTCGGGTGAGCGTCGCGGCGCTGTTGGCGGCGTGCAGCGTGATCCCGGGGTGCGCGTCGCGCAGCCGCCGTCCCAGCTCGACGAACCGCTCGAGCTGCGCGTCGGTCGTCGGGTCGTCCGGGTCGTCGGCGCACGCCAGGTGGGTCATCGCCCCGACGAGCTCCAGGCCCGGCGCTCCGGCGATCCGGTCGGCCAGCCGCAGCAGCCGGTCCGCGTCGGGATCGCCCAGCCGGCCCATCCCGCTGTCGTGCTTGAGGTGCAGCGCGGCCGGGCGGCCGGTCCGCTGGATCGCGGCGACCGCGTCCTCGTGCCAGACGACGATCTGCGCGTCGGCGTCGAGCACGGCGTCGATCTCGTCGCGGGCCTGGAGCGGACCGAGGACGATCAGCGGTGCGGTGATCCCCCCGGCGCGGATCGCGGTGGCCTCGGCGGCGGTGACGACGGCGAGCCGGTCGGCGCCGGCGGCCACCGCCGCACGGCCGACGGCGACCGCGCCGTGCCCGTACCCGTCGGCCTTGACCACGGCGCACAGCTCGGTCCCGGCCCCCAGGTGCGAGCGCAGCAGGCGCACGTTGGCCTCGACGGCGTCCAGGTCGATCGACGCGAGGGTCCGGTCCACGGGCGGCATCGTCCGGGAACGGTACGCGCCCCGCCCGCCGGAGCGGTCGTGCCCGCCCGCCGCACGGCCACGCCCACGCGCCCACCGAACGTCCAGGCCAACCTGGACGCTCTGAAGATTCCGGGTGGACGGCCGATCAACGGAGCGATGAAGGCGTCCACCGGCATCGGAATCGGCATCGCGCTAGCCGCCATCCTCGGCGGGGCGATGGTCGAGGGCACGTCCCTCGGGACGCTGCTCAACATCCCCGCGATCCTCATCGTCATCGGGGGCACCATCGGCGCCACGATGGCCGCGGTCGGGATGGAGACGACCAAGGCGATGCCCGGGCTCTTCAAGCGGGCGCTCAACGCCGACCCGCCCGACCTGGCCGGTCGCGCCGAGCAGATCGTCGGGTTCGCCGACAAGGCGCGCCGCGAGGGCCTGCTGGCGCTCGAGGGCGACGTCCGCGAGATCGAGGACCCGTTCTCCCGCAAGGGGATGCAGCTCGTCGTCGACGGCACCGACCCCGGTGCGCTGCGCGACGTCATGGAGTCCGAGATCGACGCGATGGCCGCGCGGCACCACGTCGGCGCCGACGCGTACGACAAGGCCGGCGGGTTCGCCCCGACGATCGGGATCATGGGCGCGGTCCTCGGGCTCATGCACGCCCTGGGCTACCTCGACCAGCCGTCGATGCTCGGCACCGCGATCGCGTCCGCGTTCGTCGCGACGCTCCTCGGCGTCGGCATCGCCAACGTCGTCCTGCTGCCCGTCGGCAGCCGCCTCAAGGCGCTCTCGGCGGAGGAGCAGACGCTGCGCGAGCTCACCCTCGAGGGGGTCATGGCGATCCAGGCGGGCGAGAACCCGCGGATCATCGCCGAGCGGCTCGACGCCCTGGTGCCCCCGTCGCAGCGGCGCTCGTCCGACGACGACGCGTCGGCCCCGACCCCGATCGACGCCGCCCCGAGTCGGCGCGCGGCATGAGCTCGCGCCGGTCGCGGCGCGGCCGGCACGGAGCGGCCGCACCCGAGAACCACGAGCGGTGGCTCCTGACGTACGCCGACATGATCACGCTGCTCATGGCGTTGTTCATCGTCATGTTCGCGGTGTCGGTCGTCGACCAGAAGAAGTTCGACGAGGTCGCCCGCTCGCTGCAGCAGGCGTTCTCGGGCAAGGTCATGGAGGGCGGCGGGTCGATCCGGCCCAACGGCAACGGCGACGACGACGGCGCGACGACCCCGGTCGCCGCGGTCGCGGCGATCGCGCCGCTCGTCCCGGTCATCGCGCCCGAGAAGGACCTGCCGCGCGAGACCGCCGCCAAGCGCGCCGCGCGTCGCGAGGAGCAGGAGCTCGCCGCGCTCAAGCGGCGCATCGACGCGTGGATCGACCGCCGTGGCCTGGGCCGGCGAGTCGAGACCGCCCTGGAGCGCCGCGGGCTCGTCATCCGCGTCATCACCGACGACGTCCTCTTCCCGTCCGGGTCGGCCACGCTCTCGAGCGACGGCCGGGCGCTGCTCGACGACATCGCCGGGGTGCTGCGGCTCGACAGCCGCCACCCGATCGCCGTCGAGGGCCACACCGACGCGGTGCCGATCTCGACCGCGCGGTTCGCCAGCAACTGGGAGCTGTCGGCCGGTCGCGCGACGGAGGTCGTGCGTCACCTCGTCGGACGGTCGATCGCCGCGTCGCGGTTCTCGGCCACCGGGTACGGCGAGCAGCGGCCCCGCGCGAACAACGCGACCGACGTGGGCCGCCGGGCCAACCGTCGCGTCGAGATCGCCCTGACCCGGCTCGAGACCCCCACGCCCTGACCGTCGCCCCGCCACCCCGAGACCCACCACGCCATGAAGAACAAGCGCCTCATCGTCATCGTCGTCGCGGTCCTCGTCGTCGCGGCCGGCGCGTACAAGTTCGTGCTCGCCGCCCCGGCGGAGACCCACGGCAAGGTCGACGGCACGGTGTTCGTGCTGCCGAAGGAGTTCCTCGTCAACCTCGACGACGGCCGCTACGCCAAGGTCAACGTCGCCCTCGTCCTGGGCAAGGACCCGTTGGCGAAGGCCGGGCACGGCACCCCGCCGGACGGGTACGGCGGGATGGAGGAGGAGGCCGTCGTCCGTGACGTCGTCGTCGACGCGCTCGGCGACCAGAGCGCCGAGACGCTGAGCTCGACCGCGGGACGGGAGCGCGTCAAGCGCGTGCTGCGCCGCGAGCTGAACAAGGCCACCGACATCGACGTCCGGGACGTGCTCTTCCCCGACGTCACCGTCCAGTAGGAGACACGATGCAGACCACCGACTGGACCGCGGACACCGAGCTGGGCGGCGACGCCGCCGGGCCCGCGGCCTACGACGACCTGGCGCGCCTGCACGGCGTGCCGGTCGAGCTGGCCGTCGAGATCGGCCGCACGACGATGACCCTCGGCCAGGCGCTGCAGCTCGGGCCCGGGTCGATCGTGGAGCTGCGCCGCCTGGCCGGCGAGCCGGTCGACCTGCTCGCCGGGGGACGCGCGATCGCCCGCGGCGAGGTCGTCGTCGTCGACGGCGAGTTCGGGCTGCGGATCACCGAGATGGTCGTCGACGGCGACGCCCGTCCGGCCCCGGCCGACGACGCGCCCCCGACCGCCGAGGCCGACGCGTCCGCCGGTCCGACGCCGTTCGGCGCGGTCGACGTCGGCGCCCCCGATCACCCGTCCGCCCCGTCTCAAGCCCCGGCCCCGCAAGCCGATGACATCGACTGACCGATAGGGAGCGTCCAGATGTCCGCCAACCACGTCCAGCAACTCGTCGCCTTCACGCTCGGTGCGGAGGAGTACGCCCTCCCGATCGACGAGGTGCAGGAGATCATCCGCTACACGCCGCCGCGATCCGTCGCCGCGACCGACGACGCCGTCCGTGGGGTCATCGCGCTGCGCGGCAAGATCGTCCCGGTCCACGACCTGGACCGCCAGCTCGGCCTGCCGTCCCGGGACGGCGAGCCGACGAAGATCGTCATGGTCGAGTCCGCCGGCGGCCACGTCGGGATCGTCGTCGACGACGTCACCGAGGTGCTGACCGTCGACGCGTCGCAGATCGAGCCGGCGCCGATGTCGGCCGCCGCGGTCGCCGGGATCGCCCAGGTCGGCGATCGACTCGTCGTCGTGCTCGACACCGCCGCGCTGTTCGGCGACGTCGCCGACGCGCCCCACGACGCGGTCGCGACGCCGGTCAACGGCAGCGCCGCCAACGTCGACGGCGTGGCCGTCGGGGCGGCGGCGTAGCGCCGATGCCCGCCGGGGCCCCCATCCGCGTCGTCCTCGCCGACGACTCCGGGTTCATGCGCGCGCTCGTCGGGCGCGCGCTGGAGGACGCCGGGTTCGACGTCGTCGGACGGGCCCGCGACGGGGCCGAGGCGCTGACGCTCTGCGCCGAGCACCGCCCGGACGTCCTGACGCTCGACATGGCGATGCCGGGCCTCGGCGGCCTGGACGTCCTGGCCCGGATCGGTCGCGACGGGGTGCCGGCGCTGCCGGTCGTCGTCGTGTCGGCGTTCTCGCCGGCCGACGGGGCCCGCGCCGTCGACGCGCTCACGGCCGGCGCGTTCGACCTCGTCCTCAAGCCCGGCGGCAGCACGCCGCTGACGGAGTTCGCCGACGAGCTCGCCGCCAAGGTCCGGGCCGCGGCCGCCAGCGGCTCCCGGTCGGGCCGGCCCACCGCCCGTCGTGCCGTCCGCGCGGCGGCCCGCCCGCGCGACCACGGGCCGTCGCGCGCCCCGTCGACGCCGACGACGACGCGCCCGTCCGGCACGGACCGGCCGACCGCCGTCGACCGCCCGGCGTCGCACCGTGGCGACGGCCCGCTGCTCGTCGTCGCGTCGTCGACCGGGGGCCCGCGCGCCCTCGCCACCCTCATCCCCGCGCTCCCGGCCCGGATCGGTCGCGGCGCGGTCGTCGTCCAGCACATGCCGCCCGGGTTCACGTCGTCGCTGGCGGAGCGGCTCGACCGCGCGTCACGGCCCGAGGTCCGCGAGGCCGCCGACGGCGACCGACTCGACCCCGGCCGGGTCCTCATCGCCCCCGGCGGCCGGCACCTGCGGTTCGACCGCGACGACGTCGCGCGCCTGGCCGACGACGCGCCGATCGGCGGGCTGCGGCCCCGGGCCGACCTGACGATCGCCGACCTCGCCCGCCGACACCGCTCCGACCTGCTCCTCGTCGTGCTGACCGGCATGGGCCGCGACGGCGCCGAGGGCGCCGCCGAGGTCCGCCGGCACGGCGGCACGGTGTGGTCGGAGGCCGAGGAGACCTGTGCGGTGTACGGCATGCCCCGTGCCGTCGCCGAGGCCGGGCTCAGCGACCGGGTGCTCCCGATCGACGAGCTCGCCACCGCCGTCGCGGCCGCCGTGGAGCGGCCCGCCCTGATCGGAGCCCGCCGATGAGCACCATCGTCCCCGTCGACGACTACGTGACGTTCTGCGAGGGCGTCGCCCGCCTGTGCGGCCTCGACCTGTCGCGGTACAAGCGCAACCAGATGGAGCGCCGGATCCGGACCCAGGCCGAGCGCCGCGGGTTCACCGACCTGGACGACTACCTGCTGCAGCTGCGCCGCGACCCGCAGGAGCTCGACCGGTTCCTCGACCGGGTGACGATCAACGTGTCGTCGCTGTGGCGCAGCCCGGAGCAGTGGACCCGGATCGCGGACGACCTGGCCCCGCGCCTGGCGACCGCCGGCCGGATCCGGATCTGGAGCGCCGGCTGCTCGATCGGCGCCGAGGCGTACACCGCCGCCGCGGTCGTCCGCGACGCCGTCCCGAACGTGCGGGTCGAGGTGCTGGGCACCGACATCGACCGGCGGGTGCTCGACGCGGCCCGTGCCGGCGGGCCGTTCGCCGACACCGCCGCCCAGGCCGCGCCCCGCGACGCCCTGGAGCGGCACTTCGACCGCTCCGACGAGGGCTGGACCGCCAACGCCGCGCTGCGTCGCGGGGTGCGGTTCGAGCCGGCCGACCTGCTCACGTCGCCGGTGCGACGGGCGGCGTTCGACCTCATCCTCTGCCGCAACACCGTCATCTACTTCAACGCGGCCGACCGGGACGCGGTCCACGCCCGGCTGGCCCAGGCGCTGCGACCCGGCGGCTACCTCGTCATCGGGCCGACCGAGCGCGTCGCCGATCCGACCGCGATCGGCCTGACCACCGACGGACCGTTCGTCTACCGCCGCGACTAGGAGCCGATCGTGGACGCCGCCGACTACCTGCCGATGTTCCTCGCGGAGGCGCGTGAGCACCTCCAGGAGCTGAACCTCGCGATCGTGCGCCTGGAGGGCGGCGACGCCCGGTCCGGCGAGACGCTCGAGGAGATCTTCCGCGCCGCGCACTCGCTCAAGGGCATGAGCGCGACGATGGGGTTCTCGGCGATGGCGGCGCTCACGCACGAGATGGAGGCGGTGATGGAGCCGCTGCGCGGCGCCGACGCCGCCGTCGGCCGTCGCCTCGTCGACGCGCTGCTCGCCGGCCTCGACGCGCTCGAGCGGGCGGTCGACGCGATCGACGCCGACGGCGCGGAGCGCCTCGACGTCGACCCGCTCGTCGCGGCGCTGCGGGCCGCGGTCGACGCCGACGACGCCCCGGCCGCGACCGGCGCGACGGACGCGACGGACGATGTGGCCGACGACGTCGCTCCCACCGCGGATCTCGCGCTCGCTCCCGATCCCGACGCGGCCGCCGGTGGCCCCGCCGCCGCCGACGACGACGTGCCCGCCGCGGTCCTGGCCCTCGCCGGCGACCGTCCGGTGGTGCGGATCACCGCGACCCTCGCCGACGACTGCGCGATGCCGGGCGTGCGCGCGTTCATGGTGCTGGCGGTGTGCGAGGACCTCGGCGACGTCGTCCACAGCACCCCGGCGAGCGATGCCGCCGAGGGGTTCGCCGGTCCCGACATCGTCGCCTGGGTCGTCGGCGACGAGGCGCCGTCGGTCGACGTCGTCCGGGCGACGGTCGGCGGGGTCGGGGACGTCGCCGACGTCGACGTCTGGTTCGTCCCGCCGGTCGCCGCGTCGCCGTCCGTCGACGGTCCCGTCGAGCGGGCGCCCGACGCCGAGCCGACGGTCGCGGCGGCCGGTCGCGCCACCGCCACCAACGGCACCCGGCGGGCGTCGAGCGTCCGCGTCGACGCCGACCGGCTCGACCAGCTCATGCACGGCATGGGCGAGCTCGTCGTGCACCGCACGCGCCTGGAGGCGCTGCTGTCCGGGGACGAGCGGTCCGAGGTCCGCGACGGCCTGCAGGACCTGCAGCGCTCGTCGCAGGCCCTGCACCAGCTCGTCATGCAGGTGCGGATGATCCCCGTCGACGCGGTGTTCATGCGGTTCCCGCGACTGGTGCGCGACCTGGCGTCGCGGCTCGACAAGCGCGTCGACCTGCAGCTCGTCGGCCGCGACACCGAGCTCGACCGCACCGTCGTCGACGCGCTCGGCGACCCGCTCGTCCACCTCGTCCGCAACGCCCTGGACCACGGCCTGGAGGACGCCGACGAGCGGACCGCCGCGGGCAAGGACCCGGTCGGCACGCTGACGATCGCCGCCCGCCAGTCCTCGGGTCAGGTCGTCATCTCGGTCGCCGACGACGGCCGCGGGATCGACCCGGCGACGGTCGCCGCCCGGGCCGTCGACCGCGGGCTCATCCCCGCCGAGCAGGCCGCCGAGATCGACGCCCGCCGGGCCGTCGAGCTGCTCTTCGCACCGGGGTTCTCCACCGTCGAGGAGGCGAGCGACATCTCGGGCCGCGGGGTCGGGATGGACGCGGTCCGCACGAGCATCCGCGGGCTCGGCGGCGAGGTGTCGGTGCGCTCCACCCCCGGGGCGGGCACGACGACCGAGGTGCGGCTGCCGCTGACCCTCGCGATCACGTCCGGGCTGCTCGTCGACGTCGCCGGCCAGCCGTACGCGGTGCCGCTCGACCGGGTCGAGCGGATCGTGCGGCTGGAGGACGAGAACGTCCGCTCCGCGGTCGGCCGTCCGGTGCTCGTGCAGCGCGAGGGCGCGCTGTCGCTGCTCGACGGGCCGACCGTCCTGGGCGAGGTCGGCCGCGGCCCGGTCGAAACCCCGTTCGCGTTGATCCTCCGCGGCCACGACCGTGCGGTCGCCCTGGCGGTCAGCCGCCTCGACGGGCAGCGCGAGCTCGTCACCCGCCCGATGCCGTCGGCGGTGGCGCGCAACGCCCCGGTCGCCGGGGGCGCGGTGCTCGCCGGGGGCGAGATCGCCCTCGTCGTCGACGTCGACCAGCTCACCGCCGACGCGGACGCGCCGGCCCCGGCCGTTCCCGGCCCGACCACCATCACCCCGATCACGGGCCGACCGCCCGTTGCCGCCTGAGGAGCATCCGATGAGCGTCCCCGTGTACACCGAGCTGCAGCGCGACGCGCTCGGCGAGCTCGCCAACGTCGGCTGTGGTCAGGCCGGCACCGCGCTGGGCACGATGCTCGCCCGGACGGTCGAGCTCACCGTGCCGACGGTCCGGGTGCTCGACCTGGCGGACGCCGTCGACGCGCTCGGCCCGCCCGAGGACGAGGTGACGGCGGTGGTGCTGCCGACCACCGGCGACCTCGAGGCGTCGGTGCTGCTGCTCTTCGACGGGACCGACGTCGCACGGTTGAGCGTGATGCTCGGGGTCGACCCGGACGACGTCGAGATGGCCCGGTCGGCGGTCGGCGAGATCGGCAACATCATCGGCACGTCGTACCTCAACGCGATCGTCGCGATGAGCGGCGGCGCGTCGGAGCCGGAGCCGCCGGTGACGATGACCGACATGCGCGCGGCGCTCGTGTCGACCGCGCTCGCCGCCGGTCCCGCCGGCGCGTACGACGCGGCGATCCTCGTCGACTGCCGGCTGTCGGTGGAGGGCGAGGAGTGCTCGCTCGTGTTCGTCCTGCTCGCCGGCGCGGACGACATCGACCGCCTGCTGGCCCGCATCGGCCTCGGCCGGGAGGCCTGAGGTGCCCGACACGATGGTCCGGATGGGGGAGCTGGCGGTGTCGGGCCGCCCCGACGACGCGCTGGCCGCGATCGGCCTGGGCTCCTGCATCGGCCTCGTGCTGCTCGACGGCTCGCACCCGCGGGTCGGCCTGGCGCACGTCGTGCTGCCCGACTCGTCCGCCCACCGTGGCGATCCGTCCGGCCCGCCGCCCGGCAAGTTCGCCGACACCGCGGTCCCGGCCCTCGTCGACGCGCTCATCGCGTCCGGCGCCCGCCGGTCGCGGCTCGGCGCGGTCCTCGTCGGCGGGGCGGCGATGTTCGCGCTGCGGCCCGACCGCACCGGCCAGGACGTCGGGCGTCGCAACGTCGAGGCGGTCCGGCGCGCGCTGCAGGAGCGGGCGATCCCGGTGCTCGCGGCCGACACCGGCGGGTCGACCGGTCGCACGCTGCGGGTCCATCCGGGTGGCGCGGTCGTCGTCCGGATGGCGGGCGCGGGGGAGCGGGTGCTCCTCGACCCGGCCCGTGACGCGGCGCCGACCACGACCCGCGCCCCGCGGCCCGCGGCGGTGCTGCGCGCGGTGACGATCCCCACGACCGGAAGGGTGGCGACGGCATGAGCGACGTGTTGAGCCAGGAGGCGGTGTCGGCGCTCGTCGACGCCGCCCGCAGCGGGGCGCTCGGCGACGGCGAGTCGCACGGTCGCCGGCAGCGGCGGATGCGGCGGGTGGACTTCACCCGGCCGACGAAGTTCAGCGGCGACCAGCAGCGCCGGATCCACCGGACGCTCGACGCGTTCTGCCGGTCCGCCGGCACCCGGCTGTCGGCGGAGCTGCGCACCCCGGCCGAGCTCGAGGTCATCGACATCGACCAGCTCGCGTGGTCGATGGCCCACGGCGGCCTGCCGCGCGACGCGATCTCCGCCACCCTCGACGTCGGTCCCGGTCGGCTGCTGCTCGCCGCCGAGCAGGGGTTCCTCCTCGCCGGGCTCGAGCGGCTCCTCGGCGGCGCGGACCGCACCGGGGCGCCCGCCCGGCGCCTGGGCGACATCGACTGGGCGCTGTGCGGCCTGCTCTTCGAGCTGCTGCTCACCCAGCTCGCCCCGGTGTGGGACGACCTGTGCGGCCAGGCGATGCACCTGGACCGCCTGGAGCCGGCGGCCGAGACCGCCAACCTCGCGTCGGTCAGCGAGCCGACGATGGCGATCACGATGGAGGTGCGGTTCCTCAAGCGCAGCACGACGATGGTGCTGCTGCTGCCGTACGCCGCGATCGCCCCGGTCGCCGACGCGCTCGGCGGCGCCGTGCACGGGGCGGGTGGCGACGACGGTATCGCCGACGAGGCCGACGCCGCGGTGCGCGGGGTGGCGGTGACGGTCCGGGCCGAGGTCGCCCGGGTGCGCCGCACGATCGGCGACGTCGCGGCGCTGCGGCCCGGTGACGTCATCCGCCTGGACGCCCCGGTCGACGACGGCATCCGGGTGTACGCCGACCAGACCCCGGTGTTCCGGGGCCGGCCGGGTCGCCTGGCGGCCCGCCGTGCGGTGCAGGTCGAGTCGCGAGCGGAGGATCCGTCGTGAGGGCCACCGATCGCGTGTTGCGCGAGCTCGGCATGTCGACCGCCGAGGCGGCCGCCGCCGCGCTGGAGGTCTACGTGCCCGAAGGCGTCGTCGTCGGCGACCCCGAGATCCTCGACACCGACGCCCACCCGTTGACGGGGGTGGCCTTCCCCGCGGTCGCGACCGCGGTCCAGTACGTCGACGGGGTGACGGGCGGCAACGTCTTCGTCACCACCCCGGCGGGGGCGCGCCGCCTGGCGCTCGCGATGCTCGGCGCGGACCCGGCCGACGAGCTCGATCACCTCGAGCTCGACGAGATGGAGGCGTCCGCGGTCGGCGAGGCGATGAACCAGATGATGGCGGCCGCCGCCGCGGCGACGAGCCGCGTGCTGGGCACCGAGGTCGAGATCGGCCCGCCCGACACCCTGTCGCTCGAGTCGCCGCTCGACGCGGACGGCCGCTACGAGCTGGCGCCGTTCGTCACCGGCACCCCGATCTCGGTGCTCGGTGAGCCGGGCCGCCTGGTGCAGCTCGTCCCCAACGCGTTCGTCGTGCGGATGACCCGTGCGCTGGAGGACCAGGGCGCCCAGATCGACACGGCCGCCGAGGGCGCCGACGACACGGCCCCGGTCGCCGCCGGTGACGCGCTGCGCGAGGTCGGCGTCGACGTGTGGGTCGAGCTGGGCCGCACGACGATGCCCGCCGGCGAGCTCGTCGCGGTCCCGTCCGGCGGCGTCATCGCGCTGGACCGGATGGCCGACGACCCGGTCGACCTGTACGCGGGCGGCCTGCGGATCGGCACCGGTCGGCTCGTCGTCGTCGACGGCAGCGAGTGGGCGGTGCGGATCGAGTCGCTCACCGGTGTGCCGGACGAACCGTCGGCCGACCTTCCGACCCCTTCAACCACCACCACAGGAGGCACATGATGGCCCGGGTACTCGTCGTGGACGACGCGGCGTTCATGCGCAGGATGATCAGCGACGTGCTGACCAAGGGCGGACACGAGGTGGCCGGCGAGGCCGCCGACGGCGTCGCCGCGGTCGCCGCCTACCAGGAGGTGCGTCCCGAGCTGGTGACCCTCGACATCACGATGCCCGAGAAGGACGGCCTGGACGCCCTGCGCGAGATCATCGCCCTGGACCCCTCCGCCCGCGTGGTCATGTGCTCGGCCCTGGGTCAGGAGTCCCGGGTCATCGAGTCGGTCAAGCTCGGCGCCCGCGACTTCGTCGTCAAGCCCTTCAAGCCCGAGCAGGTCCTGGCGGCGGTGGACAAGGCGTTGGCCTGAAGACCGACCCGCACCAGCGGGGCGAGCGCCACGGATGAGGTTGATCGATGGGTCGATCGTCCCGGCCGATGGGGCAACCGACGCTGGCGAACGATGTGGTCGATCGGCGGTCTCTTGGCGGATCGCCGATCTGTCTTCTCGGGGTTGCATCGGTGTGTCGATCGCTGATATGAAGGAGGCATCGTTTGGCCCTGACGCTCCGCGTATCCGGTTGTTCACCCGGGGTGGCGCTGTGGATTGAGCGTGCGCTTGCGTTGTCGTCGCAGTGCCGGTTTCGCAGAGACACCAGAACGGAGTGGTAGGGCATGCGCGAACGGCGTCGCTGGTTGGCGTTGTTGATCGTCACCTCGACGGCGGCGATGGTCTCAGGTGGTGTGGCGCTGGGGCAGTCCGTCGCCCCCTCGCCGTCAGGTTCTCGCGCGGGCTTGGATGAGCCACCATCAGTACAGCCGGAGTTTGCGCAGCGGTTGGGCGTGGCGAAGGAGGCGTGGGGGCGGAAGCGTTGGCCGAAGGCGCCGAAGCTGCCGCAGCGGCAGTCGGATGTGTCGCGTCCGTCGAGGGCGGAGTTGCAGGCGTCGCACGAGCGGTGGGCGGGCCGGCAGGGTCCGGCGACGGTGCGGCGGTTGGTGGGCCGGGCCGCTCCGGCGTTGGTCGATCCTCAGCCAACGGTCCCGCCGGTCGCGGATGTCGACCAGGTCCTTTCGGGGACGGCGCTGGCGTTGAAGAGCGGCAAAGAGGGACCGGGCGGCGCCGTGATCTCGAATAGCCCTTTGGCCGTGCCGCTGGATCCACCGGCGGTGGGCGGGACGCCCGATGAGCGTGTGGCGAAGGACGCGGACCGGCGGTGGCGGGTCGCCGATGCGCGTTGGCGCAAGAGGGCCGACGGGTCGTTGCGGATTCGTCGTGGATTGGCGCCGATCGTGGCGCCGGAGCGGGCGGGGGAGGCGTTTCGGATCGGCCGGTTCCGGTTGCGGCTGGCGCCCGAGGACAGCCAGGCCCGGCCGGTGTTGGACGAGGAGTCTTCGGAGCTCGTGACGTTTCCTTCGGTGGACGCGTCGAGCGCTTCGGGGGAGGGCTCCAGTGATCTGACCGTCCGTGGCCAGCCCGATGGGGTTCGCTGGGCGGTCTTGGTCCGGGAGCCGTCGGCGTCGCGCGTGCACGAGGTCGCCCTGGAGGATCTGCCGGAGGGGTATCGCCTGCGGGTGGTGCCCGGTTCGCGTGGCGAGGTGGTGCTGCTGGACGATGCCGACGGGGTCGCTGCGCAGGTGTCGGCGCCGATCGCGGTCGACGCCGACGGCGAGTCGGTCCCGGTCACCACGAAGGTCGTTGACGGCGATCGGATCCGGTACCGCATCGATCGGGAGTTGTCGGAGGTGAAGTTGCCGTTGACGTTGGATCCTGCGGTGTCGTGGGATCCGGTCAGCTTGTCCTACAACTGGTCGGGTGGTGCGACGAACCGCTTCGCGGGGTGGCGTCGGGCGATCTGGCGGGGCTCGCCGCCGTGGTCGGTGCAGCCGCAGATGGGGCTTGGTGCGCAGAGTGGCTTGTACGTGGCGGGTGCGAACGCGGTGTACGGGCTGACGGGGTACCTGCCCTATGACTACGGGGCGTGGGTGGTGGGATCAGTCGCTTGCGGGGGCGACGCCGGTGCCGGGGTCCAGCGATCCTCCGACGTATCCGCAGGAGCACAAGACGCACTCCGAGCATGCGTTCTGGTACGCCCACGAGACGGAGTACTCGTACGGCATCATCCCGTACCAGATCTATCACGCGTTCGGTAGCCCGACGGCGGCGGTCGGGTTCTGGACGGGGATGGGCGCCACGCCGGCGCATCAGTCCGGCCAGTTCCATCGCGTGAACAGCACGGGCTCGTGGGGCGGCGAGGTGACGGGGGGATATGCGGGGAATCCGAGCGAGACGGCGGTCACGGCACGGAAGATCCGTGGCTACATCGGCTCGAACCGGTGGGGTACCGGGACGAGCACTCATCCGACGGTCGCCACGTCGGGCGTCGCGGGGAACCTGTACGACTTCGGGATGCAGGACGGAAACGCCTACACGGTGTATGAGCGCCCGGCGACGTGGGCGCAGATCCGTCAGGTGAAGCTGTACGCGGCCGACAACGTCGCGCCGGTCTTCACCAGTACGGTGCAGACGCCGCCGTGGCGTGATCCGCGCCAGAGCGTGGTGGCGTCGGCGCGCGACGGTGGGATGGGGGTGCGGCGGCTGCAGTTGCAGACCAGCGGTGGTAGCGAGATCGCGGGCACGACGCATCAGCCGTCCTGTCCGGCGACGGCGCAGGAGTTGTGTCCGTTCACGGTGGCGAACGTGAGCTTTCCGTTGACGAACGTCGCGTCGGGGACGAACGCGCATCGCTTCGCGGTCTTCGACGCGGCGAGCAAGGTCGGCTATCAGGCGGTGACGCTGCGCGTCGACAGGGACAAGCCGGCCGTTCCGGTGCGCCACTCCTCGCAGATGGATGGTGAGGTGCCGCGGTTGGTGCTCCCGACCGGTGGCGATGCCGCGCAGCGCAAGATCCGGGTGCAGACGCAGGACGGCACGTCCGGCGTGAAGTCGGTGAGCGTGAAGGTCGACGGGAACGCGGTGACGGTGGGGCAGCCGTCGTGCAGCGGGCTGAGCTGCCCGTCGTCGTTCATGGTCGAGATCCCCGCGGACGACCTTGCGACGGGGGAGCACGAGGTCGAGGTGACGGTCAACGACCAGGTCGTCGGATCGGGCAACCCGACGATCGATGCGGACCATCGCAACGTCGCCACGGTCAACGTGATGGTCGTGAATCCGACCGGAAGCCCACGTCTCACCGAGCCGGGCCTGGGGTTCGAGGACTGGTGGACCTACGACTCGACCGACACGGGTGCGGGGTCGACGCATCGCGTGAACCTGGCGTCGGGCAACAGCTTGTGGTCGGTGACCCCGGTCTCGAACCCGGGGATCGGCTTCGACACGATGCTGCGCCTGACCTACAACAGCCTCGAGCCGTCCGGGCTGCTACCGGGGCTGCTCGGCGACAACGGCGTGCTCGGCTACGGGGTGGCGGGCCGGGGGTTCTCGGTGCAGCTCGGGTCGATCACGCGGTTGAACGAGCCGCTGTGGTTCGAGGGTGACCTCGGTCCGCTGACCTCGCTGGAGGATGGCACCTATCACGCCGCGGTCCGGCGGATCGTGCTGACCGACGGTGACGGCACCCGGCACGAGTTCACGCGAACGTCGGGCGACGTTGCGTTCACGGCACCCGCCGGGGTACACCTGCACCTGCGGCGCTTCGGTGGGTCGGATCCGGAGCGGTTCTGGGCGGCGACGCGTCCGGACGGGACGACGTTCTTCTTCGACCAGGACGGGTATGCGACCGGGAGCGAGGATCGGCACGAGAATCGGGTCGAGCTCGTCTACCGGCCGTTGCCGACGGCGTTGCCGCCGTTGCCGAGCATCCGGTTGACGGGTTGCGGGTACGCGCTGGTGTGTGATCGTCGTGTGGAGGAGGTCGTGGACGCGGCGGGCCTGAAGCCGGACGGACTCGTCGGGGTGCCGCAGGCCACGCCGCAGGAGGCCGCCACGCATCGGCGCTGGTCGTTGCACTACGACGACGGCAATGGGCCTGACAACGACCCGCTACGACTGATCGAGGTCCGCGATCGCAAGCACATCACCAACGGCGAGGAGACCGAGCGGCGTCGAACCGTCATGAGCTACGACGACAACGGTCGGCTCGACAGGCTGACCGTCGCGGCGAACGGTCCGTCGTCGCAGCAGCGGGAGTGGGAGCTGGGTTGGCAGGGCACCGGGGGTTCCTCGACGCAGTTCCTGAGGTCGGTCAAGGATCCGCTCGACAACGCGACGACCATCAGCTATGAGCAACCGTCGACCGGTCTCGTCACGGGGTTGCTGGGGCCGTTGCTGGGCTGGGTGGGTCTGTTGCAGGACGTGCGGCAGGTGGGCGAGGTCGAGGATCGCGGTGGCCGCTCGCGGACGTTCCGCTACGTCAAGGACCCTGCCCCACCCGCGCCGCAGCACTCCACGACGTGGGTCCGCTCGGCGCGCGATGTGTCGTCCCGGTTCTCGATGGACGAGGCGGGCCGGTTGACGCAGTTGGTGGAGGACCTCCAGGACACGGCTGCGGGCGATACGGGGCTGGATCATCTGATGGTCGGTCTGGAGCAGACGTGGAACGACGATGTCAACGCGGTCGCGTCGCTGACGCGCGGCGTGCAGGGCCAGGCCGAGCCCTACGACTACGGCGAGGCGACGACGACGAAGTACGACTGGGGCCCGCTGGGCCAGTTGCGGTGCGAGACGGAGCAGGGCGGCTCTCTGGCGTCGCCGTCTGGTCCGTCGCGCCGTCAGGTATGGAAGTACGCGGTGCACACCGGCCCGACCACGCTTGGCGGCACCGGAAGCCCGAATACCGATCAGCCCGGCGACAACGACGACTGCGACGACGACAAGGTCGAGAGCGGCGGCGGGTGGGTCTACGACGGCCGTCTGGAGCGCGACCGCGAGGGCAAGGCCAGCATCTACGACTACGGCGATGGCGCGGGCTTGGCGAAGGGTCGGCTGGCGCGGGTGCAGTTGCCTGGCGGAGCTGAGCGGCAGTTCGACCATGACGGGCGTGGGCTGCTGACCGCGGAGCGGGTGCGGTTGTGGGACCAGGATCAGCCGGAGTGGGCGGACGGTGACGCGCCGGCCGGTCCGGAGTGCGAGCGCACCCCGGGGGAGCTGGACGATGGGGAGCCCAACTGCGTCGAGCGGTCCTACGGCCAGATGGACGGCAACGGTGATCCGCGGATGCGCACCGATGAGCGCGGCAAGGTGTGGGGACAGATCTTCGACGATGTCGGCAACCTGCTGCGCCTCGCGGACCCGCGCGCCAACAGCGCGGACATCGCGAACCCTGCCGCTGGTGACGCGTTGGGCGATCAGACCGATCCGGCCGGATGGCTGGTCGGCGGAAGTCGCGAGTCGGTGCGCAAGAACGGTCCGGCGTTCGTGGCGCGGTTTGCCTATGACGCGCTGGACCGGCAGGTGCTGGCGGTCACGCCGAAGCGCTCCGCGGGGGCCGAGAGCGACACCGAGGATCGGTTTAGGCCGACGGCGACGACGCTCGATCTCAACGACAACGAGAAGGCCGTCCGTGACGAGGCAGGGAAGTTGACGACCCGGTCGTTCACCGCGACCGATCAGCTCGAGGTCGAGACCGAGCCCGAGGCGGCGCATCACGTAGAGCCGACCGGGAGCGGGGGTGATGCGTGGGCGCTCGGCGGGCTGCGCTCGCCCGTCACTCGGTTTGCCTACGATCCCGACGACAATCTCTTGCGGCGCAAGGATCCCGTGCCGTCCGGCGATCAGGGGATCGGTGTCGCGGGGCGTCGCTCGTTGTGGACCTACGACCGTCTCGGTCGTCCAGTGGTGCAGGTCCGTGAGGGCGCCGACGGGAGCGATGCGCAGCGCAAGACGATCTCTCGGGCCTACGATGCCCGCGACAACGTGCGGGGAGAGGTGGACGCGAGGACGAATGGCGACGTTGACGATGTCGAGGTCGCGATCGCCAATGCGGCCGATCGCGACAAGTTGCGGTTCGAGTACGAGTTCGATGCATTCGATCGACGGATCACCCAGATCGAGAACCCGCGGACGCCGGCCTTGGGTGATGGGACTGATGTCAACCGCGTCACGCGGTGGACGTTTGACAACGAGGACCGCGAGACCACCGAGAGGTCGCCGGCGGGTCGGTTGACCAAGCGGCACTACGATGGCCGAGGAGATCTGATCGGGCTGGAGGAGCCGTTCGATCACACCCCCGGTGCGTCGGAGCCGACCGAGAAGTGGGCTACGACGACGATCCACCGTCGCCGTGATGGCAAGCCAACGGAGATCATCAGTCCTCGCGGGCACTCCTACCCAGACGAGGACGACGATCCGGGCAAGGACGGCGAGGCGTTCCGCACGCGATTCACCTACCACAAGACCGGCGAGCTGCACCGCCGCTGGCTCCCGCAGCTCGAGGACCAGACCGATCAGGACTGGCGCGTCCATTACCAGATCAACGACGTGGGGGATCCTGAGGAGATCCGAGACGCCCGAGGCAAGGTCTTCCAGAACGACTTCTTGGACACGGGCGAGCTGGCGGGAACGCATCGGCCGGGCTGGTGGATCTACGACCCACAGGGTGGCGGCCTGCGGGAGCGGACGCCCGATGACCCCAAGCCGTCGGCGACGGCTGGCGAGCTCGATCGTGATGGTCTGCCGACCGAGCCCGGCCACGGCGACTTCGGCAAGGTCGAGCCACAGGATCTCCCGGAGCTGCTGCCCCTGGCCGGACACACGACGTTCGGCTATGACGACCGCCTCGCGCTGACGACCGTGACGGGCAAGAACGACGCGGGGTCCGGGACCATCACCCAAACGTTGACCTACGACGAGCTCGGACGACTGACCAAGCGCCATGTGCCGCTCCGAGCGGCCGGCACCGTTGATCCGTTCCCCGACGGGGAGGATCCGCCGTCGGCGCTGCCCACGGACGCGGATCTGGAGTGGCAGTACGACGTCCGTGGAAACACTAGAGCGTTCCGTGCGTTGCGTCGTGGGAAGGACGGTGGTGATGCGATCACGTTCTGGGAGTACGACGCGCACGACCGGCTGATCAAGACCACGGAACCGCCGAACTGCCAGGGGACCTGCACGAGACCGGTCACGACGTTCTCCCACGACCGCAACGACAACCGGCTCACCGAGACGCTGCCCTCTGCGACGAACACGCACGGGCTCGACGAAGGAGCGGCTCCGGCGACGGGGGAGCGCGAGACGGCGTACGACGCGGCGGACCGGCCGGAGTGGACGCTGGATGAGTTCGGGGCGCGGACCTCTGCGCGGTACGACCTCGACGACTTGGTGATCAAGTCGTATGCGCCACGCGCGTTTACCGGTGGCGGCACCCTCACCGCTCCTCGTGAGCAGTTCGCCACCGAGTATCGCCATGATGGTGCCGGACGGGTCACGTGGGAGCGACGCGTGGTGCAAACGCCGGTCGCGCAGACGCTGCTGACCGAGACCACCTACGACCGCGAGGGCAATCCTGCGCGGATCGAATCGCCGGGCGCTCGTCCTGCTAGCGGCGCCGGAGAGCCACCGCAGCGGGTCGAGGAGCGCTTGAGCGACGCTCGTGGGTTGGTGTGGAAGCGGACCGTCGGAACCGGTGATGAGCGTTCGACCGCGATCACGGAGTTCGACGGGCAGGGCAACCTGCGCCGAGCGATCAATCCCAAGGGCGTCAACGGGCATGGCCCGGGCGCCGAGCCCATGCACCCCGACGGCGGGGATGCGGAAGGCACCGAGGACTTCACGGCCTTCCACGCAACCGTCGTGCGCTACGACGAGCACCAGTTGGTCACCGGCCGTGCGCTGCCGTGGTTCGACAACGACGCAGGGGATCCCGAGGACGGGATGCCCAACGCGAGCGGGCGGCAGCGTTGGCGCCAGGTCTATGAGCGCAGCGAACGCGGTCTGGTCGAGCGGATCACCGGCGTGTTCAACGCAAAGACCGGCAACGGCGACGCGTTGACCGACACGACGATCACGCGCAACCTGGCAGGCTGGCCGGTCACGTCGACCGACCGCCAGCGCGGCGACGATGGCTCGGGGTGGCAGCAGCGCACCGATCCTCTGCACTACGAGTACGACCAGCACGGCAACCAGATCTGGTGGTCCAGCGACGGACGCAAGCGCCAGGTGCGCCGGTCGTTCTACCCGTCGGGACAGCTGCGCAAGAAGTGCGGACTGCGGTCGGCGGCAGGCGATCAGGAGCAGGTCTACAGCTACCGCTACGACCCCTCCGGTGCGCTGCGGCTCATGGTCGACTGGATGCACCACCAAGAGGTCCCGCCCAGCTCGCCGCAGGCCTGCGCGGAGGGCGAGAACCCGGATGTCCCGGACGGCAACCTCGGACCCAGGCGGACAGCCATCCAGCGCGACAAGGGCGGCCGCCCCCTCCTGATCACCGAGAACTGGAGCGGCGGCAAGGACACCCGCCTGCGATACGTGTCCAAGACCCCGAACCTCGTGGAGTCCGTCCAGACCGACGGTACCGCCGGCAGCGGCGACGGCTACACGGGAGGCACGTCGTCGGTCTACGGCTACGACGAACAGGATCGCAACGTCAGTGTGGACGTCCGTGACGGCGGACAGCTCACCGGTGACGTCGATCGTCGAACGGACCTGCGGTGGTGGCCCTCGGGGGATCGCCACCGCACGCTGAAGCCCGCGGTCGACGATGAGGGTGAGGACCGCACGACCGACACGCGCTTCTACGACAGCCAAGGCAGGATCACCCAACGCGTGGTCGATCCCGCCACGGGCGACACCCGCACGCACGACTACTGGCACGACGTCAACGGGAACCGCACCAAGGACGAGAAGGGCGTCTCCTGGTACAACGCACGAGACCAGCTGACCGAGTGGAAGCGCAAGCGGCCGGGGCACGGACCGGAGAACGACACGTACACCGGCGAAAAGAGCTGGGCGGGCTGGGTCGACGACGGGTCCGGCACGACGGAGCTGCAACCGGCCAAGCACCTGCGGTTCGAAGGCCTGGACGGAGCGGGCCAGCCCCGCAAGATCACCGAGGTCCTGAAGGCACCCCAGCCCGCGGGGCTGGTGACGACGACCATCGTTACCGAGAACCGCTACGTCGGGGATGAGCTCGAGAGCGCCCTGCGACGCACGGTCGGCACCACGCCCGGCGCGACGCCATTCCGTTCGGTGCAGCTGGACTGCTCGTTCTACAACGCGTTCGGGTCGCAGAGCAGCACGTACCGTCAGACGATCGATCCCGATGAGCCCGGAGCGAGCGACCCGGACGAGTGCGGTGATCGCTCCGATCCCGAGGGGCGGTTGGAGAACCGCAACGTGTACGACACGTTCGAGCGTCTCATGGCCGCGCGGGCGCGCAAGCACGACGAGCCTGACGGGTCCGACGTGGGACAGATGCAGGCGACCGAGGTGTTCTGCTACGACGGGTTGGACCGCCGCGATCGGCGTGTCACGAACCTGACCGGCGCTCTGGATCCGGGCGCGGCAAGTGAACCCGAGGACCAGGTCGACCGGGCGCACACGGCGTGCACGACCGGACAGTCCGAGCTCGGAGACGCCAAGGCCTACGACTACAGCTACCTGGCGCTCACCGAGCAGCTCACGCGAGAGAGCCGCGAGGGGAAGGTCCACACCTACGAGTACACGGCCACGGGTGAGCGACTCGGACGGCTGAAGGTCGAGACCACCGGCCGGCAGTGGCGGGCGTATGACACCGATGTGCAGGGCTCGGTCGTCGGTCTTGAGGGCGCGCTGACCGGTGATGTCGCATCGGCGGATCGCTATGACACCGATCCGTTCGGCGCGCCGGTGGTGGACGAGGAGAAGCTCGAGGACGAGGCCGAGGAGAACCCGTTCCGGTTCCAGGGGTTCTACAAGGATCAGCGGACCGGCACCTATGACATGCAGGCCAGGGCGTACCGGCCGGAGACCGGCCGATTCCTGCAGCAGGACCGGTACGAGAATCCCCAGGCCGACCTGACGTTGGCCGCCGACCCGTTGACGTCGAGTCGGTACGCGTTCGTTGCGGGGAATCCCGGGACGAGGGCGGAGTACGACGGGCATTTCCTGCGTGATTGGTGGGAGGAGAAGAAGCGCCAGGCCGGCGACGCTCTCGGCAGGGCCAAGGAGACCGCTGGTCGGATCGCTCGCGATGTGCGGTCCGGGATCCGAACGGGCGTGCAAGAGGCACGTCGGACGGCGAGCACGGTGTCGACGGTGGAGCGGCGGGTGGTCGGCCGGGTGCAGGCGAACCCGCAGCTGGGCGCCGTGGGCGCGACGAGCACCGCTCGGCGTCCCGGTGGGCTGTTCGTCACACGGGTCGCGTTTGAGGGTGGCGGCTCGAAGTCGGTCGAGTGGCGGATGCAGGGCAACGCGATCAAGTTCGGGCAGCAGTCCGCGGAAGGCCCGGACGGGCCGGGCGTGCTCGGGGCGGCCGCCGACGTCTTGAAGCCGTGCACGAACAGCTTGCTGTGTGTGTTGGATGTGATCCCGACACCGGCGAAGCTGCTCAAGAGCGGCAAGCGGGCCACCGACAAGGTGAAGGACGCGGCCACGATCCGGAAGCTGACAGCGCTGCGCAACCGGCCGCTGCAGCTGTGCAGCTTCGGTGCCGCGACGCCGGTCTTGATGGCGGACGGCACGTTGAAGCCCATCAGCGAGGTGCGGATCGGGGATCGTGTCATCACGACCGACCCGAAGACCGGCAAGCAGCGCAAGCGACGCGTGATCGACACCTGGTCGCATCTGGACCGCCTGCGGCTGCTGGACGTCGATGGCGAGATCATCCACGCCACCGCCGGCCACGCGTTCTACAACCAGACCGACCGAGAGTGGCAGGCCGCCCGCGATCTCGACCGCGGCGACCATGTCCTGACCGCGAACGGGACCGCGATCCCGGTGAACGGGCTACGCCATGGCGTCACGTGGACGGGCTGGGCGTACAACCTCACCATCGCCGGCGAGCACAACTACCACGTCGGACAGCACCGCATACTCGCCCACAACGAGAAGTGTGACATCCTTCCTAAGCCCACGGTTAGCGGTGGAAGCAACAAGCTGCAGAACCTTGTCGATAATTTGTACAAGGGCACGACTAATCCGCGACGGGTAGGAAGCGGTACGACGATGGATGCTATCCGTGCCGAACGAATCGGAAGAGGCCCAACGGGGAACAAATGGCACACCACAAAGGGTCGTGAATCGTTGAGGGGCTTGGAGAACTGGCTTCGGCGACATCGGGACGCTCCGCTTCACGATCGGCGCGTCGCCAGGAGCTTGGCCGATGAACTCAGGCAGGTGCTTGGAGGTGGCGGATGAGCGACGCGACCGCAGGGGTTATCCGAGAGCTCGTGACTGAGTACCCGGATCTGTCTGGACTGTTGCGAGAGCACGTCGAAGACAACCACGGCGAGATCCTCCCCCACCTGTTCATGGCAGATGTAGTGCGATGGCTCGCGACTCGCGCTACGTCTGCTCCGAGCCAGTGTCGTGCAATTTTGGACTGGATGGAACGTCGGTTCAACACGGGGCCCGAGGATGTTCGGGGTCTGATCGCGGTAAGCGGCGTCGAGATGATTCCTGATCCAGGTCTGCCTGGATCGGAGCTGCGGGCCTGGTTGGGTCCGTCTTTGCGAAGCGTTGATCCATGGGACCAAACCTGATGCCCTGCCATGAACCCGGAATTTCCGGAGAGACCATGGCAGACGGGCTGTACGCGTTCAGGGGGGTGGGGTGCGCTGCGTGCGGGGCTCGTTTGGGCTCCGCGCGTCAGGTCGCGAGCGGGCTCGGGGCCTGCCTCACTACGACTCCGGCGTGCGTGCTGGCGCCGGTTGCGGGACCGGAGGGAGGCCGGGGTGTGGGAGGAGCTGCACCACCAGATCCTCGTGAAGCTCAACGCGCGGGGCCAGGTCGACTGGAAGGTCGGCGCGGTCGACGGCTCCCATGTCCGCGCGGTTTTGTTTGGGGGCTCCTGACCGGCCCATCCCGGGTGGACGGATCCGACCGCCCCACAACGGCTCTGCCCACTTCGGCAGGCTGGCCGGATCTTGCAGACCCGCGCGTACAGCGCACCGGTCGCGCGCTGCTCCGATCGCCGGAACACGCCGGCGGTGACCTGCGCGAGGAACCCTTCGAGACGATCACGGACCTCGCCCGCAGTACCCACAGGTGGCCCGTCTCGGATTCCCCGGTCTCGGGATCGACAGGACAGATGATGGCGGCAACCATGCCACCCCGTTCGCCGCCCCGCCACGCAACTACCGAAGCACTACTAGATCGGCGGAAGCAACTTCGGCGGATATACCGAAGCCTTGAAGGAGATGATCGACAGATCGCTCGCGAGTTGCTGCGCGATAGTTAGGCGGATTCATGTGGTCGTCGCAACACCTCGAGATGAGGAGCGGCGATGGGCAGGCCTGCGGGATGGATGACGGAGTTGACAGGGCGCTCGGCGATGAAGTCGCCGGGGAAGCCCACGCATCGGCGTGAGGTCGAGCTGCGGTTCTGGCGCTGGATCGCCGAGGGTTGAGCACCGAGGATGCGGCGGAGGCGGTGGGCGTCTCGTCTGCCGCGGGAAGCCGGTGGTTTCGGGAACGTGGCGGGATGGCGACGCTGTTGCGGGATCCCGAGACGTGCCGGTACTTGTGTTTCGCGGAGCGTGAGGAGATCGCGCTGTTGCGGGCCGAGGGGCGCGGGGTCCGGGAGATCGCGCGGGAGATCGGCCGGTCGCCGTCGACGATCTCGCGGGAGCTGCGCCGCAACGCAGCCACCAGAGGCGGCAGGCTGGAGTACCGCGCGTCGGTGGCGCAGTGGAAGGCCGAGCTCGTGGCGCGGCGCCCGAAGATGGCGAAGCTCGCCGCGGACGAGCGGCTGCGGGCGTACGTGCAGGACCGGCTGGCCGGCACGGTACGCCGGCCAGATGGAACGGCGGTGGCGGGCCCGGCGGTCAAGGCATGGAAGGGCCGCAACAAGCCGCGTCGCGGGGACCGTCGGTGGGCGCAGTCGTGGAGTCCGGAGCAGATCTCGGCGAGGCTGAAGGTCGACTTCCCCGATGATCCAACAATGCGGGTCTCGCACGAGGCGATCTACCAAGCGCTGTTCGTGCAGGGCCGCGGCGGCCTGACCCGGGAGCTGACTGCATGTCTGCGGACCGGCCGGGCGCTGCGCGTGCCCCGGGCGCGTGTCGGCCAGCGCGGGAAGGGCTTCATTAGCGACGACGTGCTGATCAGCGAGCGCCCTGCGGAGGTGGCCGATCGTGCGGTGCCGGGGCACTGGGAGGGTGACTTGATCATCGGCACGGGCCGGTCGGCGATCGGCACGCTGGTCGAGCGCGCGAGTCGGTTCACGATGCTGCTGCACCTGCCGCCGCTGCCCGACCGTGACCAGCCGCGCGTGAAGAACGGGCCGGCGGTCACGGGGGCCGGTGCGGAGGCCGTTCGCGCGGCGATCGTCGAGCAGCTCGGCGGGCTGCCCGAGCAGCTGCGTCGGTCGTTGACGTGGGACCAGGGCGCCGAGCTGGCCCAGCACGCCAAGCTCACGATCGACTCCGGTCTGGCGGTGTACTTCTGCGATCCGCAGAGCCCGTGGCAGCGCGGAACGAACGAGAACACCAACGGACTGCTCAGGCAGTACTTCCCGAAGGGCACCGACCTCGCGCGTCACCAAGCCGATGACCTCGCTGCGGTCGCTGACGCGCTCAACAGCCGGCCGCGCAAGACGCTCGGATGGCGGACCCCGGCGGAGGTCCTCGACGAGCACCTCGCCGCGGCGGCCTGACGATTCCGCACGACGACCGGCAGCGCACCAGGCCGCCGGACCCCTCGGGATTGCCCGGCGTGTGGGGGTGCGGCCGCTACGGCTCGCCCTCCGGGCGAACCTCCGCGGCCGCACCCCCACACGGTCCGCTCGGGCTCTACCGTGCAGCTATCACCAATCGGTGTTGCGACGACCCCTTGAGCCCAAGCAAATACACGTCGGGGGACTTCACCCAGGTCCTTGAGGCCCATCACGTGCTCGCGTCGATCGGGAGCGTCGGTGATGCCTATGACAACGCGATGGCGGAATCGTTCGTGGACTCGTTCAAGACCGAGCTGATCAGTGATCGGGTGTGGCGCTCGAAGGCGCAGCTGGAGCTGGCGATCGTGGAGTGGGTCGGCTGGTACAACGAAGCCCGGTTGCACAGCGCGCTTGGCGACATCCCGCCCGTCGAGCACGAACAGGCCCATGCCGAGGCCATGGCGCTCGGCGAGGCCGGCGGCGGTAGCGGCCGGGACTCGCGCTACGCGCTCGCCCCGGCCGCTACCGCCGTCCCGTCCCCTACAGTTCGCAACTGACCCAAACAAAACGGCCTCCACCAAAGCCGGTCCGTCTCATTCGCGAAGCGGTCGGTGCCGGCGGCCTGTGGCGCGTTGAAGGATCGTCCCGCGTCCTTGAAACCAGTCTTGGCCGCACCATCGGTACCGACCTCGCTGGCAACGCAACGAGCCGGATGCGCATCGTGACCGATGACGCCGGTTCCGTGATCACCGCCTACCCGATTCCATGATTGAACTCGCGATTCAACCCGACGACCAAGCGCTGATGGCGGACCTTGAGGAGTCTCCTGTGGGGGCTCCGGCGGCGGCCCTCGAGCAGACCTACTTTGTCGTTCCCACGCGCTTTGCGATCGACGGGAAAGAGCTCTTGGCGTTTCCCGAGGTTTACGACACGTGGCGTCCGCTGCCGCTGCTGGGGTTTGCCCCTCGTCTTCGTGCCGTGGCGACTGCGATGAGCGACGGCGACGCGGCGACGATTTCTCTCATGGACGGCGGGGACCTCATGTTCCGACGCCGTGGCGCGGAGATGGTGATCAGCGCATCGATCACCGGCGATGAGGCGGCGCTGTCGGCCGCGCAGCTTACCGACGCGGCGGTGGGTTTCGCCAATGACGTTTGCACGTACGTGCTGTCGATCGTCCCCGCGATGGCCACACATGGTTCTTGGGGCACATGGTGCGCCGGCGTCACGCTCACTACGGATGGGACTGCTGCACCGTGAGGTGACATCTGATGTGTGGTCCGGGAGGAGCGCCAACGGAAGGATGCGGAGTGTGCGGAGACCGTATCCCCAGGAGCTCCGAGACGACGTGGTCCGGTCACCCGGCCCTCGCTCCCCGCCTACCCGACCAGCGCCCCCCGCACGAAGTCGGTCCACATCGCGACCTGGCTGTCGCCGTGGCCGACGCGACCGTCCAGGGTCCAACGGGCGAGGCCGATGCTCATGTGGACGTTGGACCACGTGTGCCACGGGCAGGATGCGCGGACCTCGCCGTGCATGACGTACCGGTCGCCGTGGTCGTCGACGACGTGCAGCTCGTGCGCGGCCTGACGGCGGCCGTCGCGATCCCACTCGGTGTGGATCCGGGCCTCGCGGATCGCGCGCAACGCGCCGTCGCGCCACACCCAGCCGCGGTTCATCGCGGCCGGCATCGCCTCGTCGGCGGCGAACCGGTCGCGCCACGACGCGGTCGCCACGTCCTCCAGGCCCGTCACGTGGATGCACAGGTCGTCGCCGAAGCTCGCGACGAGCCAATGGATCGCCGACAGGCCCGTCGGATCCTCGGTGCGCGCCTCCGCCCACGAGCGGTCCCGCACCGCATGGCCGGACACCCGGTGCTCCTCGCCACGCAACGTCAACGTGCCGGACGTACGCATCACCTGGTCGAAGTGCTTGTTGGACGGCAGCATCGCCGCCGGCATGATCGCCTCGAGCGTCACGTCGAACGCGTTGCCGCGCGCCGGGTCCGCGTAGCTCATCCGCACCGTGCGCAACGGCTCCAGCACCTGGTAGCGGTACCCGCTCGGGAGCGTGATGTCGTCCAGGTCGCCACCGTCGTCGGTGATCGGGGCGTCCGGGACGAAGTCGCGCATGTCGAAGATCTCCGCCTCGAGCTGGGTGCGCTTGATCCCCTGCCAGCACCACGTGCCGCCACCCAGCAGCCGCATGTTCGGGTGCAGCCACAGGTAGTTCAGGCAGTGGATGTCCGCGTCGGGCACGTTGAATCCGGCGAACACCGTCTCGACGAGCGCCGGATCGGACACCTCTTCGCGGGCGGAGCGGTGGAAGAGCTCGTCCTCCGGCGTCGCCTCACCGAACGAGTCGGCCACCTGGGCGTTCATGAAGTACGACGTGTTCTCGCTCACGACGCGACCATACACGCTGTCTGGTCGCGGGTCGCCGGGATCCGGACGCCCGTCCGGGTCCGACCGCCGGCGCGCACGCCCACCCGCTGCGGCCTGCACGGGGTCGCCCATCCGGCCACTGCCGCTCAACGACGGCCGGGCGCGGCCGATCGACCGGGACGCGGGGACCTCCCGCTCCCCCCGATCCACCGCCTGGAGCCCGCTTCCATGTCGTACCTCCGCAGCCTCCCGATCGCCGTCCGCCTCGGCGTCACCGTCGGCGTCCTCGCGCTCGGGCAGATCATCGTCCTCGTCATCGCGCTGACCGACCTGGGGCACGCCCGCGACGACTTCAACGAGATCGCGGCGGTCCAGGGGCTCGGGCCACGCACCGCCGAGGCGGCCCGCGAGGCCGCCGACCGCACCGGGGCCGAGACGACACCGCTCATCCTCCTCGTGCTCGTCCTCGTCGTCGCCGCGATCGTCGTCACGATCGCGCTGGTGCGGTCGATCACCCGGCCCGTCGCCGAGCTGTCGGATCGACTCGACAGCCTCAACGGGCGGTGCATCACCGGGCTGGGTCAGGGGCTCGACGCGATCGCCCGCGGCGACCTCACCCACTCCACCGAGCCGGTGACCACCCCGGTGCCGATCCGGGCCGACGACGAGCTCGGACGGCTGGGGGAGACCTTCAACCGCATGCTCGCCACCGCCCAGGGCGGCATCGCCTCCTACAACGTGGCGCGCGAGGAGCTCGTGCGCATGATCGGCCAGGTGTCGCAGAGCGCGGGCACCGTGTCCGCCGCGTCGCAGCAGATGGCGTCGACGTCGGAGGAGGCCGGGCGGGCCGTCGGCGAGATTGCCGGGGCGGTCGGCGACGTCGCCCAGGGCGCCGAGCGCCAGTCGCGGATGGTCGACGAGTTCCGTGGCACCCTCGACGAGGCGTCGTCGAGCGTGCAGGCGATGGCCGGTCGCGCGACCGCCGCCGGCGACGTCGCCGCCCGTGCCCAGGAGGTCGTCCGCGAGGGCGTCGGGGCCGCCGAGCAGGCGACCGGCGCCATCCAGGACGTCGCCGCCACGAGCGCGCGCATCACGACCGCCATCCGCGACCTGTCGGCGAAGTCCGAGGAGATCGGCAGCATCGTCGGCACGATCACCGGCATCGCCGGTCAGACCAACCTGCTGGCGCTCAACGCCGCGATCGAGGCGGCCCGCGCCGGCGAGCAGGGCCGCGGGTTCGCGGTCGTCGCCGACGAGGTCCGTCAGCTCGCGGAGGGCAGCCAGGCCGCCGCGGCCGACATCGCCGCCCTCGTCGCCCAGATCCAGGCCGAGACCCAGGCGGTCGTCGGCGTGGTCGAGGCCGGCGCGGAGCAGACCGACGCGAGCGTCGTCACCGTCGAGCAGGCCCGCGCCGCGTTCGTGCGGATCGGCGAGTCGGTGACCGAGATGACCACCGGCATCGACGAGATCGTCCACTCCGCCCAGACCACCGCCGGCGAGACGACCCGTGCCGGCGACCAGGTGCTGGAGATCGGCGCCGTCGCCGAGGCGTCGTCCGCGTCGGCCGAGCAGGTCGCCGCATCGACCCAGCAGACCAGCGCGTCGACGCAGGAGATCGCCGCGTCCGCCCAGGAGCTCGCGGCCACCGCGTCCGAGCTGGAGCGGCTCGTCAGCCGCTTCACCCTGCAGGCGGCCTGACCGGCGTCGGAGGAGCCGCGGCGGCCCGGACGGGGTCGCCGCGCCTTGTCGATGCGGGACCTCGATGCCAAGGTGCAGGCATGTCGAAGGTCCGCACGACGCTCAAGATCGACGAGGACGTCCTGCGGACGGTGAAGATCCGCGCGGCTCGCACCGGTCGCGGCGTTAGCGAGATCATCGAGGCGTCGTTGCGGCGCGACCTCGGCCTGGGCGTCATCGAGGACATCTGGGCGCACAACGACATGGGGGAGGACGACGCCATGACGGTGGCGCTCGAGGCGCAGGCGGCGGCCCGGCGGGGCGCCGCCCGCTGACGGGCGAGGGGGGGCGGCCGCGACCGGACGACCACCCCATCGCCGCCGTGGGGAACGGCGATCTGGACGTTCGATCGACCACCCGTCCATCCACGTCCAACTCTCGGACGGACCGGCCGATCAACGGGGCAGCGGCGCCGATCGGCCCACCACCCGGCCGGCGCCTCCCTCACCGTCATGCGTCACCTCTCCGTCACCACCGACGGCGCGCATCCGTGCGTCCGCCGTCCCGTCACGCCCGGCGCGCTGCGCGACCGGGCGTCAGCCGTCCTGCTCGCGGTCGCCGCGATCCTCACCGTCCAGCTACTGCTGCCGGTCCTCGCGCTCGCCCAGGACGACGACAAGGACAAGGCCACGGGGGAGAAGACCCCGATCGACCTCGGCGACGGGGTCGACGCGCCACCGGCCGACGTCGGCGGCGGCAGCATCGCCCGCGTCATCGCCGGGCTGTTCGTCGTCGTCGCCGTGATCTACGGCGTCACCTGGGTCCTCAAGCGGATGAAGGGCGCCGGGACCACCGGCGAAGGCCCGCTGCGGACCGTCGCGAGCGTGCCGCTGCAGGGCGGCGGCGCGCTGCACCTCGTCCACGTCGGCGACGAGGTGCTCCTCGTCGGGTCCGGCAGCGACGGGGCCACGACGCTGCGCGGATGGGACCAGGCCGAGGCGCTCGACCTGGGCCTCATCAACCCCGACCGCCCCGTCACGGGCGACGGCGACGGCGGCCCCGGCCCCCGGCCGCGGCCCACGAACGCCGGCGCCGCCGACATGACCGCGCTGCTCGCCGCGCTCGGTCGCCGCTGGCAGGCGCTCCTCGACCGCCTCCGCGAGTGGACGGTGCGCAAGTGACCCTCGACGGCGGCAACGCGATCCAGCTGCTCCTGCTCGTCGGGTCGCTGTCGCTCATCCCGGCGCTGCTCTTCTGCGTCACCGGGTTCACCCGCATCCTCATCGTCCTGGGGTTCGTCCGGGCCGGCCTCGGCACCCAGACCACGCCGCCCAACCAGGTGCTGGTGGGGATGGCGCTCTTCCTCACCCTGTTCGTCATGGGACCGACGTTCGACACGGTTCGCAAGGAGGCCATCCAGCCCGCGATCGCCGGCGAGATCACGACCGCCGAGGCGTACACCCGCGGCGAGGCGCCGATGCGCGAGTTCATGTTCAAGCAGACCCGCACGAGCGACCTGCGGCTGTTCGTGAAGCTCGCGAAGATCGACGCGCCCGAGACGCGCGCCGACATCCCCACCCGGGTGCTCATCCCCGCGTTCATCATCAGCGAGCTGAAGACGGCGTTCCAGATCGGGTTCCTCATCTTCCTGCCGTTCCTCATCATCGACCTCGTCGTGTCAGCGACGTTGATGAGCCTCGGCATGATCATGCTGCCACCGGTCTTCGTCAGCCTGCCGTTCAAGATCCTGCTGTTCGTGCTGGTGGACGGGTGGGCGCTCATCACCAGATCCCTCGTCCAGTCGTTCGGCGCATGAGCCCCGTGCGCGCAGAGGGAGGCGGACGATGAACCAGGACACCGCCGTCTCGATCACGACGTCGGCGATGGAGCTCGCGATCAAGGTCGCCGCTCCGATGCTCGTCGCCGGCCTGCTCGTCGGGGTCCTCGTGTCGATCTTCCAGGCCGTCACCCAGATCCAGGAGCAGAGCCTCCAGTTCATCCCCAAGCTCGCGGTGTCGGCCCTGGTGCTGCTCATCGCCGGTCCGTGGATGCTCGGCCAGATCGTGAGCTGGGCCCACGACCTGTGGGCGTCGATCCCGACCCACATCGGCACGCGATGACGCCGGACGCCCTCGTCCAGCAGGCGATCGGCGTCCAGGTCGCCGGGTTCCTCCTCGTGCTCGCGAGGATCAGCCCGCTCTTCCTCCTGGCCCCGCTGTTCTCGTCGAAGATCATCCCCCGCCGCGTGCGGGGCACGATCGCCGTCGGGCTCACCGTCGGCATCGCCCCGATCGCGCTGCGCGGCGTCGACGTGCCGACCGATGCGGTGGCGTACTTCGAGCTGCTCGTCAAGGAGATCCTCATCGGCACGGCGTTCGCGTACGTGCTCGCCGCGCTGCTCGCGGGCCTGCAGGCCGCCGGCAGCCTCCTCGACCTGCAGATCGGGTTCGCGTTCGGGGCGCTCGTCGACCCGCTCACCGGGCACCAGGGCGCGATCCTCGGTCAGGTGTACGCCCTGTTCGGGGTGGCGATCCTCGTCGTCATCGGTGGTGACGCGGTGATCATCCAGGGACTCGCCCGCACGTTCGACCTCGTGCCGGTCGACGCGTTCCCGCAGCTGCAGCCGATGGTCATGGGCGTCGTGCGCGCGTTCAGCGACGTGCTCGTCGCCGCGATCATGGTCGGCGCCCCGGTGCTGCTCACCCTGCTGCTCACCGACGCCGCGTTCGGGATGGTCTCGCGCGTCGTGCCGCAGATGAACGTCTTCGCGGTCGGGTTCCCGACGAAGGTCATCGTCGGCCTGCTGTTCGTCGCGATCACGCTGCCGTTCGCGGCCGGGTGGTTCGCCGACCGGCTGGCGCCGAGCGTCGCCCAGGCCCTACGGACGCTGAGGGTGGCCGGCTGATGTCGGACTCCGGCGACAAGACCGAGGAGGCGACCCCCAAGCGCAAGCAGGAGGCGCGCGAGAAGGGCCAGGTCGCCCGCTCGACCGACCTCAACGGCGCCGTCGTCCTGCTCGTCGGCACGCTCGTCCTCGGGGCGACGTTCCCGCGGATCTGGGCCGACATGCAGGAGGGGATGCGCAACGGGCTGCTGCTCACCGCGCACGCCGACGACGTCGTGCGGCCCGAGGGCGTCGCGGGCCTCGGCGCCGCCACCGCCCAGCAGGTCTTCTCGATCCTCGCCCCGCTCGCCGTCGGCGTCGTCATCGCGGCGGTCGTCGTCAACCTCGCCCAGGTCGGGATGAAGCCGTCGCCGAAGGCGCTGATCCCGGACTTCAAGAAGCTCGACCCGATCAAGGGCGCGAAGAACGTCTTCGGGATGAACTCGATCGTCGAGGGCGTCAAGTCGCTGGCGAAGATGCTCGTCGTCGGTGGCGTCGTCGCCGCGGTGCTGCTGCCCCGCATCGACGAGGTCGCGGCGCTCACCGGGATCAGCCCGGCGCAGTTCGCCAACGAGCTCGGGCGCAACGCGATGACGATCGCCCGCAACGCCGCGGTCGTCTACCTCGTCATCGGCGCGTTCGACGTCGGCTGGCAGCGTCACCGGCACCGCAAGCAGATGAAGATGAGCCTGTCGGACGTGCGCCGCGAGTTCCGCCAGCAGGAGCTGCCGTCCGAGGTCAAGCAGCAGCAGCGCCAGCGCGCCGCGGAGTCGTCGCGCAACCGGATGATGGCCGCGATCCCGCAGGCCGACGTCGTCGTCACCAACCCGACGCACTTCGCCGTCGCGCTCGCGTACGACCCGGAGAAGTCCGCGCCGACCGTCGTCGCCAAGGGGCAGGACCTCATCGCCCTGCGGATCCGGGCGATCGCCCGCGAGCACGACGTCCAGATCGTGGAGAACAAGCCGCTGGCCCGCGCCCTGCACCGGCAGGTCGAGGTGGGCCACGCGATTCCCGAGGAACTCTTCCAGGCGGTCGCCGAGGTGCTGGCGTTCGTCTACCGCGTCGATCGTCGTCGAAGGGCCCGACTGGCATGAGCAGCACCACGTCACCGACCAAGGCGGGGCCGTCCGGCCCGCTCGGCGCCCTCATGCGCCACACCGACCTGCTCGCCGCGGTCGGGATCGTCGTCGTCGTCGGGATGCTCATCATCCCGCTGCCGCCGCTGCTGCTGGACATGCTCATCACGCTGAACATCGCGATGGCGATCGCGATCGTCGTGGCGACGCTCTACCTCGGCAAGGCGCTGGACCTGTCGGTGTTCCCGAGCCTGCTGCTCATCGCCACGATCTTCCGGCTGGCGATCAACGTGTCGGTCACCCGACTGATCCTGTCGGGCGAGGACGCCGGCCAGGTCGTCCACGCGTTCGGCGAGTTCGTCATCGCCGGCAACCTCGTCGTCGGCCTCGTCGTCTTCCTCATCCTCGTCGTCATCCAGTTCGTCGTCGTGACGAACGGCGCCGGCCGCGTCGCCGAGGTCGCCGCCCGGTTCACCCTCGACGCGATGCCCGGCAAGCAGATGGCGATCGACGCCGACCTCAACGCCGGCCAGATCAGCGACGAGGAGGCCCGCCGCCGCCGCGCCGAGGTGTCCGACGAGGCCGACTTCTACGGCGCGATGGACGGTGCGTCGAAGTTCGTCAAGGGCGACGCGATCGCCGCGGTCCTCATCACGCTCATCAACCTGCTGGGCGGCCTGGCGATCGGCGTCCTCATGCAGGGCATGAGCTTCGGCGACGCCGCGCACCACTTCTCGCTCCTCACCATCGGCGACGGCCTCGCCGCCCAGATCCCGGCGCTGCTCATCGCGGTCGCCACCGGCATCATCGTCACCCGTGCGGCGTCCGAGGGCGACCTCGGGTCGGACATCGCGTCGCAGATCCTGCGCCAGCGCAAGGCCCCGCTCGTCGCCGGCGGCATGATCATCCTGTTCGGGCTCGTCCCGGGCCTGCCGAAGCTGCCGTTCCTGCTCGTCGGCGGCGGCCTGCTCGCCGTCGGGATCATGCTGCGCAAGCAGGCGCAGGACGAGGAGGCCGAGGCGGAGCGGCTCGAGCTCGAGGCCGCGCAGGCCCCGCCCGCGCTCGGCGCCGGCGCCGACCCCGCCACCGAGGCCCGTCCCGTCGACCGCCTGGAGCTCGCGATCGGCTACGGCCTGGTGCCACTCGTCGACGAGCGCAACGGCGGGTCGCTGCTCGCCCGCGTGTCGGCGGTCCGCCGGCAGCTCGCCGGCGAGCTCGGGCTCGTCGTGCCGCCGGTGCGCGTCCACGACGAGCCGGGGATGGACGCCCACGAGTACATCATCCGCGTGCGCGGATCCCAGGTCGCCAAGGGCCGCCTGCTGCCCGGGCACCTGCTGGCGATGGACCCCGGCGACGCGGTCGGCCAGGTCGCCGGGATGCCGACCGTCGAGCCCGCGTTCGGGCTGCCCGCCACGTGGGTGGCCGAGGCCGACCGGCCCGAGGCCGAGGCGCTCGGGTTCACCGTCGTCGACGGCGAGTCGGTCGTCGTCACCCACCTCACCGAGCAGATCCGTCAGCACGCCGACGAGATCCTCACCCGACAGGACGTCCGCGATCTGGTGGAGGGGCTCAAGGAGACGAACGCGGCTGCCGTCGAAGAGGTCGTGGGAGAGACCCTGACCCTCGGCGAGCTCCAGCGCGTGCTCCAGCGGCTCCTCGCCGAGGGCGTGTCGATCCGCGACCTCGGCACGATCGTCGAGGCGATCGGTGACCGGGCGCGGCTCACCCGCGACCCCGAGATGCTCGCCGAGTACGCCCGCCAGGCGCTCGCCCGCCAGATCATGGCCCCGCACGTCGACGCCGACCAGCGCCTGCCCGCCCTCGCCCTGGACCCGGGCCTGGAGCAGGAGGTCGCCGGCGCGATCGTCCAGACGCCCGAGGGCGACGTCCTCGCGCTCGACCCGACCCGCGCGCACGCGCTCGTCGACGCGCTGCGCGGCCAGACCGAGGAGGCCGCGCGCCGCGGCCTGCATCCCGTCCTGCTCTGCTCGACCCGCGTCCGCCGTCACCTGAGGCGCCTCGTCGAGCAGACCATGCCCCAGCTCGCCGTCTGCTCGTACAACGAGATCGGGCCGGGGATCAACGTCGAGACCGTCGGAGTGATCGATCGATGAACCACCACGCCCACCCGTCAACGACCGTGCTCGAGGAGGAGCCGATGACCGCCGGACCCGTCCGCACCTACCGCGGCCGCAGCCTCGAGGAGATCCTGCCGCGCATCCGCGAGGAGCTGGGGGAGGACGCCGTCGTCCTGCGCCGCCGCGAGGGCCTCGCCGGCGGCGTCGGCGGGTTCTTCCAGCAACGCTACGTCGAGGTCGAGGCGGTCCCGGGAGCGTCCGCCCGGGGCCTCGACGCCGTCGACGACGAGCCGGCGCTCCCGCCGCTCCTCGACGGGAGCTCGTTCCTGCAGCACCTCGACGACGCCCGCGGCCGCGGCGGCGCGCGGACCGCGCTCCCGCCCGCCGGCGGCGCGTCGACCGGCCGCGGCGACGGCGCCCCGACCGGCGGCCTCCTCCCGCGCGCTCCCGCGCCCACCGGCTCCACCGCGCCCACCGGTCCCGCCTCGCCGACCGGCACCTACGGGCGGGGAGGGACGATCGACCCCGCGTCCCGTCCGACCCCGGCCGTCGACCGCGACCCCGCGGGCGTGGGACCGGACCCGCTCGCCGCGACGACGCACGGCGCGACCCCCGACCCGCTCGCGACGCCGGATGCCACGCCCTCCCGACAGGCCGCGCCCGCGCGCGACGTCGACGACTTCGTCCCGGTCGAGCTCGCCGTCGACGTCGAGCCGCGGGTGACCCGCACGACCCGCCCGACCGACGCCGCGACCGACGCGGGGCCCCGGGTCGCCATCGCCGGCGCGGGATCGGCCGTGGCGTCCGGCGTCCCGGTCCGACCGGCGGCCGGACGCGACGTCCGGGGCACCGTCGACGCCGACGTCGTCGAGTACGGGCTCGTCGCCCGCGGACTCGCGCCGGCGCTCGCCCGCGACGTCGTCACCGAGGCCCTGCGCCACGGCGTGCCGCTCGACCCGGCGCGACGCGTCGACCGGGCGGTCCGGGCGACGGTCGCCCGCCGCCTGCGGGCCCTGGACCGGCGCGCCGACGTCACCCGGGTCGCGATCGCCGGTGGCCCCGACAGCGACCGCGCGACCGTCGTGGCGTTGCTCGCCGAGGCGTACGCCACCGCCGGTCGACAGGTGCTCGTCATCGGCGCCGGCGACGCCGGTGGGCTGCGACGGCGGCTCGCGGCCGGTCCGGCGGTCGACCTGCTCGGCACCGACGACGCCGACGCGGTCGACGCGGCGCTGCGGGACGCGGGCCACGACGTCGTGCTCGTCGACGCGCCCGTCGCGGACCCGGGCGACCGGGACGCGATCGCGGCGCTCGCCGACCGGCTCGAGGCGGCCGGGGTCGACGAGGTCCACGTCGCGGTGCCCGCGGGGTCGACCGGCCCGGCGGTGGCGGACGTCCTGGCGGCGCTCGAGCCGCTGGATCCCGACGCGCTCGCGCTCACCCGCGTCGACGTCGCGCAACGACCCGGCGGGCCGATCGGCCAGGCGATGACCCAGGACCTGCCGCTGTCGTACCTCGCGAGCGATGACGCGATCACCATCGCCGAGCCCGGCCGCGTCGCCCGGATGGTGCTCCCGTGAGCCGCCGTCCACGACCGGCCGGCCGGGTCGGGCGCCCGGGCATCTCGGTGTCCGCGCACCCGCGGATGGCCGCCCACGTCCGGCACGCCACCGCCTGGGGCGCGCTGCTGGCGTTCCTCCTCGTCGGCGCGGCGTCGCTCGGCGCCCGGATCGAGCCGTTCGAGGTCGGCGTGCGGGCGCTCGCCGCCGGCGTCGTCGGCTGGCTCGTCGTCTGGGCGGCGGCCGTCCAGATCGGGCGAGCGGTCGTCCGCGCCGAGGTCAGCGCGTTGCGCGCCGAGCGCGAGGCCGACGCGGAGGAGGAGCCCGCCGGTGCGTGACGCGACCGTCGACCCGTGCCGGCGCGCCGGCGACCGGGGGAGCGCTCAAGTCCCCGCCGCCGCCGCCGATGACCGGACCGCAACGGTCGACACGGACGTCGCCCGGGTGACAGCAATCACGGCCGATCAAGGAGATCGACGCATGTCTCTGCGCAACCACGACACCGCAGGGCCCCCCGGCGCCACCGCCGGCGCGCGGGCCGCCGCGGCCCCTCGCACGCTGCGCGTCGCCTGATCTCGCACGGGCGACCCGGTCCTCCGGGTCGCCTGCCAAGACTTCCGCGAACGGCGGACGGTCGTCGTGACGGCCGACCGTCCGCCCTGTTCGCGGGACGGGTCCGCTTCGTGGTGGGAGCGACCCCGCGGTGGCGCTCGATGACGGCGGCGCCACCGCCGGCCTTCGCCCCTCGGATCCCTCGGGACCGGGGGGCGTCGTCGTTGCGGGCCCCGTGTCCGGTGGCCGGATCCGGCCGGCGCGCCCGGTCCTCGACGCGGCCCACCGGCCCACGCGACGAACCCGTCCTCAAGTCGCGGGTGGCGCGGCCGATCACCGGGACGCAACGAACGACAGGGACGTCGTTCGAGGTGACATCAATCACGGCCGATCAAGGAGATCGACTATGTCTCTGCGCATCAACACCAACGTCGAGGCGTTCAACGCGCATCGCAACCTGTCCAACACGTCGT